>Ga0075327_1000436_pt1 | contig 11796 bp, 11 predicted proteins | sample MayberrySE_Catta_2_FD_120056 | JGI IMG/M metagenome (GOLD analysis project Ga0075327, IMG submission 120056) | Natural and restored wetland microbial communities from the San Francisco Bay, California, USA, that impact long-term carbon... | ecosystem: Environmental > Terrestrial > Soil >...
GAGGACCATCTCGGCGACATGGACTTCAAGGTGGCCGGCACCACCAATGGCATCACCTCGCTGCAGATGGACATAAAGATCCAGGGGATTACCGAGGAGATCATGAGAAAGGCGCTCGCCCAGGCGAAAGACGGCCGCCTGCACATCCTCGGCGAGATGGCCAAGGCCCTGCCGGAGGCGCGGACCCAGCTCGGCGAGTACGCCCCGCGTATCGAGGTCATGCAGATCGCCACCGACAAGATCCGCGAGGTCATCGGATCGGGCGGCAAGGTCATTCGCGAGATCGTCGAGAAGACCGGCGCCAAGGTCGACATCTCCGATGACGGCACGGTCAAGATCGCCTCGGCCGACAGCAAGGCGATCGACGCGGCGATCAACTGGATCAAGTCGATTGTCCAGGAGCCGGAAGTCGGCCTTATCTATCAGGGTACCGTCGTCAAGACCGTCGATTTCGGCGCTTTCGTCAATTTCTTCGGGGCCAAGGACGGCCTCGTCCACATCTCCCAGCTCGCTCCCCAGCGGGTCGCCAAGACCACCGATGTGGTCAAGGAAGGCGACAAGGTTTGGGTCAAGCTCCTGGGCTTCGATGACCGCGGCAAGGTGCGGTTGTCGATGAAGGTGGTCGACCAGGAGACCGGTGACGAGATCAAGCAGGAAAAGGTCGCCAATCCGGAAAGCGCCGAAGCCGCCGGCTGAGGCCCGCGCGCCCTCGGTGATGCTCCGAAGCCCGGCCGCCTTCGTGCGGCTGGGCCTTTCAGTACCTACCGCTGCGTGCGTCCTCGGCGAGCTTGACGAGAGTCGCCCGCAACTCGCCAGGATCGCGCACCTTCTCTGGAAAATCGAGCCGCGCTTGCGCCGCGCCGGCGCGAAGATCAAGGCCGTCCGGGTCGATGCCGGTTGCGGTCCAGGCGCCGTCGGCCATGCCGCAAAGCCGCGTCGCATAGAGCGCCAGCGCCTCGGTGTGGTCGGCGTTCATATGGGCGACGGCGCTTTCCTCGGCCTCGATCAGCGGGGTCGCATCGGCGCAATCGACGAGGAGCTCGGCGCCTTTCAGGGTGACGATCCGGCCGAAACCGGCGACGAGATGGGCCTCGCGCACGGCGAGGCGGTAAAAGGCGAAATCGGCGAAATCGGCGTAGCCGGCGGCCTCTTCGTGGCGGGCGAGGAAGCGGCGACGGATGGCCGGATCGTCGTCCTCGACCACCTTGCCGGAAACGCTGAGCCTCGCCCCGGCCAGCGGATCGCCATCCTCGCCACCGGGCGCGACCAGCAACAGCGAGGCGCGGGAGTCGCGTGCGAGATTCTTCGTATGCACCGCCAGCCGTGAAAGCAGCAGGATGGGCTCGCCCGCTATGGTGGCCGCGGTGGTCACCAGCGAGGCGAAGGGCGCGCCGTTGGCGTCCACAGTCGCGAGTGCGCCGGTTGCCGCCAGCCTGAGCACGCGTCGTGCCGCGGCGACCGGCAAAAAAGGTGGTTCCTGGTCGACCATGTCGTTGACCCGATTGACGATTCGCCCTAGTTCGAGACCGCTGGTCACCCGGTGCGGCGATGACTTCTATACGCCATAGCAAGGCACGGCGGCCGCCGGCCGTAATAGGCCACAGTTCGGCCGTCTCCGGCAAGGATCGGGCCGGGCTTGGCGGGCGCAGATGGAATCCGGTATTCTGCCCTGCCACAATTTGCGCGCATTGATATCGGCAAAGGCAGGATCGCCCATGTGCCGGTGGGGTTGGCCGGCCCCCAACCACGGAGTAAGCGCATGCCGACGATCGCTCTGGTCGATGACGACCGCAACATTCTCGCCTCCGTTTCGATTGCCCTCGAATCGGAGGGATATCGGGTCATGACCTATACCGACGGCGCCTCGGCCCTCGACGGTTTCCAGAGCACGCTTCCCGATCTTGCCGTCCTCGACATCAAGATGCCGCGTATGGACGGTATGGAACTTCTTCGGCGGCTCCGTCAACGGAGCGATCTGCCGGTGATTTTCCTGACCTCCAAGGATGACGAGATCGACGAGTTGTTCGGCCTCAAGATGGGCGCCGACGACTTTATCAAGAAGCCGTTCTCGCAGCGCCTCCTTGTCGAGCGGGTCAAGGCGGTCCTGCGCCGTTTCCAGCCCCGTGAAGCCAGCGACAAGAAAGGCATCGAAACCCAGCGCGTCCTCGATCGCGGCGCCTTGTCGATGGACCAGGAGCGCCATACCTGCACATGGTCGGGCCAGCCGGTCACGCTGACGGTCACCGAGTTCCTAATTCTTTACGCCCTTGCTCACCGGCCCGGGGTGGTCAAGAGTCGGAATGCGCTGATGGATGCGGCCTATGACGATCAGGTCTATGTCGACGACAGGACGATCGACAGCCACATCAAGCGCTTGCGCAAGAAGTTCAAGGCGGTCGACGGGGATTTCGACATGATCGAGACCCTTTACGGAGTTGGCTACCGATTCAAGGAGGTTTGACCGGAGCGACCGGTCGTGAGCCGCGATGACGGCAGGCGTTGAAGAACGGCCGATCGAAGCTGCCCGACCGCTGAATGGTCGCGTCGGTAGGGCGGTGCGTTGGCTTTTGCGTGTCGCCAGGTTCGCCGGGGTTCACGCGTTCTCGAGCCTGACCCGGCGCATCGTCGTCCTCAATCTGGCTGCGCTCCTTGTCCTGGTTTCGGGCATTCTCTATCTGAACCAGTTCCGCGCCGGCCTGACCGAAGCCCGCGTCGCGAGCCTGTTCGCCTCCGGCGAGATCATCGCCCAGTCGATTGCCGAGCGCGCCAGCGGGGACGTCACGAGCGTTCCGCTCGATCCCGACGACTTCCTCAATCTCCAGGTTGGCGAGAGCCTGTTGACCTTTGACCGACCGTCCGGCGGCATCGAGTTCACGATCAACCCCGAGCGGGTGACGCCGATCATCCGCGCCCTCACCAATCCCACCGGCACACGTGCCCGCGTCTACGATCGCGACGGCACGCTCATCGTCGACACCAGGCACCTCTACTCGCGCGGCCAGATCCTGCGCTACGACCTGCCGCCGGCGGCCGGCGAGGAGCCATCGTGGCTCGAGCGGATCACCAGCGTGATCAATACCTGGATGCAGCGCAGCGACCTTCCCCTCTACAAGGAGATCGGCGGCGCCAACGGCAAGGCATATACCGAGGTCGTCAGCGCTCTCAATGGCACGCCCAACAGCATCGTCGGCATTACCGAGCGCGGTGAGCAGATCGTATCGGTGGCGGTGCCGATCCGTCGCTACCGGACAGTCCTTGGCGCGCTCTTGTTGTCGACGCGAGGCGGCGATATCGACGCGATCGTTCACGCCGAGCGCATGGCTATCGTCCGCGTGTTCGTGGTCGCTGCCGGGGTCACCGTCCTTCTGTCGATCTTGCTTGCCAGCACGATCGCCATGCCGCTCCGCCGTCTTGCCGACGCCGCCGATCGCGTCCGTCGCGGCGTCAAGTCGCGTCCGCAAATTCCCGATTTCTCCGGTCGCGGCGACGAGATCGGCCATCTCGGTCGGGCGTTTCGCGATATGACCAAATCCCTGTTCAATCGTATTGACGCGATCGAGAATTTTGCCGCCGATGTGGCCCACGAGCTGAAGAATCCGCTGACCTCGCTGCGTAGCGCTGTCGAGACGTTGCCGCTGGCCAAGACCGACGAGGCAAAGGCGCGCCTGACGTCGATCATCCAGCATGACGTCCGCCGCCTCGACCGCCTGATCAGCGATATTTCCAATGCTTCGCGGCTCGACGCCGAACTCGCGCGGCAGGACGCGACGCCGGTCGATCTCAGCAAGCTCGTTCGCACCGTGATCGATATGGCCCGTGAGACAACGCCGCCCGACGGGCCCAAGCTGGTCCTCGAAGTCAGGCCGGTGCCGGACCCGGCCACTTATTTCATTCTCGGTCACGACGGGCGCCTCGGTCAGGTCTTCAACAATCTGATCGACAATGCCCGTTCCTTCTGCCGCAAGGACGGCGTTGTGCGTGTCACCGTGCGGCCGGCCGGCCAATGGATCGAAATCGTCGTCGACGACGACGGCCCGGGTATCCGGTCCGATCAATTCGAACGCATCTTCGAGCGCTTCTATACCGACCGCGGCGATGAGGGTGACTTCGGCCAGAACTCCGGTCTCGGCCTATCGATCACCAAGCAAATCATCGAGGCGCATCGCGGCCGCATATGGGCCGAAAACCGGACGAAGCCGGGTCCCTCGCCGGAGTCCGGGCCGGCCGTGCTCGGCGCGCGTTTTACAGTCCAGCTTCCGCTCGAATGAGTCGATCGAAGACGATCCACGGCAGCGCTATCCTTCTCGGCGAACGTAGCATCCTCGTCCGCGGCGCGTCGGGGGCAGGCAAGTCGACGCTCGTGCTCGAGCTCCTCTCGGCCGATCCCCATCGCGCCCGTCTGGTCGCCGACGACCGGGTGGTCGTCACCGCGGCCCATGGACGATTGCTCGCCGACGTGCCCGGCGAGATCGCCGGACTGATCGAGATGCGCGGCGTTGGCCTGGTTCGTCGGCCTTGGGTCGCGCCGGTGGTCGTGCATCTGGTCGTCGATCTTCTTGGGGTCGAGGGCTGTCCGCGCCTGCCGGAACCAAAGGACGTGCAGGTGGAGCTGGAAGGAATCGTATTGCCGCGTCTGGCCCTGCCGATTGCCGTCGGCGGCGGCGCGGCGCGGGTCGGCGCGGCCGTGGCCGAGATTTTCATGCGCGGGAGGTGAGGCCGATTGTCTCTTGCGTTGCGGAATCGAATAGTCAAGATGCACCATTCGGTGCGGGTTGGGTCTTCTGCACTGCAACGAAAGCGTGCCGAAGGTGATCAGCGGATCGGCGCGGGGAGTCATCCGAGGTAGCCACGGCGAATGATCGGACTTGTCCTCGTTACCCACGGCGGTCTTGCCGCCGAGTTCCGCTCTGCGCTTGAGCATGTCGTCGGCGCCCAGAGCCAGATCGAGACCGTGTCGATCGGTCCCGACGACGACGTCGAGTGTCGGCGACGGGATATCATCGACGCCGTCAAGAAGGTCGACGATGGCGCTGGCGTCATCCTGCTCACCGACATGTTCGGCGGAACGCCTTCGAATCTGGCAATTTCTGTGATGGAATCCGGCAAGGTCGAGGTGATCGCCGGGGCCAACCTGCCGATGCTGATCAAGCTCGCCAGCGTGCGCGGCGACCGCAAGCTTGCCGATGCCGTCACCGCGGCGCGCGATGCCGGCCGAAAGTACATCAATGTCGCCAGCCAGGTCCTTAACGGGAAGTGATGCCTGACGCCGAGCAACGACGGCTTTCCAGCGATCTTGTCATCACCAACCGGCGCGGCCTGCATGCGCGCGCCGCCGCCCGCTTCGTTGCCTGCGCCGAACGCTTCGACGCCGAGATCACGGTGTCAAAGGACCAGACGACGGTCGGCGCGACGTCGATCATGGGCTTGATGATGCTCGCCGCCGCGCCCGGTTCGTCGATTCGTGTCTGCGCTCGCGGGCCCGAGGCGGCCGCGGCACTTGCCGCGCTCGAGGCGCTTGTCGCCGGACGCTTCGGCGAAGACCAATAATCCATCGACCTGGGTGCTTCACCTCTGAGCCGGCCTGCGGCGGTTGCGGCCGAGGTCGATCTCCGGATAAATCTGCGACAGTCGGCTGCCCTCGTAGAAAGCCTCGCGGTAGGCCGGCCGCTCTTGCGCCTCGGCGAGCCAGTTGGCGACCCGCGGGAACTCCTCGTCCCACAGAGAGGCGAATCCAAGATCCTCCATACGGTCGAGAAGCGGCGCGACACAGATATCCGCGAGCGTAAACTTTTCGCCGAGGAGCCAGGGGCCACGGTGCTTTTCGAGCATGCGATCCATGCGGCGGGCGGTGGTGCGGATGTCGCCGAGCGCCTTGGCGATCTCGTCGTCCGAGAAGCCGCTTTGGCCCATCCGCCGGTAGAAAGCCGCCTTGAGCGGTCGCTTGCTGACGCTCGCGGCGAACTCTTCGGCACTCATCGCCTGGAATTTGAACAACAGCCCGCCGTATTGAAACGACGGATAGCGCACGGCCGGCGTCGGCACCTGGTCGACGAAGACGAGCCACGCGCGCATTTCCGCCAGCCCCAGCGGGTCGGTCGGACTGAGCGAAATCTCCGGAAAGGCGTCGTCGAGATACTGGGCGATGACCGAAGATTCGATGATCGGCGCGCCGTCGTGAACGAGAGTCGGCACCACGCCGTTCGGGTTCAGCTTCAGATACCAGTCGGAAAGATGATCGTGATTCTTCGACACCAGGCGGCGGTCGATCCACTCGAGCTGCTTCTCGGCTAGACAGATGCGGACCTTGAGACTGCAGGTCGACTGGGCGAAATTGTAAAGTTCGAGCATCGTCCTCCCCAGGCCGCATCTCGCGGCACGCCCTTTCCGACCGTAGACCGGTACCTCAATATCTTCATACCATCCCGGCGGCGTATGAGAGTTCCCCCTCCTGACCGAAGGATTAACAAACTATGGACGCGTGGACACCATCCGAGGACCAGCGCCTGATGCGGGAGACGTGTCGGCAGTTTTGCGACGCCGTCGTTATTCCATACATCCGGCAGAACTGGCAGCGCGAGTGGGCAATGAACCCGGATGGACGGGTGCCGCCGGAGATCCTCGAAGGCGCCGACAATATCGGTATTCGAACCCTCGGTATACCGGAAGAGTTCGGCGGCGTCGAACTCGATCCGGAGAACGAGGTCCGGACCTTCGCGATGATCGCCGAGGAGATTGCCCGGGGCGATTGCGGCCTGGCCGACAAGCTGGTGCAGAATTGGAAGGTCGCAGTGCTTCTCCGCAATCTCGCGCCGCGCCATCTTCAAGAGCACTGGTTCCCGAGGATCGTTGCTGATCCGACGTTCTTCCTTGCGCACGCGCTGACCGAGCCAAGAGGGGCTTCCGATCGTTGGATTCAATACAATGTGCCGGAAGCAGCGATGCATACCAAGGCTGTCAAGCGGGGGCGCGAATGGGTCCTGAACGGCCGCAAGCAGTTCATCAGCAACGGATACGACGCCAAGCTGTTCGTGATCTACGCCAACACGGACCCGGAAGTCGGCATGCTGCAGGGAACCTCGAATTTCATCGTTCCTCGCGATACGCCGGGTTTGACGATTACGCGGTGCAACGAGACACTTGGCGGCCGCCTGATGAACAACGGGGAGATTGAGCTTGAGGATTGTCGCCTGCCCGAGGATCATTTGCTGATCGAGAACAACGCGCTGACGCGTATCGGCATGTACTTCCGTCCCGGCAAGATCATTGTTGCTGCGAAGAATCTCGGCGTGGGACGACGGGCCCTGGAGGTCACATCGGACTACGTCCAGAACTATGTTCAGGGCGGACGCATTCTCATCAAGCATCAAGCCGTGGCGCTGCGACTAGCGGATATGGCAACGCGGGTGGAGGCGGTTCGCGCATTCCTCGGACACGCCGCACGTGCCGTAGACATGCGCGCTCCCGAAGCGGAGGCGTTGTGCAATATGGTCAAGGTCTATGCATCGGAAGAGCTGCTCAAAGTCGCCCAGAATGCCATGGAGCTGCATGGCGGCAACGGCGTGATGCTCGACTTTGGCGTGGAGCGAATTTTTCGCGATGCTGCGATGTTCCTCCACAGGGACGCCACCGCGGACATCTCGCGCTTCAGGATAGTAAAGGCGCTCTATCCGGAAACGGCGGGCAAGTATGCCGGCGTGGAATGAAAACGCGCGATGTAGGCGACCGGCGCAGACTGTCGCAGGCGATCCGGCTGTCGGCTGTTGACCAGTTTTGTAATATAGTAATACGATCTCGAATTGACGTAGCGCGGCGATTGCGGAGCAATAAGAGGCTTCTCCTTCGCCGGAACGATGCGCCGTTGGGAGGAAAGTTTTTTGACCGGACCGCCCGTTTGGGGCGTCGATTAACCCTTTTTCACTTGATCTTGATATCGACGACAATCATTACAGATGCTGGCTTCGGAACCATAGATTGCACGCAATTGAGGATTCAGAGGGCCGCAAGGGAGGACGCGAGAGTATGACAATTGCGGAAGCGAAGCCGGAGGGGATGGCAGCGCCGGCTTCGGAGCAGCCGACCGACCCGGGAGCTGGTTCCGACACGGCCGCGCCGGTGATCGTCTCCAAGGGATTGACCGTAGGATACAAGCTGCATCGGGAACGCAAGCAGCTGACAGCCCTGCGCAATATCAATCTCACGATCAATCGCGGCGAGTTCGTTGTGCTGGTCGGTCCGTCCGGTTGCGGCAAGACGACATTCATCAACGCAATTTCCGGGCTGGTCGAGCCGTGGGAAGGCACGATCGAGGTCAACGGAAAGCCGGTTACCGGCCCCGGACCGGACCGTGGCATGGTGTTTCAGGACTACGCGCTGATGCCGTGGCGGACGGTCGAATCCAATATCCGCATGCCGTTCGAAATGCAGAAGCTCAACCTCTCGAAGGAAGAGATGGACGAGAGGGTGCGGCGCTATATCGAACTCGTCGACCTTACCGGCTTCGAGAAGTCATATCCTTACGAGCTTTCCGGCGGCATGAAGCAGCGTGTCGGCATCGCCCGGGCGCTGGTCTCCGAGCCCGACATCCTCCTCGCCGACGAGCCGTTCGCGGCGATTGACGCGATGACCCGCGAGGCGATGCAAAGCGAGCTCGAACGCTTTGTCGCCAAGACCGGGCAAACCGTCGTCTTCATCACCCACTCAATCGACGAGGCGGTGATTCTCGGCGATCGTGTCGTGGTGATTTCCTACCGTCCCGGCCAGATCAAGGAAATCGTCGACGTCAATCTGCCGCGTCCGCGTTTCGACGATGAGCGCGACGTAAAAATGCTTCCCGAATACAGCGACTTGCGTGAACACATCTGGCGCCTGGTCAAGGACGAGGCGCTCCAGACCGCCCGTGGAGCAGTATGATGGCAACGCTTGACGACAGCAGCGACAGCTCGGTCCGTCCGAGCACCGATCCCAGTCGCATCCAGGAAACCGAATGGACCGCCGGCGAAGTGTGGAGCCGTTACGGCTCCTGGGTGGTGACGATCGTCAACCTGACCTGCTTCTTTCTATTGTGGCAGGCCTTCGCCGATTCCGGGATGGTCAACAAGCTTTTCCTGCCCTCGGCGAGTTCGATGTTCGAGGCGCTGTGGCACGGCCTGACGACGAGTGCGCCACCGGGCGCAGTGATCTCCGGCAGCATCGCCGATCACCTCTTCTACAGCCTCAGAAACCTGTCGATTGGCCTGTTGATTGCGTGTGTGATCGGCATCCCCGCCGGTCTGTTGATGGGCGGCAACAAATATGTCGAGACGATCTTGAGCCCTTACGTCTGGGCGCTCGCCTCACTGCCGCGCATCGCCTTGGTGCCGCTGTTCATCCTGTTTCTCGGCTTCACTGTAAAGATGCAGATCACAATCATCGTGCTGTCGGCAGTGTTTCCGATCATGATCAACGCTTGGGCTGGGGTCAAAACGACGGAAAAGTCGTTATTGTCCGCCGCAAAGGTATTCGGCGCCAGCCGCCGTGAGCTCTACACCAAGGTCGTATTCCCCTACACGCTGCCGTTTATCATCGCCGGCATCCAGCAGGGCATCGGCCGCGGCCTGATCGGCGTGATCATCGCCGAGATTTTCGGCGGGTCCAAGGGGCTCGGCTATCTTATTCAGCGGTCGGCCGACACTTTCAATTCGTCGCTCATGTACGCCGTCCTGCTGCTTCTGGTCATCGTGTCGCTGTCGCTGATCCAGTTTACTCGGTGGCTCGAGGCCTATGTCGCACCGTGGCGGCACATGGATCGACTCTAGTTCTGACCCACTTTTCATCCATTCTCAAAAGGGAGGAGTAACATGAAAACCAAAGACAAACCGGTCCTGCGCCTGCCGCGTCGGGAATTCCTTAAACGCGGTGGCATGGGGCTTGTCGGCACGTTCATCGCGGCCGGCACGCTTGGCACGGTGGCGGGTGTACAGCGCGTCAGCGCCGAAAACGTGATGGCCAACCTGAAATCGATCAAATTCGGCGATTTCAATCCAAACTATGCGGCCCAATGGTCCTACCGGCTGGCCCAGGCGCTTGGGTACCTGAAGGAAGCCGGAATCGACGACTTCGAGGTCATCCTGTCCGACGAGTATATGCCAGGGTTGATCGGCGGCAGCCTGGACATGTCGCATGTCGACACCAACGTGTTGATCGGCGCCGGGGCTGCCAGTGGTCTGCCGATGAAGGTGATTTCAATCTACCGCGATAAGGAGTGGTGGATATTGGGGGTCCGCAAGGGTATCGAGACCGCCGAAGACCTGAAAGGCGCGAAAATCACCGGTGGACAACTCGACGGTCGCAACACCTACATCCAGGGCGAGATCGTCAAGAAGCTCGGTCTCGATCCGGAAAAGGACGTCGAGTTCGTACCGATGTCAGGCGGGTCCGACGGCCGGCTTCAGGCGGTGCTCGCCGGCACCGTCGATGGTGCGAGCCTGTTCCCGCGCCACCGGTTCGCAATCGAGGAATCCGGCGGCAAGTTCCTGTTCGCCGAGGCGATATCGGCGCCGCAGGAGAGCCATGGCGCTATGGGTGCGTGGCTCGATGCGAATGAGGACACGGCTTACGCGTTCGTCCATGCCGATATCAAGGCGCGCCAGTGGCTCTTCGATCCGGCCAACAAGGATGAGGCTTACAAGATCATGATCGATCTCGGCTACGAGATTCCGCCGGAGTTTGTCGATCTCTATCAGGTCGAGCTTGACCAGATCAGCCGGGACGGTGGTTTTGAAAGTGCCGAGGCGATGGATCAGTTCGTCAAGGAACTGCAGGGCACCGGCGATCTCCCCGAAGGCATCGACTGGCGCGAATACGTCGACATGAAATACGTCTGGGCGGCGCAGGAAGCTCTGGGTCTGCCGAAGCGTCCCGCCTCGCTCTGAGCGCTTGCGCAATCCGCGATTCGAAGCCGGGGCCTCGCGCCCCGGCTTTTTCGTCCTCCGCCGCAAATGCTGGATGCTATCGCTGCGCGATTTTCTCGAACGCCGGCAAGGCGCGTTCGACCATTCTGTCGGACGCCGTCAGGCTGATCCGGAAATAGTCGGGTGTATTCATGGTGCTGCCAGGCAAGACGAACACGTCGCGGTCGGCCAGCACATTCCAAAGCACCTCGGGATCGCCGTCAGGCCATTTGCTCCACAGATAGAACGTCCCTTCCGGTCTCACGAACGCATACCCGGCCCGGCCCAACGCCGACATCAACAGGTCGCGCCGTCTGGTCAGGCCCATCTGATCGATCGACAGGGTCTCGAGGTCGGGTACCGCGTACTGCATGACAGCATTGGGAAAGCACCAGCCCAGCGCCATCTGCGTGGAAAACAGCGAGTCGCGGAATGCCTGGCGCTCTGCTGCCGGCATCAAAGGCGGAATCGCCAGGTAGCCGAGCCGCTGGCCGGGGGAGAGCAGGACCTTGCCATAGCTGTAGGAGATGAGAGTCCAGGGGTAGATCGCCGCCGGGCTGTCGAAACCGCGGCCGTCGAACCGCAGCCGGCGATACGGTTCGTCCGACAAGAGGTAGATGCGGTGCCCGATTCGCGCCGAAGCGCGCTCCAGAAGCTCGGCCAGTTCCTCGATCATGGCACGCGGGTAGATGCGGCCGGTCGGGTTATGCGGCGTATTGACGATCACCAGTCGGGTCTTCGGGCCGATCGCTGCATCGATGGCGGCAAGATCGAGATCGAAATCCGGCGGTTTCAGCGCCACCTTGCGCGGCACCGCGTCGGCGGCAAGCAGCATCGGTTCGTAGCAGAACCACGCCGGCTCCGAGAA
>Ga0075327_1000437_pt1 | contig 11794 bp, 8 predicted proteins | sample MayberrySE_Catta_2_FD_120056 | JGI IMG/M metagenome (GOLD analysis project Ga0075327, IMG submission 120056) | Natural and restored wetland microbial communities from the San Francisco Bay, California, USA, that impact long-term carbon... | ecosystem: Environmental > Terrestrial > Soil > Wetlands...
AGCGGCCGGCGGCGGTGAGATAGCCCGGATAGACCCCGCCGTGGGACGCCGCCACGATCACCAGGCCTTTGTCGTCGTCCGACATTTTGGTGATGGTGTCGGCCACCCGCACGCCCGGGATATCGCTCTCCGCCATGCCCGCGTCTCTTTCCTCCGGCGGCCCAAAGAGCATGGAATCGGCAGCCCCGCAACGGCCTGCCTGCCGCCGCGTCGGGCCTGGCGCGAGAGTCCCGCTCTCCCGGGACCGCTGCGACATGCATACAATCGATTCGCAGCTGCAGCATGGGCCGAGGTGCTTATAGATGGAGATACCGGCTGCAGTCTCGCCACCCTCCCCTGGACGGCGCCACATCCGTCCGACAATCGCTATCTCGCCAACCACCCTTGTCCGGATGTCGGCCGGCGTGGTCATATGGCCGGCAGCCGCTCGGACGCGGCATTCGACTCCGCCCACCTGGAACCGATAACCGTGACAACACTGCCCAACATGGACCCCGAGGTCGAACGGGGCTTTCGCCATTTCCGCAACATGCTGACCATCCGCGCTTTCGAGGAAGCGGTGGTCAAGGCCCGTCTCGCCGGCGCCATCCGCGGCTCGGTCCACCCCTATATCGGCGAGGAGGCGATCGCGGTCGGCATCTGCGCCAACCTCGGCGACGAGGATTTCGTCGCCAGCTACCACCGCGGCCACGGCCACACCATCGCCCGCGGCGCCGATCCGGCCGCCATGATGCTCGAGCTCTACGGCCGCAAGGGCGGCACCTGCGGCGGCAAGGGCGGTTCGATGCATGTCGCCGATATTTCCCGCGGCATGCTCGGCGCCAACGGCGTCATCGGCGACGGCGTCACCATCGCCGTCGGCGCCGCCCAGGCGGCCAGGCTCCTCGGCAAGAATTCCGTCGTGGTCGCCTTCTTCGGCGACGGCGGCCTCAACCGCGGACCGGTGCTCGAAAGCTTCAACTGGGCAAAGACGTTCGACCTGCCGGTGCTGTTCGTCTGCGAGGACAACAAGTTCGCCTCGACCACCCGGACCAAGTCGGTGACGGCTGGCCCCGGTCCGGTAGCGCGCGCGGCCGGCTTTGGCCTCCACGCGGAGACGGTTGACGGCAACGATGTCATTGGCGTGGACCAGCTTTCCGGCGAAATGATCGGTAAAATTCGCGATGGCGCCGGCCCGATGTTTCTCCACGCCGTCACCTATCGCGTCCGCGGCCACCTCGCCACCGACCCGGCCCGCTATCGCCGGCCGGAGGAGGTGCTGCGCCACACGCTCCTCGATCCGATCGTGCGCTGCGAGGCCTGGCTCAGGCACTACGACATCGGCGATGAAGTTATTGACCGTGAAAAGAAAAATGCCGAGGACTACATCGCCGGCGCGATCGCGGCGGCGGAAGCCGCGCCCTTCCCCGGCCTCGCCGAATTCGTCGCTGACGTCCAGGACATTGGAGCCCCGACATGGCCCGCATGACCTATGCCGAGGCCGCCAGGCTGGCGCTCGCCGAGGAGATGCGCCGCGACCCGACGGTGTGGGCCCTCGGCGAGGATCTCGGCCCGGAAGGCGGCGTCGCCGGCCAGTATCGCGGCCTCCAGGCCGAGTTCGGCCCGCAGCGGGTCGTCGACACGCCGATCTCCGAATCGACCATCATGGGCTCCTCGGTCGGCGCCGCGGTCGCCGGCACGCGGCCGGTGGTCGAGTTGCGCTATTGCGATTTCGGCCTGTGTGCCGCCGACGAGATCGTCAACCAGGCCGCCAAGATCCGCTACATGACCGGCGGTCAGGCGCGCGCACCGCTGGTCATCCGCCAGACCATCGGCATCCGCGAAGGCCTCGCCGCCCAGCATTCCCAGTCGACCGAAGCGATCTGGACCCACATTCCCGGCCTCGTCGCCGTCGCCCCGTCGACCCCGGCCGACAATCGCGCCCTCCTCAAGGCGGCGATCCGCTGCGACGACCCAGTCGTCTACATGGAGCACAAGGAATTGTGGACGGTCGAGGGTGAGGTGCCGGAAAAAGAGACCGTCGACGAGATCGGCACGGCGCGCGTCTGGCGCGAGGGCACCGACCTAACCATTGTGTCGTGGTCGACCGCGGTCCACGCTGCCGACGCCGCCTGCCGCGAGCTCGCCAGCAAGGGAATCGAGGCCGAGTTGATCGATCTCAGGACCCTCTATCCCTGGGACAAGGCGCGCGTCTTCGACTCGATCGGCAAAACCGGGCGTCTTCTCGTTACCCATGAGTCCTGCCGCTTCATGGGTTTCGGCGCCGAGATCCTCGCCGAGACCGCCGAAGAGATGTTTTCGGCCTTGAAGGCGCCACCCATGCGAATCGGCGCGCCGCGTATCCCCATCCCGTTCTCGGAACCGCTGGAGATGTTGTGCCGCATGACGGCGCCGAGGATCGTTGCCGCGGCCGAGAAGCTGATGCGGCGCGACTAGGCCTTGCTCGCTGCCGCCTGCGGCACATTCGGATCGGCACGATCGGGCTGGATGTAGGGCGGTTCCATTTCGAAGATATCGTGTGTCCGGCAATAACGCGGGCCACCGAGACGGCCGACCGGCGCCAGCTTATACGCGTCGATGTATCTGGCCTCGGTCAAGAGATCCTCGCGCACATGCCAACGCTTGATGCAGCCGATGACGCAGAAGGTGCGCCACTCGTCGCCGAAAACCAGGGTGCGCTCCCACAGGCACTCCATGGCGACCGGCGCCCCCTTGATCCGCGGCGCCGCGACAAGATCCGACGGCACCGTCTCGAGGCCGATCTCGGCGAACTCGTCCTCGTCGGGACCGAAGTTGGCGGCACTCCGGTTCATCGCCTGCTCCCAGCCGTCGACGACGGTATGGATGACGTAGCCCTTGGTCGCCTCGATATTGGCGGCGGTGTCCTTGGCGCGCCGTTCGCGCTCGCCGACCGAGATCGACACCATCGGCGGATGATGCGACACCAGCGTGAAGAAACTGAAAGGCGCCAGATTGGCGACGCTTTGCCTGTCGACCGAACTCACCCAGGCGATCGGCCGCGGCACGATCGAGCCGACGCTGAGCCGGTAGGCCTGGCGGTGGTCGATCTCGTCGACGTCGAAGACGTGGTACTTCATGGACTATTGACCCTTTTCATCGCCCTCGCGGGTGATTCATCAGCATTGCTGATCAGCCGCCGATCGGTGGCATTCCTAAATCCGGAACGTCTCCAGGGTCGAGGGATGGAACATTTCCTCCGGTGACACCAGACGGTCGGAAAGTCCCTGCTTGTAGTGATGGGCGACGAAGGTCTCAAGCACATGCCGGTTCTCGGCAAAGCCGTAGGACCAGAAGTCGTCGCCCAAGAGCGCACGCGCGTTGTGGAGCTGCTCCTCGACGAAGGGCAGCATGACCTTGGTCGCCGAGGTATCGGCCAGCCGCGCCGCACACAAGGCCTTCGCCGCGGCGAAGGCCTTGAACACCGTTGCCGGCAGCCAGCGATACCGTTCGACGAGGTCCTTGCGCACACCGATCAGATGCATGATCGGGAAGATCGTCGTCCGCCGATAGTAGTCGGAGGCGGCCGCGATCGGATCGGCGAACAGCCAGCGCACCCCGGCGTCCTTGTCGTGAAAGCTCGCCGGCATGCGCGGACCGATCATCGCGTCGATTTCGCCGTCGGCGAGCATGGCCGACAGCGAGCGACCGTCCGGCGCCGAGGTCAGGCGCACGCCTTCAGGCAGCTTGAGGGCGATCTTTTCCTTGCGTCCGGGCTCTTCGAAGCCGCCGCTCACCCACTCGATATCGGCCGGCGTCACGCCATACTCGTCCTCGAGCAGAGCCCGCGCCCATACGCAAGCGGTCAGCTGGTATTCGGGCGTGCCGACCCGCCGCCCCTTGAGGTCGGCCGGAACCTCGATGTTGCGGTCTGCGCGAACATAGATCGAGGTGTGACGGAAGGCGCGCGAGGGAAACACCGGAATACCGACATAGGCAGCATCGCCCCGGGCCAGGCTCACCGTGAACGAGCTCATCGACAGTTCGCAGATGTCGAACTCGGCATTGCGGAAGGCGCGGAAGAAAATCTCCTCCGGCGACAGCCTGAGATAGGCCGGATCGACCCCATCGATGCGCACGTCCCCGTCGATCAGCGGCCGGGTCCGATCGTAGTCACCCACCGCGACCGACAAGCGAAGATCACTCATGAACGCCGACCTCCCCGTGCAAATTCATTCGCCGGCAGGTGCCGCCGCAAGCGGCCGGTCCAGCCTGGCAATCTCGCGCGGGGCGATAAAGGTATAGAACATCGGCACGACGAACAGGGTGAACATCGTGCCGACGGCCATGCCGGTGGCGATCACCAGACCCATCGAGAAGCGCGCCGCCGCGCCGGCGCCGGTCGCGGTCAGTAGCGGCACGACGCCAAGCACCATCGCCGCCGTCGTCATCAGGATCGGCCGTAGCCGGATCTGCGCGGCAAGCTCGACCGCCTGCCGCCGGTCGACTCCCGTCTGTTCACGCTGCTCGTTGGCGAACTGGACAATGAGAATGCCGTGCTTGGTGATCAGCCCGACCAGTGTGATCAACCCGACCTCGGTGTAGATATTGAGCGTTGCCAGTCCGAGGTTGAGGAAGAGGATGGCGCCGAACAGCGACAGCGGCACGGACATCAGGATGATGAACGGGTCGCGGAAGCTTTCGAACTGAGCCGCCAGCACGAGATAGATAACCAGGACTGCCAGGCCGAAGGCGATGAGGATGGTATTCCCCGCCACCTTCTCCTGGCGCGACTGGCCGATATAGTCGACGAAGAAGCCAGCCGGCATCGTCTCACGGCCGATTTCTTCGACCGTGGCAAGCGCGTCGGCCGTGGTCACCGTCGGCAGCGGGATACCTGAAATCGTCGCCGAGTTGAGCTGGTTGAACTGCTCGATCGCGGCCGGCGCAGCCCGCGCCTCGAACTTGACCAGCGCCGACAGGGGGATCATCGCCCCGGAGGCCGAGCGGACGTAGTACTTGCCGAGGAGTTCGGGATTGAGGCGGTCCTCCTGCAACACCTGGGTGATGACGTCGTAACTGCGGTTCTCCCGATCGAATTCGGAGACCTTCCCGCCGCCGACCAACGCGCCCAGCGTGATGCCGATATCGCTGATTGGGACGCCGAGCGATGCGGCACGGTCGCGGTCGATAACGATCTCGGCCTGCGGTGTTTCGAACGACATGGAATTCTGAACTGCGATGAACTTGCCCGATTGCTGCGCGCGCTGCCGTATTTCCTCGGCAATCTCGAAGACCTGCTCGGGACTGCCGAGCGAGCGGACGACATATTGCACGGGCAGGCCGCCGCCGGTGCCGGGCAGTGACGGCGGCGCAAACACGAACCCCTGAACGCCGGGGCTCTTGTCTACCGAGCTTTGGATCGCTTGCTTGGTCTCGGCGGCCGGAACCGTCCGTTCATCCCAATCCTTCAGCTTGAAGCCGAAGAACCCCCCGCCCCCGCCGTCGATCCCGACGATCGAGAAGGAGTCCTGGATCTCCGGCCTGCTCTCGCGCAGCTTGTGGAACTCGCGGACGTAGAATTGGGAATAGTCGGAATTGGCGTATTTCGGCGCGTTGACGATGCCGAGGAACACGCCCTGATCCTCCTCGGGAGCGAGCTCGCGTGAGGTGTTGAGAAACAGAAAGCCGGTCGTCCCGAGCAGCGCCGCCACCATCAGCAGCGTTACCCAGCGCACGTTGAGCGAGGCATGCAGGGCCTTGTGGTATTTGCCGGCAAGCCAGGTGAAGCGGCGATCGACGAAGCCGGCGAACCCGCGCTGACCGTGCTGCGGCTTGAGGAGGCGAGACGCCATCATCGGCGACAGGGTGACGGCGACGAACCCGGAGATGATCACCGCGCCGGCAAGCGTAAAGGCGAACTCGCGAAACAGTGCTCCGGTCAACCCGGTGGCGAAACCGATCGGCGCGTAAACCGCGGCAAGGGTTATGGTCATCGACACGATCGGCCCGAAGATTTCCTGCATGCCGATGATCGCGGCGTCCAGCGGCGAATGGCCCTCTTCGATATGGCGATGGATGTTCTCGACGACGACGATGGCGTCGTCGACGACGAGCCCGATGGCCAGCACCATGGCGAGCAAAGTCAACAGGTTGATCGAAAAACCCAGGGCAAAGAGAAAAAAGCAGACTCCGATCAGCGACAGCGGAATGGTGACGATTGGGATGACCACCGAGCGGAACGAGCCGAGGAACAGGAGAATGACGAGGACGACGATCAGCACCGCCTCGCCGATCGTCTTGAACACCTCCTCGATGGAAGCCTCGATGAAGCTCGACGCGTCGTAGACGACCTCGGCCGTCATGCCGGCCGGCAGCGTCGGCTGCATCTCCGCCACCTCCCTGTGCACCAGTCGGGCGACATCAAGCGGGTTGGCCGAGGGCGTCGTCGTGACACCGATGAAAGTGCCTTCGCGGCCCGAGAACATGACGATCTCGTCGGTCGATTCCGGCCCGAGCTCGACGCGCGCGACGTCGCGCAGCCGCACGATCTGGTCACCCTCGGACTTCAGCGGCAAGAGCTCGAAAGCCTCGGCCGTCTGCAGCGTCGTCTTCGACTCCAGGGAATAGGCGACGAACTCGTTTTCGGTATTGCCGGGCGCCGAGAGGAAATTTGCCGAATTGATCGCATCGACGACATCCGCCGCCGTCAGGCTACGCGCGGCCAGACGGAGCGGGTCGATCCACACCCGCATGGCAAAGTTCCGGCCGCCGAGAATCTCGGCGTCAGCCACGCCTTCGAGGGTGGATAGCCGCGGCTGAATGACCCTGACCAGATACTCGGTGACCTGTTGCGGGCTCATCTCGGGACTGGCGAAGGTCAGATACATCAGCGCGAAGGACTGGCCGGTGCCCTTGGCGATGACCGGGTCTTCCGCCTCGCTCGGGAGTTGCGCCCTGACCGCCTGCACCTTGGCGCTGACCTCGGTCAGCGCCGCATTGGGGTCGCTGTCCAACTTCATCTGCACGGTGACGGTGCTGACCCCGAGGCGGCTGGTCGAGGTCACGTAGTCGACACCCTCGGCGCTGATCACGGCTTTGGCGATCGGCGTCGTAATGAAGCCTTGGATGAGGTCGGCCGATGCGCCGACATAGACCGTGGTGATCGTGATCGCGGTCTCCTTGACCTCCGGATACTGGCGGACCTGCAGGTTGGCCAGCCCCTGCAGCCCGAGAAGCAGGATCAGAAGCGAGACGACGCTTGACAGAACCGGCCGTCGAATGAAGCGCTCGGTGAACGACATGCTAAGCTCACTGCCCTTCGCCGGCCTTGGTGATGTCGAGCGTGTTGTCGACGGTCACCGCGGCACCGGGCTGCAGCTTGTTCTGACCGGCGGTGACGATCATATCGCCGGCGGCGAGCCCATCGGTGATCTCGATGTCGCTGCCTTCGCGGCGACCCGGCTTGACGAACACCTGCTGGATCATCTTGCCGCCGTCGGCGCCCTCGCGGTCGTCCGGCACGACCTTGTAGACGAAATCGCCGTAGAGTGAGGTGACGACGGCGGTTTGCGGCACCGCGATCACGTTGTCCTCGACCGGCAGCTCGATGCGGACATGCAGGAAACGACCGGGAATGATCTCTGTGCCTGCTGTGTCGTCAAGCTTGGCGCGCACGTTGACGAGACGCGTGTTGGGGTCGCCGCGCGGATCGATACCGATGATCGTCCCCGACATGTCGAGGGCCGATTCGGTGAGCCCGAAACGGACCGGTTGACCGAGCGTCAGGCGTTCCCGGAACTGCTCGGGAACACTGAAATCGACGGTCATGTTTTCGAGGTCCTGAAGCGTCGCCACGAAGTCCCCGGCCGACACATACTCGCCGACCTCGATTTGAGGAATGCCGATCGTCCCGGTGAACGGCGCTTCCAGGGACTTCAATTCGATCGCCGCCTTAGTTCGCGCCAGCTTCGAGCGGGCGGCGTCGAGCTCGGCCGATGCCCGGTCGAGCGCCGCTTGGGTGTCGACGCCGCGCGCCTTGAGCTGTTGGGCGCGTTCGACCGCCGCCTGGGTAACCTTGACCGCAGCTTCTGAATCGATCAGGTCGGCTCGCTCGAGCGCGTCGTCTAGTTGCAACAGAAGCGCGCCCTTTTCGACCTTGTCGTTGGCCTTGAACAAGATCTCCTTGACGATCCCGCCCGCCTCGAGCGCGAGTTGCGCACCATGCTGCGCGCGCGCCGTACCAATCGCAGCGATGCCTGGCGTCCACGTTCGTGCCTCGACATTGGTTGTCGAGACGACCTGGGCAGGGGGCCGCATGTTCGCGAAGAACTGGCCGATCATCTCCTGGCGGAAGAAATTGAACCAGATCAGGCCGCCGCAAACGGCGACCGTCAACAACAAAAACAGGCCCGCCAGAATGCGCCTTTTCATATCGTCACGACTTTCGATCTCGAACGGATGAACCGCATAATCACAATAGGGCATCGGCCCAGCCGTGGGCCAGCCATGGGCGGCGGCGTCGACCGTTCCTGCTGCCACGTTTTATGGTGCAGTGCAATATGGAGGTCGGTTCGCATAAGGCAAGGCTGTCATGCACCGTCCAGCCGCGAACGGGGCCAGTAACAAGACCTGCCGGCGAGATCGGCCAAGTCTCCAAAAGCTCGAAACTGTGACCGTCGCGCTCGACCGGGAGCGGCGCAACAAGCACATGCGCATCCGCGCCGCGCTACGCCCTGTCGGTCGGACGTCGATCGGAAAACGACCCGCCTTTTCCTGCTACCCCATCTTCGCCGGATACACCGGTTCCTCGCCCTGGAGAACGCGGGCGACATCGGTTGCGGCCTTGGTCTGCAGTTCGACCAGCGACTCGGCCGAATAGAAGCCGGTGTGCGGCGTCAGGATAACGTTGTCGCGGCCCATCAACGGCGAATCCTTCGGCAAAGGCTCGACCTCGACGACATCGAGGGCGGCGCCGCCGAGATCGCCGGAATCGAGCGCGACGACCAGCGCCTTCTCGTCGATCAACGGACCACGCGCCGTGTTGATGATGATCGCGCCCTTCTTCATCTTGGCAAAAGCCTCGGCGTTGAACATGCCGCGGGTTTGCGGAAGCAAGGGCGCATGGACCGATATGAAGTCGGAGCGAGCAAGAAGCTCGTCAAAACTCACATTCTCGACGCCATGGGCATCGAGATGCTCCTGCGCCACGAAAGGATCGGTGGTGATCACCGTGAGACCGAAGGCCTTCGCCTTCGGCACCAGCGCCTGAGGAATATTGCCGAAAGCGACCAGGCCGAGCGTGCGGCCCTTGAGCCGGTAGAGCGGCTGGACGACCGGCATTTCCCAACGACCCGAGTGAACGTGCCTGTTGGCCAGCGGAATCTTGCGCGCCATTGCCAGCAGCAACGCCATGGCGTGGTCCGAAACCTCGTGCAGGCAGTAGTCGGGAACGTAGGTCACGACGATGTTCTTGGCCGCGGCCGCGGGAATGTCGATATTGTCGACACCGAGACCGGTACGGGCGATGACCTTGCACTTGGTCAACTGGTTGATGATCTCGGCGGTGATCTGAGCGTAGCAGACGATAATGGCGTCGGCATCGCGCGCCACTTCGAGAATGTCCTCGGCCGAGGAGCTTTTCGAGATGCGAAATTCGGGCTTGAGTTTCGCCAGCGCCTCTTTGACCGGGTCAAGCGAGGGGAACGGGCTGTCGGCGATTGCGATGACGGGAGAGCTCATTTTTTCAGGGTTTCCGTGTAGACCAGGACCAGGCGTTCGGCGTCAGAACTTTCTTTGTGTTGGAGGTGAACGCCCGAACTGGGCGACACCCCGAGCGGCCCCGGGCATGCCCGCAAAGCGCTCAGGCGAGACGTGTAAGGCGCCAAGGCGCCTTTGATCAAGCGGAGAGCGCGATTTAGCGGCATATTCGCGATATATTCGCGAAGATCGGTCGGTGGGAAGGCCTGAGGAAATGCCCGAAGAACGCTTTCTGAATGTCGGCACCAACCGGCTGCACGTCATGATCGATGGCAACCCGGAACGGCCGTGGCTCACTTGTCTCCACGGCGCGGCGACCAATCTCCACCTGTGGGATCCGCAGATATCGGCTCTTGGGCCGCTGTTCCGCATCTTGAGGATCGACGTGCGCGGCCACGGCAAGTCGACCGCCGACGTCACCGCCGAGACCTTCGACGATCTCGTGGCCGACGTGATCGCGGTCTGGGACGCGCTCGGCATCGAGAAATCGACCGTCATCGGCCTGTCGCTCGGCGGTATGACCGGTTTCGGCCTTGCCATCCACCATCCGGATCGGGTCGAGCGCCTGATCGCCGCCGATTGCCGGTCGGACGCGCCTGCCTTCTTCGCCGACAGCTGGGTCAATCGGCTCCGAATCCTCAAGGACAAAGGCATCGCCGGCATCGCCGAGGTGACCGTGCCGATGTGGATGACCGAAGCCACAAAGGCGAGCCGTCCGGACGTGCTTACGGGGGCGCGGGCGATGATATTGGCGACCTCCGAGCGCGGCTATGTCAGCGTCGCCACGCCGCTGATGGCGCTCGACTACAAGAAGGACCTCGGCAGGATCCGCTGCCCGACACTGCTGGTGGTCGGCGCCGAGGACGGCCCGCATCCGGAGGAAATGCGCCGTATGGCCGACCTCATTCCCGGCGCCGCCTACGCCGTGGTCGAGGGCGCCGGCCATCTCAGCAATTTCGAGCAGCCGGAGCGGTTCAACGCCGTCGTGCTCGACTACCTCGGAAGTGCTTCATAGCGGGCCAAAGCCTCGCGCCCGCAATGTGGAGTTGGCGGCTCGTTTGTGAAACGATGGGAAATCAACGACCTGCGGCACCTGTGTGGAGGAAATGATGCTGAAAATCTGGGGACGCACGACCTCAAGCAATGTCCAAAAAGTGCTGTGGTGCTGCTCCGAGCTCGGGCTGGACTATGAACGGATCGATGCCGGGCTCCATTTCGGCGTCAACAAGACCCCCGAATACCTGACGATGAACCCCAACGCGGTGGTTCCCACCATCGATGACGACGGCTACATCCTGTGGGAATCGAATGTCATCGTCCGCTATCTCGCCTCCCGTCACGGCGCTGGAAGGCTCTGCCCGAACGACGCCAGGGAGCGCTTTCTCTGCGAGCGCTGGATGGACTGGCAACAGACCACCGGCTGGCCGCCGGTTCGCACGGTCTTTCAAGGCCTGATCCGCACCCCGCCGGAAAAACGCGACGACAAGGCGATCGAGGCGGCGCGCAAGGAGGGTTTCAGGGTCCTCAAGATACTCGATGACCATCTCGCCGACCGCGACTTTCTCGAGACCGGCGCCTTCACTATGGGCGACATCCCCAACGGCCCATGCATCTACCGCTGGTTCGCACTCGGCAACAGCCGCGACGATCTGCCCAACCTTGCCCGCTACCACGACCGCCTGGCCGAGCGGCCGGGCTTCCGCGAGCATGTCATGCTGCCGCTCGAGTAGCCGAGCGCCGGTCGCTACTTGATCGCCTGCGGGTTGATCGGCGAGCCGGTCCCGCCGGTGATGACCAGCGGCGGGCCGCAGAAGAAGAACTCGTAGACCTTGTCCTTGGCGCAATCCTCAGCGAGTTCCTTGAGAAAAAAGATCTCGCCCATGCACAGCCCCATCGCCGGGATCACCACCCAGTGCCATGGCTGGTTGGCCTCGGTGGTCTCGTTGGGCCGGACCTCGACGCCCCAGGTGTCGGTGCAGATCGCGGCGATCTTCTTGTCGTGGCACCAGTAGCAGTTCTCGAACAGCACACCGGGCGCATCGCCGCCGGCGTATCCGCCCCACTCTTCCTGCTCGAG
>Ga0075327_1000438_pt1 | contig 11793 bp, 11 predicted proteins | sample MayberrySE_Catta_2_FD_120056 | JGI IMG/M metagenome (GOLD analysis project Ga0075327, IMG submission 120056) | Natural and restored wetland microbial communities from the San Francisco Bay, California, USA, that impact long-term carbon... | ecosystem: Environmental > Terrestrial > Soil >...
CCGAGGGCGGAGATCTCCACGCCGAAATCGGCGGCAAGTGGTCGGACGAGTCGGGCACAGTGCCCTATGTCCGCACCCGGATCGCGGTGGCCGCGCGCGCCGCCGGCCTCGCTGCGATCGTCGACGGGGCCTGCACGCGCCTCGATCATGAGACGGTGGCAACGTCGGCCGCGGCGGCACGGGACGCCGGCTACACCGGCAAGATGGCGATCCACCCCGGCCATATCGCCGCCATTCACAAAGCCTTTGCCCCAACCGAGGATGAAGTTGGCCATGCGAGCGAAGTTGTCGAAGCATTCGCCCGCGCCGAGGCCGCGGGCACGGCGGCGATCACCGTCGGCGGCCGAATGATCGACTACGCGATGGTGGTAAATGCCCGGCGTGTCCTTGCCGAAGCTGCTGCCCGAGATGTGAGAGAGAGCCGCCGTGACTGAAGTCCTACCACTTGCCGGGATCACGGTCTTCGACTGCGGCCAGGTGATCGCCGGTCCGACGGTGGCGATGCTTCTCGGCGACTTTGGCGCCACCGTCATCAAGGTGGAAAATCCCGAAAGCGGCGACCAGGTTCGTCATTTCGGCAAGGCGCGGCAAGGTGCTTCGCTCTTTTCGAAGCTCATCTCACGCAACAAGACGTCGATCACTTTGAACCTCCGCGATCCGCGCGGCCAGGATCTTCTCTGTCGCCTGATCGAGGCAACGCGCGCCGACGTGCTGATCGAAAGCTTCCGCCCGGGTACATTCGACAGGTGGAATCTCGGCTATGAGCGCTTGAGCCGGCTGTCGCCCGGCCTGATCCTCGTGCGCGTGTCCGGCTTCGGCCAGGACGGACCCTATTGCGACCGTCCCGGCTTCGGCACGCTCGCCGAGGCGATGAGTGGCTTCGCCGACATCACCGGTCAGCCCGACGGCCCGCCGACCCTGCCACCGTTTGCGCTTGCCGACAATTTCGCCGCGCTTTACGGCGCCTATGGTGTGCTCGCGGCGCTCCGTGCCCGCGACCGACGCGACGGTCGCGGCCAGATCGTTGACATCAGCCTGCTCGAAGCCCTGACTGCCGTTCTCGGAATCTATTTCGTCGAATACGACCAGCTCGGCATCGTCCCGAAGCGCCAGGGCAATCGCACCGCGTCGGCGCCACGTAATACGTACCGGACCAAAGACGGACGTTGGGTCGCCATTGCCGCTTCGACCCAATCGATCGCCGAACGGCTTTTCGCCGTCATAGGCCGCCCCGAAATTCTCAAGGATCCCCGCTTCGCCACCAACCGCGATCGCGTCGACAATGTCGATGAGATCGATCGCATCGTCGGCGATTGGGTCGCCGGCTATACGCAGGCAGAGCTCGTCACGCTTCTGGTCAAGGCGGAGGTTGCGGTTGCTCCGGTTATGAACGTCGCTGATCTCGTCGAGGACCCGCAGCTTGCCCATCGCCGCACACTGGTCAACGTACCCGACAGCGAGCTTGACGAGATTCTCATGCCGGACGTTCAGCCCAAGCTTTCGGCGACCCCGGGAGGGGTACGGCATCCGGGCCCGCCGCTCGGTCAGGACACCGACGAGATTCTCTGCGCCTATCTAGGTCTGGAGGCTGCCGAAATCGGAAAGCTGCGCGAGTCCGGTGTCGTCTAGCAGTTAGCCGAGCAGAAATCTCCTCGCCTACTCGCCATGGGCGTCCAAACGTCCCTCGCTCTTGATCAGAGTCAGCACCTCGGTCCGAAGCCGCACGAACTCCGGATCTGCCTTGGTGGTGATTTGGTCTCTTGGCTTTGGAAGATTGATCTTGAGGACCTGGCGGATGGTGGTCGGACGCTGCGTCAAGACGATTACCCTGTCAGCTTCGTAGACGGACTCATCAATATCGTGCGTGACGAATACTACCGTGAGTCCGGTGTCCCGCTGAACCTTGAGAACGAGATCCTCAAGGTCGGCGCGTGATTGGGCATCGAGAGATGCAAATGGCTCGTCCATGAGCAATACGGCGGGTTCGTATGCCAGTGCCCGGGCAATCGCCACCCGCTGCTGCATGCCCCCGGAAAGCTGCCAGGGATATTTCTCATCGAAGCCGAGAAGCCCGACTTCCGCCAGAGCTGCCTTGCATCGGTCGATCTGCTCACTCTTAGGCACATTCTGAGCGGCCAGCGGAAAGGTGACGTTCCCGCCGACTGTAAGCCACGGCAGCAGCGACCGGTTGTATTCCTGAAATACAAGCGCGAGATTCTTCGGTGGGCCATCTACACGCTTTCCGGCAACGTATGTGGCGCCCCGGGTTGGGATCAGCAGCCCAGCTATCGACTTCAGCAAAGTCGTCTTTCCACAGCCTGACGGACCGACGATGCATACGAATTCGCCGAGATCGACCGAGAATGACAATTCGCCGATAGCCTCGACCGCGCTGCGACCTGTTCCATATGTCACCCCAAGCTCCCGGACTTCGAGAATCGGCGTTGACTGCTGAGATCCGCTCATTCCGCCCTCGCTGCGCGGGTCGCGCCGCGCCATCCTCGATGCCAGCTGAGAAGCCGGTGCTCGACGAAGACGAACGCGCCATTGGCCAGATATCCAAGCAACCCGATCATGATGAGGCCAGCCCACATGTCGGGCAGCCTGAACGAGGTCTGCGCGTCGACGATGAAGAAGCCAAGCCCGCTTCCCGATGCGACCATATTAGCAATGACCGTTGCCGCGAGCCCAAAGGCAATCGCTACCCTGCAACCGGCAAGAATGTGTGGTGCGGCTGCAGGGATGATGATGCGCCACAGCCGATCGGTGAACGAGAGACCGTACGATTGGGCGACCTCAAGATAGACCTGATCGACGCTCCGAACGCCGGCGGTCGTGCTCACCAGAATGGGAAAGAACACGGCCAGGCTGATGAGAAAGGTCTCCATGGCGAATCCCGTGCCGAACAGGATGAGCGCGAGCGGGACGAGTGCTGCCGTTGGAATCGCCCTGATGAACTCGGTCATTGGAGACACGTCGCGGCGGAGGCGCGGGAAAAGGCCCATGAGCGTGCCAAGAGCGACACCGAGCACCACGCCGATTGTCAGTCCCGACAAAAAGTGGCTGACGCTGGGCAAGAGATCAGTGAAGAAACGGGAGAAGAACCAGATTTCGACGAATGCGGCGAGGGTCCTCCGCAACGGCGGGAAGTACGGAGAGGCGCTGTTCTCGCTCAACACCCACCATAACGAAAAGAACACGACGGGGACGATCAGTCCGATTCCGAATCGGCCGAAACGCATCATGTTTCAGCTCGCCTGTGGGATGAGTGCCAGAACAACAATCGGGATTCGATCGCAACCAGCATCAGCGTCACGCCGAGGCCCATGATTCCGGTCAGCACGATCCGGGCGTAGACGAGGGCGGGAACTCCCGAAAAAGATGCATTGATGATCAGGAACCCGATGCCAGTGCCGCCGGCAATGAGCGAGGCGGCGACCGCGAGCAGGAGTCCGACAATCGCGCCCAACCGCAGGCCGGTGGCAATATAGGGGAGGGCGCTCGGCAGAACGATCCTTGTGAACAGCTGGAACCGGCGCAGCCCGTATGCCCGACCCGCATCCATAGTGGTAGGGTCTACGTCCCTTACGCCGTACATCGTCTGGATCACTATGGGCCAGACGGCGCCAAGGAATGTCATTGCCGCGGCGAGTTCGCGGCCCCTGGTTCCCAAAAGCAGGATCAGCAGCGGAAGTGCGGCGATGCTCGGGATAGTTCGAATGAATTCGAGCGACGGCTGAAAGAGCAGGTAGGAAAGTCGGCTGCTTCCGAGGAGCAGTCCCGCCGGAATGCCCACGATGATGGCTGCTGCCAAACCCATCGCCCAGGATGCGAGCGTCGCGCCGAGTGCCGCCCAGACGCGAAGCTCCTGGACGTCGCCGACGAAAGCGGCACCGATCACTGTCGCTGGCGGCAGGTCCTGCGCCGGCAGGACGCCGGATCGCGTCAGGAGTTCCCATGCCCCGATGACGCAGAGAACCGCGACTGCCGGCTCACCGATGCGCTGCCACCAGCTGAGCCGCAGCCTCGAACGCGCCTCCTGCGAGCTTCCCTGAATCGGGACGTCCGCAGTCATCGATACTCCTCTGCCGTCTGGAACCCGTCTGGGGTTGAACATCCTATTCGCGAGCGGCGACGCAGCGCCGCCCGCGCGTACGGCCTCGGACGCAGTGCGTTCCTGGTCGCGGTACGGTTACGGGGACCAGAAAGCCTCGTCTACGGTCACGATCCGCTTGAGGAAGCCGAGGTCGTACATGCCCTGGACGGTCGCCTCGAAGCTCTCCTTCCGAAGGTCGCTTCCGAATCCCGGCATGGTCATCGCCTGCAGCGTCTCTTGCGGGATTTCGCTGAACGACATCACGGCCTTGATCACCGCGTCCTTGTCGCTTGCCGCCAGCTCGGCGCCTTTGTTGTAGGCCCTCAGGAAGCGCTCTACGAGCTCCGGATTCTGGTCCGCCCAGTCCTTGCGGACGATCACGTAGTTATTGCAGGGGTTTTCGCCGAAAGGACTGAACGGCTCAGGGATGATCGCGGTGAATGTGTCTCCCGCGCCGACGATGCCCGGCTCGTTGACCTGAGCGGCATCGACCACCTTGTTCCTCAGCGAGGCCGGCAGATCCGGCGGCGAGATCAAGGTGAAAGTCACCTTCGAGGTATCCACGCCAGCGTCCTTCATCTGGGCGATGATACCGGCTTGGAAGTTGTTGTTGAGGCCGCCGAGGCCGATATGCTTGCCCTCGAGGTCTTTGATCGTCTTGATCGGCCCGTCCGACAGCACCATGAGCCGCTGCTCGCCGGCCGAGTGGTAGGTGTTGGCGACGATCTGGATGGGCAGTCCCTCGATGATGGCCTGTGCGGCGGTGCCGACGCTGACGGTTCCGAAGTTATACGTCCCGGCCATGACGTCGGCGACGATATTTGCGAACTGCACGGCATCCGCGATCTCGAGGTCGATTCCTTCCTCCTCGAAAAATCCCGCGTCCTTGCCGACCCATGCCGCTGCCGTCCCGGCGATCGGGACCGTCCCAAAAATGACGTGGTCGGCGGCATCAGCGCCCGAGTTTGAAAACCCAGCAAAGAGCATCATCGCCATGCCGGCCACCAAATTTCGACTCTTCACCACCGTCAACGCTGAGCTCTTCATGTGACTCTCCTTTGCTTTGTTGATTGACGATCAAGAACCGGCTCGCATCGGCTTGGATCGCAAATCATATTAAGAATACGATTGGGTGTCGAGCAGGCGGCAGGCGGCTTGGCGACAGACAAGTTCGATCCGAAGCGATTTGTAAACGCCACTCCCGGTGATCCATTGACATGAACAAGCATCAGCCCCGAAGGTCCGATCGGTACCCGACGGCCACGTGACGGCGAGGCTACGGCCGACGGGACAGTCGACTGTCGCCGTCAGCCGAGAGACCACCTCGCCAACGCCCGGCTCCAGGAGATCGTCGTAGTCCTACGGGCGAGACGCGATGGCAGCATAGACCTCTGCATCCGCGACGGAGGCCACGCGTTCAACAGCAGGGTCGACTGCGCCAGCGGAAAGGGCGGCGACCAGAACATGGGTCCCGTTCTCGACGTCTGCATAATGTGCGCCGGACGTCACGCTTGGACTCGATGCCAACGACTCCAGTGTTTGATTGAGCGTCTCGTCAAAGTCCGACCGGGCAGCAACCGCCGGCAGGACTCGAGCAAAGAGCAGGTGGGCGGCCGCAACCCGGGAGGCTCCATCGCCGCCGAAGCCGGACCGCCACGAGTAGAGGCCGTTCTGCAGCCCTCGCGTGAACGGCCGAATCTCGGTCGGCCAGCGGCCGACATCCCGCGCCCTGGCAAAGTCGGGGCCACCGGGGATGTCAGGCGTGGCGATCTCATACACGGCAAGGTAAAACGGATCTGTCGGCCTCGTGCGCCGATACCGCGAGATGCTGATCATGCCCGGCACACGCAGGAGTTCGGGGACATGCTCCGTGTCATAGACCTGATTGAAAAGCGTCTCGCGCTCAGGGCCGATGGTCATTGCCGCTGTGTATATGTATTTGCCAAGCATTTCCTACCTCACGAGATGTTTGAGAGGAGCATCCTGCATTGCCGCCGCGCCCCGGCCAAGGCGCTCACCTAATTCGCCAACAAGTCCTGATTCATCGCGTTAGCGCTCTTACCGACCTAGTTCGCTGTGGCTTCGGGGTGATGAAGTTTGGCAACGACGCCACGGGTAAACGGTTGGGGGTCAGTAGACCGCAGGTCCGCCTTCTGTCACCGGAACCGCCGGTCCGCGCCCGTAGATGTCGGGGTGAAGTTTCGGACCTCCGAAAACCTCCGGGTTCATCAGGGTCGGCGGGCGTTCGCCCTTGATCAGCGAAACGATCCCGTCGGCAACGGTACCGAGAAGGAAGCCGCGGGTTTGCCACGTCGCCCCTCCGTTGTGTGGCGTGAGGATTACGTTCGGCAGGTCGCAAAGCTCTTGCGGCACCTCGACCTCCCAGCGTTCGGGCGGCTCGGTTTCATAAACGTCAAGGGCCGCGCCGGCGATCTTGCCAGTTTTTAGGGCATCGATCAGGTCGCGCTCGACGACGATCCGGCCCCGTGCGGTATTGATGAAGAAGGCCGACGGCTTCATCAGATCGAAGTGTCGCGCCCCTATCAGTTCAACCGTGTCGGGGGTCAGAGCGCAGGCGACGACGAGGAAGTCAGCCAACCGGAAGACCTCGTCCATGTCGTCGGCCCAGGTGACGCCGAGCTCTTTTTCGCGATCGTCCGTCAGGCGTGATCTCTTGTGGTAGACGACCCGCAAACCTAGCGCCCGAAAGACCGGCGCCATATACTCGCCCATGACGCCGAGACCGATCATGCCGACAGTCTTGCCGGGGCAGCCGACTCCCATCAGCGCCATGGTCTGATTCTGCTTGAACTTGCCGGCGTGGGTGTAGCGGTCCGCTTCGATGACGCGATAGGCCAGATTGAGAAGCATCGCCACCGTGAGGTCCGCAGTGTTCTTGCTCGGTCCGCCGTTGGGGTCCAGATCTTTGTCGACACTGACAACCGGCACCTTCAGTTCGAGTGCGACATCGTAGTCAACCATGCCGGTCTTGCCGCCCAGAATCCCGACGCCTTTGAGGTTCGGGTTGATCTTCAGCGCTTCCGCCGGGATGAAGTTCTCGTGCAGCGCCAGGAGATAGTCGTGACGGCTGGCGGCTCCCAGCATCTCATCCATGCTGATCATCCGATCGAGATGAGGATAGACTGTGACATTCGCCACCGTCAGCAGCTTGTCGATCGCGACCTGGGGGATTGGCTGGAATACGAACACGCTGGGTTTCGGCATTTGATTCGGTCCTGTTGCGTGAGTGATAGATCGCGCCTTCTGATCGGCGCATTGTGCATAGCACGAGGCTGGCCGAGCTACGGGATCAAACGCCGGGGCATCTGTCTCGATCGGTTGTCTGTCCGCTCATATTGACGAAGGCTATGCGCGTCGGTGCGTCGGACCGGTTGTGCCAGAGGTGGTTCGTCCCCCATTGGACAATGATATCTCCGGGCCGCAGGACTGTCTCGCCGCGATCGAGCACCACGGTGAGTTCGCCGCAAAGCACGAGACCGTAGTCCACGGTCTCGGTCCGGTGCATCTCGCGGCGACATCCAGGCGGCATTTCCACAACGCGAATCTCCGTGGCGTTGGGACCGAGAGAAGTCGTGGCGGGCCTTTTTTCAGGCGGAGATGGATGAGAGTGCGGGGTGGCCGTCGAAGTCGAGACGGTCGACCATACCTCGACGATTGTTCGCGCGCCCTCACCGGACCCGTCGGGAACAGCTGGAGGATTGTCGTCAAGCACAATCACCGAGCAGCCGTCTGCGTCGGTCCCGGTAACAACCCGCCGAATCTTCCGGATCATATGATTTTGCCTGCCATCGGCGAGCACTCCAAGTCTGCCTAGGTGAGTCGTTAGGCTCCCCATCGCGCCTATACCCTGGCTGCGACCGTCACCGTCCGGGGGCAATCGCGCCTTTCAGTGGAGTGGAGAAGTCGCCAATCGCGGGAGTGAAGTAAAGCATCTTCGAATTTTTGGTCGCCGCTCTCAGGCATCGATTGATACAACCACACTCTCTCGCGCCGACTTCCGGATCGCGTCTGTGATCTGCACGCAGCGCAAGCCATCGACGCCCGAGGGGTCGGGGTCTCTGCCGTCGAGGATCGACTGGGTAAACGCCTTGACCAAGCGCTTGTAGCAATCATGGGTCTGGTAGTGTTCGGTGCGCTCACCAGATGCAGTGACGATACGCATCTCGCCTTCCTGCATGGGTCGGGTGATCCCGCGTCCGTCGATCCGTCCGGTGGTGCCGTGGATAACAATGTCGTTCAGCGGCATCGGCGTGAGCTGATTGCCGTTGGCGAAGGCGAGAGTGCCCGAGGCGAAGCGCATGAGCGCCATCGGCATGAGCTCCAACTTGTCCTCGCGCCCAATCTCGAACATCGCCGACACCTCGATGACCTCGCTGTTGGTCAGGAACCGAAGCAGGTCGTACAGGTGGACGGCAATGTTGTTCACCGCCCCGAGACCGGCGAGTTCGGGATCGGCGCGCCAGCCGCCGATTGGCGCGTGGCCCGGACTGCCGTCCACCTGGATTGAAAGGATGTTGCCGATCTCGCCGTCGTCGATGACCTGTTTCGCCACCTGGAAACAGCTGTGATGGCGGGTCTGGAAGTTCATTCCGAGCCGCACTCCAGCTGCGGAGCAGGTGTCGATCACCCGTTGGGCCTCCTCAACGTTTGGCGCAAGCGGCTTGTCCGAAAGGATATGCTTGCCGGCTTGGGCGGCCGCGATGACCTGGGCCGGATGGTGGGCGTTGGGTGATGTCACTGCGACGACGTCGATCTCCGGATCGAAGAGCATGGCCTCGAAGTCGGTGCCCGATCGCGCGGCGCCGTGCTTGTCGCCGAAGTCCTTACCGCGGCCGGCGTCGCGGCTGACGACGTGCACCAACCGGCTATTGGGATCCTCGGTTATTGCCGGCGCAACCAGCGTGTCCGCTGCGCGCCCGAGTCCAATGATGCCCCATCCGAGTACCATCTCAATTTCCTTTCACATTGGCGCCGATTGGAAAAACCGGAACGTCTCTACCGTCTCGTTGGCGGTAACGCGGTCGTAGGCCACGCGGGCAAGGGCGATGTCGAGCGCTCCCAGCCCGATTGGCACGACCAGTATGAACTCGTCGTCGCTCTCGCGACCGGATCTGAGACCGGCGACCGTCTCCCCGATCTCGGCATGGACGTCGGCCCGGGTCAGCCGACCGGATTCCGCAAAGCCTTGCAGTTCACCCAGGTGGGTGCATTGCTCCCAGGAGTCGCAGACGAGCTTGTCGGCCCCGAGCACCGCTTCGTCGTCGAATTCTTGTCCCTGGCTGCCAATGGAGATCGCCGTCACGCCGCGCTCCATCCACTCGCGGCGGACGATCGGACTGGTTGACGTTGTCGCAGTGATGACAATATCGGCACCCGCTACGGCATCTTCAGCGCTGTCACACACAACGAGGGCGATCCCATGCTCTTGCTGGCAGTAATCTTTGAAGTTGAGCGTGGCTTCGGGCTTGATATCGAAGGCACGGACCTCAGTGACTGCGGCGATGCGCTTGATTGCGGCCAGCGCGAACCGCGCCTGAACGCCGGCACCGACAAAGGCAATGCGGTGCGGTTGCCGCCGAGCGTAATGCTGGACAGCGATCGCGGCAACCGCACCGGTGCGGAGGTTGGTGACGTGAACGCCGTCCATGATCGCCAGTGGATAGCCGGTAGCGGAATCCTGGACGAGTACGGTTGCGATTAGAAACGGCAGCCCGTGCCGTTCACGGTTGTCGGCAAATCCCCCGACCCACTTGAAGCCAGATGCTCCCAAGGATTCGATGTACGCCGGCATGGCGGTATTCCAGGCCTTGAGCCCGTACTTGCCGAGGTTCATCGTCACCTTTGCCGGCATCTCCACGCGCGCAAGAGCGATGCCGCGCAGGACCTCTTCGGTCACCGAATGGGCATCCACCTCGCTCACGTAGCGCTTGATCTGATCGGCCGAGATTAGGCTCGTGGGCCCCCAGGAGGTAGTCATCGGACACCCACATGCTTGCGGTTGCCATGCGCGTTCCTGTTGCTGTTCACCATCTGTTTTTCCTTCTTATCATTCGAGCGTGAACGCCAAGGCCATAGCATGTGAAACTCATGGTCGTCTGTGACAATTCGCGCCAGTGAAAGATATACCTTCTGGATTTCGCACCCGTCGCCGACCTACAATTTCCATCGAACCGGGGCACCGAAGTCGCCGGAATGAGCGAGGAAAAAATGAATATAGTCCAGTCAGACCGCATTGGCGCTTTTTGCACTCATGATCAAATCCAGCTGTCCGGATCCGGCAACGGGCCGCTTGCAGGTTTGACATTTGCCGCCAAGGACATCTTCGACATCGCGGGACGGGTTGCGTGTTGCGGCAACCCCGATTGGCTGCGTACGCACGAGCCGGCGACGAAAACCGCGCCCGTGGTGCAGCAGTTGCTTGATGCTGGTGCCGCGCTCGTCGGGACCACGATCACAGCGGAGCTGGTCATGGGACTAACGGGCGAGAACGAGCACTACGGAACGCCGATCAACGTCGCGGCACCGGGACGGGTTTCGGGAGGCTCCTCTTCGGGATCCGCTGCGGCGGTGGCAGCAGGGCTGGTCGACTTTGCGCTTGGGTCGGATACGGGCGGTTCCGTCCGCACACCTGCAAGCTTCTGTGGAATCTTCGGCATCCGGCCGACGCATGGTCGTCTGTCCCTGGATGGCGTTATGCTGTTTGCGCCGAGCCTGGATGCCGTGGGCTGGTTCGCCAGGGACGGCGCTCTGCTTGAGCGCGTCGGACAAGTACTGCTCGCTCCGACGAAAACCGGCGCGACGCCGAAGCCCAATAGGTTGCTGGTTGCGACGGACGCCTTCGCCGTTGTTGACGACGACGTTCGCTCCGCCCTTACGCCGGCGATCAACCGTGTCGCCGATCAGTTCGACAGCACCGGCGAGATCGAAATGGCGGGCGGAAAGGACCTCGAATCCTGGTCGAAACTCATCGCCGTGTTTCGCGAAAGCGAGGGCTGGCAAACTCATCGCGAATGGATAGAGCGCTGCAACCCGAAGTTCAGCGCGCAGAATGCCATGCGCATGCGGTTAGGCGAGAACATCAGCCCCGATGAGGTCGCGAGGGCGAGAGCCGACCGGGCCGAAGTGCGCAAACGGATGGAAGGGCTGCTCGCCGATGGGACGGTACTCGCGGTTCCGGCCGGCCCCTCTGTGGCCCCGGTCCGCGGTAGCGGCGATGATGCGACGTGGCGTCTCGTGGGCAAGAATGGCCGGATCAACTCGGTCGCCCCACTGGCGGGTCTTCCGCAGGTCAGCCTTCCCTTGGCCAAAGTCGATGGCTTGCCCATGGGTCTTGGTCTCATCGCGGCGGCAGGTAACGACGAGTTGCTTCTGGATGTGGCGCGCGGCCTCGCGGACTGACGGCAGCTCTAGCGAGGACCGGTGTGGTGTCCGGACCCCGGCCACCGAAAGGCTGGCCAGCCAACAGCCGTTCGACGGCGCGGTGATGTGCGGAGTGCGGCGGGCCGCTGACGGTCGAAGTGTGCCTTCGGCACCGACTTTACTCCCACCAGTGCGTCTTGGTCGAGACACCGGGGCGACGATCCCGCCCCGGCTCAGCTTGTCGACGCGTCGCGCTTGTTGCGCGCCAACGCCCTAGTTTATGACCTTGTCGGGATTGGCTTTCTTCCACTCGGCCA
>Ga0075327_1000439_pt1 | contig 11776 bp, 10 predicted proteins | sample MayberrySE_Catta_2_FD_120056 | JGI IMG/M metagenome (GOLD analysis project Ga0075327, IMG submission 120056) | Natural and restored wetland microbial communities from the San Francisco Bay, California, USA, that impact long-term carbon... | ecosystem: Environmental > Terrestrial > Soil >...
CCTCCATCGACATGAGCGCGGCACGCCGGGCGAAGGCCGGGAGAGCCACGCCATGGACCATCTCGAGCAGCTCCTCGACTGCCGCGTCCGGCCGCTGTGCGAGCGCGTCCTCCACCTGACGGATCCGCTCGCGGCGATGCGCAGCGTAGCGGTCGAGCGCCTCTCGGGGATCGGGCAGCGGAGGGCCGTGAGCGGGATAGATCACCACCAGGTCCAGAGCGCGCACGCGCTCGAGAGAGCGCAAATAATCCGCCACCGCGCCGGCGTATTCGCCGACCCAGACCGTGTCGCCCTTGCCGAGCAGCAGATCGCCTGCGAACAACGCCCGCTGCGCCGGCCAGTGGAATGCGAAGTGCGCACGCGCGTGGCCCGGCGTCGCGACCGCGACGAGCTCGCCGACGTCCGTCGGGATGAAGTCTCCGTCGGCGAGCGCGCTTGCCACGCCGTCGACCCCCGCCGGACCGCGGATCTCCACGGGAGTGCCACCGCTCTCGAGCACCTCGGCCAGTCCGCGCGCCCCTGGGGCGTGGTCGGGGTGCCCGTGCGTCACGAGGATCGTCGCCCGCTCGGCGCCCCTCGTGGCGGCGGCGACCGCTGCGGCGTGGGCTCGGTCGTCCGGCCCAGGATCGATGACGGCGACGCGGCGATCGCCCACCAGATACGTGCGCGTACCGTCGAGCGTGAACGGGCCCGAGTTGCCGGCAGTCAGGAACCGGGGGTGGGCGTCAGCGCCTGGCCTGGCGATGGGAGAGCACCCGCGCTCGGGGTGCTACCGGCGCTCCGCAGCGAACTGCTCGGCGAGCTTGTCGGCGATGCTGATCAACGCGATCTCGTCCTCCTCGGTGAACGCGGCGAGCGTCTCCGAGTCGACGTCGATCTCGCCGTAGATCTGGTCTCCCGCGCGGATGAGGATGACCAGCTCCGACTTCGTGTCGGGTGAGCAGGCGAGGTAGTTCTCCTCCTTGCTCACGTCCTTGACGTTGAAGTTCCGGCGCTGCGCGACCGCCCGACCGCAGACGCCCGTCCCGAACGGGATCTTGGCGTGCTCGGTGGGCTCGCCGACGTAGTTGTGGAGCCAGAGCTCCTCCCCTTCGCCGACGAGGTAGACCCCCACCCAGTCGTAGCGGTCGTCCGCGGACTTGATGGAGCGGACGGCCTTGCGCAGTAGCGCGTCGGACAAGTGCCCCTCGTCCCGCATGTCCTGAAGGTCCCTGACGACGACGCCGGCGTCCACCATGTACGTCACTTCCGTGCTGAGTGGAGGAGTTTGGGCACGAACGGTAGGTGCACACGGTGGGGCAGTCAACGTGGGTGGCGCGGTCCCCTACCTGGGCGTGAAGTCCATGCCCGACTTCAAGCTGCGTACGAAGGCTGCGATCAGCTGGGCCGTGTTCTGCACGTCTTTCAGGCTCACGACCTCGTTCGGGGAGTGCATGTAACGGTTGGGGATCGACACCACGCCCGTCGGCACCCCGTGCCGCGTCAGGTAGATCCCGTCGGCGTCCGTCCGGGTCGCCTTGGGCGCGGCCTGGATGCTGTACGGGATGCCCTCTGCCTCGGCCACCCCTGCGAGCATCTCGAAGACGGTCGCGTGCGAGGCCGAGCCGCGGCTGAGCACGGGCCCGCCGCCGAGCTCGTGCTCCCCGAGCTCCTTCTTGTCGACGTCTGGCACGTCGGTGCTGAAGGTCACGTCGACCACGATCGCCACGTCAGGCTCGAGCGCGTAAGCGCTCGTGCGCGCCCCCCCGCCCGAGTAGCCGATCTCCTCCTGGACGGTCGCGACGGCCGTGGCCGACGCCCTCGGCTTCTTCTTCGACGCCGACAGCAGCCGCAGGGCCTCGAGCACCACGAACGCCCCGATCCTGTCGTCGACGGCCCTGCTCGCGATGCGGTCCTTTCCGAGGCGCACCATCCCCTGCGCGAGCACCATGGGATCTCCGACCCGGATCCCCATCTTCGTGACCTCTTTCTTGCTCGACGCCCCGACGTCGACCCACAGGCTCTTGGTCTTGGACGCCTTCGCCCGCTCCTCCTGCTCGATGAGGTGGATCGCCTTCTTGCCGATCACCCCGATCACGGAGCCCGAGGATCCGAGGATCGCGACCCTCTGTCCAACGAGAACTTGGGGATCCCAGCCGCCGATCTCGGCGACGTACAGGTACCCGTCTCCGTCGATGTGGGTGATCTGCAGGCCGATCTCGTCGATGTGCCCGGCGAGCATGACGCGGGGCGAGCCTGCGGCGTTGACGGTCGCGAACGAGTTACCGTTGACGTCCACCCGCACCTCGTCCGCGAACTTCTCGGCCTCCTCGCGCCAGACGCGGGCTGCACGAACTTCGAAGCCCGACGGCCCGGCCGCGTCGAGGAGGCGCTCCAGGAAGGCCATGTCCTTGCTCATGCGAGAAGCTATCCGCGTGGCGGCGAGGGAGCCAAGTCGGGATGGGACCGCGGCTTGCCACAGTGAGAGGCCGTGGAGCAGGTTGCGGCCATGGAAGCTGCGAGCGGAAGCGGCACCAGCGTCGACACAGCGAGCCGGCTGACCCGCGGGCTCACGCGGCGCGACTTCGTGCGGCTCGGCGCGGCGGGAGCGGCTGGCGTCGCGATCGTGCCCTCGGCGTGCGCGCCGGCCGACGTCGGAGAGGAGGACCGTCCCCCGGCCTGGTGGGTCGAAGCCACGTTCGAGCTCGAGGAGCTCGGGCTCGCCGACCTCTCGGGCGCCATGGCTTCAGGAACGCTGAGCTCGGCGGATATCACGCAGCTCTACCTGGAACGAATCGTCGGGCTCGACCGCGTGGGTCCCCGGCTCCGCTCGATCATCGAGGTCAATCCCGAGGCGCAGGAGATCGCGGAGCGGCTGGACGAGGAGCGCCGGGCCGGTCGGGTGCGCGGTCCGCTGCACGGCATCCCGATCGTCGTGAAGGACAACATCGACACGGCGGATCTCATGACGACGACCGCCGGCTCGCTCGCCCTGGAGGGCCACGTCGCGGCCCGCGACAGCCACGTCGTCGCCAGGCTCCGGGACGCCGGCGCGATCATCCTGGCCAAGGCAAACCTCTCCGAGTGGGCGAACTTCCGCTCGACCCGCTCGAGCTCGGGGTGGAGCGCGCGCGGAGGGCAGTGCGCGAACGCGTTCGCGGTGGACCGGAACCCGTGCGGCTCGTCCTCCGGGTCGGGGGCCGCGGTGTCGGCCAACTTCTGCGCGGCCGCTCTCGGCACCGAGACGAACGGCTCCATCGTCTGCCCGTCGTCCGTGAACGGCATCGTCGGCCTCAAGCCGACCGTCGGGCTCGTGAGCCGGGCGGGCATCATCCCCATCGCGCACACGCAGGACACGGCCGGCCCGATGACCCGGACTGTGCGGGACGCGGCGGTGCTCCTGAGCGTGCTGACCGGAGCGGACCCGCGCGACCCGGAGACGTCGGCGGCCACCGCCTACGCGGGCACCGACTACACGTCCTTCCTGGACCCCGACGGTCTCCGCGGCGCTCGCATCGGCGTCGAGCGCAGCTACTTCGGCAACGAGCCGGCGGTCGACGACCTCATGGAGGAGGCCGTCCGGGTGATGGCCGCTGCAGGCGCAACGATCGTGGACCCGACGAACCTCGCCACTCGCACGCAGATCGGCGGCCCGTCCTTTCTCGTGCTCCTGTACGAGTTCAAGGCAGGCCTCGAGGCCTACCTCGCGGAGGCGGGCCGCCCCAACGGGATCGGGACGCTCGCCGACCTTATCGCCTTCAACGAGGCCAACGCCGGTCGCGAGATGCCCTACTTCGGCCAGGAGATCTTCGAGCAGGCAGTCGAGGTCGGCGGCCTCGATTCGACCGAGTACCTGGAGGCTCGCGAGGCTGCCCGCCGCGTCTCACGGGACGAGGGCATCGACGCGCTCATGGAGGAGCACGCGCTCGACGCGATCGTGGCGCCGACCACGAGGCCCGCCTGGAAGATCGACCTCGTGAACCGTGATATGGGAAGCGGAGGCTCCTCCGGGCCCGCCGCCGTCGCGGGCTACCCGAGCATCACGGTCCCGAACGGATACGTCTTCGGCCTGCCGGCCGGGATCCTCTTCTTCGGCCGCGCGTTCAGCGAGGGCACGCTGCTGCGCCTGGCCCACGCGTACGAGCAGGCGACGCTGCACCGGAGGCCGGCGAGGCTGCGCCCGTCTCTCGACCCGCCGAACGTATAGAGGGCAAGAATCGCGGACCCACCATCGACGTCCGCACTCCGCCGCCCGCCAGGACGGCGGTGCGCACCGACCAACCAGCAGCGGCCTTCACGCCGACCTACCCCACCTCGCGCAGCCAGCGGATGTAGTCCGTCGACGGTGGGGTCCGGCCGAGCTGGCGGAGCATCGTGACGAGCTGGCCCCGGTGGTACGTGGCGTGGTTGACGACGTGGCGCATGAGCTCGCCGAGCGGACGCGCGTCGCTGTCGCCGTTGAAGAGTCGATACGACACCGGCCGCGTGGCGTCGTCGTCGTCGAGCGCTACGAGGAACGCCTGCTGGTCCTCCCAAAGCTCCTGCCAACGGGCCCGCACGGCCGTGACCGATCCCAGCGCGCTCGCGTCGGGGAGCGCGGTGGGCGACGTACCTTTCCAGCGCTCGAGCCACACCCACTCGGCACCGAGCGCGTGCACCAGCGTGGCGAGCGCGCTCGGGAAGGAGCTGCGGCTGTCGCGGGTCAGCTCCTCGGCCGTCAGCTCCTCGAGCGCGTCGAGAAGCCGGAGCGTGGCCCAGCGGTTGTAGTCGAAAAGCCGCCGAAGCTCGTCCATGGTGCGCCCTCGTGAGCGGGTCGGCCCGCCTGCAGGGGGATCAGGAGTCCTCAGGCTCGATGACGATCCCCTTCGATGGATCGAGACCCGGCACGCGGGCCGCTTCCCGCCCCGCATGCGAGGCCGGACGGCCCGCACCCCAGGCCGCGAAACCGCCCGGCCCCATCGTGACGATCCGCACGGCTCCGTCCGCCACCCCAGCCTCCAGCCGCTTGCGGACCCGGCGCTGGATCCAGCGCCGGGTAATCGGCAGGAGCAGAGCGAACCCCGCGAGGTCCGTGAGGATGCCGGGGGTCAGCAGGAGGGCGCCGCCGACGAGCACCGAGATTCCGTCCAGCAGCGCCTGACCCGGGAGGCGGCCCTGGGCCAGCTCGCGCTGGAACTGGAAGAGCACGCGCAGCCCCTCCAGACGGGCGAGGACCGCGCCGGTGACGCCGGTGAACAGCACCAGGCCCAGCGTGGGCCAGAAGCCGACGACCTGCCCGAGCCGTATGAGGAGCACGAGCTCGAGGATCGGGACGAGGATGAAGAGGACGGCGAGGCGCCCGAGGATGGCCATGCATGGCACTACCCGCTCGGCGGCTCCGGGGGTTCAAAACGCCCCCGGGCGGGGTAGCTTTGGGATCGCCGTTCCCCTGTCCACCGACCTGGCAGGACGCCCCGCCGAAACGCCGTGACCGTCGAGCAGACCTACTTCCGCAAGGGTTTCGGGCTCAAGAAGGAGCTCAAGCCGCTCATCGACGCCGAGTACCAGTCGGCGCTCGTGGAGCGCATCCGCGCGCGCGGCTACGCCGACACCTTCGGGGACGTGAGCGTCCGCCTCGCCCAGGAGTTCGGGTTCTGCTACGGCGTCGACCGGGCCGTGGACTACGCGTACGAGACGGTCCACAAGTTCCCGGACAGGCGCATCTACCTGGTCGGCGAGATCATCCACAACCCGCACGTGAACCAGCGGATGACGGAGATGGGCATCTCGTTCATCTACCCGGACGACCAGGGGTGCTTCGACTTCTCGCCCCTGACGGAGGAGGACGTGGTCATCCTCCCGGCCTTCGGCGTCACGATCCACGACTTCGAGACGCTCCGCGGCGTGGGATGCATTCTGGTCGACACGACGTGCGGATCCGTGCTGCACGTCTGGAAGCGCGTCGAGAGCTACGCGAGGGACGGCTTCACGGCCGTGATCCACGGGAAGTACACGCACGAGGAGTCGCGGGCCACGGCGTCCCAGGTCACCCGCTACGAGGACGGCAAGTACGTCATCGTCCGGGACATGGACGAGGCGGGGCTCCTGTGCGACTACATCGCGCGCCGGCCGGGGCACCTGAGCCGGGAGGAGCTCGCCGCGCACTTCCAGCAGAAGGCCTCCCCCGGTTTCGATCCGGAGGCCGATCTGGCCCACGTCGGGGTCGCCAACCAGACCACGATGCTCGCCAACGACTCGATGGCGATCGGCATGAAGATCCAGGAGGCGATGGTCGAGCGGTACGGGCCCGAGAGGGCCGGCGAGCACTACCGCTCCTTCGGCACGATCTGCTCCGCTACCCAGGAGCGGCAGGACGCCGTTGCGGCGATGATGACGAGCCCGCCCGACGTGATGCTCGTGATCGGCGGCTACAACTCCTCGAACACGAACCACCTGGCGCACCTCTGCCGGCAGTACACGCGCACCTTCCACGTCGAGGACGCCGGATGCATCGACATCGACACGGGGAGCATCCGCCACAAGCCCGAGCTCGATCCCGACGCCGACCAGGCCACGGACTTCGACTGGCTGCCCGAGGGACCCTTCGAGCTGGGCATCACCGCCGGGGCGTCGACGCCGAACAACAAGATCGGGGAGGCGCTGGTTCGCATCCTGAGCATCCGCGGCATCGAGCCCGACCTGCCAGGCTCGACGGACCGCACGGCGTAGCCCGCGTCCCTATTTCTTCGGTAGGTCTTCCCGCGCGATTCCCTTGCCGAGCCGCTTGAGCAAGGCGCGAAGCTCCTCCTGTTCCTCGGCGTCCAGGTGCCGGCAGAGGCGCTCGATGTAGCTGGCGTGCTCCGGGAAGACGCTCGCGACGAGCGCCCGCCCTTCCTCGGTGAGCCTCGCGTGAACCACACGCCGGTCGTCACGGCTCCGGTACCGGGCCACGAGACCCTGGCTCTCGAGACGGTCCATCACGTACGTGACATTGCCTCCCGTCACCAGCAGCTTGTCCGCGAGCTCCCCGAGGGAGAGCGGACCCAGGTGGTACAGTGCCTCGAGGGCGCCGAACTGGGGCAGGGTGAGGCCGCGCTCGTGGACGATCGCGGCCACGGCCTTCGCGTACGTCGAGTAGCAGCGTGCGAGCGCGATCCAGAGCCCCAACGCCCGGCGCTGGCCGTCAGTCCAATCGCGTAGCGGCGGCTCGAAGCCCCTGGTCTCGACTGCACTCATGCCCTGCGGGGCTCCGGATCCCGCGCGGTCAGATGTGGATCGGCCGCCCGAGGGCAGTCAGCGCGGCCTCGGAGACTCCCTCCGAGAGCGTCGGGTGCGGGTGGATGGCCTTCTCCAGCTCCTCGACGGTGGACTCCAGATGGCGCCCGATCACGAACTCGGCGATGAGCTCGGTGGCGTTCGGACCCACGATGTGCGCGCCGAGGATCTCCGAGTAGCGCCTGTCCCGGATGATCTTCACGAAGCCGTCGGTATGTGCCGCGGCGACGGCGCGCCCAACGGCGACCCACGGGAACTTGCCCACCTCGACGTCGTGCCCCTGGTCCTTGGCCTCCTGCTCCGTGAGACCGACCGACGCCACCTCGGGATGGCAGTAGGTGCAGTTCGGCACGTTGCCGTAGTCGACCGTGCCGTGCCCCTGGCCCGCGATGTGCTCGACGCAAGTGATGCCCTCGTGGCTCGCCTTGTGGGCGAGGAGCTGCCGGCCCGCGACGTCCCCGATTGCGTAAACGCCTGGTACGTTGGTGCGCATGAGCTCGTCGACCACCACGAAGCCCCGCTCATCGACCGTCACGCCCGCGCTCTCGAGGCCGATGTCGCCCGAGCTGGGCACGCGTCCCACCGCGGAGAGGATGTAGTCGACGTCGAGCGTATGCGTCTGGTCTTGCTTGTCCCTGAACGTCGCCCTGACGCCCTTCTTGCCGCCCTCCGCCTTCTCGAAGCGCGCCCCGGTATGGATCTCCATGCCGCGCTTGGCGTAGGCGCGCTCCATGAACTTGGAGACCTCGGCGTCCTCGAGGGGCAGGATCCGCTCGAGGGCCTCGACGATCGTCACCTTGGTGCCGAAGGAGGCGTAGACGTCCGCGAACTCCATCCCGATCGCGCCCGCGCCCACGATGAGGAGCGTCGCGGGGGCCTTGGCCTGCATGAGCGCCCCGGTCGAGGACCAGATCCTCTCCTCGTCGATCTGGAGCGATGGGATGTTCCGTGGCTTCGACCCGGTCGCGATGATCACGTGCGCGGCTTCATAGCTCGTCTTGTTGCCGTCGGAGGTCTCGACCTCGACGTTCCCTTTCCCCTCGAGCCGGCCGAAGCCCTCGATCGGGGTGACCCCGTACTTCTTGAAGAGGTGACCGACGCCCTTGCGCATCTGGTCGGCGACCCGGCGGCTCCGATCCTGAGCGGGACCGAGATCGAAGGTGACCTCCTTGGCCATGATCCCGTGCCTCTCACCCTCCTTCATCTCGTTGACGAGCAGCGCGCTCGTCAGGAGAGCCTTGGTGGGGATGCAGCCGATGTTGAGGCAAACCCCGCCGAGGTGCTGGTCCTCCACGCAGGCCACGCTCATGCCGAGCTGGGCGGCTCGAATGGCGGCCACGTAGCCGCCCGGCCCGCTCCCGATGATGATCAGGTCGAAGCGCTCGCCGCCGTTGGCTGCCACCCGGGCTCCTCGCTCTGTCGATGGGGCCGGAAGGCCCTTGTTGCGCGCCGAAAATCAGGGTCTACGAAGGTAGACCGGGGGCCGGGGGGGGTAAAGGTTGATGGGTCGCGCACGCCCGGCGCCCGGCCATGAGTCGACTCGCGGTCGTCTTCGTCGTCCAGGGCGAGGGGCGTGGCCACATGACGCAGGCGCTCGCGACCGCGCGCCACCTGCGGGATGCGGGCCACGAGGTCGTCCGCGTCTTGCTCGGAAGGAGCCCCTATCGATCGGTCCCCGGGTACTTCGTGGACCGGATCGGCGCTCCCGTGGAGGCGTTCGAGGCGCCCGTCCAGGTGCCGGACGAAGCGGGGCGCGGCGTCTCGGTCATCGCGTCCGCTCGGGACGCCCTCCGGCGGCTGCCGCGCTTCGTGGATGGGAGCCGGCGCGTGCACGACGCGTCCGGGAGCGGGGACGTGGTGGTGAACTTCTTCGACCTGGTCACGGGCCTCTCGCGCATCCTCTTCCGCACCCGGGCCCCGGCCGTCTCGGTGGCCCACAACCACGTCTTTCTCCACCCGGGTCTCGCGCGGGCTCCGGGCCGTCCGGGGGCGCGCGCCGCCGTGCTGGGCTACGCTCGGGCCACCGCGCTCCGCTCGGCGTGTCGCGTCGCCCTCTCCTTCGACCCTCTGGAGGACGTGCCCGCCTCCCGCCTGGTGATCGCGCCCCCGCTCCTGCGTCCCGGGCTCGACGGTCGGCGTCCGCGGGACGAGGGGCATCTCCTCGCCTACGCGCTCAACCCCGGGTATGGAGAGGTCCTGGCCGAGTGGCATCGCAGGAACCCCGGCGTCACGATACACTGTTACCTGGACGGGGGCGCGGCTGCGCTCCGGTCCGAGACCGCGCCCGGATTCCACGCGCACGCGCTCGACCAGGAGGGATTCCTCCGGCACCTCGAGGGTTGTCGTGCGTACGTGGGCACGGCCGGCTTCGAGTCGGTCTGCGAGGCCTTCTACCTCGGTAAGCCGGCGCTCGCCATCCCCACCCGGGGCCAGTACGAGCAGACACTCAACGCATGGGACGCCGAGCGTGTGGGCGCGGCCCGCTCGGGAGGGTACGAAGACCTGAACGACTTCTGGGAACAGCCGCCGGTGCCGCGGAGTGAGCGCGTGGACGCTTTCCGTGCCTGGGTGCGCCGCGCGCCCGAGATCATGGTGCGCGAGGTGGAGCGCGCCGCGAGGGGGCGTGCTTGAGCGTCGACGTCCGCCAGGTCGAGGGTCGGCGCGGCGTCGCGGAGTTCGTCGACGTGCCTTGGCGACTGCTCGACCCGCGCAACACGCCGTGGATTCCGCCGCTCCGGGCGATGGTGCGCGACGCGCTCGACAGGCGCGGCAATCCTTTCTACGAGGAGGCGGACCGGGCGCTCTTCGTGGCTCGGCGCGGTGGCAGGGCGATGGGCCGCGTGGCCGCGATCGAGAACCGCTGGCATAACTGCCACCACGGCGACCGGACCGGCTTTTTCGGCTTTTTCGACTGCGCCGACGACGCGGAAGCGGCGGGGGCGCTCCTCCGGGCCGCCGAGGGATGGCTCCTGGAGAGGGGCCTCGCCTCGTCGCGCGGGCCCATCAGCCCGTCCATGAACCACGAGAGCGGGCTGCTCGTGGACGGCTTCGAGCACGCGCCGATGATCATGACGCCCTGGAATCCGCCCTACTACGCCGCGTTGATCGAGGGCGCAGGGTACGCCAAGGTCCAGGACCTCCTGGGCTACTGGATCCCGGCCGGTGACCCGAACGCGGTTCCTGAGCGGCTCAGTCGACTCGCGGAGCGCACGCGGCGCAAGACGGGCGTGACGTTCCGGACCCTCGACGTCGGCATCCTCGAGCGCGAGGCGCGCAAGGTGCTCGAGCTCTACAACGACGCCTGGGCCGGCAATTGGGGCTTCGTTCCGCCCTCTTGGAAGGAATTCTGGCACACCGCCAAGAGCCTGAAGGATGTCGTCGCGGCCGACTTCTCGTTCGTGGCGGAGGTCGAGGGCGAGGTCATCGGCTTCATGCTCGTCGCGTTCGACATCAACCGCATCCTGCGGACGATGCCGTCGGGGCGCCTCTGGCCGTGGAGCATCGTGCGGCTCCTCACCGGAGCGCGGAAGCTGCGGAGCGGCCGCGTCGTGCTGCTCGGCCTCAAGGCCGAGTACCGCAACCGCGGGCTCTTTCCCCTCTTCGTGCACGAGGCGCTGCGCCGCGCCGTGGGTATCGACGCGGAAGGAGCCGAGGCGTCGTGGGTGCTCGACGACAACGAGGCGCTGGTGGCGCCGCTCGAGGCGATGGGGCTACGGGCCTACAAACGCTGGCGCGTCTACGAGCGGCCCATAGGGTAGCCGCTCTTCAGCCGGCAGGCCTCCGGTACACGACCCGCCCCTCGAGCACCGTGAGCTCGACCCGGGCCTCCGAGATCTCCTCGGGAGCGATCGCGTAGAGGTCGCGGTCCAGCACGACGAGGTCGGCGAGCTTGCCGACCGTCAGGGAGCCCGTCTCCTCCTCCATGTCCGCTGCGAGCGCTCCCCCGGTCGTGTAGACCCGCAGGATCTGGTCGAGGGTGACAACTTCTTCCGGGATCCATGCGTCGCCCTCGTCCAGCCGCGGATTGACGCGCCGGACGGCGGTCTCGATGCCGAGCAGTGGGTTCATCGAGGTCACCGACCAATCGCTCCCCGCCGCGACGATGGCGCCCGTCTCGACCAGGCTCGCGATGGGATAGAGCCACCGCGATCGGTCGGGTCCGAGGCGGGGCTCGGTGAGGTCCCTGATGTAGCTGTCCTCGTAGGCCCAGAGCGGTTGGAAGCTCGCGACCACGCCGAGCTCCGCGAACCGGGGCACGTCGGCCGGGTCGAAGAGCTGGATGTGCGCCATGATGTGCCGCGGGCCCGCGCCGCCGTCACGCTCGTGCTGCCGCTCGAAGGCGTCGAGGGCGACGCGAATGGCGCGGTCGCCGATCGCGTGCACGTGGACCTTGAAGCCCGCGGCGTCCAGCGCACTCACCAGAACAGGCAGCGTATCCGCAGAAATGTTGAGCTCGCCGCGCCAGCCGGGTGGGTCGAGATAGGGAGCGAGCAGCGCCGCGGTTCCGCCTTCGATGACCCCGTCCAGGAGGATCTTCGCTGCG
>Ga0075327_1000440_pt1 | contig 11745 bp, 10 predicted proteins | sample MayberrySE_Catta_2_FD_120056 | JGI IMG/M metagenome (GOLD analysis project Ga0075327, IMG submission 120056) | Natural and restored wetland microbial communities from the San Francisco Bay, California, USA, that impact long-term carbon... | ecosystem: Environmental > Terrestrial > Soil >...
AGGATCGCGCCGGCCGCGCACAGCCGTTCGACCTGGGCCGAGCTGCGCTCGGGCCGGTTGTCCTTGAAGGGCACCGAGCCCATGGTCGTCGCGAGCCCTGCCGCGTCCTCGAGGTCCTTGACTCCGAGCGGAATGCCCTCGAGCGGCCCCGCCTCTCCCGCTGCGATGCGCGCGTCGGCGGCGCGTGCGTCCGCGAGACAATCGTCGGGGTCGCGCAGCGCCACGAAGGCGTTCAGTGCTTCTCGCGTCTGCTCGATGCGCTCGAGGGTCGCGCGCATCAGCTCGACGGCGCTGAGGTCCTTCCGTTCGAGCCTTCGTCGGAGCTCGCTCACGGGCCGCTGGATCAGATGAGTCACGGGACACCTCCGGCTTCGGGCTCCCCCAGGATACCCGTCAGGAAGGGCAGCACCTCGTCCAGGAACGCCTCGGGACGATCGAGATGCACGTGGTGGCCGGCCCCCTCGACGACCACCGCCCGACCGTCCGACAGCTCTTCCAGCAGGCTTTCGACTCCCTCCGCGGTGAGCAGCGGGCTCTCGGCCCCGCGCACGATCAGGGTCGGGCAGGAGATCCGGGACGGGTCCGGGCGCGGCCGCGGCGGGAGGCCGAACCAACGGGGGTCGAACTTGAAGCCGAAGCGTCCGTCCGGTTCCCGCCGCACCGAGTGCTCCGCGATGTGCAGCCGGCACGCCTCGCTCGCGTGGGCGGACGCGGGCAGGAATCGATAGCGGCGCACCGCCTCCTCGCGCGTCTCGTAGGTGCGGCGCAGGGTCAGGGCGAGGCGTGCGATGCGCCGGGAGCGGGTCGAGGCGCCGCGGCTGACGTCGACGGCGACGACCGCCGCGACGTCGTCGTGGCGGGCGGCGTGGTCGAGGGCGACACGCCCGCCCATCGAGTGGCCCACCAGGGCGACACGCGGGACGTCGAGGTGCTCGAGCAGCGCGACGAGGTCGTCGTCGAAGGCGCCGACGTACGTCTCGTCGGGATGGTCGGAGTCGCCGTGTCCGCGGAAGTCCAGGGCCACCACCCGGAAGCGTTCGGCCAGGCGGGGCGCGACGTGATCCCACCAGTGGGCGTTGGCCCCGCCGCCGTGCAGGAGCACCACCGTAGCCGGGCTCCCGCGCGGCCCGCGGCGGTCCTCGCCGCCCCAGTGCAGCGCGTGGAGCCGGGTGCCGGCGAGTGACGGCGTCGTGAATCGCTCGCTGCGGGACCTCATCGGCCGCCGACCGTAGCGTGGGGAGCGCCGACCCCCGACCACCGGAAACGCGCGGCAGAGGGCGCGAAACGGCGGTTCTCGGGGACGGAGGCCTCGTCCGGGCGCAGCCGGAGCGCGTGCGCTCCGCGCCTCGAAGGAAGAAAAGTGCCGAATTCGGCCTCCAGAGCCCAAATCGAGCGGCTTTTCCGTTTGACTCCCTTGACGGAAACCGTATGATCGGGCGCATCCAAGAGCGCGGAACGCGTGTTTTGGGGGGTTGTAGGGGCGTTTCCCGCGAGTCTTCGCAATCGGCAACGGGCGCAGAACGGACGAGACCTCGCTCCTACGGTCATCTTGGGCCGAATCCGGGATCCGATCATCGGAGGTCCGGAACAGACTCCATTTCCAGTCCTCGTCACAGTCGGGGACAACCAGGGGGGAAGAAGCAGAAATGGCAGCCAAGAAGAAGGGCAAGAAGAAGGCTGGCAAGACGGGCGACCTCATCATCTCGAAGTCCCGCACGAAGGCCGCCGTCAAGAAGTGCAATGTCGGCTCCGAGTTCTACGGAGCGCTCGACGCTGCGGTCCGCGAGCTGATCAAGGGCGCCGAGAACCGCGCCGTCGGCAACAAGCGCAAGACGCTCAAGGCCGTCGACCTCTAGCAGCGGTCCGCGCGGAAGCTCCGCGCACACGTAGTCGAGGGACTGCGCTCGGACCCGTGCCACCCACTCCGGAAGAGATCCGCGAGACGGGGAACAGAGGGGTCGGCACGACGTCTCGAGCACCGAGGGCCCTCCGGGACTTCCCGGATGGGCCCTCACGTGTCCTCGTCACTCGACGAGGTCGTCGTCGGGCAGCTCGTCGGGATCCGACTCCGGCGGCAGCGGCGGCGGTCGGCGTCCGCCGAGGCTCGCGCCCACCCGGAAGAGCCGCTCGAGACCGACGCGTCGCAGCGTGTCCGCCAGGCCGAGTCCGTTCGCCGTGGCGATGTGCTCGAGGCCCTGGGTGACGACCGCGGCCGCCACCCCGATCGCCTCCGGGAGCGTTTCGGCGTCGCCGAGGGGCATGCGATCCGCCACCGCCACCTTGTTGGCCATGCTGATGAAGCCGTAGAAGAAGCCGCGTCGCTCGTCCTCGGACAGCTCGGCGGCCGCGCGGAACAGCGAGTAGGTGTCGGTCAGACGCGACGGGAGCTGGGGCAGGAAGACCGGCAGGTCCCAGTACTGCACGTCGAAGGGGTTCTCGCCGGCGGGAACGCGATCGCGTTCGTCCGGTCGCACGTAGCCGTAGATCCGCATCGACTCGTCCCAGGACGGGAAGCCGAGATCCTCGAGGCGGCCCGTCCGCCAGCGCAGTGCCCACTCCTCGAGGTCCGTCTCGAGCTCCCAGATCACGCCCTGCATCAGCCGGAAGTAGAGCCAGTAGTCCTCCTGGAAGAGCGCGTGCAGCAGCGCGAGCAGGTCCGACAGGTCGTCGCCCCCGCGCTTCGGGATCAGGTAGAACTGGCCCTCCAGGGTCTGTGCGCCCTCGGGCGCCTGCCACTCCTCGTCCTTGGGGTCGAGCACCACGTGGACCCGGTCGCGCAGTGCCAGGACGATCAGCTCCGGATCGAGGGCCTGCGCGGCCCGGCGCAGGGTTTCGTCGCCGGCGTCGCCGAGGGCGGCCAGCCAGTCCCGCAGGTTCTCCGGAGCGGGCGTCAGCCCGGACCAGCCGTCGAGATCGATGCTGGCGACGAGCTGGGCGGCCGTCGCGTGCTCGAGGATCCAGCCCGCGTCGAGCAGCCCCACGGCCTTGGCGGTGAAGCAGAGCTCCGCCTCGGGCAGCAGCGGGATCACCTCCTCCGGCGCCGGCGTGAGAGTGAGCAGACGGCCGCGGAGGTTCGGCGGGGCGCTGCAGACGAGCGCGACCTGCTCCTCGATGGGCAGGGCCGCGACGGCGCGCTCCGCGGCGCGCTTGTCGTCGCGGGCGAGCTTCAGGATGTGTCGGGAATCGGGGAGGACTGACGGCCGGTCGTCCATCGAGTCGAAGCTAGCAGGCCGACCCGGGACGGGTCGGCTGGCGCCGCGAAACGAAGCCCAGGGGCGCCGTCCCGGCTGGCCGACCCGGGACCGGCCGGCTCGCCCCGCGAGCCGGGCCCGCCGGGCGCCTCGGGCTGGCCGCCCGGGTCGCCGGGGTCGCTATGGTGGTGGGCGTGCTCCGACTCGACACCATCGCCCACAGCCTGGAGGGCTACGTGCCCAGCCTGGTGGCGGACCCCGCGCGCGCCCGCGCGGCGGTGGCGATGATCCTGCGCGAGCGGGACGCCCGGACCGAGGTGCTCTTCATCGAGCGGGCGGCCCGGGAGGGCGACCCCTGGTCGGGCCACATGGCCTTCCCGGGTGGTCGCGTCGAGCCGATCGACGCGGGCACGCGCCAGGCTGCCGAGCGCGAGACCCTCGAGGAGGTCGGCGTGTCGCTCGCGAAGGCCGCCTACCTGGGGCGGCTGGACGACCTCGAGGGTCGGCCCCGGCGCGACGACGGCATGGTGATCTCCGCGCACGTCTACCACGCGACCCTGCCGGAGCCCCTGGTGCCGAACTACGAGGTGCAGGACGCGTTCTGGTTCCCGCTGGCGGGCCTCCTCGACCGCGAGCGGCACGTCACCTACCCCCACGCCACCTACGGCGGCAAGCAGCTTCCGGGTATCCTCGTGGGCGAGCCCGACCGGCACATCGTGTGGGGCCTGACCTACCGCTTCCTCGACGTCTTCCTGTCGGTGATCGGAAGGCCGCTCCCCGACAAGTGGATGGACCTCCGCTAGCGCATGAGCTCCGACACCCCGATCAGCGACGCGATGCTCGAGGACTACTGGCGCGACGGCTTCACGGTCGTGCCCGGTCTGATCCCACGCGACGACCTGCACCCCTGGCTCGAGCGCCTGGCGGACATCGTCGAAGGCCGGGTCGAGCCCGCCGCCGGCATGCTCGTCATGAAGGACGTGATGGTCGCCAAGGGTGCGGTGAGTCCCGGCTCGCGCATGGAGGCCATCGCGAAGATCCAGGACTACGAGCAGGATCCGGTGCTCGACTCCTACACCACCCACCCGGGCGTTCTCGACTGCGTGGAGCGGATCGTCGGTCGCGACGTACAGACCATCCACACCATGCTGATCAACAAGCCCCCCAACGTCGACGGACGCCACCCGCTCCACCAGGACCTGCTGTACTTCCCGTTCCGCCCGGCCGACCGCATCGTCGCGAGCTGGACGGCGCTCGAAAGAGTCACCAAGGAGAACGGCTGCCTGGTGGCGATCCCGGGCAGCCACCGCGGCGAGCTGCTGGAGCACGAGAACCCGGACTGGGACTACCTGAACGGCGGCTACTTCGGAGCCGTGGGCGTTCCCCTGGAGAAGCGGGTGCACCTCGAGATGGAGCCCGGAGACACGGTCTTCTTCCACCCCGTGCTGCTGCACGGCTCGGGTCGCAACCGCACCCAGGGCTTTCGCCGGGCCATCTCCGCCCACTACACGGCCCTGGACGTCGAGTGGGCCTGGACGTCCGACGACGGCCTGCGGTCCCGCAAGTACCGCATCGTGCGCGGCGAGCGCGCCGGCGAGCAGTGGGACGGTCCGCGGCGTCGCAGCGGCACCGTCGACCCCCTCGACTACATCCCGGGTGGGCGCCGCATCAAGGAGCTTCGGGAAGCCGCGCGCCGCCGCAGCGGTGGAGACGGCAGCGACGCCTAGGAGAGCGACCCAAGACTGCGTCTTGGGTCAGGCTCCTAGAGGGACTCGAGCACCTCTTCCAGCTCGCTTGCGCTGCGGTGGAAGATCGGCAGGTCGACCCGGCTCCAACGCACCGTCTGGTCGGTGCCCACGAGCACCAGGGCGCGTTTCGCCGTACCCATCAGCCCGAGCGACCCGTAGGCCCGGCAGACGCTCTTGTCCGCGTCGCAGAGGAGCGGGAACGACAGGCCGTGCTTCTTCGCGAACCTGCGGTGGGACGCGAGGCTCTGGGGGTTGATGCCCAGCACGTCGACGCCGAGGTCCTCGAAGACGCCGAGGTGATCGCGGTAGTCGCACAGCTGCTTGGTGCAGACGGGGGTGTCGTCGCCCGGGTAGAAGACCAGCAGCACGTTCCGTTCCTTGCAGCGCTGGGAGAGCTGGACGTCGCCCTGGGTCGAGGGCAGGGTGAAGTCGGGGGCCGGGGCTCCGACCGCGGGCGGCTTGGCCATGGGGCTACTCCTGGGATCGTCGCCACACGAGATCCTCGACGAAGTCGACGATTGCGTCCACCGCCTCGTTGTCGGTGGCGATCGTCGGGTCGAGGTGCGCGTAGCCCTCGAGGATCACCACGGTCTGGTCCTCCTCGGGTGTGGCGATCGACGACAGGTAGCGGGCGAAGCTCTTGGGCTCGGTCGCGAGGCCGTTCGAGCCTCCGATCGCCAGCACGGGGACGTCGACCTCGGCGTTCCGGGTGATGACGAGGGGACCTTCGAGGCCGTCCCGGGCCACGGCCTGGGCGACGAGACTGCTCGAGTCCCGGCCGTACGAGAAGTCGAGGCTCACCCGGCGGTCGACGAAGTACCACTCGAAGCCGTTGGCCTTGCCGAACTGGGTGAGCAGGAAGTCGTCGATGCTCGACACTTCGCGCTCCACGCCGTTCGGGCGAGGCGGCGCGGTGGGGTCGCTCGGGTCCGAGGGCGGGCCGTTGTCGACGATCGCGCAGCCCGGGCTGACGGCGGGGTCGACGCAGGCCGGGTCGACCTCGTCGAAGTCGAGCCAGGAGCGCAGCCCGCTGCCGTCGTCGGCGGGACCGGCCAGGTAGAAGGGGGACAGGCCCGGCAGCACCAGGGGTTGGTTCGGGCCGTTGTCGCTGAAGCCGATCGACGCCCGGAAGGCGCTGATCGGCGAGAAGTCGTCGTCCAGGAAGAAGCCGGCGACTGCCTGGTTGGTGGCCGGCGCGGACAGCAGCAGCCCGACGATGCCGGTGCCGAAGGTGGGGGTGCGCTGGATCAGCGAGGGCTCGTCGGGCTGGAAGTGTCCCGCGATGGACGCCACCTCCCCGGAGTTGCCGAGGGCCACCAGGGGAATGCCGCTGAACTCCTCCAGGAAGGCGGGCAGCCCGAACTGGGCGATCCCGCGCACCGTCAGCTCGTAGCCGGCGAGACCGAGTGGCGCCAGCGAGCCGGGGCCGATGCCGCCGCCCTCGATCAGCACGAGCCCGTCGAGGTACGCATGGCCGGCGTCGACGACGTCCGGGTCGGGGTCGAAGTCGTAGGCGGCGAACACCGTCGACCAGCTCGTTCCCTGGGAGTGGCCGCCCATCAGGACGAGACCCCGGGGTCCCACGATCTCTCGCGCGCGCTCGGCCAGGATCTTCCAGTCGCGCACGTAGGTGTCGATCCCCCAGTACGCGAAGAAGGCGCGGACGTCGTTCTGGACGAGGTTGATGGCGGTGCGCGACACGTCCTGGTCGTCGACGAGCGCGAGCTGTCCGTCGAGATCGCCGTCGAGGTTCACGTCCTTGTCCTCGGGGCCGGGGAAGTTGCCCGTCGGCGCCAGGTCGAGGTCGGAGAAGTAGAACTGCGCGCCCTCGAAGATGGGGCAGTCCGAGGCGGGTGGGCTGATCGTGCAGCGCGGATCGTCGGCGCCCTCGACGGCGTGCAGTGCGCCGACCCGGTCCTCGAGCTGGTTCGGGCGCCGGTCGATCGCCCACACCTCGAGCTTGCCCGGCAGCGCGCGCACGAGATCGCGCGCCAGCGGGTCGAAGGTGGTCCCGCCGCCGAGGAAGCCGGGCACGAGGATGGTGATCACCCGGGGCGGCTTGCCGTCGGGCCGCGGCATCGCGGTGCGCAGGTAGTGGACCTTGTTGAGGTCGGGGTCGGGGCCGAGCAGCCGGACGACGGGGTGGTCCGGCCCGAGCAGCACCTCCTCGGGCATCCCCGAGCCGGGGGTGTGGGGCTCCACGTAGCCCGGGATCTCCACGAGCTCCTGGACGAGCACGGGCTCGGGCTTGGGCAGCTCGCACTCCCCCACACCGAAGCCGGTGGCGGAGACCAGCAGGATCGACGTCCAGGTCCGGATTCGTCTCATGGCTTCGCGCGGCCTCCATCGCCTTTCGTTACGGGTGGTGCCGGGCCGCGGGTTGTGTCACGCGAACCCGCGGGGGAGCTTTCGCCGAAGCCGTCGCACGCGGCGACGGGCAGCGGCGGGTAGCGACGATAGGCGGGGTCGCTGTCCGAGCGCCCGCAGCGCAGGAAGCGGCTCCCGCGCTCGTTCCCCAGCAGCTGTGCGTGTCGGCAGCGGTGGCACAGGCCGCGCTCCGGTGCATCCATCCGAGCAGTCTACAATGCGGCGCCATGAGCGGATTCTGGAAGCGCCTCGGGCGCGTGCTCGAGCTGACGGAGCACCTGCTGCGCGACGCGACGGGCGCGGGCCCGGAGTCCGGCAGCTTCGCGCGTCAGCGAGCCTTCCGCTGGGAGACGAACGGTGGCCCCGGTCGCCTGGTGGCCATCGAGGCGCCTTCCAGCTTCGATCTCGACGACCTGATCGGTGTCGACACCGCCGTGGCGCGCCTGGTCGCGAACGTCGAGCAGTTCGTGCGCGGCCTCCCCTCCAACAACATGCTGCTCCACGGGGAGCGCGGCACCGGGAAGTCGTCGGCCGTGAAGGGCGTGCTCGAGCGCTACGCCGCCGACGGCCTGCGGATGGTGGAGGTCCAGAAGGACGACCTCGTCCACCTGCCGCGCATCCTGCAGGCGCTGCGCGCCGACGAGGGGCGGCACCGCTTCCTGATCTTCTGCGACGACCTGTCGTTCGGCAGCGACGACCACGGCTTCCGCGAGCTGAAGGCGGCCCTCGAGGGCAGCCTGGAGACGCCGCCCGACAACGTCCGCATCGTCGCCACCAGCAACCGCCGACACCTGATGCCCGAGTCGATGGCCGACAACCGCGCCGCTCGGCTCGACGAGCGCAACGAGCTGCACCTGGGCGAGGCCCTGGAGGAGAAGCTCGCCCTGTCGGACCGCTTCGGCCTCGTGATCGGCTTCTACAACTTCGACCAGCCCACCTACCTGTCGATCGTCGAGCACTACCTCGACAAGCAGAGGTTCGAGCTGAGCGACGCCGCGCGCGAGGAGGCCCTGCGTTGGACCGTCGTGCGGGCGAGTCGCTCCGGTCGCACCGCCCGCCAGTTCGCCGACGACTACGTGGGACGCGCCCGCCTGAAGGAGTGACTGCCGGGCTCCCGCCCCCTGCAACCTGCGGCGACGTTCAGCGGGCGAGCGTCAGATGATGCCGAGCTCGCGTCCGACCTTGGCGATGGCGGTGAGGGCCTGCTCGAGGTGCTCCCGCTCGTGGGTGGCCATGTAGGAGGTGCGGATCATCGCCTGCCCGGCCGGCACCGCGGGAGCGATGATCGGATTCACGAACACCCCCTCCTCGCCCAGGCGCCGGGCCATCGTGAAGGCCCCGAGGTCGTCGCCGACGACGATCGGGATCACGGGCGACTCGCTGTCACCCGTGTCGAAGCCCAGGCCCTGCAGCTCGCGCTTCATGAAGTGGGTGCTCTCCCAGAGCTGCTTGCGGCGGTCGGGCTCGCGCTCGAGGATCTCGAGGGCCTTCAGGACCGCGGCCACGGAGCCGGGAGGCGCCGCGGCGGAGAAGATCTGCGAGCGCGCGTGGTGGCGGATGTAGTCGACCACGTGGGCCTGCCCGGCGATGAAGCCGCCCACCGTCGCGAGAGACTTCGAGAAGGTACCCATCACGAGGTCCACCTCGTGCTCGAGCCCGAAGTGCTCGGCGGTGCCCCGGCCGTTCTCGCCGAACACGCCGAGGCCGTGGGCGTCGTCCACCAGCAGGCGGGCGCCGTAGCGGTTCTTCAGCTCCACGATCTCGGGCAGCCTGGCGACGTCGCCCTCCATCGAGAAGACGCCGTCCACCACGATCAGCTTGCCCTTCTTGCCGGCGCGCTGGAGCTTCGACTCCAGGTCGGCCATGTCGTTGTGGCGGTACTTCAGGGCGCGACCGAAGCCCAGGCGGACGCCGTCCAGGATCGAGGCGTGGTCCAGCTTGTCGAGGATCGCGAAGTCGTGGCGTCCCAGCAGGCAGGACAGCACGCCCAGGTTCACCTGGTAGCCGGTCGAGAAGGTGAGGGCCGCCTCGGTCTTCATGAAGGCGGCGAGGCGCTCGTCGAGCTCGACGTGGATGTCGAGGGTGCCGTTCAGGAAGCGGGAGCCCGCGCAGCCCGTGCCGTACTTGAGGACGGCCTTCGCGGAGGCTTCCTTCACCTCGGGGTGGCTCGTCAGTCCGAGGTAGTTGTTCGAGCCGAGCATGATGATCTTCTCGCCGTCGATCGTGACGACCGGGTCCTGGGGCGAGGAGATGCGCCGGAAGTAGGGGTACAGCGACGCGCTGCGCACCTCGTCGGCGAACGTGTAGTCGGCACACTTCTGAAGGACATCCACGCTTCGTTTCCTCCCTGTCTGCGTCGGCACGGCCTCGAAAAATCTTACACCCGGGTTTCCGGCGACCGGGTGATCCGCGCTCTCGAGTTCGAGGTCGGTTGGGACGGCTCGTCCGGCAGCGACGTCCGGGGGGTGGGGACTCGGGCCAGGTGGCGAGGGGACCGCAGCTTAACGGGAACCGCGCCCGTCGGCACCGGCCGCGGTGCGGCTTGTTCCCCCCTCGGGGTTTCCCGGCTTGAGTGTTGGGTTCTCACGACACCGAGCCTGCACCGGCGGACCTTCGACTAAGCTCGGGCGCCATGTGCCTCAAGGCTCCCTCCACGGTCCTCGCCGTGCTGCTGGCCCTCCTCCTGGGCAGTGCCGCCCCGGCACTCGCCGAGGAGCCCGACCCCGCACCCACCGGGGACGCCCACGAGGGCTTCGATCCCCTCTTCGACGAGTACGACGAAGAGCTGGAGCACATCCAGCCCGGCTTTCCCGATCCCGCCGAGGGTCCGAACCGCAGCGTCCACGTCTTCAACGGGTTCGTCGACAAGTGGCTGCTCGACCCCATCACCTACGCCTACGGGTGGATCACCCCCAACCCGCTCAAGCGGGCGATCCGGCGCTTCTTCACCAACCTGGGCGAGCCCGCCACCACGGCCAACGACCTCCTGCAGCTCGAGTGGAAGGACGCCGGCGTCTCGGCGTCCCGCTTCGTCCTCAATACCACCTTCGGAATCGCGGGCTTCTTCGACGTCGCCGAGCTGATCGGCCTGGAGTACCACCGCTCGGACTTCGGCCAGACCCTCGCGCTGGCCGGTACACCGAGCGGCGCCTACCTGATCATTCCGGTGATGGGTCCCAACAACGTGCGCGACGGGGTGGGGTCCCTGGCGGACATCACGATGCATCCGCTCACCTGGTTCCTCGGGCCGACGAACTTCCTGATCTACGGCATCTACGGCGGCAGCCAGGGACTGTCCCTGCGCGAGGAGAACATCGAGAAGCTCGACGCGCTGCGGGACGGCTCCATCGACTACTACGCGGCGCTGCGCAGCGCCTACTACCAGAACCGCGTGGCCGAGATCTGGTCGCGCCGCGAGCACCGGCGCAACGACTGGGAGGAGTAGCTGCCCCCTCCGGCTGGTCGAGCCTAGCAGCCTGACCCAGGACGGAATCCTGGGGAGACAGGCGACGACGCAAAGGTCGCCAGACCGCAGCTAGCAGCCTGACCCAGGACGGAGTCGTCTTGGGTTGCAGGGGGCGGGAGCGCGGCAGACGTTGCTCTGCATGGCTCGCTGCGGCTGGCGAGCCTTTGCGGGTGGCCTGCGTCCCGCGGTGGGTTCTCGTCACGGTCTCGGTGCCTCGGCTGCGCTTGACTTCCGAGCAACGTCTGCCGCGCCCCCGCCCTGGATCTTCGGGATCGGACGCCGGAGAGCGGATCGATTCCCTCCGGTACGCCGACCCACCGGAGCCGCTCGAACGGCAATCCATCGAGACGCGCATGCGAGCGCGGGGCCGGTGTCGGGCGGAGCTTGCGCGGAAGTCAGCCGCAGCCTCATGCGGGTACGACGCGCCGCCGCGCCGCCGACGCGCGCGATCCCGGCCGAGCGACGCAGACCAGGCGAGCCATGCAGCGCAAGCCCGCCCGACATCGGCCCTACTGCCAACTCGCCCGCGAGCCGACCCACGTCGAACCGCAGCTAGCTGGTCGAGCCGGCCAGCTCCTTCACCTTCTCGTCGAGGGTCGACATCAGCTTCTCGAAGCCGTCGCGCTTGAGCACCGACGAGTACTCCGAGCGCCGCAGGGCCAGCTCGCTCACGGTGCCGTTCAGGTAGATGTCGATGATCCGCCACTTGCCGTCGACTTCGCGCAGGCGGTAGTTGAGCTGGACGTCGTCCTCGCTGGGCCGCGTGAGGCGGGTGCGCACGACGCGGGTGTCGCGGATGGCCTCCTCCTCGCCCAGGCTCTCGAACGCCTCGCCCGTGTAGCCGGTGAACTGGCCGGCGTAGTTTGCGGTGATGTGGCGCGCGAACAGCGCGAGCCAGCGCTCCTGGTCCGCTTCGTCGAGATCCTTCCAGTGGCGTCCGACCGACTTCGAGGCCATGAAGGGCAGGTCGAAG
>Ga0075327_1000441_pt1 | contig 11728 bp, 10 predicted proteins | sample MayberrySE_Catta_2_FD_120056 | JGI IMG/M metagenome (GOLD analysis project Ga0075327, IMG submission 120056) | Natural and restored wetland microbial communities from the San Francisco Bay, California, USA, that impact long-term carbon... | ecosystem: Environmental > Terrestrial > Soil >...
GCACATGGAGGACGCGGACTACGAGCGCGCGATGCGCGTCCACTTCTGGGGCCCGCTGTGGGCGGCCGAGGCCGTGCTGCCCGAGATGCGCCGCCGCCGGCACGGCCGCATCGTGAACATCGCCTCGCTCGCGGGCCTCGTGCCGGTGCCCCACATGCTGCCCTACACGGCGAGCAAGTCCGCGCTGGTGGGCTGGTCGGAAGGCCTCCGGGCCGAGCTCGCGAAGCACGGCATCCGGGTCACCACCGTGTGTCCCGCGCTGCTCCGCACCGGCAGCCCGCGCAACGCGGAGTTCAAGGGCCGGCATCGCGCCGAGTACACCTGGTTCAGCGTCGCGGACTCGCTGCCCGGCCTCTCGATGGACGCCGAGCGCGCCGCGCGGCGGATCGTGCGCGGCGCCGAGCAGGGGCGGGCGCGCGTGGTGGCGCCCCTCGTGGTGCACGTGCCGGTGATCGCCCATGCCGTCGTGCCGGGGCTCGCGCACGGCGTGCTGTCGGCGCTCGACCGCCTGCTGCCCCGCGCCGGCGGCGCCGGCGCCGCGAGCCACAAGGGCCACGACAGCACGACGCGCTGGTCGCCCTCGTGGCTCACCGTGCTGAACGAACGCGCGGCGCGCCGCTACAACGAAGTGGCGCCCTCGCCCTGAAGGGGCGCCGATGCGGCGAGAGGACGCGGACGGAAGGGCGCCGGCGAGCGCCGTGCTGCTGATCGACGTCGTGAACCCCTTCGACTTCGAGGGCGCTTCGGACCTGCACCGCCATGCGCTGCCCGCCGCTCGCCGCATCGCGGCCCTGCGGAAGCGGGCGCGCGAGAGCGGCACGCCGGTCGTCTACGTGAACGACAACTTCGGCGACTGGCACAGCGGGCTCGCCGAGCTCGTCGAGCGCTGCCTCGCCTCGCCCCTCGCCCGCGACTTCATCGAGCCGCTGCGCCCGGAGCCCGAGGACTACTACGTGCTGAAGCCGCGTCACTCGGGCTTCCTGTCGACGAGCCTCGACCCGCTGCTCGACCGGCTCGGCGTGCGGCGCGTCGTGCTCGCGGGCGTGGCCGCGCACATCTGCGTGCTCTTCACCGCGATCGATGCCTACATGCGCGGCTTCGAGATCGCGGTCGCGCGCGACTGCGTCGCCTCCGAGCGCCCGCGCGACTGCGCGCACGCCCTCGCCCTGATGAGGCAGGTGCTGAAGGCCGAGGTCGACCGGGGCCGCGACCTCGCCTTCGCCGGGCGGGAGGCGCTTGCCGGGCGGCACGATCGTTGCTTCGACTCGGCGAGCGGGACGGACACTCCGGAGGACGAAGCGATGGCCAGGAAGTACGGGCGCAAGGCGTCGGAGAAGGTCGAGCGCGCGATGCACGAGCGGAAGCGCGGCAAGCTCCACTCGGGCCGCTCGGGCAAGAAGGTGACGAGCCGCAAGCAGGCGGTCGCGATCGGGCTCTCACAGGCGCGCCGCGAGGGCGCCAAGGTGCCGTCGCGCCGCGGCGGGAAGCGCCGGGGCCGCTAGCCCTCGGCGCAGCGTGCGGCCGGGGATCTCCCCGCGCGGCTCACGCCGGGCGGGGAGCGCGTCCCTCGGAACGTTCCTTCCCCTTTGGAGAAAGCTCCACGCCGGCCGCGCTTGGCGCCGCTCTTGCAAACCTCAGAGCGGCATGGGCCTCGAGCGCTACCAGCGCAAGCGCGCCTTCGAGCGCACGCCCGAGCCGAGCGGGCGCGCGCGGCGCGGGAAGGACGCCGAGCGCGCGCGGAGCTTCGTCGTGCAGCAGCACGCGGCGCGGCGCATGCACTGGGACTTCCGGCTCGAGCTCGACGGCGTCCTCAAGAGCTGGGCGGTGCCGAAGGGGCCGAGCCTCGTCGCGGGCGAGCGCCGCATGGCCGTCGAGACGGAAGACCATCCGCTCGAGTACGCGACGTTCGAGGGCGTGATCCCGAAGGGCGAGTACGGCGCGGGCGCCGTGATCGTCTGGGACCGCGGCGTCTGGGAGCCGCTCGGAGATCCGCACGAGGGCCTCGCGACGGGCAAGCTCGACTTCACCCTCGCCGGGCAGAAGCTGCGCGGGCGCTTCCATCTCGTGCGGCTCCGCCCGCGCGCGCGCGAGCGCGGGCGTGTGAGCTGGCTCCTGATCAAGGGGCGCGACGAGGAGGCGCGCGCGGCGGGGCAGGGCGCCGTCGTCGCGCGCGAGCCGCGGAGCGTGGTGAGCGGGCTCGACCTCGAGGGCGTGGCGCAGGAGGCCGGCGCGAAGGGCTCCGCTCGCAAGCGCCGCGCTCCCGGCTTGGACCCGTCGGCGCTGCCCGGCGCGCATCCCGCGCGGCTCCGCGGCGGGATCGAGCCCCAGCTCGCCACGCTCGTCGAGTCGCCGCCCGTGGGCGAGGAGTGGCTGCACGAGATCAAGTTCGACGGCTATCGCCTGCTCGCGCGGATCGAGCCGGGCAGCGTCCGCCTCCTCTCGCGCAACGGACGCGACTGGACGGACCGCTTCCCGAAGCTCGCGGCCGCGCTGCGTGCGCTGCGCGTGCGGGAGACCCTGCTCGACGGCGAGGCGATCGTGGTGGATGCCGAGGGCAAGAGCCGCTTCCAGGCGCTCCAGAACGCGCTCGGCCGGCGCGGCGCGTCGGTGCCCGTGCGGCTCGCGCTCTTCGACTGCCTCCACCTCGACGGCTACGACCTGCGCGAGGTGCCGCTCCTCGAGAGAAAGCGCGCGCTCGCCGCGCTGCTCGCGCCCGCCGCGGGCGAGGGGCGGCTCCAGTACAGCGACCACCAGCAGGGGCGGGGCGGCGAGTTCTTCGCCGCGGCGTGCGAGGCCGGGCTCGAGGGCACCGTCGCGAAGCGGGCCGACGCGCCGTACCGCTCGGGGCGCACGCGCAGCTGGCGCAAGATCCGCTGCTCGCGGCGTCAGGAGTTCGTGATCGTGGGCTTCAGCGAGCCGCGCGGCGCGCGGGTCGGCCTCGGCGCGCTGCTGCTCGCCGCGCACGACGCGGGCGGGGCGCTCCGCTACTGCGGCAAGGTCGGCACCGGCTTCGACGACGCCATGCTCGCCGGCCTGCGCACGCGGCTCGAGCGGCTCGAGCGGCCGCAGCCGTCCGTCGTGTCTCCGCCGCGCCTGCGCGGCGTCCACTGGGTGGAGCCGCGCCTCGTGGCGGAGGTGTCGTTCAGCGAGTGGACGCGCGACCGGCGCGTCCGGCACCCGGTCTTCCTCGGCCTGCGCGAGGACAAGCCCGCCGCCGAGGTCCGCATCGAGGCGCCCCAGCGGCTCGGGGACGGGAGCGCCGCGCCGGCGTCCACGCAGCGCGCGGCCCCCGCGCGCCGGGAAGGCGACGTCGTGGCCGGCGTCCGCCTCTCGACGCCCGAGCGCGTCTACTTCCCGGGCCTCGGCGTGACGAAGCGCGAGCTCGCCGAGTACTACGAGGCGACGGCCGAGCGCGTCCTGCCTGGCCTCGCGCAGCGCCCGCTCACGCTGCTGCGCTGCCCGGAGGGGATCGAGGGCGAGCACTTCTACCAGAAGCGCGCGAACGCGAGCATCCCGGAGGCGGTGCCGCGCGTCCGCGTGCGCGGCGACCGCGAGCCCTATGCGATGGTGAGCGACCTCGCGTCGCTCATCTCGCTGGTGCAGGTCGGGGTGCTCGAGCTCCACGTGTGGGGGGCGCGCGCGGACCGGCTGGAGCGGCCCGACCTGATCGTGTTCGACCTCGATCCGGCGCCCGACGTGCCCTGGGGGCGCGTGCGCGACACGGCGCTCGCGCTCCGCGACACGCTGGCGGAGCTCGGCCTCGCGGCGTTCGGGCGCGTGACCGGCGGCAAGGGGCTCCACGTGGTCGTCCCGCTCGAGCGGCGCTCCACGTGGGACGACGTGCGGACGTTCTCGCGCGGCCTCGCGCTCTCGCTGGTGCGCGCGGCGCCCGCGCACTACACGGCGCGCGCCTCGAAGGCGCGGCGCCAGGGCCGCATCTTCGTCGATTGGATGCGGAACGCGCCCGAGGCGACCGCGATCGCGACGGGGTCGGTCCGCGCGCGCCCGGGCGCGCCGGTGGCGCTCCCGCTCGCGTGGGACGAGATCGAGGCGCAGCGCGCGCCGCTCCACGAGAGCCTCCGCGAGGCGCAGCGCCGGCTCGAGCGGCCGGACCCGTGGGCCGATTTCGAGGCCTCGCGCCGCCGGCTCACGAAGAGCGCGCTCGGCCGCTTCGCCGCCGAGAAGGACTGACCTTCTTCTTGGCGCGCGCGCCACCCTTCGGGCGCGCACCGGACCGCTTCGCGCGCGCGTCGGCCCGCTTCGGGCGCGCGCGCTCCTGGGTCCGCAGCCGCTTCTTCAGCAGCGCCATCAGATCGACGAGGTCGCCGCCCTCGGTCTCCGCCGCGCCCGGCTCGGCCCGCGCCGGCGCCGCGGGCCCCGCGACCACGTCCTCGTCGCGCTCGCGCTTGCGCCGGGCCAGCTCGAGGAGGCGCTCGCTGCGGTCGTCCCCGAGCTCGTTTTCGTCGAGCGCGTCCGCGGCGCGCTCGTCGATCGCCTGCGCGAGCTTCCGCACGCGAGCCGCGTCCGGCTCGGCGGGCTCGGGAAGGCCGACCGTCTCCGCGCTCCGGAGCTCGTCGGCGAAGCGGAGCGTCTCGGCGCGGAGGATCCCCGCCTCCGCGAAGATCGCGAGCGCGTAGGCCTTGTCGCGCATGACGAAGCTCGCGATCGCGGCGCGGCCGGTCTTCTCCATCGTCTCGGCGAGGAGCGCGTACGCCTTCGTCTGCTCGGCGCCGGGGACCAGGAAGTAGGCGCGCACGAAATAGCTCGGGTCGATCGCGTCGCGCGGCACGAAGTGGAGCAGCTCGATGTCGCGCGAGCGCCGCGGCGCGAGTGCCGCGAGCTCCTCGTCGCTCACGAGGACGAACTCGCCCTCGCCGACCGGGTAGCCCCGCACGATCTCCTCGGGGTCGAGCGCCCGGTTCTCGTCGGGGCAGACGTACTGGCGCGCGAGCGGCGTGCCGTCGGCCGCCAGCATGCGGAGGGCCACGCCGCGCCCGCGGCGCTGCGCGGAGTAGAGCTCGACCGGCACGGTGACGAGGCCGAAGGAGAGGCTCCCCGACCAGATCGCGCGGCCGGCCGGCCGCGCCGCCTCCGGCGCCTCGGCCTCGGGCGCGCGCTCCGCCTCGCGCTCGGCCCGCTGGCCGCGCCGCGCCCGCGCCTCACGCCGCGGCACGGCGCCGCGCCTTCGCCGCCTGGAGGCTCTTCTTGAGCGCGCCGGACAGGTCGCCGGAGGCGCGCGGCGGCGGCGCCTCCTTCACCTGGAAGCTCTTCCCCTCGCGCTTCGCGGCGATCAGCTTCTCGACGCGTTCGCGGTAGTCGTCGTGGAGCTCGCTCGGATCGAACTCCGCGTCGAGCGTCGCGACGAGCTGCTCGGCGAGCTTCCGCTCGCCCGCCGTGAGGGTCCGGCTCGCGGGCCGCGCGAGCTCCGAGGCCTGCACCACCTCGTGCGGAGCGTGGAGGGCGACCAGCGCGAGGCGCCCCTCCCGGACGGCGAGCGCGCCGGCGTAGCGCCGGCCGCGCATCACCCAGCGCGCGATCCCGCGCCGCCCGCTCTTCGCGAGCGCCTCCGCGAGCGCGAAGTAGTCGTCCTCCGAGTCGTCGGGCCCGAGGAAGTAGGGGCGGTCGTACCACGCGACGTCGATGGCCTCGGCGGGCACGAAGCGGAGCAGCTCGATCGAGCGCGAGGCCTCGGGCTCGACCGACGCGAGCTCCTCGGGCCGGAGCACCACGAAGAGCCCCTCCTCAAGCTCGATGCCGCGGCGGATCGCCTCGGACGGCACCTCCCTCTCGTCGCGGGGATCGATCATCCGCTGCCGGACCGGCACGCGGTCCTTCTCGTGCAGCAGCCGGAAGTGGACCCCGCGGTCCTCGACGGCGGCGTAGAGCTTCACGGGCACCCGGAGCGTCCCGAGCTCGAGTGCCGCCTTCCACATCGCGCGCATCGCCCGCTCCTCGGTCGAAGGCGAGCCGGTGCAAGGCCGGTGCCGGAGCCCCGGGGCGTTCCGTCGGGCGGGGAATCCCTCGCGGATGGCGCTTTGTAGAAAGCGCAGGCGCGCACGGCCGAAGCCGTGCGGCAGGGGATCGGGGAACCGCACGGGGCGCGGCACCCCTCTTGCACGCGCAGCAGGCGCGCAGATCCGCGGGGAGGCCCATGGCCGAACGAGCAACCGTCCGCCCCGCGACCCCGCGGCGTGGCGCTACCTTGGCGGCCTCCGATGCACACGGGAGGGCGGGCATGATCGCCGCTGCCGCGAATGCCGCGGGGCATCGCGTCCGCTTCTACGACGACGACCCGCTGCTCGTCGAATCGATCGCGCGCTTCGCCGGCGCGGGCCTCGGCGCCGGCGAGGCGGTGCTGGTGATCGCGACGGCGCCGCATCTCGCGGCGCTCGAGCGCGCGCTCGGGGCGCACGGTCTCGACGTGGAGCGCGCGCGTGCGCTCGGCCGCTACGTCACGTTCGACGCCGCGGAGACCCTCGCGCGGGTCCTGCCCGAGGCGCGCCTCGACCGGGAGCGCTTCGCCGCCCTGATCGGCGGCGCCATCCGCGAGGCCGCCGCGAGAACCGGGGCGCCCGTCCGCGTCTTCGGCGAGCTCGTCGCGCTGCTCTTCGAGCGGGGCGAGGGCGAGACGGCGCTCGAGCTCGAGAAGATGTGGAACGAGCTCCGCGACGAGCTCGGCTTCTCGCTGCTCTGCGCCTATCCGCTGGAGCACTTCGCCGCCGACGGCGGCTCCTTCCTCGCCGTGTGTGCCGAGCACACCGCGGTCGACGCGCTCGCCACGCTGGAGGGCGGCGCGCCCCGACGCACGCCGGCCCGGCCTCTCGACGGGGACGCGACGGGCGACGCCGCTGCGCACCCCGAGCGCGAGGGCGCCGCGTGGCTCGCCGCGATCGTGGAGGGCTCGGACGACGCCATCATCGGCAAGACGCTCGACGGCATCGTGACGAGCTGGAACCGGGGCGCGGAGCGCATCTTCGGCTACCGCGCGGCCGAGATGCTCGGCCACCCGATCTCGCGGATCATTCCGCCCGAACGCCGCGACGACTTCCCGATGATCCTCGACTCCGTGCGCCGGGGGCAGCGCGTCGATCACTACGAGACGGAGCGGGTGCGGAAGGACGGGACCCGGATCTACGTCTCGCTCACGGTCTCGCCGATCCGGGACACGAGCGGCTGCATCGTGGGCGTCTCGAAGATCGCGCGCGACGTGACCGAGCGCCGGCGGCTCGATGCGCAGCGCGAGCAGCTGATCGGCATGGCGCAGCGCGCGCACGCCGAGCTCGAAGCCGCGAGCCGCGCGAAGGACGAGTTCCTCGCGACGCTCGGCCACGAGCTGCGGAATCCGATCGCGGCCGTCCGCAATGCGGTCGAGTCGGCCCAGTTCGACCCGGCCGTCCGCGGGCGCGCGCTGGAGATCGCGGGCCGGCAGGCGCGCCAGCTCTCGCGCCTGGTGGACGACCTGCTCGACCTGGCGCGCATCACGCAGGGCCGCGTGCGCCTGAACCGCGAGAGCGTCCCGCTGAACGAGCTGGTCGGGCATGCCGTCGAGGCGACGCGCCACCACATGGAGCAGCACGGCCACAAGCTCTCGGTGGTCCCGGCGAGCGAGGCCGTCCGCATCGAGTGCGACGCGCTGCGCCTCGAGCAGGTGCTCGTGAACCTGCTCAGCAACGCCGCGAAGTACACGCCGCCCGGCGGCTCGGTCGCGATCGAATGCGAAGGCGGGCAGGGCGAAGCCGTGATCCGCGTGCGGGACGACGGCGAAGGGATCCGCGCGGACCTGTTGACGCGGATCTTCGACCCCTTCGTCCAGGCGCGGCGCGCGGGCGACGCCGGCCAGGAGGGGCTCGGCGTCGGGCTCGCGATCGCCCGCAGCTTCGTGGCGCTGCACGGCGGCACGATCGCGGCGCACAGCGAGGGGCCGGGCCGGGGCGCGGAGTTCGTGGTGCGGCTCCCGGTCGTCACCGCGCACGCGACGGCGAAGTCCGGGGCTTCGCTCGCGGAGCCCGCGGCGGCGCGCGGCGTCCGGATCCTGTTGGTGGAGGACAACCCCGACGTGGCCGAGGGCATGGCGATGCTGCTCGAGGCGTTCGGCCACGAGGTCCACGTGGCGACGAGCGGACCCGACGCGCTCGACGCCGCGCGCGCCCAGCGTCCGGCCCTCCTGCTGGTGGACATCGGCCTGCCGGGCATGGATGGCTACGAGCTGGCGCGGCGCGTGCGCGAGATCCCGGCGCTGCGCGACGCCGTGCTGGTCGCGCTCACCGGCTACGCGCTCGAAGAGGACCGCGAGCGTGCCCGGAAGGCCGGCTTCGACCAGCACCTGATCAAGCCCGTCGATCCGAAGGTGCTCCGGGGCGTGGTGGCGCAGGTGGGCGTGCAGGCCGGGGGCTCCCCGCGCGACGCGCTGCGCAGGCCGGCCTGACGCGGCCTCGGAAGGCCCGCGCTCCGGCTCCGCGCTTTGTAGAAACGCCCCGGGCTTCGCCCGAGCGTCTTCCCGCCCGCGTCTGCCGTGCGGTCCAGTCGCACGCGCCGTTGGCATCGCCCGTGCAAGGTCCCGCGGCGAAGTGCTCGCGCGGGCGGGCGAGGCAAGGAAAGGACAACGGCATGAAGAAGCATCTCGTTCTGTCGGTCGCGGCGGCCCTGTTGGTCGCGAGCGCGGCCTGGGCGGCCGAGGAGACGGGCACGATCACGTCGGTCGATCCGTCGGCCAACACGTTCACGATCCAGACCGAGGACGGCGAGCGCATCACCTTCCGCGCGGAAACGTCGACCCGGATGACGCGGGACGGCAACACCGTCCAGCTGAGCGACCTGCAGGTCGGCAACCGCGTCGAGGTGACCGCGGAGGAGGCCGAAGGCGCGGCGCAGCGCATGGCCACCGAGGTCGAGCTCGTGAGCAGCGCGGGTGAGGCCGGCGCGAGCGGCGAGGCCGGCATGCAGGCCGGCGAGTCGGGCGCGGCCGCCGGCGCGGGCGCGAGCGCCGAGGTCGGTGACACGCGCATGGGCGGCGAGGCCGGCGTCGGGGCCCGGGCCGGCGAAGGCGGCATGGGCGCCCAGGCGCAGGCCGACGTGGACGTCGACACGGACGACGACGACGCGCGCATGGCGCGCGCCGACCGGCTGCCGGGGACGGCGAGCCCGCTCCCGCTGATCGGGCTGCTGGGCGCCGGCTCCGTGGCGCTCGGTTGGCTCGTCCGCAGGATCCGCCGCTAGGGAATCCGAATCGGTCGGGGAGCGCGACCCGTCGCGCTCCCCGGCCGGCTCGACGCCCATGCTCCGGATCCTCCGCTGGCTCGAGTCCGCGCTGCTGCTCGGCGGCGGCGTGCTGCTCGCGCTCTGGGCGCTGGCGGCGCTCCATCAGCATCTCCTCGCGGCGTGGGATCGCGCGGCCTTCGAGCGCCTGCCCGCGCCGCCGCCGGCCGCGCTGCACGTCTCGCACGAGCCCCGCGAGCGGGCACCCGACACCTGGCGGGAGCCGATGGTCGACACCACGCGCTGGTCCGCGGGGCGCATCGCGAAGTACTTCGCGACGCTCGAGGCGCCGGACGCGTTCGCCGCCGAGCGTCTCGCGCTCCTCGAGATCCCGGCGATCGATCTCTCGGTCGTCGTGCTCGACGGCACCGACGAGTGGACGCTGAACCGCGGCGTCGGGCGCATCGCCGGCACGGTGCGGCCCGGGCGCGCCGGGAACGCGGGGATCGCCGGCCACCGCGACGGCTTCTTCCGCGGGCTCGAGCACGTCAGGGAAGGCGACCTGGTGCGCATCGTCCGGCCCGGCGCGGCCCGGCCGCGGCTCTTCCGGATCGCCTGGCTCCGCGTCGTGCAGCCCGACGAGGTCTGGGTGCTCGACGACACCGAAGAGGCGAGCCTCACGCTCGTCACCTGCCATCCGTTCTATTGGGTCGGCAACGCGCCCGAGCGCTACATCGTGCGCGCGGTCGCGGCCGACGCAGACGAGCCGGCGAGCGAGCGCGCCGGACGCGACGCCCGCGGCTGAGCGCGCGGCGTCGCCGGCATGCGTCTTGCTTCGGGTCTCGCCATGCTGCCCGGCGCCGCGATCCACGACGGCTCGACCGCCGACCTCGACACCGTCGCGGCCGTCCTCGCGGACGCCGTGCACGCGATCGAGGCGCACGGCGTTCCCTACGTGCTGCTCGGCGGGCTCGCCTCCGCGCTTCACGGCCGGCCGCGCTGCTCGAACGACGTGGACCTCTTCGTGATGCCGGAGAGCGCGCCGCTCGCGCTCGATGCGCTCGCCGAGGCGGGCTTCCGGACCGAGCGCACGAACCCGGCCTGGCTCTTCAAGGCCTTTCGCGACGGGGTGCTGGTCGACCTGCTCTTCAAGGCGCGCGGCGACATCTACCTCGACGCGGAGATGCTGCGGCGGGCAAGCGTCCAGTCGTACCGCGGCACGCGGGTCCGGGTGATCCCGCCCGAGGACCTCGTCGTCATCAAGGCGATCGTCCACGACGAGGAGACGCCGCGGCACTGGCACGACGCGCTCGGCGTGATCGCGCGCTCGGAGCTCGACTGGAGCTACCTCGTCGAGCGCGCGAGCCACGCGCCACGCCGGGTGCTGAGCCTGCTGCTGTACGCGCTCTCCGTGGATCTCTGGGTGCCGGATCACGCGGTGCAGCGGCTCGCCGCGCGGGTCGTGTTCGACCGGGAGGCGGGATGGAGCCGGAGTATCTCCTGAGCCATCTGCGCGAGCAGCTCGCGCGCGAGGCGGGCGAGCTCGGCATCGAGGTCGAGCTCGTCGAGGGGCGGCTGCTGCTCTGCGGCGTCGTCTCGACCAGCGAGCGCCGCACGCTCGCCGAGCGCATCGCGTACGCGATGGGAGACGGACACGAGGTCGTGAACGAGATCCGCGTCGTGCCGCCCGTCGGGGCCGAGGCTCCGGAGCGGCTCTCGTGATCCGCGTGGCGGCCGTCGGCGACCTCCACGTCGGAGCGGACGGCCCGGCGGGCTGGCGGGACGCGCTCGCGCCCGTCTCCGACGAGGCGGACCTGCTGCTCCTCGCGGGAGACCTGACGCGGGTCGGAGCGCCCGAGGAGCTGCCCTCCCTGATGGAGGCCCTCTCGCGCGTCGCGATCCCGACCTTCGCAGTGCTCGGCAACCACGACCATCACAGCGGCTTCGCGCGCGAGGTGGTGGCGCAGCTCCGCCAGCGCGGCGTCGTGGTGCTCGAGGGCGAGGCACGCGTGCTGCGCGTGAACGGCGCCCGCGTCGGCGTGGCGGGGACGAAGGGCTTCGGCGGCGGCTTCGCCGGCGCCTGCGGCAGCGAGTTCGGCGAGCCCGAGATGAAGGCGTTCATCGCGCACACGCGCGGGCTCGCGGACCGTCTCTCCGCCGCGCTCCACGAGCTCGACGCGGACCTCCGGCTCGCGCTGCTCCACTACGCGCCCGTGGAGCAGACGCTCGCCGGCGAGCGGCCGGGCGTCTACCCCTTCCTCGGCAGCCAGCTCCTCGCCGAAGCGGTCGATGCCGCGCGCGCCGACCTCATCGTGCACGGCCATGCGCACGACGGCAGCGAGCGCGGCGTCACCCCGGGCGGGATCCCGGTGCGGAACGTCGCCCAGCCGGTGATCCGCTCGGCGTATCGGGTCTACTGCTTCTCGGGCCGGGACGCCTTCGACTGTGCGCCCGCGCCCGCCCCCTGAAGGAGCGACTCGTGCGGATCGCGCAGGTCTCCCCGCTCTACGAGAGCGTCCCGCCCCGCGGCTAC
>Ga0075327_1000442_pt1 | contig 11724 bp, 8 predicted proteins | sample MayberrySE_Catta_2_FD_120056 | JGI IMG/M metagenome (GOLD analysis project Ga0075327, IMG submission 120056) | Natural and restored wetland microbial communities from the San Francisco Bay, California, USA, that impact long-term carbon... | ecosystem: Environmental > Terrestrial > Soil > Wetlands...
CCGCCGACTCCACCTCGTCACCTTCCACCACCCCCGCATCGTGGCGCGGCCGGCACCAGACCGCGACCCAGGAGCGCGGCCACCGGCCAGCCTCAGCGGATCAGCGGTGATGCCCACCGTGACCTCCCTCCTCGCGCATGGTGGCCTGCGTGGCCCCGAGCGGCGGTGGCAGCCCGGACACGTCGCGCCTGATCCACTCGCTCTCGGGATCCAGCGCGGGCCAGCGCGACATGTCGTCGGGGGCGAAGACGCCCACGATGTGCGCCATCGCGCCGTCTACGACGGTCTCGTCGAGCGGACTCTCGTAGACGCCCACGACCCGATACCGGCGCCCGGCCTCGAGCCTGAGCGGGCTGGACCTGAGCCCCAGCCACCTGCGGAAGATCTTCGTCTCGACGGACTCGAGTCGGCCGGACTCGTCCCTCCGAGCGTCGAGCTTGACCAGGACCTCGCCGGTCTCGACGTCCTCGAGACGCACGTGGTCGCCGAAGTCGTGTAGGTGCCCCGTCACGCCCAGGAGGCCGCCGCTGACTGGGACGGTGAACTCCCACGCCTTCTCGGACCTCCCCGGTGGCACGTCCCACATGTTGTCCTGCCCCACGAGATTGTCGGTGTCGAAATACACCGGCAGCACCTCGGTCACGTCCTCGCGATCGGCCCGAGGCGTGTAGTCCATCGCGACGCGCACGTACACGCGGTGCAAATCTCTCCCGGTGTCGTTGTGGAGCGAGGCGTAGAGCGCGAGCCGCTGACCCGCTGCCATCGGCACGCCGATCGAGGGCGGCAGCTCCACGTCCTCGGTTTCCGTGCCAATCCCGAAGAAGCGCTCCAGCGCGGGATAGGCGAGCTGCCTACGATCGAAGTTCACTCCGATCAGGTGGTGGAGGATGTGGCGCGGGAGCTCGTTCCCCTCCCCGTCCGTCACCTTCACCTGGAATCCCCGCAGCCACCCCTCCACCGGCCACTCGAACCTCATCAGGGGGCCCGCCATGCCGTGCGTCGCGGGCACACGGTTCGGCGTCTGGTGCGCTTCTACGCCGTGCTGCCCGTGCGTCCCGATCCCCATGTCGGGAGCGTCGAACGGCCCCATGTCGACGACCACCTCGCCCGCTTCCTCATCGACCGAGACGCGTAGCTCGGGCGCCTCCGCAGGCGTGAGCGCCGCGTGCGGCGGGGCCACCGAAGTCGACATCCTCGGCCCCGCGCAAGCGCTCAGCGCGAGTATCGCGAGCGTGCCCAGAGCGCCGAGAGGCCAACCGCCACGAGCCGCCTCCCTCCCTCCCCCGACCTCCCCCATCTCGTCATCTCCTCTCGTTCTCGCGTTCTACGTATCGCCGATCACGGCTCCCACACGCCCCCGCGCGCCTCGTAGAGGTCGACGTACGCCTCGGCAGCCGCGGTGCGGGCCTGTGCGAGCTGGTCCTGTGCCACCAGGAGCGTGCGCCCCGCATCGAGAACCTGCAGAAAATCCGCGACACCTCCTTCGTAGCGGACGGTCGCGAGGCGCGCCGCTCGCTCGCTCGCCGCGGCCGACTCCTCCAGATGCTCGAGGCGCGTGCGCGCCGTGTGATAGCGAACTGCCGCCGCATCGAGCTCCTCCTGCGCCCTCAGCACGGCGTGCTCGTAGCCCGCTCGCGCCTCGATCTCCAGCGCCTGAGCCTCGTCCACGCGCGCCTTGACGCGGCCCATGTCGAAGGCGGCCCACGAGATCATGGGTCCCACCGCGTAGTTGAACGTGCCCGTGCTTCCGAACGCGTCGAACGCCCGGGCGGTGTATCCAGCTCCCGCCGCGAGGCTGATGCGCGGCAAGTAGTCGGCGCGCGCGGAGCCCACCAGCGCACGACTCGCCGCGAGCCGGCCCTCGGCGCCGAGCACGTCGGGTCTCGACTCGACGACGCGGCTCGCGAGGGCGAGCGGCACGCTCTCGGGCAGCTCGGGGAGCGCTCCCGCATCCGGGAGCTCGAGCTCGTGGGGAGCGCGGCCCACGAGCACGGCGATCCGGTACTCCGCCGCGGCCACTTCGGCCTCGAACGAGGGGATCGCCGCGAGCGTGAAGTTGAGCTGGGCCCGCGCCCTCTCCGCATCGAACTCGTTGCCCCGCCCGGCCGCCAGCCGAGTGAGGGTGAGGTCCAGGGTCCGCTGCTGGTTCTCGGCGTTGCGCCGAGCCACGGCCAACTGCTCCTGCACGCCCCGCAGCCCGAAATATGCCTTCGCGACGCCAGCCGTGACCGAGACGCGGGCGTCACGGACGTCCTCCTCCGCCGCGCCCGCCAACGCGCCTCGCGCACGCACGTCTCCGCGGATCCGTCCGAAGACGTCGAGCTCCCAGGACGCCCTGAGGCCCGAGTCCCAGACGGTCTCGTCCGGCAGCGTTCCGGCACCGAGGCCGGGAAACGCCGAGTTTGCGAACCGCCGTCGGGTGTAACCGGCTTCGGCGGTGATGATCGGAGCCAGCTCCAAGGCCGCATGCAACCGCGAGGCCTCGGCCCCATCGACCCGAGCCTCTGCGGCCCGAACGTCGTAGTTGCCCGCGAGCGCATCATCGATCAGGCGATTCAGCGTCGTGTCGCCGAGCACCCCGAAGAATCGCTCACTCCCACTCTCGCCGCCCGCTCCGGCCTGGGCGGTGGGGAGCGGCCACGGTGTCGCCGCGGGATCCCGCTCCCCCACCTGAGCCATCACGGGCTGCGCCGCGACGAGGAAGCCCCCCATCGCGACGCCCAGATACCACCGCCGAGCGCTATGCATGTGCCAGCTCCTCCATGCCTGTCAGGGGCAGCGTGCGCTGACCCGCTTGGGCGACCGCGGGCACCGTCGCCCTCTCGGCCGCGATGAGCCCGTAGAAGACGGGCACGACGAACAACGTGAACACCGTGCCGATGACCATGCCGGTCACCAGGACCATGCCGATGCTGTTGCGCGCGGCCGATCCTGGCCCGGAGACGAACACGAGCGGCATGTGGCCGAACACCGTCGCCGCGGTCGTCATGAGGACGGGCCGCAGGCGGGTGAGCGCGGCCTCGCGGACAGCCGCCATCTTCTCCAGCCCCCGCTCCTGGAGCGTGTTCGCGAACTGCACGATCAGGATGCCGTTCTTCGCGATGAGCCCCACCAGCGTGATCAGCCCGACCTGCGAGTAGATGTTGATCGTGGTCAGGTCGAGGAAGGTGAACAGCAGCGCCCCCGAGATCGCGAGCGGCACGGAGCCGAGCAGGACGATCAACGGATCGCGGAAGCTCTTGAACTGCGCCGCCAGGACCAGATAGATGAGGATCAGCGCGAAGCCGAGCGTGACCGTGAGCGCCGATCCCTCGGTCCGGATCTGACGCGACTCACCGCCGTAGTCGAGAATCACGCCCCCGGAGGGTCCGCTCGCTGCCGCCGCCGCGGCTTCGAGCACCTGGAGCCCCTCCTCCTTGGTCACGCCGGGGTTCACTCCGCCATAGATCCGGGCAGCGTTGCGCTGCTGGAAGCGGTTGAGCACCCGCGGGGCTGTCGTGGTCTCGATCTCGGTGAACGTCGACACCGGCACCAGGTCCCCACTCGGTGTCTTGATCTTGAGATCGAGCAAGGGCCCGACCGTGGCACGGTCGGCCTCCCCGATCTGCGGGATGACCTTGTAGCTCCTGTCGAAGTAGTTGAAGCGGTTCACGTACCCGCCGCCCAGGAGCGTTCCGAGCTCCTGGCCGACGCTCGCCAGGTCGAGGCCGAGGTCGGCGACCCTGTCGCGATCGAGGACCACGTTCGCCTGCGGGAGGTCGAACTTCAGGTCGGTGTCGACATAGAGGAACTTGCCGCTCTGCCAGCCGGCGCCCACCACCTGGCCCACCGTCTCGAGCATCTGTTCGAGCGGCGCGTCGGTCTGCAGGATGAGCTCGACGTCGTACAACCCCGGTGTCGGAAGCGGTGGATCGAGCCTCGGCAGCACGCGCAGACCGGGGATCTGGGACACGGCGCCGTACACTGGACCATACAGGTCCTGGGGCGCGTGCTCGCGCTCCTTCCAGTCCTTCATGACCATGCCGCCGAACCCGCCCCAATTCGCGGTCAGCGACCACATGAACTCGGCCTCGGGGAACGCGGTGATCGCGTCCACCACCTGACGGGTGGCTTCGTTGGTGGCCACCAGCGACGCGTCCGGCGCCGCCTCGAGGTAGAGGAACATGTGGCTCTGGTCCTCGATGGGCGCGAGCTCCCGCCGCGAGTTCTGGTAGAGGGGCCAGGCTCCGACCATCACGAGGAGCGCCGCCGCCACCACGGCCCAGCGCACCTCCTGGGCGTAGTCGAGCATGCGCGCGTACCACTTGTCGCGTAGGGCGTCGAAGCCGCGGTTCACCAGAGCGGTGAGCCTGCCCTCGCGGCCGTGCTCGTGGACGAACCTCGAGCTCATGACCGGCGAGAGCGTCACGGCAACGAGCCCCGACACGACCACGGCCGCTGCGAGGGTGATCGCGAACTCGAGGAACAGCGATCCCGTGAGCCCGCCCTGGAAGCCGATCGGCGTATAGACCGCCGCGAGCGTGATGGTCATGGCGATGATCGGCCCGACCAGCTCACGCGCACCGACGAGCGCGGCCTGAACGCGCGACTTACCCATGCGCACATGGCGCTCGATGTTCTCGACGACGACGATCGCGTCGTCCACCACCAGACCGACCGACAGCACGATCGCGAGGATCGTGAGGAGATTCAGGCTGAAGCCGAACGCGTACATCACGATTCCGGCGCCGATGAGCGACACCGGCATCGCGACAAGCGGCACGATGGCCGTGCGCACGGATCCCATGAAGAGGAACACGACGAGCGCCACGATCATCATCGTCTCGGCGAGCGTCTTGCTGATCTCGGCCAAGGCCTCGCGCATGAACCGCGCGCCGTCCCAGACCAGGCGCATCTCGATGTCCGCCGGCAAGGTCGGACGGATGCGGTCCATCTCGGCCCGCAGTCGCTCGGCGACGTCGATCTCGTTGGCCCCCGGCTGCGGCCAGACGCCGAGGTAGACGCCTTCCTGCTTGTTGTACTTGGCCACCAGCGTGGCTTCCTCGGCTCCCAGCTCCACCTGGGCGACGTCGCTCAAGCGCACGACCGCCCCCTCCCGCTCGGCCACCACCAGGTCGCTGAACTCCCCCACCGAGCGCAGATCGGTGTTCGCCAGGAGGTTGATCTGGACGTCGTGGCCCTTGGTTTGCCCCACGGCCGCGAGGTAGTTGTTGCGCCTGAGCGCCGCATGCACGTCTCCAGGAGCGAGGTTCAACGCCGCGAGCCGCTCGGGATCGATCCAGACGCGCAGCGCGATGGGCGTGCCACCCTCCTGATTGCTCACGCGCTGCACACCCTCGATCGTGGCGAGCTGGGGCCGGATCGTGCGGTCGAGCCAGTCCGTGACCGCCGCGACGTCCCGTTCGCTCGAGTTGAAGCTCAGGTAGAACGACGCATACGGGCGGTCCGTCCGCTGGATCTCGGCCATGGGCGGCTCGGCCTCGGCCGGCAGCTCCGACCGGACTTGCTGAAGCCGCGCGGTCACCTCCGCCAGCGCAGCCGTGCTGTTGTGGTCCAGCTTGAGCCGCACCGTGACGGTGCTCACGCCAGCGCGGCTCGTGGACTCCATGTAGTCCACGCCACTGATCGCGGACACCACGCGCTCGATCGGCGTGGTCAGGAACCCTCTGACGGTCTCCGCGCTCGCGCCGTAGTAGACCGTCGTGATGACGATCGCGGAGCTCTCGAGCTGCGGGTACTGCTGGACGGGGAGGTTCGTGAGCGCCCGCGCGCCCACGAGGACGATCACCAGGTTCACGACGAGCGCGAGCACCGGGTGGCGCACGAACAGGTCCGTGAACGCCGGCTTCGTGCCCTCGTCCCCGAACTCGCTGTGCTCCACGGGGCGCTCCTCGCGCGGGTCGCGCCCTTCTGGCCCTCCGGACGCGGCGCTCACTGGGCACCTCCGACCAACTGCGCCTCGTCCGTGACCGAGACCGCGACGGACTCGAAGAGCTTGAACGAGCCCTGCGCGGCCACCAGCTCGCCGGCGGCGAGGCCGCGCGTGATCACAACCTGGTCACCGACCATGGGCCCGCTGTCGACGTCGCGCATGTGCGCGCGGGTCTGGCCTTCGGGATCCGGAGCCAGCACGAAGACGTGCTCGCCCGCGGGCCCCTTCCGAAGCGCAGTGGCCGGCACGACGACTGCCGCCCTCTCCGGGCCGACCGGCACGACGACGCGCACCGAGGCGCCGGGCGCGGCGCCGCGATCGACCATGCGCGCGCGTACCATCGCATTGCGGGTCACCGGGTCAACCAGCGCATCGATCGCTACGATTCGCGCCGGAATCGGAGCCGCACCGGCGGTCACCACCTCCACCGACTGGCCCTGGCGCAGACCGGCCGCAACCTGCTGCGACACCGCGAAGTCCACGTGCGCCGAGTCGTCGACGCCCTGGAGCGTCGTGAGCAGCGTCCCCTCGTTCAGGTACTGGCCCGGGTGCACGTCGGCGATCCCCACCCGGGCGCGGAAGGGAGCTCGGATCGTCTTGCGCGCGATGATCGCCTCCGTGCGCGCGGTCTGCGCGAGGGCCACCTCACGGTGCGCTCTCGCCTCGTCGACCTCTTCCTGCGAGACCGCGCCGTCCTCGCGGAGCCTCTCGAGGCGCGTCAGCATCGTGAGCGCGAGCGCGGCTTCGGCCTCCTGCGCCCTCAGCTCGGCCTCCTCGACCGAGACGTCGAGCGCCACGAGCACCGCACCCGGCTCCACGATCTGTCCAGGCGTGAGCGCGACGAAACGCACGAGGCCGGCCACCTCGTTGCGCAGGGTGATCGAGCGCAGCGCGACCACGGTCCCGATCGACGTCGTGGTTCCGCGGTGCATGCGCTCGGCGGCCAGCGCGGACGTCACCGATTCGATCAACTCCGGCTGGCTCGCTGCCGCCGCATTGGCGTCCTGGATGGCTGCCGACTTCCATGCGGTCAGCGCGACCGCGCCCACGACGATCGCTCCGAGCAGCCCTGCGGAGCCGATCCAACGGCGTCTTCTCGACCTGGCACTCATGTTCAGCACTCCAGCGGATTCCCCGCGTTTTGGTCTCTGTCTGTCGTTTTCGTCACTCGCCACCTAGTCGAGCGTCGGACCCCGAGCTCGACATCCGGGGTTGCGGCGCCCCGGCGAGCGGGCCCCGGGGGCCCGCCCGCCTCCCCACCCCACCACCCGTCCCACCTCACATCGGCGACGAGGCGCCCGTCGGAATGCGGTACGACACCCCCGCACTCCACGTCATCTCGAACTGGGTCTTCTCGAAGGCGCCCAGGCCGCCGTCCAGCCCGGAGAAGTCGTAGATCCATCCCTTCGTCTCGACGCCGACCCCGAGGTTGCTCCCCGGGATCGCGTAGCTCAGCCCGAGCCCGCCCGTACCAGCGAACTTCGTCTGGGCGTTGTCCGATCCCTCCGGATCCAGCGTCACGGCGCCGGCACCTCCGAACGCGTACGGTGTCCAGCCGCTCGCGGTCGGGTACTGCACCTGGACCGCCGCGTCGTAGAAAAAGCGGTTCAGACTCGAGCCGGTCGCCGCCTCGTTGAGCTCGAGCTCGTTGCGCGCGAAGGTGAAATCCCCGCGCAACGCCACGTACCGGCTGAGGTCCACGCCGACGCCCGCGCCGACGTTGTAGCCGACCTGCTTGAAGTCAGCCGTCCCCGGTTCGTTCAGGCTCGTCAGCGCATTGAATCCGCCGCCGCGTATGCTGAGCCCCACCGCCTTCTGCTGCGCGCCGATGGGCTGGGTCAGAAGCACACCCAGGACCATCGCCACGGCACCCCACTTCATCCCCTTCATGGTTCCCTCCCTCACCTCACCGCCCCCTGGCGGTGAGCCCCGCGTTGCGTGGATGGGCCACGCGCCCTCTCGCCGCGGACCTCGTGGCGATCCCCCTTCATGTCTTCACCGTTTCGTGGATGTATGATACGTGAATAGATTGTCAATATCTTAAGCACTGTCCCAAAAAAACTCACTCGAGGCGGGACAGCAAACGAAGGAGCTCCGCGCGCTCCGGGGCGCTGAACGACGCCGCGAACTCGGCCCGCACCAGGTTGAGCTGGGTGGTTCCCTCGGTCTCTCGGGCTCTCCCCTCTTCCGTCAGCTCCGCCCTCACGCTCCGCCGGTCCTCCGGGTCGGCGACGCGACGGACAAGGCCTTCCGACTCCAGCCGATCAACGAGCTGCGTGATGTTGGAGCGCGCGCAGCTCTGCTCCTCGGCCAGGGCGCTCAGCGCCACGGGGTCGTTCGAGTCCCGGAGACTCTTCAGCACCTCGTACTTGGGGTACGACAGCCCGACCTTGTCGAGCGCAGCTGCCACCCGATCGTACAGCTGATCCGCCACGTCGAGGAAGCTGAAGAGCGTGGCTTCAGCTTCGCGTGGAGCAGACTCGTGCTTCGTCGAGCTCTTGGTGACGACATCGTTCATGGCTGAACTATACGGCCCCACGCCCACGACGTCAAGCATCGGGTACGGCCTCACCGCGCAGCCTTGTCGAGGAGGCGACGCAGTGCCCTTCGCTCGAGGGCGCCGAAGCTGGCTGCGAACTCAAGCAGGACGGCGTCGAGCTGCGCGCGCCCCTCCGCGGCCCGCGCCGCTCCCAGCCGCGTCAAGGTCACCTGCGCGGGAGCGCCGGAGGCGGCAGCGTCCGTTACGAGGACCAAGCCCTGTCGCGAAAGCCGGTCCAGCCGGGCCGCGACCTCGTCCGGCTCGCATCGCACGGCCTTCGCCAGGGCAGCCAGGCTCGCCGTTGACGGTGATGCGCTGAGGTGCGCCAGTACTTCATATCGTCGAAACGAGAGCCCCACGGACTTCAGGACCTCCTCGACTCGTTGGTACAGACAGCTGGCCGCATCCAGCACCGAAAAGAGGCTGGCCTCCCCCTCGCTTGGCGGCTCATCGGTCGCCGCGACGGCGACCGAACCTTCGTTGTTTGCGTTTGGATAGGACACTGTCTCCGCTCCTACGGTCTGCGGTTGGCTCGCGGTAGGTTGACGAGCTTAGGGGTTCAAGTCGACTCGATGTCAACGTCGACGGGACGACCCCTTCTCTTCCCCTTGTCGAGCCGCGGCACGCCGGATCGACAACTCCGCTCGCGAGCGTGAACGTAAGCTAGATTTCCCCTCCACTCGGCCAAGCGCCAAATTGTGCGATGGCGCCTGGTCCAAATCTCGGCCGGCGGCCGGCCGACGCGCTGCCCCTTCTACTCCCGCTCCACCGAGAGTCAGCGGCACCACTGCACAGACGGATCTACGAGGGGATCCGTGACGCGATCGTGGCGGGCACTCTCGCGCCGGGAGCGCGACTGCCGTCGACCCGGGTGCTCGCCGCGGACCTCGGCGTCGCGCGCAACACCGTCGTCGTCGCCTTCGATCAGTTGCGCGCCGAGGGCTACACGACGTCGCACCGGGGCGGCGGCACGCGCGTCTGCGAAGCGGTGCCGGATTCCCTCTCCATGCCCGCGGACCTATTGGCGTCGCGCGCGGAAATCGCCGCGCGACCGGCCCCCAGATCCAGGGCCTCCGGCGGAGCCGGCCGCACCCGTCCTGCCCGACTACCACACGCCGATCGAAGCTCCGAGCGCGCGACGCGGCTCGCGGAGATGGGGCGTGGCTTCCTCCAGCGCCCCACGCTCGGCGCGGTACCGTTCCAGGTCGGCGTGCCGGCGTTGGACAGCTTTCCTGCGCGCGTATGGGCGCGGCTTGTGGCGCGCCGCTGGCGACGTGGGACGATATACCTAGGTCACGCCGACGCTGCGGGACACCCGGCCCTGCGAGCAGCGATCGCCGCCTACGTGACCCATGTCCGCGCGGCGCGCTGCACCGCCGACGAGGTGATCGTGGTCAGCGGCGCGCAGCAGGCTCTCCATCTCGCCGCACAGACGCTCCTCGATCCAGGCGAGCCGGCGTGGGTGGAGGATCCGGGCTACGTCGGCGCGCGTCTGGCGCTCGCCGCAGGCGGCGCGCGCATCGTCCCGGTACCCGTGGACGGCGAAGGGCTCGATGTGGAAGAGGGGGAGCGCCTGGAGCCTCACGCTCGGATCGCGTACGTGACTCCATCGCACCAGTACCCGCTCGGCACCGTGATGAGCGCGCAGCGCCGCCTCGCGCTCCTTGCGTGGGCGAGGCGAGCCGGCGCGTGGATCCTGGAAGACGACTATGACTCGGAGTTCCGCTACGAGGGCCGCCCCCTCCCGTCGCTCCAGGGCCTGGACGCGGAGCGCGGTGCCGACGGGGATCCGCGCTGCGTGCTCTACGTCGGCACGTTCAACAAGTCGCTCGCTCCGGGGCTCAGGCTCGGGTACCTGATCGTGCCCGAGGAGATCGTTCCGCAGCTGCGCACCTGCCGCATCGCGACGGATCTCTACTCCCCTACCTTCGAGCAGGGCGTGCTCGCGGACTTCATCGCTGAGGGTCACTACGCGCGGCACCTGAGGCGCGTTCGCGCGCTCTACGCCGAGCGGCAGGCCGGGCTGCTCCGCGCAGCCGGGGAGGAGGGCCTCGGCGGGCTACTCGCGCTGGCGGCCGACCCCGCCGGGTTGCACCTCCTTGGCTGGCTCCCCGATGGCATATCGGCGCAGCGCGTGGCCGAAGAGGCGAGCGCGGAAGGAGTCGTCGTGCATGCTCTGGCGGTGCCTGCTCACCGCGATCACGACGTGGAGGGTCCATCGCCCCCACCGCGCCAGGCGCTCCTCCTAGGGTACGCCGGTTACGACGAGGAGCTCATCCGGGCGGCCGTCGGGGGGTTGGGACGCGCGCTCCGGCGCGCCGGGCTGAGCCGTGCGGCGACGGGCGGCCCCGCCGAGCTCCGCGGCTGAGATTCACGACTGCCGGCCCTCCGCCGCCCCGGCCGCTCGCAGACCGCCGGGACCGTACGTCCTCCTCGCGTGGCGCCGCGCGGGGCCACCCTCTACGATCAAAGAGAGCGAACGCCTCCCCCCGCCCGTCAGGGGTCGAGATGAGCCGATACTGGACGTGCCAGATCGTGGGTTGGTCGCTGACTGGGCTCATGACCGTGGGCATTCCCTCACTCTACGGAGGACTCCGGTGGTCGGTGGTCATCAGAGCGATCGTGGGAGCGGGGCTGGGGGCCGCCCTGACCCACACGCTCCGGGCATACATGCGGCGGCGCGGGTGGCTGCAGCTCTCGCTCGCGCGTCTGGCTCCACGGATCGTCGGCGCCGCCCTCATCGTCGCCGCGGCCATGGTGATCGCCCTGCTCCCCCTCCTGGCCCTGGTGATCAGGGGCACCAGTCTCGCCGGTCCGGTCTCTGCGATCTACGTAAGCCACGTCGCGATCGTGTTCGGGTGGTTGGCGATCTACTTCGCGTACCACTACGTGGAGCGGATCCGCACCACCGAGTCCGAGAAGTGGCGTCTCGAGCTGACGATGCGGGATACGGAGCTCCTCGCGCTGAGAGCGCAGCTCAATCCGCACTTCCTTTTCAACAGCCTGAATAGCTTACGGGCTCTGGTCGCCGAAGATCCAGCGCGCGCGCAGGAAGCCATTACCGCCCTCGCGGGGTTGCTCCGGTACACACTCCAGGCGAGCAGGGCCCGCACTACCACGCTCGGTGAGGAGCTCGAGGCCACCGAGCTCGACGAGATGCTCGGCCACCCGGTGCTGCGTGCCATGGTGGCCGACCTGGTCCTCGTCTCGGCCGGGGGGACGCTGGGTTTCGCCACCGGCACGGCCGCGGTGC
>Ga0075327_1000443_pt1 | contig 11712 bp, 10 predicted proteins | sample MayberrySE_Catta_2_FD_120056 | JGI IMG/M metagenome (GOLD analysis project Ga0075327, IMG submission 120056) | Natural and restored wetland microbial communities from the San Francisco Bay, California, USA, that impact long-term carbon... | ecosystem: Environmental > Terrestrial > Soil >...
GGCTCGATGCCGATCGTCGGCCAGAACCCCTTCGGCCCCGAGTTCTTCGAGCTCGCGAAGGAAGGCGCGCCGACCTACCCGATGGACGAAGTCACCCCGACCCGCGTCGCCCCGCGGGCTGTTTCGTGAGGAGACTGTTTAGTCGGGGGACGGTCCTGCTTGTTTAGTTGCGCAACTAAACGCCAAGGACCGTCCCCCCGCTAAACGCGGCTCGCCACCCAGGTGTGGATGCGCTCGTTCGCGGCGCGGGCCATGGCGGTCGGGAAGACGGTGAAGCCGTGCACGGACTCGGGGTAGATCGCGAGCTCCGCCTCGTTGCCCGCCGCGCGCCAGCGCAGGGCCATGAAGAGCGAGTCGTCGTAGAGGGAGTCGGCGGTGCCGACCGTGAAGAGGGCGGGCGGCAGGCCCGACAGGTCCGCGTAGAGCGGCGAGACGTCGGGGTGCCTGCGCCCGGCCGTGTCGCGCCCGGGCAGGTAGAGGTCGCGGAAGCCCGCGATGCCGCCGCGGAGCTGCGACGGCGTGCCCGACACGTCGTAGACGCCGAACACCAGGTTCGCACCGAGGAAGCGGCCGGCCGACTGGTGCCGGTCGCGCAGGCGCAGCAGCGTCACCGCCGCGAGGTTCGCGCCCGCCGAGCCGCCGCCGATCAGCAGCCGCTCCGTCCCGAACTCGCGCTTCGCATTCGCGAGGAGCCAGAGCGCCGCCGCCTCGCAGTCGTCCGGGCCGGCGGGGTAGGGATGCTCGGGCGCGAGCCGGTACGCGACCGCGACCGTCGCCACCTGCGCGCGCTTCGCGAGCGCGGCGTTGCCGGCGTCGTCCATCTCGGGCGCGCCCATGAAGAAGCCGCCGCCGTGGACGTCGAGATGGACGGCGCGGACCTCGGGCGGCACGAAGACGCGCAGCCGCAGCGGGCCGGCCGGGCCCGGGATGGTGCGGTCCTCGAAGCCCGCCATCGGCTTCGTCGCGAAGACGCCGCCCATGATCTGCGTGAGGTCGCGCGCCTTCGCGATCGCCTCGGGCGTCCAGCGCGCAGGCGTCTGCTCCTTCGGCAGCTTCGCGTTGAACGCCCGCGTCTCCGCGAGGTGCGCGTCGAGCGCCGGATCCCAGAGCGGCCCCAGCTTCAAGCGCTCTCTCGCCGCCGCATGCGGATCCGGCGCCGGGACTCGACGGGCTCGCCCTTCCGCCAGCTGTAGACGCGCATCGGCGGGAGGTTGCGCAGCTCGACCGCGACGCGCGCGCGGCCGAAGAACGGGCGCGCCACGTCGTGGACGCGGTCGCGCACCTGGTAGGCGACGAAGCGGCCGCCCGCGGGCAGCACCTCGAAGATCGCGCGCGCGATCCGGCGGCCGAGCTCCGCGTCCATGGTGGAGAACGGGATGCCCGAGACGACGGCATCGGGCGCGCCGAGCCCGTGCCGGGAGAGCGCGTCGCCGAGCGCCTCCGCACTGCCCTCGTGGACGATCAGGCGCGGGTCCGGGTTCTCGCGGAGGATCGATGCGAAGCGCGGGTCGATCTCGATCGCGAGCAGCGTGGCGTCCGCGGGCAGCGCGCGAAGCAGCGCCCGCGTGGTGCCGCCGGTGCCGGGGCCGAGCTCCACGGCCAACCGCGCGCTCGCGACGCCGGCGAGCTCGACGACACGCCGCTCGAGGAAGCGCGAGCTCGGGATCACCGAGCCCACCTGCTGGGGCCTCCGCAGGAAGCCCTGCAGGAAGGCGAGGCGCTCGTCGGGTTGCGGCCGGAGTTTTTGGAGGGGCGGCATGGCTCGGACCAGTGTGACGTGCGGGCGGCCGTTCGGCACGCCCGGCGCGCATTTTCTAGCTCTCGAGGTCGTCGTAGTAGGGAATCTGCACCGCCTCGCCCTTGGCCCGCCCGGGCGCCGGCTTCGGCGGCGGCGCGCCCACCATCGACCGCGTGACCGGGGCGATCACGTTGGGATCCGTCATCACGTTCACGCAGGCGGGCTTGCCGCTCGCGAACGCGCGCTCGAGGGCGGGGCGGAGCTCCGCAGGCTCGATGACGTGCTCGGCGTGGCAGCCGAAGCCCGCCGCCGCGAGGTCGTAGCGGGTGGCCGCGAGCTCGGTGACGACGCGCTTGCCCTCGCCGTAGATCAGGTCCTGGCCGTGGGCCGACATGCCCCAGATCTGGTCGTTGTTCACCACGACGACGATCGGGAGACCGTGTCTCACCATGGTGTCGAACTCGGCGAAGTTGAGGCCCACCGAGCCGTCGCCGACGATGCAGAGCACCGGCTGCTCGGGGTGGGCGACCTTCGCCGCGATCGCGAAGGGCATGCCCGTGCCGAGACAGCCGAGGTAGCCGTGGCTCATCCAGCGCCCGCTGCCCCGCACCTGGGCCACCATGTCCATCCACGACGCGGTCTCGCCGCCGTCGGCGGCCACGATCGCGTCGGCCGGCAGCGCGCGCGCGATCTCGGTCGCGAGCCGGTACGGGTGGATCGGCGCCTTCTCGCGGCGCAGCGCCTCGGAGAACACGATGCGGTGCCCGTCGCGGACGCCCGCGATGGCGCGCTGCCACGCGCCGCGCTCGGGCCAGCTCCGCCCGGCCGCCGCCGCGTCGAAGGCGCGCAGCGCCTCCCGCACGTCCGCCGCGATCGCGAGCTCGACGTCGCGGTTGCGCCCGATCTCCTCGGCCGCGACGTCCACCTGGATCACGAGCGCGCGCGCGGGCAGGAGCCGCGCCCCGCGGCCGCCGGTGAAGAGGCCGAGCCGCGCGCCCAGCACGAGCACGACGTCGGCCTCGCCGAGCCCCGCGGCCGCCGTCGCCGCGAGCGTGCCGAAGCCGCGGCCCGAGAGCGGGTGGTCGCTGGGCACGAGGCCGTGCGCCTTCGCGTTCGAGAAGACCGGCGTGCTCGTGCGCTCGGCGAACGCGAGGAGCTCCGCCTCCGCGCCCGCGAAGAAGGCGCCGCCGCCCGCGAGGATGGCCGGCCGCTCCGCGGCGTGGAGCAGCGCGATCGCGCGTTCCACGGCCTCGGGCGGCGGCGCCGCCACCGCGTCGGGGCCGAAGCGCCCGGGCCGGGTCGCGCGCTCCTCGTCCACGCGCGCGAACAGCACGTCGATCGGGAGCTCGAGGTACACGGGCCCGGGCCGCCCCGAGCGCGCGACGCGAAGCGCCTGCGCGGTGAGGTCCGGGATGCGCTCGGTGTGCGTCACGCGGTGCGCCCACTTCGTGATCGGCGCGACCATCGCGAGCTGGTCGAGCCCGCCCTGGAGCGGGAGCGTCTCGGCGTCGCGGAGCGGCGCGGCGCCCGCCACGAAGAGCGTCGGGATGCAGTCGAGCCAGGCGTTCGCGATCGCGGTCACGCAGTCCGTGAAGCCCGGGCCGGCGGTCACGATCGCGACGCCCGTCCTCCCGGTGGTGCGCGCGAAGCCGTCGGCGGCGTGGCCGGCGGCCTGCTCGTGGCGCATGTCGACGAGCCGCATGCTGCGCTGGCGCGTCGCCTGGAAGATCGCGTCGAGGTGCCCGCCGTGGAGCGTGAAGAGCGTATCGACCCCCGCCGCCTCGAGCGTGCGGACGAAGAGCTCGCCGCCGTCGACCTTCCCCATGGCCCCGCCTCCCGAGGCCGCATGCTAGCGGGAGCGGGCCGCGCGCCGCGCGGGCCGCCGACCCGTTGTAGCCTCGCGCCATGGACGAGGCCCCGCACCGCATCTCGAACCGCGCCGCGCTGCTCGCGGTCGTCGTCGCGTTCCTCGCCGGCGCGATCGGCTCGCTCGCGCTGCGCCCCGCTTCGCGCGTGATCGCAGCCGAAGGCATGAGCGCGCGCGGCGACGCCGTCCGCTGGCGCCTGCCCGTGGCGTTCGGGACGAACCTGCCCGGGCTCGGTGACAATGCGCTGTTCCTGTCCGAACGGCTCGCGGCGGCCAGCGGGGGGCGGATCGCCATCGAGGTGTTCGAGCCCGGCGAGCTCGTGCCGGCGCTCGCGATCGTCGAGGCGGTCTCCGCGGGCAAGGTCGAGGCCGGCTACACCTGGGTCGGCTACGACGAGGGACGCGTCCCGGCCTCGGTGCTGATCGGGTCCGTGCCCTTTGGCATGGAGCCGCTCGAGTACCTCGCCTGGTGGTACCACGGCGGAGGGCGCGCGCTCGGGAGGAAGATCTATGCGCCGCACGGCGTGAGGCCGATCCTGTGCGGGATCATCGGCCCCGAGAGCGCGGGCTGGTTCCGCGAGGAGATCCGCGAGCTCCCGGACCTGCGCGGGCTCAAGATCCGCTTCGCGGGCCTCGGCGGGAAGGTGATCCAGCGGCTCGGCGCGTCGGTGACGATGCTGCCGGGCGGCGAGATCTTCCAGGCGCTCGACCGCGGCGCGATCGACGCGACGGAGTACTCGATGCCGGCCGTCGACACCCTGCTGGGCTTCGACCGCGTGGTGAGCAACAACTACTTCCCCGGCTGGCACCAGCCCTCGACCGCTGCCCATCTGGTGGTGAACCAGGCGGCCTGGGCGCGGCTCTCGCCGCTCGACCAGGCGGCCGTCGAGAACGGCTGCGGGGCGAGCGTCGTGAACGCGCTCGCGCGCGGGGAGGCGCTCCAGGGCCCGGTGCTCCGGGACTACGAGGCTCGCGGCGTGGCGACGCGCGTGCTGCCGCTGCCCGTGCTGCGCGAGCTCGAAGGCGTCGCGGACGAGGTGCTCGACGAGGAGGCGGCGCGCGATCCGCTCTTCGCCGAGGTGCTCGCCGCGCAGCGCGCGTTCCGCTCGGACTACGCGCGCTGGAAGGCCCTCGGCTTCCTGCCGCGGGACTTCTGAACGTGGCGGCGGCGGGGCCCGGTGCGCTGCCCGAGACCGCGCTCTCGCGGCGGATCGACGCGCTGCTGCGCCGGCTCGAAGCGGGCGTCTCGTGGATCTGGCTGCTGCTCCTCGCGGTGATCGTCGTGAACGTGGTCGCGCGCTACGCCTTCGGCCAGGGCCGCATCGAGTTCGAGGAGCTCCAGTGGCACCTCTACGCCGTCGGCTTCCTGGTCGGCATCGCGACCGGAGTCGCCGCCGACGCGCACGTACGCGTGGACGTGCTGCGCGAGCGCTTCTCGCTTCGCACGCGCGCCTGGATCGAGCTCTACGGGCTCGTGCTGCTGCTGCTGCCCTTCGTCGCGCTCGTGCTCGTCTACGGCGTGCCCTTCGTGGCCCGCTCGTTCGCGAGCGCCGAGGTGTCGGTCTCCGCGGGCGGCCTGCCGCAGCGCTTCCTGATCAAGAGCGCGCTCGTCGCAGGCTTCGGGCTGCTCGGGCTCGCGGCCTTCTCGCGCCTGCTGCGCGTGGCGGCGCTGCTGTTCGGCGTGCCGGCTCTCCGCCGAGACGGGGCTCGCTAGCGCGTGGAGCTGCGCGAGTGGCTCGCGGTCGCGATGTTCGTCTCGTTCATCGCGCTCATCTTCACGGGCTTCCCGGTCGCCTGGGTGCTGGGCGGGCTCGCCGTCGTCTTCACCGCTCTGGCGATCATCGCGGAGCGCGACCTCGGCATCTTCACCGGCGTCGACTGGGACTACGCCTCGCTCGTCGTGGACCGCAGCTGGGACGTGATGAACAACTGGGTGCTGGTGGCCCTTCCGATGTTCATCTTCATGGGCGTGATGCTCGACCGCTCCGGCGTCGCGGGCGACCTGATGGTGAACGTGTCGCGCCTCTTCGGCCGCGTACGGGGCGGGCTCGCCGTCGCCATCGCGCTGATCGGCATCCTGCTCGCCGCCTCGACCGGCATCATCGGGGCCTCCGTCGTGCTGCTGGCGCTCCTCGGCCTGCCGACCATGCTGGAGCGCGGCTACGCCCCGACGCTCGCCGCGGGCACGATCTGCGCCGTCGGCACGCTCGGCATCCTGATCCCGCCGAGCATCATGCTGGTGCTGATGGCCGAGCGGCTCGCCCTCTCGGTGGGCGACCTGTTCCTCGGCGCCTTCTTCCCGGGCGTGCTGCTCGGCGGCCTCTACGTCGCGTACCTGCTCGGCTACGCGCTGTGGCGGCCGGAGGCCGCGCCGGTGCCCGCGGATGCGCCGCGCGTCGACCTGCGCGTCGCGCGCGACGTGCTCGTCGCCGTGCTGCCCGCGGCCGGGCTCATCCTCGCGGTGCTCGGCAGCATCTTCTTCGGGATCGCGACGCCGACGGAGGCCGCCGGCGTCGGCGCTCTCGGCGCGACGCTGCTCGCCGTCGGCAAGCGGCGCCTCTCGGGCGGCGCGCTGCGCCTGGTGCTGCGCGAGACGACGCGTACGACGGGCTTCATCTTCGCGATCTTCCTCGGCGCGACCGCGTTCTCGCTGGTGCTGCGCGGGCTCGGCTTCGACCACCTGATCGAGCGCGCCCTGATCGGCCTGCCGTTCCCGCCCGAGGGCATCCTGCTGACGATCCTCGGCGTCACGTTCCTGCTCGGCTTCTTCCTCGATTGGATCGAGATCACGCTGATCGTGCTGCCGCTGGTCGCGCCGGTGGTCGAGGGGCTGGGCTTCGACCTGGTCTGGTTCACCGTGCTGTTCGCGATCTGCCTCCAGACCTCGTTCCTGACGCCGCCGGTCGGCTTCGCGATCTTCTATCTCCGCGGCGTCGCGCCGCCCCAGGTGGACGTCTGGACGATCTATCGCGGCGTCATCCCCTTCGTCGCGCTCCAGCTGCTCGGCCTCGGGATCGTCTTCTTCTGGACCGGGCTCGTGAGCTGGCTGCCCCGGATGGCGTACGGCGGCTGAGCGCCCGCTCACCGCCGCCGCGTCCAGCCCTCGAGCATCTCCTGCCGGCCGGAGCGCGGGCGCGGCTCGACGCCGTGCACGCGGGCGCGCCGCCAGAGCTCGTCGAGCGTCACCTTGCCGGCCAGGATCTCGCGGCCGAGCCCGTCGTCCCAGCCCTGGTAGCGCTCCTTCACGAAGGCCTGGAGGCGCCCCTCCTCGAGCCAACGCGCCGCCACGACGAGCGCCTCCGCGAGCGTGTCCATGCCGCCGACGTGCGCATGGAACAGGTCGACCGGGTCGATGCTCTGGCGGCGCAGGCGCGCGTCGAAGTTGAAGCCGCCCGTCGTGAAGCCGCCGCCGCGGAGGATCTCGTAGAGCGCGAGCGCCATCTCCTCGACGCTGTTCGGGAACTGGTCGGTGTCCCAGCCGAGCTGTGGATCGCCCCGGTTGGCGTCGACGCTGCCGAAGATGCCGTTCGCGATCGCGTACGCGACCTCGTGCTGGAAGCTGTGGCCGGCGAGCGTGGCGTGGTTCACCTCGATGTTGAGCTTGACCTCGCGCTCGAGGCCGAAGCGCTGGAGGAACGCGAAGACGGCGGCGACGTCGTGGTCGTACTGGTGCTTGGTCGGCTCGTGCGGCTTCGGCTCGATGAGCAGAGGTCCCGGGAAGCCGAGCTTGTGCTTGTGCTCCACGACGAGCGCCATGAAGCGGCCGAGCTGCTCGAGCTCGCGCGCGAGGTCGGTGTTGAGGAGCGTCTCGTAGCCCTCGCGCCCGCCCCACAGGACGTAGTTCGCGCCGCCGAGGCGGTGCGTCGCCTCGAGGCAGTGCTTCACCTGGGCTGCGGCGTACGCGAAGACCTCGGGGTCGGGGTTCGTGGCGGCGCCGGCCGCGTAGCGGGGGTGGCCGAACAGGTTCGCCGTGCCCCAGAGGAGGCGGACGCCCGTCCGCGCCATGTGCGCCTGCACCTTCTCGACGAGGCGGTCGAGATTCGCGCAGCTCTCGCGGAAGGAGGCGCCCTCGGGCGCGACGTCGCGGTCGTGGAAGCAGAAGAAGGGGGCGCCGAGCTTCTCGAAGAGCTCGAAGGCGACGGCGAGCTTCTGCTCGGCCTGCGCCATCGGGTCGCCGCCCTCCGCGAGCCAGGGGCGCGCGAAGGTGCCCGCGCCGAACACGTCGCTCCCGGGCCAGCCGAAGCTGTGCCAGAAGCAGACCGCGAAGCGGAGCTGGTCCTCCATGCGCTTGCCGAGCACCGGACGCTCCGGGTCGTACCAGCGGAACGCGAGCGGGCTCTCGCTCGCGGGGCCCTCGTAGCGGATCTTCCCGATGCCCTCGAAGTACTCGGCGCTCATCTCGGTTCCCTCCGCAGCCTGGGGTAGAGATCGCGGAACGCCGCGAGCCGCGGCGCATAGAACGAGGCGAGGCCGGCGTCGGGCTCGGCGGTCCAAAGGACGGGGGGCGGCGTGCAGACGGCCGCGGCGGGCTCGCCGCTCACGCAGAGGCGCGCGAGGCGCGCGGCGCCGAGCGCCGGCCCGAGCTCGCTCGCCGCGCGGTAGACGAGGGCGCGCCCGAGCACGCTCGCGAGGATCCGCCCCCAGAGGCGGCTCTTCGCGCCGCCTCCGATCACCGAGATCTCGCGCGGGGTGACGCCCGCCTCCTCGAGCACGGCCTGCGCGTCGGCGAACGCGAACGCCACGCCCTCGAGCACGGCGCGGCCGAGCGCGGTGCGGCCGGTGTCGTGGTCGAGGCCGACGAAGACGCCGGATGCATGCGGGTCGTTGTGCGGCGTGCGCTCGCCCGAGAGGTAGGGCAGGAAGAGGAGCCGCTCGCTCGGCCGATCCTCGGCCTCCACCTCGGCGACGAGCGCCGCCTCGCTCGCGGCGCCGGTGGCGCGCGCGAGCCAGGTGAGGCAGCTCGCCGCGGAGAGCAGCACCGACATCTCGTGCCACGCGCCGGGCAGCGCGTGGCAGAAGGCGTGCATGGCGCGCGCGGGGTTCGGGCGGAAGCGGTCGTCGGCGTGGAACAGCACGCCCGAGGTGCCGAGCGAGAGCGAGGCCTGGCCGGGCGCGACGACGCCCGCGCCGACGGCGCCCGCGGCCTGGTCGCCGGCTCCGGCGGCGACGGGCACGCGCGGCAGGCCCCACGCCGCCGCGATCTCCGCGCGCAGGCGCCCCGTCTCCTCGGGCCCCTCGTGGAGCGCCGGCATCGCGGCGAGGGGCAGCTCGCAGGCGGCGAGCATCTCCTCCGACCAGCGCCGCTTCGCGACGTCGAGCCAGAGCGTGCCGGAGGCGTCGGACACGTCGCTCGCGAGCTCGCCGGTGAGGACGAGCCGCACGTAGTCCTTCGGCAGCAGCACGCTCCGCACGCGCGCGAACACCTCGGGCTCGTGTGCGCGCACCCAGAGCAGCTTCGGCGCCGTGAAGCCCGGCATGGCGAGGTTGCCCGTGATGCGGCGGCTCTCGGGCGCCGCGGCCTCGAGCGCCCCGCACTCCGCCGCGCTCCGCCCGTCATTCCACAGGATGGCCGGACGGAGCGGGCGGCCGCCCACCCCGAGCAGCGTCGCGCCGTGCATCTGGCCCGAGAGCCCGAGCGCCGCGACGCCGCGCAGCGCGCCGCGCGCCGCGAGCGCGCGCACGGCCGCATCGGTCGCGCGCCACCAGTCGTCGGGATCCTGCTCGGACCAGAGCGGGCGCGGCCGCGAGACGGAGAGCGGCACCGAGGCCTCGTCGAGCGGCTCGCCGGACGCGCCGAGCACGACCGCCTTCACGGCCGAGGTGCCGACGTCGATGCCGAGCACGGGGGTCACGCGCCGCGCCGCCAGAGCGCGGGGTTCTTCGGTCCCGCGGCGAGCTCGCCCGGCTCGCAGCCCGCGAGCCGGACGTCGCGGTCGAAGCGCCGGTTCGGAGGATCGAGCGGCCCGACGCGCGTGCCGTCCGCGAAGGAGCGGAAGCGCCGGAGCGCGTCCTCCGGGAGCGGACGGGCGTCGTCGGGGGGCGGCCGCATCAGCCCGAGGATGCCAGAGCGCCGCGGCGGGCGCGCTCGCGCGCGGCCTCGAGCGCGGCACGCCGCTCGGCGTCGCCCGGCGCGCTCGCCTCGAGCACGCCGAGCGCGCGCGCGTAGAGACGCTCGGCCTCCGCGAACGCGAGCGCCGCGAGCGCGTGCGCGGCCGCCCGCTCGCAGTAGTCGAGCGCCTTCGCCGCGTCGCCGAGCGGGAGCGCGGCGTGAAAGTGACGGGCGAGCTCCGCGAGGTGCGCACCGCGGATCGGCACCGCGAGATCGCTCTTCGCGACCGGGCGCGGCCGGTAGCGCGCCTCGAGCGCCTTTCCGACGGTCGCATGGAGCCGCGCGCGCGTGGCGCTGCCGAGCTCGTCGTAGAGCGTCTCGCCGATGAGCGGATGCGCGAAGCGGAAGCGCCCCGGGCTCGCGCGCACCGGCTCGAGCGCGCGCGCGGCTTCGGCCTCCTCGAGGAGCGCGAGGAGCTCGGGCTCGGGGAGCCCGCTCGCGCGCGCCACCAGTGCGGCCTCGAAGTCGCGGCCGAGCACCGACGCGCAAGCGAGCGCGCGGCGGCACCGCTCGGAGAGCGCGGCCAGCCGCGCCCGGATCACGTGCCGGATGCCGTCCGGGATCTCGCGCTCGAAGCCCTCGGACGGCTCGCACGCCGCCGGGCGACCCTCGAGCCAGTGGAGCAGCTCCAGCAGGAACAGCGGATTGCCCTCGCTCCGTGCGTGACAGAGGGCCACCAGCCGGGGAGCGGGTTCCGCGCCGAGACGGCCTGCGATCAGCCGCTCGACGCACGCGCGGTCGAGGCCGCGCAGGCGGAGCTTCCGCTCGGGCGGAGGCAGGCGCGAGAGCTCACCGAGCGCGTTCGCGAGCGGATGGCGGCCCGCGGGCGCGACGTCGCGATGCGCGGCCACGAGCAGCACGCGGGCCTCGCGCAGCTGCGCCGCGAGGAAGCGCAGCAGCCGCAGCGAGGGGCCGTCGGCGCAGTGGAGGTCGTCGAGCACGATCACGAGCGGCACCGCGGCCGCGCGCTGCGCGAGGAGCGCGCGCACCGCGTCGAAGAGCCGTGCGCGCGCCCGCTCGGGGTCGCGCGCGGGAGGCGGCAGCTCGGGCAGGCGCTCGCGCAGCTCGGGGACGAGCTCGGCGAGCTCCGCGGCGCCTTCGCCGAGCGCGCCTTCGCCGGCCTCGCCTTCCCACGCCGCGAGCCCCGCGCGCAGCACCTGCTCCCACGGCCAGTAGGCGCGGCCGTCCTCGCCGTCTTGGCAGCGGCCCCAGAGGGCCAGCGCGCCGCGCTCGCGCGCGCGCCCGGCGAGCTCCTCCGCGAGCCGCGTCTTGCCGATGCCGGGCTCGCCCGCGAGGAGAAGCAGCTGCGCGCGGCCCGCGAGCGCCTGCTCGAGCGCGGACTCACAGCTCGCGAGCTCGCGCTCCCGGCCGACGATGCCGGCGTCCGGCCGCGCTGCCGCCGCCGTCCCGGGCGTCTCGATCGAAACGGGCACGCCGATCCGGTAGCCGTGGCCGCGGACGGTGCGGATCACGCGCGCGTCCTTCTCGCGCTCGCCCACGGCCATGCGCGCCAGGCTCACCGCGCGCGTGAGCGAGCTCTCGCCGGTCGCGGTGTCCGGCCAGACGGCGTCCAGCAGCTCGCTCTTCGTGACCGCGCGCTCGTGGTTCCGCAGCAGGAAGAGCAGCAGCGCGAGCACCTTCGGCTGCACCGCGACCGGACGGCCGGCCCGGGTCAGCTCGAAGCGCGCGGCGTCGAGCACGCAGTCGGCGAAGCGGAAGCGCATCGGCGCCCGATTCTAAGGCCTTTGCTCACGGAGAAATCAGCCGGCGGTAAGGATCCGCCGCCGCCGGGCGCGTAGGGTGCCGCGCCGGGAGGATCCTGGCATGAAGATCGCGCGTGACGTGACGGAGCTGGTCGGGCGCACGCCCCTCGTGCGGCTCAACCGGGTGCCGGAGGGGCTCGGCGCCGAGATCGTGGCGAAGCTCGAGAGCCGGAACCCCGCGAACAGCGTGAAGGACCGCATCGGGCTCGCCATGCTCGAGGCCGCCGAGCGAGAC
>Ga0075327_1000445_pt1 | contig 11692 bp, 9 predicted proteins | sample MayberrySE_Catta_2_FD_120056 | JGI IMG/M metagenome (GOLD analysis project Ga0075327, IMG submission 120056) | Natural and restored wetland microbial communities from the San Francisco Bay, California, USA, that impact long-term carbon... | ecosystem: Environmental > Terrestrial > Soil > Wetlands...
CCGAGGCGCGCGCGCTCGCCGAGGCGTATGCCGACGGCGTGAACCACTATGCGGCGCTGCACCCCGAGGCGGCGCTGCCGGGCGCGATCCCGGCGAGCGGGCGCGACGTCGTGGCGGGCTTCACGTTCCGCACGCCGTTCTTCTACGGGCTCGAGGCCGCGCTCCGCCCGCTCTTCGAGGAGGAGGAGCCGGACGCGCTCGCCGCCTGGCTCGATGCACCGGCCTTCGCCCTCGGCAGCAACGCGGTCGCGGTGGCGCCCTCCCGCTCTGCCGACGGCGCCACGCGCCTCCTCGTGAACTCCCACCAGCCCTACACGGGGCCGGTTGCCTGGTACGAGGTGCGGCTCGAGAGCGAGGCGGGGCTCGACGTCACGGGCGGCGTCTTCCCGGGCTCGCCGCTCGTCCTGCACGGCACGAACCGCGACCTCGGCTGGGCCTCGACCGTGAATACGCCCGACCTCGTCGACGTGTACCGCCTCGAGATCGATCCCGAGGACCCGGACCGCTATCGGCTCGACGGCGCGTGGCAGCGGCTCGAGAAGGACGAGATCGCGCTCTCCGTGAAGCTCTTCGGGCGCCTCCGCACGACGGTGCGCCGGGAGCGGCTGCGCTCCGTGCACGGCCCGGTGATCCGGCAGCCGCACGGCACCTATGCGCTCCGCTTCGTCGGGATGGGCGAGCTCGGCCACCTCGAGCAGTACCGGCGCATGAACCGGGCCAGGAGCTTCGCCGAGTGGCGCGAGGCGATGGGCCTGCAGGCGATCCCCGCCGTGAACTTCGTCTATGCCGACCGCGCCGGGAACGTCGCCTACTTCTACAACGCCGTGTTCCCGAAGCGCGTGCCGGGCCTCGACTGGGGGCGGGTGCTGCCCGGCGACCGCTCGGACCTGATCTGGAGCGAGCGCCTGCCCTTCGCGGCCGTGCCGAGCGTCGTGAACCCGCGCTCCGGCTTCGTGGTGAGCGCGAATCACACGCCCTTCCGCTCCACCGCCGAGGCCGACGCGCCCGACCCCGCGCGCTTCCCGCCCGAGCTCGGCATCGAGACGCGCATGACGAACCGGGCGCTCCGCGCGCTCGCGCTCTACGGCGGCGATGCCTCGATCACGCGCGAGGAGTTCCGCGCGTACAAGTTCGACAAGCGCTACGCGGAGGAGAGCGAGGCGCACCGCATCGTCGGCGAGATCCTGGCGGCCGACTTCCTCGGCGACCCCGACCTCGGCGCCGGCCAGCGCGTGCTGCACGGCTGGGGCGGGACCGCGGAGGCCGAGGACCGCGCGGCTGCGCTCGCGATCCTCTCCGCCACGCCGGTGGTCGTCGCGCAGCTCCGCGGGGAGACGCCGCCGTCGGTGCTGGGCAGCTACCGCGCCGCGGTCCGCACGCTGCTCCGCTACCACGGGCGGCTCGACGTGCCGTGGGGCGTCGTGAACCGCTTCCGCCGCGGCGCGCTCGATCTGCCGGCGAGCGGAGGCCCGGACGTGCTGCGCGCGATCGAGGACTTCGAGCTCGACGGGGACGGCACCTACACCGCGCGCTCGGGCGACTCGCTCGTGATGTTCGTCGAGTGGGACCGCGAGGGGCGCCAGACGGTCGAGACGATCCACCAGTTCGGGAGCGCCACGCTCGATGCGAGCTCGCCCCACTACGCCGACCAGGCGCCGCTCTTCCTCGCGGAGGAGACGAAGACGGTGCCTCTGGAGGAGGCGGCGCTCCGCGCGCAGCTCGAGCGCGACTACCGGCCCGGGGAGTAGGCCCTCGCGGCGGCGAGGAGCGCGCGCAGCTCGGCGGGCGGCGGCGCCTCCAGCTCGATGCGGCGGCCGCCGAACGGATGCGGGAACGCGAGCCTCCACGCATGGAGGGCCACCCGCTTCGCGCGCAGCGGGTCCTCCTTGCCGCGGGCGTACTTGCGCTCGCCCACGAGCGCCTGGTCGTGGTGTGCGAAGTGGAGCCGGATCTGGTTGTAGCGGCCGGTCACGAGCTCGACCTCGACGAGAGAGGTCGAGGCGAAGCGCTCGAGCACGCGCCAGCGCGTCGTCGCGGGCTTGCCGCGGGGATCGACGCGCGCGCGCGCGCCCGCGTCGAGGATCGGCTCGTCGAAGCGGCCGACGTCGGGCCGCAGGCGCCCGCGCACGAGCGCCCAGTAGATCTTGCGGACGGCGCGCCCCCGGAACAGCGCCTCGAGCGCCGCGCGCGCCGCCTCGTGCTTCGCGAGCACGACGAGGCCCGACACGTCGCGATCGAGCCGGTGCACCGGCAGCAGGCCCGCGCGGCCCTCTGCGGCGAGCGCGTCGAGGAGGGTCCGGCCGCGCGCGCCGGGCGTCGGCACGCTGAGGAGCCCCGCCGGCTTGTCGGCCACGAGCAGGTCGTCGTCCTCGTGGAGGATCCGGACCGGCGCGGCTCGCTCAGCCGCCAAGGAACTCGCGCAGCGCGCCGAGGAAGGTGTCGAGCTGGTCGTGGTGCACCCAGTGTGCCGCGTTCGGGATCGTGACGGAGCGCGCGTCCCGGAACACGGCCATGCGGCCGTCCTCGGCCGGGTCGCCGGCCCACGAGTCCGCGCCGCGCACGAGGAGCACCGGGCACGCGATCCGCTTCCAGAGCGCGCGCATGTCCTCCACGTCGAAGCGGTAGGGCGCGAACGAGCGCGTGTAGTTGTCGAACTTCCAGGAGTAGGAACCGTCCTCGTTGCGGTTCACGCCGTGCGCGGTGAGGTGCAGCGCGAGCTCCTCGGAGAGAAAGGAGTTCTCCTCGCGCATGCGCTTCGCGGCGGCCTCGAGGCTCGGGTAGCGGCGCGGCTGGCGGCCGGCGAGGTCGCGCATCTGCCGCACCCAGTCCCGCATGCGCTCGTGCGGCGGGCGCGCGCGCATGCGCTCGATCATGGCGGGCGGGGGCCCGAGCCCTTCGATCGTGACGAGCTTCGAGACGCGCTCCGGGCTGACGCCGGCGTACATCGCCACGACGGAGCCGCCGAGCGAGTGGCCGACGAGCGTGACCGGCCCGGGGCCGAGCGCGTCGATCAGGTTCGCGAGGTCGAGCACGTTGTCGGCGATCGCGTACGGGCCGCCGAGCACCCACGCGCTGTCGCCGTGGCCGCGTAGATCGGGGGCGACGACGTGCCAGTCGTGGCGCAGTGCGCGGGCCACGCGGTCCCAGCTCCGCGCGTGGTCGCGGTTGCCGTGCACGAGCACGAGCGTGGGCCGCGTCGGATTCCCCCAGTCGACGTAGTGGAGGCGCAGGCGCTGGGAGACGAAGAAGTGCGAGGTCGGGCCGACGATTTCCACGGCGCGCGGACTCTGTCACAAGAGCCCGCGCTCGACCAGCGCCGCGCGGAGGCGCGCGGGGCCCTCGAACAGGAGCGCCTCGATCCCGACCGCGCCCGCCGCCTCGACGTTCGCGGCGCGATCGTCGACGAAGACCACGTCGCGCGCCTCGAGCCGGTGCGCCGCGAGCAGGTGCCGGTAGATGCGCGGATCCGGCTTCGCGAGCCCGATCCGGCCCGAGATCACGAGCCCGTCGAAGTCGGCGAGGAAGGGGAAGTGCGCGTGCGTGCGCTCGAAGGTCTCGGCGTTCCAGTTCGAGAGCGCGTAGAGCGGCGTGCCCCGCGCACGGAGCTCGCCGAGCAGCGCGAGCGAGGCGGGCATCGGCAGCATCATCTCGGCGAAGCGCTCGCCATAGGCGCGGATCAGCGGCTCATGCTGCGGAAAGCGCGCGATCCGCTCGGCGATGCCGTCCGCGAGCGGCAGCCCGGCGTCGAGCGCGTGGTTCCAATCGCTCGTGCAGACCTCGGCGAGGAAGCGCTCGACGTCCTCCTCGCTCGGCAGCAGCTTCCGGAACAGCAGGCGCGGGTCCCAGTGGATCAGCACGCCGCCGAGGTCGAAGGCGACGGCGCGCGGGCGCCGGCTCACGAGAAGCGCTCCCACGCCGCCTGGCGCGAGATGCCCAGCGCGTCGCCGATCCGCGCCCAGCTCACGTCGCGCCGCCGCAGCTCGTCGATGTGCTCCTGGAGCGCCTCGCGCGTCGCCTCGGCCGCGGCCTCGGAGGGGAGCAGCAAGGCGAGCAGGTCGTCGTCCGGAAGCTGCCGCCACCAGCCCGGGAAGGCGGGCGCCGGCTTGCCCGCCAGGATGCGGTTGCAGATCGCGACGCACGCGTCGCAGATGAAGACGCCGGGGCCGCCGATCAGCTTCGCGACGGCGCTCTCGGGCTTGCGACAGAACGAGCAGTGGAGCGGCGGGCGTCTCGGCAGGGCGCACCTCCTCGCGGAGGCCGTCAAGGCTACCCTGACGGGTGCGCGGCTGTCAAGCAGGGCTTGACGTCGGACCGGATGCCGCCGGACGCGCGCGGCGCGCCGCAGGAGCGGCAGGTGCCGACCGCCGGCGCGCCCGCGTGCTCGAAGCACTCCGTGCGGGACGCTTCGGCCGCTGGCGCGCGGAGCTTGATCCTACTTCGGGCGCTCGACCCAGGTGAAGGAGAGCCCGTTCGTGGAGGCGACGCCGTCGCGCACGACGCTCACCGCGACCTGGCTCCCGGGGATCTTCTTCGACTTCTTCGGCACCTTGACGCGCAGGCTCGTGGCCGTCACCTCGCGCGCCTTCGCCTTCCTCGGCCCGAAGAACACCTTCACCTTCTTGCCGGCGAGGTTCTGGCCGGTGAGCGTGAGCCAGTCCCCCTTCGCGCCGCGCGCCGCCGAGAGGCCGGAGAGCACCGGCGCGCTCGTCCCGACGCTGAGCGAGACGCTCTGGCTCGCGCGCCGGCCGGTGCAGTCGGTGGCGGTGAACGTGATCGCGTGCGTGCCGGCCTGCGCGGCCGCGGGCGTCCAGCTGAACACGCCGGCCGCGGAGAGCGCGGCGCCGTTCGGGAGCCCCGCGGCCGAGAAGCGCACGCTGTCGCCGTCGGCGTCGGTGGCGGAGAGCGGGAGCGAGAACGCGCGGCCGGGGGCGACGCTGCGATCGGGCGGGTCGGCGAGCACGGGGGCGGCTCCGCTCGGCGCGTCGAGCACGCTGATCACCACGGTCTCGCTCGCGCGGCTCCCGTCCGCGGCGATCGCGGTGAAGGTGACGGAGCGGTCCGCGAAGCGGCCGCAGCCCACCGTCGCCAGGGCCGGGCGCCAGGAGAAGCTGCCGCTCCGCGAGAGCGTGGCGCCGCTCGGCAGCGGCGCCGCGCTCCACTCGATCGGGTCGCCGTCCGGATCGCGGGCCGCCAGCCGGAGCGTGAGGATCTCGTTCTCCGAGACGCTCTGCGGGCCGATCGGGTCGATGACCGGGGCCCCGCCGCCCGTGCCGGCCGGCCCGAGGCAGGAGACGCCGGCGAGGTAGCCGGCGATCTCGCTCCGGCTGCCGTTGCTGAAGAAGGCGGCGTTCGCATTGACGCTCGGCGACATGATGCCTTCGCTCGTGTGAGTGCCGCCGAGGTTGTGTCCCATCTCGTGAGCGACGACGAGCCGCGTGATGGCATCCTGGGAGTACTGGCTCACGCCGAAGCGGTAGCTCGTGCAGGTGGAGCCGATGAAGGCGCGCCCGAGCGTGTTGTTCTCGAAGTCGCGGCCCGAGAAGAGCTGCGCCTCGTCGGTGCGCGCGGCGACGTCGGCCAGGAAGCTGCTGCGGAACTGCTCGAGCAGCCTGTCCGAGTCGTTGGTCGTGTAGGGATCGGTGCCGTTCCAGGCGCGTTGGAAGACCACCCGGTTCGTGAGGCCGAGATCGGTCTCGTAGATGCCGTTGACCGAGTTCACGAGCGAGAGGATCTTCGCGTTCGCGGCCGCGACGCCGCCCGCGCGCGCCACGAAGGGCGCGTCGGCCTCGGTCCCGAGCTCGATCTCGCGCAGCGCGCCAGCGGGCTCGCTCGCGGGCGCGGCATCCGACTCGCCGGCGCCCGGCTCGGGGGCGCTGACCGCATCGTCGGGCGCGCCGCCGCACGCGGCGAGCGCGGACGCCAGCTCCTCCCGGGTCACCTCGCGCACGTGGAGCACGAGATCTCCCGCTGCGGCATCGGCCGCGAGGTCGTAGAGCACGCCGTCGACGCGCATCAGGCCGGAGAGCCGTCCGCCGGGCTCGAGCGCGAGGCGCGCGAAGTCACCGCCGCGCCGCCGGGCGGGCGGCTCGCCGGCTCCGTGCGCGACCGTGCCCGCGAAGGTCCGCAGCTCCGGCCGCGCGCGCCCGCTCTGCAGGCCCAGGGCCGAGGCCTCTTCGCCGTGGTACGCGGCGGCCTCGACCGTGCTCGGATGGAGCGCGACCTCGACGTTGCCCGCGCGCGTCGGCACGGTGAGCCGGAAGCTCCCGCCCTCGCCGAGGCCGGCCACGACGTAGTCGGAGAGCGGCGACCAGCCTTGGAAGCGTGCGGCCCCGCCCGGCGCGAGCGCCCGCGTCTGCGCGGCGGCGGCCCCTGCGGCGAGGAGCGAGAGCGCGAACGCGAGTGCCGGGCCGAGTGCGTGCATGCGGGTCGGCTCCGAACATCGGAACCCCACCCGGACGCTCTGTGGTCGCGGTCACGCCTCGGCGCTCTTGAAAAAAACACAACGGCCCGGGGCGTTGCCCCGGGCCGCTGGTGCCGAGCCGCCGCCTATCTGCGTGCGGGCTTGCCCTTGCCGCCGCCGCCGCCGCCGGACTTCGCCGTGTACGCGAAGCCGAGCGCGTTGTCCGAGGCGAGCCCGTCGCGCGTCACGCTCACGCCCACGGACGTCACGCCGCGCGCCTGCTTCGGCGCCTTGACCACGAGCGTCGTGTCGCTGCGGCTCGAGATCGTGGCGGCCTTCGAGCCGAAGAAGACGCTCACGCTGCTCCCCGCGAAGCGTTCGCCCGTGATCGTGACCTCGGCGTTCGCCGCGCCCGAGGTGGGCGAAAGGCCCAGGAGGTGCGGCGGCAGCACGGCGTTCACGGTGATCGTGACGCTCTGGCTCGCTTCGCTTCCCGTGCAGTCCGTCGCGGTGAACAGGATCGTGTGGTTCCCCGCCTGCGCGTTGGTCGGCGTCCAGCCGAAGAGGCCGGCGTTCGACAGGCTCGCGCCCGCCGGCAGCCCGGAGGCCGAGAAGCCGATCGTGTCCCCGTCGGCGTCGCTCGCCGAGAGCTGGATCGACACGAGCTGGCCCGCGGACACCGTGCGGTTGGCCGGATCCGCGAGCACGGGCGTGGCGCCGGTCGGCGCGTCGAAGACGCTGATCGGCACGCTCTCGCTCGCCTGCTGGCCGCCCGTGTCGGTCACGAAGAACTGGATCGTGACGCCCTTGCTGCCGCCGCAGCCCGCCACGTTCGCGGGCGGCGTCCAGCTGAACAGGCCCTGCGGCGTGATCGAGGCGCCGACCGGGAGCGGCGTCGCGCCGAACACGAGCGCATCGCCGTCGGGGTCGCTCGCCTCGAGCTGGAGCGCGAGCGTGGCGCCCTCGGCGACGCTCTGCGGGCCGACCGGCTCGAGCACCGGCGGGCCGCCGGACGTCACGTTCGCGAGGCAGCCGACCGAGGCCACGTAGCTGCCGATCTCCGTCTTGCTGGTCGGGCTGAACCAGGTGACGCTCGAGCTGATCGAGGGCGACATGATGCCGCCGTCCGTGGTGTGGTTGCCGCCGAGGTTGTGGCCCTCCTCGTGGGCGACGACGAGCCGGGTCAGGCTCTCGCTCTGCTGGTAGTACTGGTTCACGCCGTAGCGGTAGCTGCCGCAGGCCGACGAGATCCACGCGCGCCCGATCACGTTCGACTCGAAGTCGCGGCCCGAGAAGAGCTGCGCGTCGTCGTACGTCGTGCCGACGTTCGCCGAGAAGTTCGAGCGGAACTGCGAGAGCAGCGTGCCGGAGTCGCTGCTCGTGTAGGGATCGCTGCCGTTCCACGCGCGCTGCACGACGACGCGGTTGGTGAGGCCGAGATCCGTCTCGTAGATGCCGTTCACGGCGTTCACCATGGAGAGGATCTTCGAGTTGGCCGCATCGACGCCGCCGGTCTGCGCGACGAAGAGCGCATCGGCCTCCGTGCCGAGCTCGATCTCCTTGAGCGCGCCGGCCGCGCCGCTCTCGGGCGTCGCGCCGTCCTCGCCCTCGCCCGCGAGCGCGGCGAGGGCCTCCTCGGCGGGAACGCCGCAGCCCTCGAGCACCGCCCCGAGCTCCTCGGCCGTGATCTCGCGCACGGCGAGCAGCAGATCGCCCTGCTCGAGCTCGGCAGAGAGGTCGTAGAGCGCGCCGTCGACGCGCAGCAGGCCGGAGACGCTCCCGTGCCGCCCGCGATGCGCGAGCTTCGCGAAGTCGCGCGCGCCCGCGGTCGAGACCGTGCCGGTCCACGTCGCGACCTGCGGGCGGCCCCGGCCCTGGCGCCGCCCGCGCGCATCGACGCTCTCTGCGTGATAGCCCGCCGCGAAGGCGTCCTGCGGCTGGAAGGAGACGTCCACGTGGCCCGCCTGCGTGGGCAGCGTGATCAGGAAGGCGCTGCCCTCGCGGAGCGCGGTGCGCTCGTACTCGCCGAGCGGCGCCCAGCTCTCGAAGCCCGCGGACCGGGCCGCGGAGCCGCCGGGCGCGGCCACGGCGGCCGCGGCGGCAAGCGTGCTCCACAGCGTGACGGCGAGACAGCGCAGCACGAGACGCGAAGCCAACATGACACCTCCCCAGGCGTTGTCAGACCCCGGGTCGGTATCCAGGACCAACGAAAAGGTGACGCGGATCGCTTCGTCCGCGCGCGGTGCGCGCGAACGGGCCGGAGCTCCGCGTTCGCTGGGGCTGGCGTCAGCGCGGGCCGCGCGGCGGCCGGCCGCCGCCGCCCGGGCCGCTTCGCACCGGCCGTTCGCGCGCCTCGCTCACGCGCAGCGCGCGGCCGCCGAAGTCGCGGCCGTTCGCTCCGTTCAGCGCCTTCTGCATGTCGGCGTCGTCCATCTCGACGAAGCCGAACCCGCGAGAGCGCCCGGTGTCGCGGTCCGTCACGATGCTCACGGAGCGCACCGTGCCGAACGTGCCGAAGAGCTCCTTGAGCTCCGCCTCGGTGGCACGCCAGGGGAGATTTCCGACGTAAAGCTTGCCCAATGGGTTCACCCGTTCAGGAAGGGAAGAGGGGCGCACGGCGAGACTGGCGCCGCGACCCGCCGGCCCGAGACCGAGGGCACGAGTGCGATCGAGCTGAGTGGGTGATTCCCAGAGCAGGACTCGGCTGGGCGACGAGCGGACCCTAGCCGCCCCGCGATCCTCCCTGCAAGCCCGGGGCGGCGCCGCCCCGACGCCGCGTCCGAGCGCTCGGATCCACGAGACCGACGGACGGCGTCAGCCGAAGGCGGCGTGGTAGCGCACCCAGCCGCGCGCGCCGGCGAGCGCGCCGGGCACCAGCGCCTGCACCTGGAACGCGGCGTCGAAGTCGTGGCTCGCATAGTGGAGACCGTGCGGCGCGGCGAGCACGAAGCCGAAGCGCGCGTAGTAGGCCGGGTCGCCGAGCACGAAGAGGAGCCGCCACCCGAGCGCGCGACACGCGGCGAGCCCGGCGCGGATCAGCGCGGAGCCGGCGCCCTCGCCCTGCGCCTCGGGCAGCACGCCGACCGGCCCCAGACCGCCGGCCAGCGGGCTCGCGCCGCCGTCCTCGAGCGTGACCGGGGAGAACGTCACGTGACCGATCACGCGCGCGCCCGCTTCGGCCACGAGCGAGACGAGCGGCCGGGCCTCCTGGCGGAGCCTCGCGACGAGGCGCGCCTCGTCGGGACGGCCGAACGCCGCCTCGTGCACCGTCCAGATGGCCCGCGCGTCGGTGGGTCGATCTTCGCGGATCCGGATCTCGCGAGGCGCGCTCAGCCGAGCGTGCCCGCGAAGAAGTCGTTGCCCTTGTCGTCCACCACGATGAAGGCGGGGAAGCCCTCGACCTCGATCCGGAACACGGCCTCCATGCCGAGCTCGGGATACTCGATCACCTCGACCTTCCGGATGCAGTCGCGCGCCAGGATCGCGGCCGGGCCGCCGATCGAGCCGAGGTAGAAGCCGCCATACTTCTTGCACGCCTCCGTCACGGCCTTCGAGCGGTTGCCCTTCGCGAGCGTGACGAAGCTCCCGCCGTGCTCCATGAAGAGGCCCACGTACGCGTCCATGCGCCCGGCGGTCGTCGGCCCGAACGAGCCCGACGCCATCCCTGCGGGCGTCTTCGCGGGGCCGGCATAGTAGATCATGTGGTCCTTCGCGTAGTCGGGCAGGCCCTTTCCCTGCTCGAGGCGCTCGCGCAGCTTCGCGTGCGCGATGTCGCGCGCCACGATCAGCGGCCCGGTGAGCGAGAGCCGCGTCTTGATCGGATGCTTCGAGAGCGCGGCGCGGATCTCGCTCATCGGCTGCGCGAGGTCGATCTCGATCACCTCGCCGGGCAGCTCGTGGTCCGTGACCTCGGGCAGATACTGCGCCGGGTTCGTCTCGAGCCGCTCCAGGAAGACGCCCTGCTTCGTGATCTTCGCCTTGACCTGGCGGTCCGCCGAGCACGAGACGCCGATCCCGACCGGGAGCGAGGCGCCGTGGCGCGGCAGCCGGATCACGCGCACGTCGTGGCAGAAGTACTTGCCGCCGAACTGGGCGCCGATGCCGGTCCGCTGGCTGAGCTTCCACACCTGCTCCTCGAGCTCGAGATCGCGGAAGGCGCGGCCCTCTGCGTTGCCGCGCGTGGGGAGGCCGTCGAGATAGCGGCAGCTCGCGAGCTTCACGGTCTTGAGCGTCGTCTCGGCCGAGCTGCCGCCGATCACGATCGCGAGGTGATAGGGCGGGCAGGCGGCCGTGCCGAGCGTGCGGATCTTCTGGTCGAGGAAGCGCAGCAGGTTCTCGGGATCGAGGATCGCGCGCGTCTCCTGGAACAGGAAGCTCTTGTTCGCCGAGCCGCCGCCCTTCGTGACGAACAGGAACTCGTACGCGTCGCCCGGCGTGGCGTAGAGCTCGATCTGCGCGGGCAGGTTCGTCCCGGTGTTCCTCTCGTCGTACGTCGTGAGCGGCGCCATCTGCGAGTAGCGCAGGTTCGTGCTCACGTAGGTGTCGTAGATCCCGCGCGAGAGCCACTCCTCGTCGTTCACGCCGGTGAAGACGTTCTCGCCCTTCTTGCCGATCACGATCGCCGTGCCCGTGTCCTGGCACGACGGCAGCACCATCCCCGCCGAGACGTTCGCGTTCTTCAGCATCTCGAGCGCGACGAAGCGGTCGTTGTCCGAGGCCTCGTGGTCCTGCAAGATGGCCCGCAGCTGAGCGAGGTGGCCGGGCCGGAACAGGTGCGAGACGTCGCGGACCGCCTCGGCTGCGAGCAGCCGGAGCGCCTCGGGCGCGACGCGCAGGAGCTCGCGCCCGCCGAGCGTCTCCCGCGAGACGAGCCCGGCGTCGCCCACCGGCCGGTACCTCGTCGTGTCGGGAGCGAGCTCGAAGAGGGGCTGGAAGCGGAACTCCGGCATCGTGTCCTCGCGCGAAGCCGCGATGTTAGCGGGCGGGGAGACGCGACTCGGCCTCGCGCGCGAGCGCGAGGAGCTCGTCCGTCGCCCCGGCGAAGCGCGCGGCCTCGAGCCGCGCGAGGAGCGCGACGAGGCCCTCGGCCTCCTCGCCCCGGGCGTGCGCGGCGAGCTCCTCGACGGTGCGCTGGCGCGCGCCGGGGAGCGCGGGCTCGAGCGCGAGGCGGAGCGCGCGCCCCGCGGCGGCCGCCGCGGCCGTCGCGTCGCCGCGCGTGCGCGCGGCGGCGAGCTCCGCGCGCGCCTCCCGGAGCGAAGGCGCGGCCGGGCCCGGCGGCGGGCGCCGCCGGCG
>Ga0075327_1000446_pt1 | contig 11678 bp, 3 predicted proteins | sample MayberrySE_Catta_2_FD_120056 | JGI IMG/M metagenome (GOLD analysis project Ga0075327, IMG submission 120056) | Natural and restored wetland microbial communities from the San Francisco Bay, California, USA, that impact long-term carbon... | ecosystem: Environmental > Terrestrial > Soil > Wetlands...
CACCGGGACGACCTCCGCGCCCTGCTCGCGTGCCGTACTGCGGGCGAGCTGGATGGCCGTGACGGCTTTGAGCAGGGTGAAGAGCGGTCCGCCAAAAGCCCCCGCCTGCTGACCGGTGACGATCGCCACGGTCTGGCTGTCTGCGAGCTTCCGGGCCGCGTCCCGCGCGGCTGGCGGCGCATTCCGCCGGTGCTGCTGCGCCGCGAGGAGCTCGGCGACGGCGGCGTGCGCTCGAACCATCGCGCGCGCCCGTCCGATCGTCTCGCTCCAGGCCGGCCGAGTGGAGGGATCGCCCGCGTAGAGCGGCGCGATCTTGGCGAAGTTGAAGGCGTAGTCGCCGGCAAGCGGCCGGATCCAGCCGAAGCGGCGCACGTCGATCGCGGTGCGGGTCGAGCCGTCGGCGAACGTCGTTTCCGCTGTCACCGTTTCGTACTCTCTCAAAGCCCCGCAAAATATGTCAAGACGACCGACACGCCTCCGTCCGTCAAAGCGGGCGAGCGGATCCCGGCCATCTCGAGCATTCGACGCAATTCGTTCGTTCAAGGGTTCCGCCTGCACGAAAACCGTGCTAAATTTCATATCCGTGTTATCCGTGCTGTCCGTTACCTCGTTCGCGCCCGAGGAGCACCGGAGCTGACCAGAGAAGACGCGACCGGATTTGCGCCGCCCCCGGCGTTTGGCCCCTTCCGGGTGCTGCATCAAATCGGTGTCGGCGCCCTTGGCCCCGTCTTCCGGACCTACGAGCCCTCGCGCGACCGGCTCGTTGCCGTCAAGGTCTTCCGCCTCGACGTGACCCCCGAGCAGGCGCACGCTCTGGCAGACGAGCTGGGTCGGGCCGCCAACGCCGATCTCTTCCACCCTGCCATTGTCGAACCCCTCGCCGCCGGCCTCGAAGGCACAGTCGCGTACCGTGCGGAAGAGTACGTGGCCGCAGAGTCGCTCGACGTGGCCATGCGGCACTACGCTCCGGCGACGGTCGAGAAGGCCCTGCCATTCATCACGCAGCTCGCCTCGGCGATCGACTTCGCCCGGGCGGCCGGCGTTGGCCACGGTGCGCTGCACCCCCGCGATATCTTCGTCACGCCGGACGAGGCCAGAGCCACTGGTTTCGGCGTGGTCGACGCGCTCGATCGCCTGGGCCTTCGCGCGCCGGTTCGTCGTCCGTACAGCCCGCCGGAGCGGATTGCGGGCCAGCCGTGGGGTACGGCGGCCGATGTCTTTTCACTAGGGGTCATTGCGTACGAGCTCCTCGCGGGCCGCCGTCCATCGGGTCTCGGCGAGGACATGGGGCCCCTGGAGTCCACGTCGGGCGCGGCGATCGGAGATCGGGCCGGCGAGGTTCGGGCGGTGCTTGCGCGCGCGATGCATGCGGATCCCTCGAAACGCTATTCGACTGCGCAGGCGTTCTCTGCAGCGCTCGCGGAAGCGTCGGGCGTGTCCGAGACGAGCGTCGCGGTCGCTCCCCGCATCGTCACCTCTCATCCGGCACCGAAGGAAACCGAGCTGCGGATTACGCCACCCGCGCCAGCAGGCGGTGTCCCATCCGACTTGCCGTTGGCGGTGGTCCAACCGGCCGACGATGCGGCGAGGGACATCGTGATCGGGGACGCCCCGGCCGTGCTCGACGACGGCGCGCCGGATGCCGACCAAGTGCTGGACGGCTCGGCGCCTGAACCAGAAGTGCCATCCCCTACGGACTCGCCCAGGGAGGTCGCGCGGAAAGTAATCGCGGCGCGCGAGGTTCGAAAACGGCAGGTGAAGAAGAAGGATCTGTCTGCTTTGTTCGACCCGGCGCCAGAAACCGCGTCCGATACCGTCGAATCTCTAGCTCCGTCCCCTCCTGAAGCAGGGGAATCCGTCCCCGTGGCCGCTGCAGACCTAGTGGACCCCACGCCTGTGGCCGACGCAGAGGTCGAATCGATATCTGAGCCGGTTGTCGAGACGGTGGCGGCTCCGGTCCTCGAGGCCGTCGAGGTCGCATCCCCGCCACTCGATCTGTCGGATCGCATTGTCGCCGTCGACGAATTCAGGCCACGCGACATCTCGGGTCCGAAGCTCGAGCGCTGGCCTCGAGCGTCCGAGCGCGCCGGCTTCGACAGGGCGCCGCTCGAGCGTCCCTCCGTGGATCGCACCGAGCGCCTCGGCCTGACCAGGGAAAGTCCGGTCGAGTCGATCCCCGCCGACATTCCGCCGCCGGCGCTCGACGACATCAGCGCTGACCGGCAGCGTCTGCCGATGCTGCCGCTGGCGCTCATGCTCTGCCTCGGACTTGTGATCGGCTACGCCCTCGGCCAGTTCCGGACGAACCGCCAGACCGCTGCGCCGGTCAGCTCGTCGACCGTCGCGCCGTCAGCCGCAGAGGAGCAGACGTCGACGACGGGGAAGGTCCCGGCAGCGTCGACCACCGTAAATGTACCGTCGGCGTCGAGTCCGCCGGCGGTTCCGCCCGACGGCGGGACGCCTGGTGGCTCGCCGCCGGCCCCGCCGCCAGCCGCCGCGGCCATCACGCGTTCCCCCTCTCCCACCAAGTCGCTGCCCACAAGCGGCCGGCTCGTCGTCAGGTCGACTCCCTCCAAGGCGGCCGTGACCGTCAATGGCAAGTGGAGCGGCCGTACGCCCCTCACGCTCGACGATCTCAAGTTCGGCAAGTACGCCGTGCGTGTCGTGCAGGAAGGGTTCGAGGTCGGCCGGTCGCAGGTCGAGCTGTCGCCGGGGGCCGCGTCGCGCACGGTCGACGTGACGTTGCGGCCATCGAAGTCCGCCACCGCCAGCACCAGGCCGTCGCAATCCGCGGTGCCGCCGGCGTCGAAGCCGGCGGCGACCGGCGAGATCTACGTGGATTCACGGCCGCGCGGCGCCCGCGTGTTCGTCAACGGCAAGGAAGTCGGCGTGACGCCCCTGACCCTGACCGCGCAGGCTCCGGGGCCGCGCGACATCCGGCTCGAGCTGGCCGACCATCAGCCGTGGACCACGACGACGCGCGTCGTCGCCGGAAGTGTCGCGCGTGTCACGGGGTCGCTCGATCGGATCCAGTAGAGGCACGGAAGACACGAGCCACGGATCACACGGACCACAGAACACAGGGACAGCGCGGACACAGGCCCCCAGACGACGCCAGACAGTAGCGCCGCTGGTTTGCTCGGCCGCGTCCCAGGAAATCCCGACAGGAACCCCCACAGACGAGATATTCTGCCGAAGGCACTTAAATGGCGCGAACGAGCGGGAGCGAGTGAGCCACGCGAGCGGAGCGGGGCATCGGGGTCCCCGCGAGCGAGCGTGTAAGGGGGTCCGGGGGACGAAGTCCCCCGGATGAGACTAGATGAAAGCTACTCTCGCGCTCGAAAACGGAACCTGGTACGAAGGAGAATCGGCCGGAGCTCCCGGAGAGACCGGCGGCGAGGTCGTGTTCAACACGGCCATGACCGGCTACCAGGAAGTGCTGACGGACCCCTCCTACGCGGGGCAGATCGTCACGATGACGTGTCCCGAAATCGGCAACTACGGCGTCGCCGACGAGGACGGGGAGTCGCGTGCGCCGAAGGTTGCCGGGTTCATCATCCGCGAGCAGTCGCCGGTGGCGAGCAACTGGCGGGCCGACAGCACCCTGCGCGAGTACCTGGTGCGCCACGGGATCGTCGCGATCTCGAATATCGATACGCGCGCGCTCACGCGTGTGCTGCGCTCGACCGGCGTCATGCGCGGCATCATCGCGACCGGCGAGGTCGATCCGCGCCGTCTCGTCGACGCCGCCCGGGACGTGACGCCGATGGAAGGGTCGGATCTCGTGCGCGGCGTGACGTGCGACGCGCCCTTCGACTGGCAGCCGGACGCGAGCACGCTCGACGAGTTCTCGCCCGACCCGGAGCGGCGCGCGAAGCGGCCGCTCAGGATTGCGGCGTACGACTACGGCATGAAGTGGAACATCCTGCGCCGGTTCACCGCGCACGGCTGCGCGGTGCGCGTGTTTCCCGCTGACGCGCCGGCGGCCGATCTGCTCGCGACCGGGCCCGACGGCGTGTTCCTCAGCAACGGCCCCGGCGATCCCGCGGCGCTCGGATATGCCGTCGAGAACGCCCGGGAGCTCGTCAAGGCGGACGTTCCGGTGTTCGGCATCTGCCTCGGACACCAGATCCTGTCGCTGGCGATGGGGGCCCAGACCTACAAGCTCAAGTTCGGCCACCGGGGCGCGAACCATCCGGTCAAGGAGCTCGAGAGCGGCAGGATCGAGATCACCTCGCAGAACCACGGCTTCGCGGTGGACGCGAAGTCCCTGCCGCCGGACGTGAAGGTGACGCACGTCAACCTGTACGACGGGACCGTCGAGGGACTGCGTCACGAGACCAGGCCGGTGTTCTGCGTCCAGTACCATCCGGAGGCCGCCCCGGGCCCGCACGATGCGGATTATCTCTTCCGGCAGTTCCTGGACGAGATGGAAAAACGTGCGTAACGTAGCTTTCAGCTTTCAGCTTTCAGCTTTCAGCTCTCAGCTGTCACCTGTCAACTGTCAACTTGTCAGATTCCAATTCGAGCACACGTCAATGACAAGTGGCTGATAGCTGAGAGCTGAAGGCTGACAGCTCAACCATGCCCAAACGCACAGACATCAAACGCGTCCTCGTCATCGGGTCCGGTCCGATCGTCATCGGGCAGGCGTGCGAGTTCGACTACTCGGGCACGCAGGCGTGCAAGGCGCTTCGCGACGAGGGGCTCGAGGTCGTGCTCGTCAACAGCAACCCGGCGACGATCATGACCGATCCCGAGCTCGCCGATCGGACCTACGTCGAGCCGCTGACGCCGGACGTGCTCGCCGCGATCATCGAGCGGGAGAAGCCGGACGCCGTGCTGCCGACCGTGGGCGGCCAGACGGCGCTCAACCTGGCCGTCGCGCTCGGCGAGAACGGCACCCTCGAGAAATACGGCGTCGAGCTCATCGGCGCGTCGGTCGAGGCCATCAAGATTGCCGAGGATCGGCTCCTCTTCCGCGACGCCATGACGTCGATTGGCGCGGATGTCCCGAACAGCCGCTACGTACGCTCCATCGAGGAAGCGCTCGGCGCGGTCGAGGAGCTGGGCTTCCCCTGCATCATCCGCCCTTCGTTCACGCTCGGCGGCGTCGGCGCCGGCATCGCGTACAACATCGAGGAGTTCCGCGAGCTCGCCGGCCGCGGGCTCGACTTCAGCCCCGTCCACGAGGTCCTGCTCGAGGAATCCGTGATCGGCTGGAAGGAGTTCGAGCTCGAGGTCATGCGCGACGGAGCCGACAACTTCGTCGTCATCTGCTCGATCGAGAACGTCGATCCCATGGGCGTCCACACCGGCGACAGCATCACCGTGGCGCCGGCGCTCACGCTCACCGACAAGGAGTACCAGCGGATGCGCGATCTCGCGCGCCGCATCATCCGGAAGGTCGGCGTCGAGACGGGCGGCTCGAACATCCAGTTCGCGATCAACCCCGAGAACGGGCGGATCATCGTGATCGAGATGAACCCGCGTGTGTCGCGGTCCTCCGCCCTCGCCTCGAAGGCGACCGGGTTCCCGATCGCCAAGATCGCCGCGAAGCTCGCGCTCGGCTACCGCCTCGACGAGATCCCCAACGACATCACGCGGCTCACGCCGGCGTCGTTCGAGCCCACGATCGACTACGTGGTCGTCAAGGTGCCGCGCTGGGCGTTCGAGAAGTTCCCGCGCGCGGATCGCACGCTGACGACGCAGATGAAGTCGGTGGGCGAGGTGATGGCGATCGGGAGAACGTTCAAGGAAGCGTTCATGAAGGCCTTCCGCTCGCTCGAGCTCGGCGCGGCCGGGTCGCTCATCGGCCAGCCCGGAACCCGGCCGACCGACGATCCCGCGTCGGACGAGGACGAAGGCGCGCTGCAGCGCGAGCTGAGCATCCCGAACGACCGGCGGATGTGGGCGATGTTTCGCGCGCTCGATCGAGGCTGGTCGGTCGACGAGCTGCACGAGCTGACGAAGATCGACCCCTGGTTCCTGACCCAGTTCTCGCAGATCGTCGAGCTCTGCCGGTCGGCCGGCCTGGTCGGACTGCGCGGCATGTCGACGGATCTCCTCCGGACGCTGAAGCGGGCCGGGCTGGGCGACCACGATCTCGGCACGATCCTCGGCACAGACGACGAGGCGATTCGCAGCCTGCGCGCCGAGAACGGCCTCGTGCCCGCGTACAAGCGCATCGATACCTGCGCGGCGGAGTTCGAGTCGTTCACGCCGTATCTGTACGGGACCTACGAGAAGGAGTGCGAGGCCGATCCGACCCCGCGGCGGAAGGTCGTCATCCTCGGGAGCGGGCCGAACCGGATCGGCCAGGGGCTCGAGTTCGACTACTGCTGCTGCCATGCCGCGTTCGCGCTGCGCGACGAAGGCTACGAGACGGTCATGATCAACTGCAATCCCGAAACGGTGTCGACCGACTACGACACCGTCGATCGCCTCTACTTCGAGCCGCTGACCTTCGAGGACGTGTCCTCGATCATTGCCAGGGAAGAACAGGGCGGCCCAAGCTCCGGCGAAGCCGGAAGGCCCAAGAACGACGTATCCTGCGTCGTCCAGTATGGCGGGCAGACGCCGCTCAAGCTTTCGCTGCGCCTCCAGTCGGCCGGCATCCGCATCATCGGCACGTCGCCGGACTCGATCGACCTCGCGGAAGACCGCGAGCGGTTCGCGCAGCTGCTGTGGGACCTCGGGATTCCCCAGGCGCCGAGCGGTACCGCCACCAGCGTGTCGGAGGCGCGTGAGGTTGCCGCGAAGATCGGGTTCCCGCTCGTCGTCCGGCCCTCGTACGTCCTCGGCGGACGCGGCATGGCGATCGTCTACGACACGGCCACGCTCGATCGGTACATGACGGGCGCGGTCGCGGCGTCGCCGGGCCACCCGGTGCTCATCGACAAGTTCCTCGAGGATGCCTTCGAGCTCGACGTCGATGCCGTGGCGGACGCCACCGGGGCGGTCGTGATCGGCGGCATCATGGAGCACATCGAAGAGGCGGGCATCCACTCGGGCGACAGCTCGTGCGTCGTGCCGCCGTACCTCGTCGCGCCGCGGCATGTGGCGCAGATCCGCGACTACACCCGGCGCATCGCGCGCGCGCTGAAGGTGGTCGGCCTGATGAACGCGCAGTTCGCGATCAAGGACGACACGGTCTACGTGCTCGAAGTCAACCCGCGCGCGTCGCGCACGGTGCCGTACCTGTCCAAGGCCACCGGCGTCCCGCTCGCCAAGGTCGCCGCGCGCGTGATGGTCGGGCGGTCGCTGGCCGAGCAGGGCCTGACCGAAGACCTCGAGGTGGCGGGCGTCTTCGTCAAGACGCCGGTGTTTCCGTTCGTGCGGTTCCCCGGCGTCGACACGATCCTCGGCCCGGAGATGAAGTCGACCGGCGAGGTGATGGGCGCCGCGCCGACGTTCGGGAGCGCGTTCGCGAAGGCGCAGATCGGCGCGGGCGTCAGGCTCCCCTCGAAGGGCGCGGCGTTCATCTCGGTCAACAACTACGACAAGCCGGGCGTCGTGCCGATCGCGCGCGACCTCGAGGCGGCCGGCTTCCGCCTGATTGCGACGCGCGGCACCGCCAACTTCCTGCGCGCCCACGGCCTCGATGCCGAGATCGTCTTCAAGGTCAACGAAGGCCGGCCGCACATCGGCGACGAGATCCTCAACAACCACGTCCAGCTCGTCATCAACACGCCGCTCGGCCGGGAGTCGTTCTTCGACGACCGGACCGTCCGGCGCATCGCGATGATGCATGGCGTGCCGTGCATCACGACGCTGACCGGCGCCGCGGCGGCGGTCAACGCCATCCGCGCGATGGCAACCGAAGGCCTGACAGTCCGGGCGCTCCAGGAATACCACGCAGAAACTGCGACCGGAAAGAGGTAGCAGGACGCGCAGTTTCTGCGCGCTCTCCGGCGCTTCCGCCGCGGATCGTTCGACAATTCGAGCGTTCCACGCTCTTGCATGAGGGCGCGCCATGCGCGCGCCCGCCACGCTCCTTGCGATCCCGCTGACTGCCGGGTGCGCTTTCGGGCTCGCCCTGGGCGAGTCCGCGCCGCCGCACGTCGGCGCGTGCGCGGCCGCGGCCGCGCTGCTCGCGCTCGTCGCCGCCGTGGCCGTGCTTGCGTCGAGTGACGGCACGGCCGAGTGCACGGTCTGTCTCGTTGCGGGGGCCTGCGTCGTTGGCGTCTCGTTCGGCGCCGACGCGGCGGGCCGCGCGTATCGGCCGCCGCTCCGAGTGTGGTTCGAGGATCGCCAGCCGGGGGCTGGTCCCGTAATGCTGCTCGGGCGACTTCGCGAAGATGCCGCGGCCACGCCGGCGGGCGTGTCCGTTGTCGTCGAGGTCCGCGAGGTCGAACCGTGCGGGGCCTCGTCCGACGCGCCGCGGCAGCCTCGCCGGTGCGCGACGCGGGGCGGAGTGCGGCTCTCGGTTGCCGGGAGCCTGGCGCCAGGCGCGATGGGGGAGTGGCGGGCTGGCCGCATCGTGCGGGTCACGGCGACGCTGCGGGAACCGGCGGTCTATCGAAACCCTGGTGTGCCTGACGAGCGCCGGGCGCTCGCGCGGCGTGGAATTGCGCTCGTCGGCTCGGTGAAGAGCGCGGCCCTGGTCGAAGTGATCGGTCCGGGCTCGCTCGTCGACGAGCGCGCCTCGGCGTTCAGAGCCTGGGTCCGGCGCGTGCTGGCCGCGGCCGTCGCCCCCTGGAGTGCCAGGTCGGCCGGCGTGGCCGCCGCGATTGCCATTGGCGATCGCACCGGGCTGACACAGGAGGACGAGGAGCGGCTCCAGATCGCGGGCACGTATCACGTCATCGCGATCTCGGGCGGCAACATCGCGATTCTGACGGTGATGCTCCTGTGGGCCTCCCGCTGGCTGGGCGTGTCGCCACGCTGGAGTGCGGCCGCGGCCATCGTCGTGCTCCTGTGCTACGGCCAGGTCACGGGCCCCGCGCCGTCGGTCGATCGCGCGATCTCGGCGGCCGTTCTCTTCCTGGGCGGACGCCTGCTCGAGCAGCGGGCGCCGTCGATGAACATTCTGGCCGTCGCCGCCGCGCTGGGGCTCGCGATCTCGCCCGCGGCGGTGCTCGACCCGGGCTTTCTTCTCTCCTTTGGCGCGACGCTCGGCATCCTCGTCGGCGTGCCGAGGCTGATGCGAGTCACCATCGGAGACAGCAGGCGGACTGCTGGCGGACGCTCCACTGGACGAGCGTATCAGCGAGATGTGACGTGCCCATGGCGGGTCCTGGCCGCGAACAGCCCCAGTTCGTGCTCGGGCCGAAAAGCCCGTGTCACGGGAGACGGCCCTCCGCGCGAACCGGGGCGCCCCGTTCGCGGCCACCCGCGAGCGGCACGTCACATCTCGCCGATACGCTCCACGAGGCTGCTCGCTGCCATCCGTCTGCTCGCAAGGAGCGCGTCGACGGTGGTGGCCGCGACCGTGGCGGCCGAGATTGCCCTGGCGCCGATCGGCGCCGCGCTGTTCGGTCGCGTGACGTGCGCGGGCCTCGTCCTCAACCTTGCGGCGATCCCCCTGATGACCGTGGTCCAGGCGGGATCGCTGGTCACGCTGGGTGCCTGGCTGATCGATCCGGATCTCGCGCGCGCCTGCGGCTACGGTGTGCACGCCGCGGCACGCGGCCTCATCGACTCGGCGCGGCTCGTGGATGTCGCCCCGTGGCTCTCGCGGGAACTCGCGCCTCCGGCGTGGTGGCTGCTGGCCGCCTATTACGGCGCGCTCGTCGTCGCGCTCGTGTCCACGCGCGCGTCCCGCCCTGCGCGCGCCGTGACGGCCCTCTTCGGCTTCCTCATCGTTGCTGGACCGCACGCCGTCACGCGCGACGGCGTCGCGCTCCCGCCGTCCGGCTGGCTCCGGATCGTCTTCCTCGACGTCGGCCAGGGGGACGCGACGCTCGTCGTATACCCGGACAGGCGTGCTGTCCTGGTCGACGCGGGTGGCTTGCCTCCGGCCCCGCTTCGAGATCCAGCGGACGGCCCTCTGTTCGACGTCGGCGAGCGGGTCGTGTCGCGCGCGCTTCGTGCGTACGGCGTGCGCGCGCTCGACACGTTCGTCCTGACCCACGCCGACCCGGACCACATCGGTGGCGCGGAGGCTGTTCTGCGAAGCTTTCGTCCGCGCGCGCTCTGGGAAGGCGTGCCCGTTCCGCCCAACGAGCCGCTCGCGAGGCTCGCGGACGCAGCCGGCCGCATCGGCGCCGAGTGGCGGACAGTCCAGGCCGGCGACCGGCTCCGAGTCGCGGGAGTCGAGATCGACGTGCTTCACCCGCCGCCGCCCGACTGGGAGCGCCAGCGGGTGCGGAACGACGACTCGATCGTGCTGGCCGTCAGGATGGGGCGGGTGTCGGTGATCCTGCCGGGTGATGTCGGGCGCGAAGGAGAAGCACAGACACTCGCGCACCTCGAGCGTGTCGAGCCCACCCCCATAGTCGTGCTGAAGGCCCCCCATCACGGTAGCGCGACATCGAGCACGCGCGAGTTCCTCGACCGCGTGCGTCCCACGGCCGTGATCTTCAGCGCCGGCCGAGCCAACCGATTCGGCCATCCCGCGCCCGCGGTCGTCGACCGCTACCGCGCGATGGGCACGACGATGTTCTCGACGGCTGAGGACGGGGCAGTGACGCTCGATACCGATGGCGAGCGGGTCGAAATCAGGACCCGGAGTGGACGGGACGTTACGCTCGTAGCATCCCCATCGCATTCCCTGCGCACATCCTCACAGTCACGAGGAACATTACGATGAGCGCCCGAGTCTGCGCAGTCCCGCGATTCGTCGGTTGCGACACTCGCGCGCATGCCGCAGCGAGCCTGGCTCGTCATGTCCCGCTCCGCTCGCCGGGAACTCGCTCTGCGCTCATACGCTTCCGGTACCGCGTCGCCTAGCAGCTTCCAACACCGACAGTGATCAGGCGCTCTCGGCCCGCCTGTGCTGCTACTCGCTTGGAGGATCACAGGGACGGAAGGCGACGCGAGGAATCGCTCCGAGCGCGTTCCTGCTTCGCAGCGCGTCGGCTCGCTCCAGGGCCATGCCGAGCCAGACTCGCTGCGGCCCAGGAGGGCGAGTGCTTTCTGGCCTATGTCGACTCAGGGTTTTTGACTCTTCACGCTCTCCCACATCTCTTCCATCGCCTCCAGGCCCGCATCGTGGACCGATCGGCCTTCGGCTTCGAGGCGGCGCTCCAGCTCCTGGAAGCGGGTCGTGAACTTCTGGTTGGCCTTCCTCAGTGCCGACTCCGGTTCGACCCCCAGCTTGCGCGCGAGGTTGGCAATCGCGAAGAGCAGGTCGCCCATCTCCTCCTCGATACGCGCCGACCCTTCGCCGTCGACGGCCTGCTTCAGCTCCGCCACTTCTTCGTCGATCTTCGCCACGACGTCTTTGGCGCGTGCCCAGTCGAAACCGACCGCGGCCACGCGCGTGCCGATCTCGTGGGCGCCGAGCAGCGCGGGCAGGGCCTTCGGCATGCCGCGCAGGACCGAGCGCCGCTCGCCGCCCTGCGTCTGCTCGCGCGACTTGATCTGTTCCCACTGTTCCAGGACCCTGCCGGCGGTCGTGACGCCTTTCGCGGAGCCGAACACGTGCGGGTGACGCCTGACGAGCTTCGCGGTGACGTCCCGGAGCGATTCGCTGACCGTGAAGCGTCCCTCGTCGGCCTCGAGCTGCGCCAGGA
>Ga0075327_1000447_pt1 | contig 11655 bp, 9 predicted proteins | sample MayberrySE_Catta_2_FD_120056 | JGI IMG/M metagenome (GOLD analysis project Ga0075327, IMG submission 120056) | Natural and restored wetland microbial communities from the San Francisco Bay, California, USA, that impact long-term carbon... | ecosystem: Environmental > Terrestrial > Soil > Wetlands...
CCGGGGAACTTCGATGACCGCCGCTCGCTCGCTACAGCGCTCCCGAAGGCGCGCTCGCGAGCGGCTCCGCTACCCCAGCTACACCACCTCGCGGGACACGACCGAAACACGCATCGCAACGCCGAAGAGTCATGGCCGGCGGCTGCTCGATGCAACGGCTGAGAGACTCCCGCCTTGTTGGCGCGCACCCCTCGGCTCTCGATGGGCGCGCCAATGGCCCATCTGTTCGGTAACTGCTGACGTTACGGCCGGACCAACCTCGCTGAAATTGAGAAGGTGAGGGCGCAACGCAGGCATGGCAGACCTGAAACCATCAGCCGCCGTAGACACCGGCTAATCGTCAATCTAGGTTTTCGCTACCTCTCATCGAGATGCGCTGGGGGCTGAGAATGGTGCAGCATCGCGTCAGCGCCAAGGACGTCGCCAATCTTGCCGGAGTGTCGCGGTCAGCAGTCTCGCGTACCTTCGGCGGCGGCCAGGTCTCCGAGACCATCCGGGCGCGGGTCATTGCTGCAGCCGACCAGCTCGGCTACCGCCCGAACGCCATCGCCCGGTCCCTGATCGGCGGCAAGACCGATCTCATTGCCGTCATCATCGCCGAGAATGACAGCATCCATAACCGATTGCTGATCGAGAAGCTGATCGCCGCAATCACCCATCTCGGAAAGCGGGCGTTGGTCATCCCGGCAACCGCCGACAGCGATATCGACGAGTCCGCACTTTATGCCTTCGATTACCAGGTCGATGCAATTGTCGTGGTCGGCGGGACCGTATCACCACGAATCATCGATCAGATCCGCCGCGTGGGCGTGCCGTTGTTCCTTTACGAACGCGCGACAGGTGGCGGCACCGAGTGCATCACCTGTGATAACGTCCAAGGTGGCCGCCTGGCTGCCCGCTTCCTCATCCGTTGCGGGCGCAAACGGATCGCCTATCTAACCAAGCCGCGAAAAACCTTCTCCAACATCCAACGGCGCGAGGGGCTGCTTGCCGAGCTCGACGACGTCGGCATGACGCTGCATGCCGAGGCGCACGGCGTCCAAAGTTTCACCGGCGGCTATCAGGCGGCAATCGAATTGATGTCGGGCGCGCCGCCGCCCGATGCGATCTTCTGCTTTAACGACGAGATGGCGCTCGGCGCGCTTCAGGCGGCGACGGAGATGAAGCTTGCAGTGCCGGATGACGTTGCCCTGATCGGTTTCGACGATATTCCGATGGCGGGCTGGCCGATGTTCGGCCTGACCACCATCTCCAACCCGATCGACCCTGCCGTCGACATCTTGGTTGGGCGGATCACGGCGCGCCTTGCCGACCCCGCGGCAACCGTCGAAGCGCACTTAATCACGCCTTCGCTGGTGGTCCGCCGCACGACGCCATAAACAGCACTGAACACGGTTTCACAAAGATTCTCTTTCCGGGATTCCAAGCTAGCCTGTATTGCCATGCTTCCTTGACATCCATATAGTTTTTGCAGTGAACACGTGTGCACTGCGAAAACAAATGGAGCCCCAAGGAATTCTGGATCGTCTGACTGCGGCTGAGGACATCGCCCTCATCGCTGGCCGTCGCGCACTCGCGTTCTATCGCGAGCGGGCGACTTTGGCAGTGACTGACAAGGGCGTGCAGGACCGCGTCACCGAGGCCGACCGCGCGATCGAAGATGAGATTCGGCGCTATCTCACCAGACGCTTCCCCGGCGACGCGTTTCTAGGCGAGGAGGCCGGCGCGTCGGATGGCGCTCTCGATTCCGCCGCAGGAATCTGGGTCGTTGATCCCATCGACGGCACCGACTGCTTCGTCTTCGGCATTCCGTCGTGGTGCATCTCGATCGCCTGGGTTTTCGAGCACCAAATTACCATTGGCGTCGTCTACGATCCGCTTCATGACGAGATGTTCACTGCTGCCGCTGGTCGCGGCGCCACGTTGAACGGACAGCGGATTTATGCCGCCGATGTGAGCGACGCCAAGCGCGGACTGGTCGGCATCGGCTATTCGTCCCGTGTCAGCCCAAATGACCTGCTTTTTGCCCTCCGCCGCCTGACCGACACCGGCGGGATGTTCCACCGCTGCGGTTCCGGCGCACTGTCGCTCGCTTGGGTCGCCGCCGGCCGCCTCATCGGCTACTTCGAGCCCCACATGAACGCTTGGGACTGTCTGGCCGGGCTCCTTCTGGTCCGCGAGGCCGGCGGCTGGACCAACGATTTCCTTGCCGACGGCGGCCTCGCCCACGGCAATCCCGCGCTTGCGGCCGCACCCGGCTTCGTCGACCAGATCCGCTTCGTCAGCGGCGACGGCACCGCCGCGAACGAGCCTGGCGACCAACTCGGTGCGACCGCATGACAGCCCTGACGTAGCACGCCTAGTGCCCAACAACGGGAGGAGACGATGAAAGGTCGAAAACTGGTACTATCAGCTGCGGTTGCGCTCGCCGCGGGCTCGGCGGAGCCGGCAAGCGCCGACGATCTGGTTCTTTACTGCAGTCCCCAGATCGAGTGGTGCAATCTTATGGTCGAGGCCTTTACCAAGGAGACCGGCATCAATGTCGCCATGACCCGCAAGAGTTCCGGCGAGACCTTCGCCCAGATCAAGGCGGAGGAAAGTAATCCGCGCGGAGACGTGTGGTGGGGCGGCACCGGCGATCCTCATCTTCAGGCGGCCGAGGAAGGTCTCACGGTCGAGTACAAGTCGCCGTTGCTGTCCGAATTGCATCCCTGGGCGACCAAGCAGGCCGAGCAGGCGGATTACAAGACAGTCGGCATCTACGCCGGCGCGCTCGGCATCGGTTACAACACCGAATTGCTTGCCGAGAAAGGCCTGCCGGCGCCTGAGTGCTGGAAGGACCTGACCAAGGAGGAGTATCGTGGCGAGATCCAAATCGCCAATCCGAACTCGTCGGGCACCTCCTATACGACGCTGGCGACGCTCGTGCAGATCTTTGGCGAGGAGGAAGCCTTCGATCTGCTCAAGGCTATGCACGCCAATGTCAACCAGTACACCAAGTCGGGCTCCGCACCGATCAAGGCAGCGGCGCGCGGCGAAACCACCATCGGCATCACCTTCATGCACGACATGGTCACTCAGGTCGTCGAGGGTTTCCCGGTCGAGATCGTCGCCCCGTGTGAGGGCACCGGTTACGAGATCGGGTCGATGAGCATCATAAAGGGGGGGCCCAACCTGGAGAGCGCTCAGAAATTTTACGACTTTGCGCTCAAGGCCGACGTCCAGGAACTGGCAGAGCAGGCGCAGGCCTATCAGGTCCCGTCCAACAAGGCGGCGGAACCACCGGAAGAAGCGCCCGACCTGTCAAAGCTGACCCTGATCGACTACGACTTCGCCAAATACGGCTCGTCCGACGAGCGCAAGCGCCTGCTGAAGCGCTGGGACGACGAGGTCGGCGCGCTCGCGAACTGACGCGGGCTTAACGGAACCCGGCAGGCCTGGGGACAGCGCCAGTGGTGCGGACAATCGCGCTTTGGTTCGCCGTCGGACTTGCCGGGCTTCTCGTCCTGCCGTGGTATGCGGTCGACGGTGGCTTCTGGTCGTTCGAATGGCTGTTCGAGGGCTATCCGTTCGCGCCCGAGGTCGCCCCGGCCATTGCCCTCGGCCTTTCGGGCGAGCGGCTGTGGCTGTTGCCGCTGTTGCCGGTGCTGCTGGCGGTGCCGATCGCGCTCCGCTACCCGCCTGAGACGCCGCAGCGCGGCCGGCTGCTGATCTGGGCCGGTGCCGCCGGCTTCGCCTATCTGTTCGCACAAGGCTTCGCGATCGGCATCGGCGGCTGGCAGTTCCCCGAGTTGGAGTCCGTGTTCGGTCCGGTGCCGGCGCAGGCGGGCATGGGCTACGGCGCCATGCTGGTCGCAGCTGCGTTCCTGTTCGTCCTGACCTCGGGTATGGCCCTCCGCGGCTTCGCCGGCAGCGACCCGTTCGTCTCCGGCGCGATCGGGCTGGTCGTCGCGCTGATCGTGCTGTTCGTCTTCTTCCCGGTCGGCACCATCCTTGCCAGCGCCTTCCTCGACAACGATGGCGCCGTGGCGCTCTCCGAGTTCGCCGCCAAGATCACAGACCGCAAGATCTGGGGCCTGCAATGCCTGACCGCCAATGTTCGTTGCGGCGTTGCTTGGAACTCGCTTATCCTCGCGATCACAGTCGGCGCCGGCTCGACACTGCTCGGACTCGCTTTCGCCCTGATCGTGACCCGCTCGCGATTCCGCGCCGGCCGCGCTTTCCGAATTCTTACTGTTCTGCCGATCATCACGCCGCCCTTCGTCATTGGCTTGGCAATGATCTTGCTGTTCGGCAGATCCGGTGCGGTGACCCAGTTTCTCGCCTGGGCATTCGACATTCCGGCAAGTCGCTGGATTTACGGGTTCAACGGAATCTGGCTCGCCCAGATGCTGGCGTTCACGCCGATCGCTTTCCTCGTGCTGATCAGCGTCGTCGAGGGAGTCAGCCCGTCGATGGAGGAGGCGGCGCAGACGCTCCGCGCCGACGCCTGGACGACGTTCTCGACCGTGTCGCTGCCATTGATGCGGCCGGGCATTGCCAACGCTTTTCTGCTCGGCTTCATCGAAAGCATGGCCGATTTCGGCAACCCGTTCGTGCTCGGCGGCAACTATTCGGTGCTGTCGACCGAAATTTTCTTTGCCATCGTCGGCGCCCAGAACGATCAGGGCCGCGCGGCGGTGCTCGCTATCATCCTGCTGGGCTTCACCCTTACCGCCTTCTACCTGCAGCGCCGCTGGGTCGGCCGGAAGTCCTACGTGACCGTGACGGGAAAGGGGGATTCCGGCATCCACGTCGCGCTGCCGAAGCGCCTGAGCTGGCTGGTCTACGGCGTTGTCGTTCCGTGGACGATTCTCACCCTGGTGATCTATTGCATGATCATGTTCGGCGGCTTCGTCGAGACTTGGGGTCGCAACCATGCCTTCACACTTCGCCATTACGCCGAGGCGTTCTCGATCACCACCAGCGAATTCGGCCTGGTATGGAGCGGCGCCGCCTGGAACTCGTTCTGGACGACCTTCACCATCGCCGCGATCGCCGCTCCGCTGACCGCTGGACTCGGCCTGCTCACCGCCTATCTGCTTGTTCGCCAGCGCTTCGCCGGCCGCGAGATGTTCGAGTTCGGCACCATGCTGAGCTTCGCCATCCCCGGCACGGTGATCGGCGTCTCCTACATCCTCGCCTTTAACGTACCGCCGATCGAGATTACCGGGACCGGGATCATCCTGGTGATCTGCTTCATGTTCCGCAATATGCCGGTGGGCGTGCGCGCCGGAGTCGCCGCCATGAGCCAGCTCGACCGCAATCTCGACGAAGCTTCTCTCACCCTCGGTGCCAGTGCGGCGACTACGGTGCGCCATGTCATTGCACCACTGCTCAGGCCGGCGATCGCCGCCGCTCTGGTGTTCTCGTTCGTGCGCTCGATCACCGCGATCAGTGCCGTCATCTTCCTGGTATCGGCGCAATATCATATGGCAACCGCCTATATCATCGGGCGGGTCGAGAACGGCGACTACGGCATCGCCATCGCTTATTCCTCAGTTCTCATCCTGGTGATGCTCGTGGCGATATCGCTGGTCCAGCTGGTCATCGGCAAGCGCCGTCTCGGCAGGCGCGATGCCCACGGCCGCCCGGCGGCGGGCCTCGGAGCCCCGGCGTGAGCGAAAGCAAGGGCAAAGCCGCCTCGGTCGGCTTCGACAACGTGACCAAAAATTATGGTGCGGTCACCGCCGTCGACGCGATTTCGTTCGCGGTTCAGCCCGGCGAACTCGTCACCCTGCTCGGGCCGAGCGGCTGCGGCAAGACAACAACGCTCCGCCTGATCGCCGGCCTGGAGATGGCGACTTCAGGGCGGATCACAATCGGCGGCGTCGACGTGACGACGCTGCCGGCGACCGCCCGCGACGTCTCCATGGTGTTCCAGTCCTACGCACTGTTTCCCCATATGAACGTCGCCGAGAACGTCGGCTACGGCCTCAGAGTGAGCGGCGTCCGCAAGCCGGAAATCCGCGAGCGCAGCCGCGCCGTGCTCGAGCTCGTCGGCCTCTCCGACTTCGGCAACCGCATGCCGAGCGAACTCTCGGGGGGACAGCAGCAGCGCGTCGCCGTCGCCCGCGCCTTGGTCCTCGAGCCCCAGGTCCTATTGTTCGACGAGCCACTGTCCAATCTCGACGCCAAGCTTCGCCGTCGGGTTCGCGAGGAAATTCGCGATATCCAGCAGAAGCTTGGGCTGACCACGGTTTACGTCACCCACGACCAGGAGGAGGCGCTCGCAGTTTCCGATCGGATCATCGTCATGCGCAACGCCAGGATCGCCCAAGAGGGCACGCCGCGCGATCTCTACGAGCGGCCGATCGATACCTTCGTTGCCGACTTCATCGGCGACGCCAACATTGTTCCCGGCGAGATCGTCGCCGTCGACGGCGGCGGAGCGGCGATCCGCGTTGGCGGCGTCAACCTGCGGCTACCGTCATGGTCGGGCGCGCTCGGGCCGGCCCGCATCGCGATTCGCCCCGAAGCGATCCAACCGCACGAGGTCGGCGACGGCCAGGCTCCGACCGAAGGACAGCTTGCTGGCACGATCAGCAAGGCGAGCTATCTCGGCTCGCACGTCGAATACGCTGTCGATACCGAGGTCGGTTCGCTTTTCGTGGTCGATCCGAGAATCGACAAGGCGATCGCCGTCGGCCAGCCGGTCGTGCTGGTGCTGATGCCGCGCGGCGTCATTCCCGTCGGGGACTGATGGTCGGAGCCGCGGTCAACATCGGACGACTTCTAGACATGAAAGACAAATCGAACGGCAAAGCTGCCGATTGCGATGGGGAGTTGGTGCTCGGCGCAGACCGGACGCGATCTGGGTCGGTCTGCGTCGTAAGCTCAGTTAAACCGTTCCACCCAGGGAACCTTCCAACTCGGCAAGCTCCTGTCCGCCGGCCATCATATCCTGCAATTCCTCCGGCGAGATCTTCCCTCGTTCAGCGGTTCCGAGCGTTTTGCCGCGATTGAGCACGGTGAAGCGATCACCAACGGCAAGGGCGTGGCGGACGTTATGAGTGATGAATACGACGCCGACGCCGTGTTTGCGGACACGATCGATCGTCGCCAGCACATTCGAGGTCTGCCGCACGCCGAGAGCCGAGGTCGGCTCGTCGAGGATCAGGATCTTAGCTCCGAAATAGACGGCACGGGAAATGGCGACAGTCTGCCGCTCGCCGCCGGAAAGCGTTCCGACCGCCTGGTCGGGGCCGCGCAGATTGATTCCCATCTTGCGCATCTCTTCGATGGTGACTACGGCCGCTTTGGCGGCATCGAACCGCTTGAAGGGGCCCCAGCCTTTCGTCGGCTCCCGCCCCATGAAGAAGTTGCGGGTGACCGACATCAGCGGAATCATCGCCAAGTCCTGATAGACGGTGGCGATACCCGCCGCCATCGCCTCGCGCGGACTGTTGAAGATGACCTCCTTCCCGTCGACAAACATGCGGCCGCTGCTCGGTTTGTAGACACCCGACATGGTCTTGATGAAGGTCGACTTGCCGGCGCCGTTGTCGCCGAGCAGGCAATGGCATTCGCCCGGCCTGACGTCGAAGCTGACGCCCGCAAGCGCAATCACGTTGCCGAAGTGCTTCTCGATGTCGCGCATGGCGACGCCGTCGGTCTTCACGTCTTCCATTGCGAATGCGGAGCTCAATCTCTTTCTCCCGTCACGCGGCGGCGGATCATGTTGTTGAACAGCACGGCGACCAGAAGCATCCCGCCGAGGAACACCAGATACCAGTCCTGGTCGATGTCCGTGTAGGTCAGCCCGATCAGCACCATGCCGAAGATGATCGCACCGAAAAACGCACCGATGGCCGAGCCGTAGCCGCCGGTCAGCAGGCAGCCGCCGATCACCGCGGCAATGATGGCCTCGAACTCCTTCTGAAATCCGCGCCGGGCGTCGGTCGAACCGCTGTCGAGCACGGTCAGGATCGCGACGAACGCAGCGCACATGGCAGTAAGCATGAACAGGCTGAGCTTGACGCGCCGGACCGGGACGCCGGAATTCGAGGCGGCATTGGCATCGCCGCCTGAAGCAAAAATCCAGTTGCCGACCGGCGTGCGCAGCAAGACGTAAGTTGCCACGATGGCCAGAGCGATGAACCACAGAATCTCTACAGGAATGCCCTGCACCTTGGGGACGCCGTTCTGAAACGTGTCGATCAATCCCCAGTTGGCGAAGACGCGAAACAGGCCCTCAAACGCGTCGCCGCTAAAAAATTGCGTAAGTGGATCGGATTCGACGGCGTCGCGCACGCCGCGAAGCTGGGTCGAGCCGCCGGTCGCCCATTTCAGTCCGACCAGCGACAAGCCGCGCAGGATGAACAGAAATGCGAGGGTGACGATAAAAGACGGCAAGCCGGTTCTCAGCACGATCTGCCCGTTGATCGATCCGACGATCGCGGCGAACACCAGGGTCGCCGGGATGGCGACGACAAGGGGCGTGCCGAATGTGACGACGCACGCCCCGAAGAACAGTCCGGCGAAGGCAACCATCGAGCCGACCGAGAGGTCGAACTCGCCGCCGATCATCAGGAGCGCCGCACCGATCGCGAGTATGCCCAGCTGAGCTGCCGGCGTCATAAAATTCATGAATCCGGCAAGCGTAAACATGGTGCTGTCGGCGGTGAACAGGAAAAACACCGTGACCAGGACGACCCCGGCAATCGCGCCAAGCTCAGGCCGTCTCATCAAGCGGGCAATGAACGATTCTTCTTTAATGCGTTCGTCGCGGGCCGCGGTCTCGCCGGTCGACATGGCTTCCTCCCAGATTGGTCAGTCGGGGGCGGCGGGAGCCTCCCCCGACAACTTGGCCGAAGCGATTGCTCAGCGAATGCCCTTGGCAGAGAGGTCAACAACCTGCGGCGCCTTGTCAGCCGTGATCAGGTTGGGCCCAGAAGGAACATTTCCGCCTGGAACAAGACCGTAGAGCGCGTTCAGGTTGAGGAACACGACCGGCAGGTAGCCCTGGAGGAACTGTTGCTGGTCGATCGCGAACGCAGCGTCGCCGGCGGTGATCGATTCGAGAAAGCTCGCCGACATGTCGAAGGTGCCGACATTGATCTCTCCGGCCTTACCCATCGCCTTGACGGCGGCGACCGACGGTTCGCCGGCCGTAGCGGCGCCAAGCGCCATGATCGTATCGACGTCCGGGTCGGCGTCGAGTGCCGCCTTGACCTTCGATTCGATCTCGGTCGGATCGTTGGTGGTCGGTAAAACCGTCACATCGCCGCCGAAACCTTCGGTGAAGCCTTCGCAGCGCAGGTCAAGGGCAACGTTGCCGACTTCCTGGTTGACGCAGAGAGCTTTCGATCCGCCCATTTCCTTCAGCTTCTCGCCAGCCGCCTTGCCGGCATCGAACTCATCCTGTCCGACATGCAAAAGCGCTCCCAACGACTTCGACACATCGGAGCCGGAGTTCATGGAGATCACGGGAATACCGGCGGCGACGGCCTTTTCGATCGACGGGCCGAGCGCATCGGCGTCGGGAATCGAAACCACCAGACCGTCCGGCTCCTGGTTGACGGCGGCGTCGATCAACTGGCTCATGGCCACCATATCGAAGGTTTCCGGGGCACGGTAGTCGACGTTCGCTCCGGTGTTTTCGGCCGCTTTGTCGACTCCGTTCTTGACCACCGACCAGAACGGGTCGTTTGCCTGGCCATGCGACACGACGATGATATCGACGGCGAGGGCCGGCGTCGCAATCGCCACCGCGCTGGCGATCAATGCTGTCCTGACGAGATGTTTCATGCCTTTCCTCCTTTGTCGGGTGTTTGTTAAGCGAAGTTTGCGCTGCCTAATCCGGCGTCCCGCCGAATCTCGGATGTTGATTTGCCAAGAGCGGCCGACGCGATGACAGCCGCGCTCCCAAGGAAGCCGTCGTAGAGCGTCGCCAGTAGTGGGAATTGCAAGCCTCGACGCACGATGCGGAGGGTCTAGCCACCTCGCTCGGGGGCATAGGCATCCTGGAAGAGGCCATTTGTTCCTCCCCGCCGTCGCTCCGCGAAAATCCGGAACGAAAAAGCGATTTATCATTATTTTGGAAAATTCATTCCATGGATGATTGCTGCGTGTCAAGGATTAAATGTCGCCGTCTCTCCCGATCGTTAGGAAACATAGCCCGTTTCGGGACGCGAATCACGGCCTCTCGTACTGGCTTTCGACAAAATACTGGTATGTTCGTTCTTTTTTTGAAATAATGGTTCTGTCCTCGGAAAGCCGAGGCGCGCAGGAGGAATGGAGGTCACCTTGTCAAATGCCGAAGCGCCGCGCGATTTCGACGGTCTCAAGGAACTGTTGATCAGCCGACGCGAGGCGTTGCCGCGGCGCCTTGCCCAGGTAGCGGGTTTCGCTCTGGAGCATCCCAACGAGATTGCATTCGGGACCGTCGCAAGCATTGCCGCCCAAGCGAAAGTCCAGCCCTCGACCTTGATCCGTTTTGCAAAATCCGTCGGCTATGCCGGCTTTACCGACCTTCAAGACGTATTTCGCGCGCCGTTGAAATCCCGTTGGCCTGATTACGGTGAACGGCTGGCCCAACTCGGCAAGGACGACGGCGGCAGGCAAGCTGGTACCCTGCTAGAAGGTTTTATCCAAAGCGCGATCTCTTCGCTTGAGCGTCTCCGTAGCACTGTTGCGAGCGACGATATCGATCGCGCCAGCCGAATTCTTGCATCGGCTGACACCATCTATCTGCTCGGCCTGCGCCGCGCATTTCCGGTGACGGCATACTTGGCCTACACACTGGGGAAGCTCGGTGTTCGTACCTTCGCCATCGACGGCGTCGGCGCGCTCGCCCCTGAACAGGCAGCGGGGGCAACCGAACGCGACGCACTGATCGCGGTCAGCTTTACCCCCTATACGCCAACGAGCGTGGAACTGGCCGGTCGACTTGCAGAGCGCGGTTTGCCGATCATCGCAATTACCGACAGCCCGTTTTCGCCGCTTTCGCCGGCAGCCGTGGTTCAGTTCGAGATCGCCGAAGCTGACTTCTCCGGGTTCCGGTCACTGGCGGCGACCATGAGTCTCGCCATGGCGTTGGCGGTCGCCACTGGCGCCCGCCGCGAAGACGGCGATCCGGCATAAACGTTCCGGAAGGCGTTTAGTGCATGAGCGATGGGAGGTACGACTTGATCAGGATCGCAGTTCTCGGATGCGGGCGCATTGGCAGGCTGCATGCTCAAAACGTCGCACAGCATCCACGGGCCATCCTCGCGACCGTCTATGACGTGATCCCCGAGGCCGCGGAAAAGCTCGCCAAGGCGTTTGGCTGTGATGCGGCGCCGGACGTCGATGCGATTTTCGACTCGTCCGACGTTGACGCCGTTCTGATCGCATCGGCTACCCAGACGCATGCCGATTACATCGAATCCGCGGCGCGGGCAGGCAAGGCGGTGTTCTGCGAGAAGCCGATCGATCTCAGTCTCGACCGAGTCAACCGCTGCGCCGCGCAGATCGCCGGCGCCAACATCCCCATCCAGATCGGCTTCAATCGGCGTTTCGATCCTGGCCATCGCGCCGCCCACCAAGCCCTGAAATCCGGCAAGATCGGCACGCTCAGGCAGGTGATCATTACCTCGCGCGATCCCGCGCCGCCGCCGCGCAGCTATGTCGAAA
>Ga0075327_1000448_pt1 | contig 11653 bp, 3 predicted proteins | sample MayberrySE_Catta_2_FD_120056 | JGI IMG/M metagenome (GOLD analysis project Ga0075327, IMG submission 120056) | Natural and restored wetland microbial communities from the San Francisco Bay, California, USA, that impact long-term carbon... | ecosystem: Environmental > Terrestrial > Soil > Wetlands...
CGGTGCCGCGGCCGTCTCGATGGGCGGCAGCCCACGACACGATCGAGGTCTCGGAACTCTTCGCGCTGCTGGTGCGTAGAGTCTGGCTCGTCGTTGGAGCGACGGCGATATGCGTGGTGGTGGCGGGCGTGTTGGCGATGCGGGAGCTTCCCCGGTACCGCGCGGCGGCGGTGCTCCGAGTCGGTGAAGCCCGAGAGGCTTTGACGCAGGGCGTCGAAGCCCCGACGAGGGTGGTCGACAGTGACGTGAACCGCCTGCTCTCGGAGACGCAGCTGCTGCTGAGCCGCTCACTGATCGGTAGTGTCGTGGACTCCACCGGCTTCCGGCTGCTCCCGGATCACAGAAGGCTTGGGGCGGGCCTCCTCGACTCCGTTCGTGTGGACCCTGAGGCCGCGGCGGATACGCTGTGGTTGGATTTTCGCGAGGACGCTTTCGATGTCAGGACCAGTCGAGGGCTCCAGCCGGGCTACTACGGACGACCGGTCTCCATCGAGGGGGTCAGCTTCGTTCTCAGCGCGCCGCCTCCAGCGGCCAGAGCCACATGGTTGGTTGCGTCGCGAGAGGCGGCCATCGACGGCCTCCTGAGCAGCCTCAGTGTCTTGCCCCGGGGCGAGACGAACATCGTGGACGTGACGTTCGAGCATCCGGATCCGTATGGCGCACAAAGGGTCGTCAACACCCTGGTCCTGAGCTACCAGGCACGCGAAGTGCAGCTGGCCCAGGAACGCGCGCGCCTGAGGCGCGCGTACCTCGAGGACCAGTTGGCGGAGACGGAAGCGACCCTGGCGCAGGCTCAGCGGAGCCTGACCGCCTTTCGGAGCCAGGGGCAGGCGTTCGACACGCGCCAGCAGGTGACGGCACAACAGCAGAACCGCTTGATGCTGGACCTGCGGCGTGAAGAGCTGGACGCGGATCGAGGCATGTTTCGGAGCCTTCTGAGCGGGCTCGACACGACCACGGCCACGGAGCAGCGACGCCAGGTGCTCAGCATGTTGGTATCATCACCTGGGATCGCCGAGAACTTGACCGTATCACGCATTCACGATCAGGTGCTCCGTCAGCGCGCCGTTCTCGACTCCCTCACGATGGGCGCCTTCGGCAGCGCCGTGACCAATCCGGACGTCCAGCGTCAAAGGCAGCTGATCGAGTCGGCGGAGGCCGAGCTGACGAGCGCGATCCGCAGTCATGTGGCCTCGTTGGATGCCCGTGCCGCGGCACTGGAGGACATGGCCACCCGGACTGAGGCGGAGTTGGCGCTGCTTCCACCGCAAATGGCGGAGGAGGCGCGGCTCGCACAGATCGTTCAGACCTATCAAGAGGTGGGTGACCAGCTTCGCGAGGAGTACACGAGGGCGCGGCTCGCTGAGGCTGTCGCCGTCGCTCAGGCGGACATCATCGACCTCGCGGCTCTGCCCTACCTTCCCATGGCGGGCACGCGCACCATCAAGGTGATCCTCGGGCTGCTCCTGGGCTTGGCTTTGGGCAGTGGCTTGGCGTTCATCCTGGAATTCCGCAATCGCTCGGTCCTGACGGCTGCGGAGATGGAGCGGCTGTTCGATCTTCCTGTTCTTGCGGTGATCCCCCGTACGAGAGCCCCGAGCCTGTCGAAGCTCCTGAGTGGCGGCCTTGCTAGGGGTAATCGGGACGAGGCCCAGGAGTCATGGCTCGTGCTTCCGAATGCGACCGCGAATGGAGCGGGCACCGAGCCGCGCCGAGCGACCAGCTTTGCGGCAGAAGCCTACCGGATGCTGCGCACGAACTATTCCTTCGCCCAATGGAGCAACGACGTCCGAAGCCTGGTCGTGACGAGCAGCGCCCCAGGCGAGGGCAAGACGATCACGGCGATCAACCTGGCTCTTTCGATTGCCGAGGAGGGGAAGCGGGTGCTCCTGGTCGACGGGGATCTCTGGCGTGGGCGCATCCACAAGGTCTTCGAGATGCCTCGGTCGCCGGGGCTGGAAGACTTGCTCACCGGAGAGCCGCTGAGGCCCGGGATCGTCAGAGACAGCGGAGTGCCAGGCCTTTCTGTCTTGCCGCGAGGCAAGCGCTCCCGTGGCGGCTCGACAATGACCGGGAAGGTGGCGTTGCGGGCTGTCTACGAGAAGCTCTGCCAGCATTACGACGTCCTGATCATCGACGGTCCCCCGGTCCTGGCGGCGGGCGCCGCGCCCGTGATGCCCGCGGTCGCCGACGGAGTCCTGTTGCTGGTCCGAGCCGGAAGGACGGAGCGCGCCGCGATCAGAGAGGCTTTGAAGGAGCTCGAGGCGGTCGGCGCGCGCGTCCTCGGGACCGTCTTGAACGATCCGGACAACGTCACGAGTCGCAGCGGGCGGCGCTACCACTATTACCAGTACGCCTGCTCGCCGAGTGCGGACGAGGACGACGACATCGTCCTCGAAGTGTCGTAACCGACGGCCCGCCGACCCGTAACGTGTTGGAAACAAGACGCGCATTGCCGACTCGCCGCAACATGAAGTCGCACGGATCGAGAAGTTCCCCCACCTGCGCGAGAGCACTGCAAGCACTTGAGCCGTAAGGACGTGGCCCTGACCTGACGTTGGGTGCCACGCGCGTGACCGGCTGGGGCACGCTTGGTGCGTCCACGCGTCTGATCAAGCGACCGTGCCGCCCCATGCGTCACGTCATCCTCTGGATAAGAAACGGGCGACCGAATCGCGGTGGAAGCGAATACGCATGCAGGCATGATCGAGGGCCTCGCATCGCGGCCGTCGCCGAGTCTGCAGCTTGTGACTGCAGAACGGCGACGCCATCCTCGTATCGAGGTACCTGGTAACCAGACCGGCCTCGCGTACGCCGTCAAAGCGCTCCGGACCAGCGCGCCTCTGGCGCTGTCCGACCTGGCGGCGCTGCTGGGAGCCTTGCTCACGGCCCAGGCGGTATGGTCTCCGATTCTGCCGGGGGGCTTCACACCGATCTCGCAGTGGTTCCTGCTCCTCGGGGTCGGGCTCCTCGTCACGAACTACGCCCACGGCCTGTTCCCCGGCGTCGGACTCCACTCGGTCGCGGAGCTACGGCAATCGGCGACGGCCGTCTTCCTGCTCTTCGGGGTCGTGGCACTCGCGGAGGTGGTTGGCGGAGAGAGCCCGGGCAACGTGCTCATGATCCTCACCGCCGGTGGAGCGACCGCGGTGGCCATGCCCTTGTTACGGGAGCTGGCGAGGCGGCTGTGCGGCCAGTTCTCGTGGTGGAGGCATCCGATGCTGGTTCTCGGCAATGGACCTGCGGGTCGGGATATTTGCGAGTACTTCAACGCCCGCCCGGGCATGGGTCTGACGCCGATCACAGTCGACCTGGGACGGGACGGGCAGCTTCAACCGGTCGTGATCGCATCGCTCGCGCGTCGCCACGGCGCCATGTGCGCGGCGCTTCCGCTCGAAGGCCAGGGCAGCGATTCGAGCGAGCGCTTTCTGGTTCGCTATTGCGCCAGCGTCTTTCCCAATCTCTGGGTGATTCCGGCCCCCGGGATGCTGCCGACCTTGTGGACGCAGGCCGCTCCCGTGGGCGGCGGGGTTGGAATCGTGAGCGGGACCAGGCTTCTTCGTCCGGTCCCGCGAGCGGTGAAGCGCTTGATGGACTGCGTGCTCGCGACCCTGTTCGCCGTGCTCAGCCTTCCACTTCTGGTGATCGTGAGCGCGGCGATCAAGCTCACGTCGGACGGCCCTGTCTTCTATGGGCAGCGGCGCGTCGGGCGAGGCCGCCGGATGTTCAGCGCCTGGAAGTTTCGGACCATGCACGTCGATTCGGACCGGCTGCTGCAGGAGTGCCTCGCGTCCGATCCCGAGCTTCAAGAGGAGTGGGCTCGCACCCACAAGTTGAGAGCCGACCCCCGGGTGACAGGCATTGGGCGGCTGCTGCGCAAGACGAGCCTGGACGAGCTGCCGCAGCTCTGGAACGTGATCCGGGGCGAGATGAGCCTGGTCGGTCCGCGCCCGATCGTACCGAGCGAGATTCCCCGGTACGGTGAGGACTTCGGCCTATACCTGGCGGTCCCTCCGGGACTCACCGGCCTGTGGCAGGTCTCCGGCCGCAACCGGACGACCTACCCGGAGCGAGTGGGCCTCGACAGCTACTACGTGCGGAACTGGTCCGTCTGGCTCGACCTCCACATTCTGGCCCGTACGGTCCGTGCGGTCCTGACGGGAGACGGCGCTGTCTAACGCCGGCGTCGGAGCGCCACCGTCTCCCCGGCCCCCGTCCGCACGACACACCTCGGGCGTCGGAACCGCCAGTGGCCCGACTCGGCCGACGGGCATGGGAGCGGGCGGCTCGAGGGCGACGTCGATGCACGTCGCCCTGATCGGATGCACCAGCGCCGGCAAGACGACCCTCGCGCGCTCGTTCGTCCGGGCGTGCCAGGAGTGGGGCTTGGAGGCGTGGACCAGCGAAGACTTCGCGGCGCGTCGACTCCGCTTCCAATGGGTTCCGAGCGCTTTCGTGAGAAGGCGGTTGCTGGAGGTGGTCTCGCTGGGGTACACGCTGGCGACCTGGCGCCGCTACCGCGACTTCCACGCGTGTGCCTTCGGTCTCATTCGCGTCGCCCCAGGCTCGTGGCTCTACAAGGTGGGACTCCTGCGGCTCACGCTCCGGAAGATCGGTGTCCACGAGATCGTGCGACGGCGGCTGAAGGACGGTCAGGTCGTGGTGTCCGACAATGAAGCCACGCTGCAGGGCGTGCATCACCTCTTTGTGCACCCGAACGGCGGGAGCGACCTCGCGCAGGTGGCTGCCTTCGCGGGCCTGGCACCAGCCGCTGACGTCGTCGCCTATTTGCGGACCTCGGAGACCGTCGTCGTCGAAAGAGCCCTCGTTCGTGGGCATCGGCGTCTCGGCATCAGAAGCTTCGACGACGTCGATTTCACCGTGCGCCAGACTACGAGGGTGTTCGACCGGTTGTGTGAGACACCGTCAGTGGCCGGACGCCTCCTCGTCATCGATGGCGAGTGCGTCAGCGCACCGGCGCCCGACGCGAGCGACGGGGCTTCCTTGGGGATCGCCGCCGGGCTCTTCACCACGGCGATCGAGTCGTTGAGGCAGCCGCCCACGGGGGAAGTCACCGGAGCCGACGAGGCAGTCCTGGGGCCGGAGATCACCGCGCAGCTGGTCGCGCGACTCAATGCCTCGGTCACCTACTGTCACTGGAAGAGCAACTTCGCGCTCGCCCACGGCGAAGATGGGGAAGGGGACCTGGACCTGCTCGTGGACCGGCCGGAGCTGCCTCGTGCTCAAGCCATCCTGAGCGAGTTGGGATTCAGGGAGGCCCTCGTTTGCCATGGGCCTCGCACACCCGGCGTTTGGCACTACTTCGGATGCGATCCCACCACCGGCACCCTGGTGCATGTGCACCTGTTCAGCGGCGTTCTGACCGGTGAGAGCTTCGTCAAGAGCCACCGGCTCCCCTTCGACGCCATGCTCCTGGATGACACCGAGACTCTCGGATCCGTCCGGGTCCCCACCAAGGCGGCGGAGCTGGTGCTCTTCGTGGTGCGGACGTTCATCAAGTACGGATCGCTACCCGACCTCATTCGCGTGGCTCGACAGGCCCACACCGTTCGCGCGGAGTGCCGGTGGCTCGAGTCGCAGTGCTCCGTCACGGATGCGCTGTCGCTGCTGAAGGTGCACTGCCCGCCCGTGGGCGAGCAGTTGTTCCTCGAGTGTCTCGGCGCGCTTCGTCACGACGAGTCGCTGGCGCGTCGCATTCGTTTGGCCCGGCGCATGAGGAGACGACTCGGGGTCTATGCGACGAGGAGCGCCATGGGGCGCCTGCTGGCGTACCTCGGCTTCATCGGTGGCTACGCGCGTCGGAGAGTTGCGCGAAGCCGCAAGGGGAAGGTTTGGCGAGCCGGCGGCACCGTGATCGCGTTCGTGGGAGCGGACGCAACCGGGAAGTCCACGCTCGTCGGCGAGGCGACCCGCTGGCTGCGGCGTGCGTGCGACGTGACGACGGCGCACCTCGGTAAGCCCCCGTCCTCACTCTGGACATGGCCCATCAATGCCGCCCTGCGCGCGGTCCGGGCGGTGCGCGGCCAGGGGCCTCGATGGAGGCCGAGCTCCCTTCCCACGTCCAACGGGGGCTCGCCGAAGAGGATAGGGCCGTCGGCGATCCTCTTCGCCCTGCGAGCCGTCGTCCTCGCCTATGACCGGCGGCGAGCCGTCCGAAAGACCAGGCGTGCCGCCGCCAGGGGCGACGTGGTGATCTGCGATCGGTACCCCAGAACTCAGGTGGGCGCGATGGACGGTCCACGGCTGAACGCGGCGACCGACGTCCGCGGCTCCATGTCACGCTTGTACGCCGCTCTGACCCGGATCGAGGAGCACCTGTACCACGGGCTTCCTCAGCCCGATGTGCTCATCGAGCTCACGGTCTCCGTGGAGTCGGCGAAGCAGCGCAACCGATCCCGAGTCAAGTCGGGGATGCACACCGATGAGGACCTGGAGAGTCGGCACCTCGGAAGCCAGGGGACATGGAACGTCAGGAGCGACCGTAGATGGCGAATCAGCACCGAGGGTCCCCTCGAGGAGACGGCATTGGCGGTGAAGCGTGCGATCTGGGAGAGCCTGTGACCCGATCCGCCGGCCAGGCACGGGTGGAGACATGAAGCGCGTGAAGGTCCTCCACGTGATCACCCATGTGGGTGTGGGTGGGGCCACCGACAACACGATCATGACCGTTGCCGGTCTCCCCCGGGATCGATACGAGGTCGATCTCGCCGCGGGCGTTCTGACACCGGGCGATAACTACACGGAATGGAGAGGCCGAGCCGAGGAGAGCGCCGATGCCGCCTTCTTCCTCTCCGACCTCGTGCGAGACGCGAGCCCCCTCCGGGACCTCAAGGCGACGCGGGCCCTCACGACGCTGATTCGGGAGGGGGGCTACGACATCGTGCACACGCATTGCTCCAAGGCGGGCTTTCTCGGGAGGATTGCCGCACGTCGGGCGGAAGCCCCGATCATCGTACACACGTGCCACGCGTTCGCTTGGCAGGTCGCCCATTCCCGAGCGACTTCACTTCCACGGAAGGCGTTCTCCGCGGCCGCCCGTGAAGCACTCCTGGCGCTCGATCGCTACGCCGCCAGCCTCAGCGACGCGCTCATCACCGTGTCCGACATCAACAGGGAGATGGCCATCGCGGCCGGGCTGTCCCAACGCGAGAAGTTCACGACCATATACAGTGGCATCGACCTGAGGAATGGCGACGGAGTACCGGGGCGGGCGGAGCTGTGTCGCCGCCACGGTCTGGATCCCGACCGGCCGGTGATCGGCACCGTGGGGCGACTCGCCTCCCAGAAGGACCCCGTGATGTTCGTGCGGGCGGCGAAACTGGTTCTGAGGCGGAGGCCGGACGCTCAGTTCATCATGTTGGGTGACGGGCCCCTCGAACCCCAGGTCCGCGAGGCCATCGGGGGTGAGCCGGCGATCCGCATGTTGGGCCATCGAGACGACGTCCGTGAGATCCTCGCCATCTTGGACGCGTTCGTGCTCTCGTCGAGGTGGGAGGGTCTCGGGCGGGCTCTGACCGAGGCCGTCGGCGCGGGCGTTCCCGTTGCGGCTACGGAAGTCGACGGCATCCCGGAGCTGGTCACCCACAACGTGACTGGCAGGCTCTCACCTCCCGGCGACCCCGACGCACTCGCGCAGAGCATCATCTGGATCCTGGAGCATCGAAACGAAGCGCGCCGGATGGCGGCTGAGGGTCGGACACGGGTCATGAGGGAGTGGGGAGCGGACCAGATGGTGAGCCAGATCGACGCTCTCTACCAACGCCTGCTCGCGGGGCGCGGGTCAGGGAATGGATCGAGCTCGAAGCCGTCGAGTTCGACGCCAACGCCAGAGCTCCAGGGCACGGCCACCATCGGGGGACCGGAACACGCGGAGGGAGATCGAGGGCTGCGCTCGCGTCGCGTGAGCCGCAGCCTCGCGAGGGGAGGAGCGGCGCTCACCGTGCTCGGCTGCCACCTGCTGACAGCTTGCGGCTCGAGCTCCATGAGGCTGCCTCCGCCCGTCGTAGCGCAGGAGCGGCCGCTGCAAGCTGGCGACATCCTCCGCATCGATGTCTGGCGTCAGCCAGAGTACAGTGGGGAGTTCGTGATCGGGCCCGGCGGCGGGCTCGTGCACCCTCTGTATCAGGAGATTGCTCTCGCCGGGCTCTCGATTCCGGCCGCCCGCCACCGGATCAGCGAGTTCTTGTCGGGCTACCTGCAGACCGCGCAGCTCGTCGTCGAGCCGCTCTACAGCGTGTCGGTGGCGGGCGAGGTCAGTCAGCCCAGCGTGTACCACGTGCTTCCTGGGACCACAGTGGCTCAGGCGATCGCCTTGGCCGGGGGCCCAACCACGCAGGCGCGGTTCGACGAGGTCTTGATCGTCCGGGATGGTGAGCGGTTCCAGCTCGAGCTCGGCGAGGAGCTCACCTCCTTCGGGTCGATCTCGGTCGTCTCGGGTGACCAGGTCCTCGTGGATGAGAGGTCCGACTTCAGCGTGTGGCGGGACGTGATCATACCCGTAGGCACCATCGCCACGCTCGTTCTCACCATCGTTCGCATTGGCGACCTAACTGGGAGCTAGCCCGCACTTGACCACCTCGCCGCGTCGGCAGAAGGCTCTGGCGTTTCGCGCGCTCGGTTTGACCGTGGTGGGAGCCACCGCCCTGATCGTCGGATGCGAATCGACACCGGTGCAGCCCGACGGGGGAAGAGACGGGTCGCCACAGTCAGATTCTCTACGAACGGAGGTGCCACCCGCAGGCGCTGCATCGGTGGCTCTGGTGCGCACGTTCGAGCTCGGCGACTTGGGTCTGGCCAATCCCGCCGGCCTGGCGTTCTCGTCCAGAGCCGGCGCGCTCCTGGTCGTGGAGCGTTCGCCGGGCGCACCTCCGGGTCCCGCGACAGACATCGAGCTCGTCACCCCGGCCGGCGAGGCGGCTGGCACGACTCGAATCGCCGCCGGTGTCTCTGATCCCACCAACATGACGTTCGATGGTAGGGCCAACCGGCTGTTGGTCTTCGAGCCTGGGAGCGATCGGTTGATCGAGATCCCGGCGGGAGCTGACGGCCGCTTGGATCCGGAGACGGTGCGGCAGTTCGATGCGCGGGCTTTCGGCTTTCGGAACCCTCAGGGAATGACAGTTGATCCGGTCAGCGGGCATCTGCTCGTTCTGGAGGCCGCCGCGCGCCGGATCGTCCGCGTCGAGCCGCACGCGCAGCTGGGTTTCCGGAGCCCGACCGTTTCCATGGTCGATCTGGCCGACATGGTATCGTCCGATCTACGGGGTCTCGCTCTGGACCCGACGAACGGACGTCTCCATGCCCTCGACCCGCACAGGATGGTGCTGTACGAGCTGACCCAGGGCGGCCAAGTCGTCGCCACCCGTGATCTGTCTGGATTCGGTCTGCGCAATCCACAGGGGATCGCGTTCGGCCCGAGTGGAGACAGGACGGACGATCCGTCCGAGATGAGCCTGTACGTGGCCGATAGTGGTGGGGGCACCTCTGACCTCGGGCAGATCGCGGAGCTGTCCCTTGTCCAGGCCGCCGTTTCGCCCGTCGGGCCCGGGAACCGTGGGGCGGGGCCTGCGATGGCGCCGGGGGAATTGGGAACCTTGGTCCAAAAGATCGCGACTTGGCAGTTCTCGCCGCCGAGTCCCGACGCGTCCGGCATCACCTACGTGGGCTCGTGGGGCGACTTCCTGATCTCCGATGGGGAAGTCGACGAGATGCCGATCTACGATGGCGCGAACCTGTTTCGGATGGATCCGTCGGGCGGACTCGTCGACGCGTATACGAGCGTGTCGTTTTCGGACGAGCCCACGGGGATCACCTGGGACGCGAGCAACAACCGCCTCTTCATCAGCGACGACACGGGGGTCAGGCGGGTCTTTGAGGTGGACCTGGGTCTGGACGGGCTCTACGGCACCTCGGACGACGTCGTGACGTCCTTTACTACCGGTCCGTTCGGAAGCAGCGATCCGGAGGGCGTGACGTATGACAGCGGGAACGGTGTGTTGTACGTCGCGGATGGAGTCAACGCGGAAGTGTACAGGGTCTCTCCAGGCGGCAACGGTGTGTTCGACGGCGTGAGCCCGGCGGGCGACGATGTCGTCACCAGCTTCGACACGCAGAGCTTCGGGCTGATCGACCCCGAGGGAATCGCCTACGACTCGGATTTCGGTCACCTCTACATCGTGGGTGAGCCCGTCACGCAGGTGTTCCACGTCACGACGACGGGCACGTTGCTGCGCACGATCGACATAGGCGTAGCGAATCCGCGTAAGCCGGCGGGGCTGGCGTATGCACCGAGCAGCGTCAATCCGGGACAGATGAACCTGTGGATCGCGGCCCGCGGCGTGGACAACGACTCCAACCCCAATGAGAACGATGGCGAGGTGTATGAGTTCGCATTGCCGGCGTTCGGTGGGAACGCGCTGCCGACCGTGTCGATCACGGCGCCGCCGGGCGGCTCGGCGTACACCGAGGGTACGAGCATCACGTTCTCGGGTACGGCGAGCGATTCCGAGGACGGGAATCTGACGGCGAATCTGGTGTGGACCTCGAGCCTGGAGGGGGACATCGGCTTCGGCGGCTCGTTCTCGACCAGCTCGCTGTCCGTGGGTGCCCATACGATCACGGCGCTGGTCATGGACAGTGGCGGCGCGCAGCACTCCGAAACCATCAACCTCACGGTCCATCCCGAGGGGGTTGTCTCCTTGGACGTGCCCGTGTCGGAGTGGACGGACGACGCGGAGGAGTCGGCTGCCGGTGCAGTAGCGCGCGCGAGTAGTGATCTCGAGCTGGTCAACGATGGTGCCGGTAACGATCAAACGGTGGGCTTGCGCTTCAACGCGCTGACGATCCCGCCAGGCGCCACGATCTTCAATGCGACCATCCAGTTCCAGGTCGACGAGGCCGACTCCGGACCCACGTCGCTCACGATAGAAGGACAGGCGGTGGACAACGCCCAGACGTTCGGCACGGCGAGCGGCGATATCTCGTCGAGGACCCGAACGGCGAGCTCCGTGTCGTGGCTCCCCGCTCCATGGACGACGGTGGGGTCGGCGGGCCCCGATCAGCGGACCCCGAACCTCGCATCGATCGTCGAGGAGATCGTGAGTCGGCCCGGATGGTCGAGCGCCAACTCGATGGTGTTCATCATCACCGGTACGGGTCAGCGGACGGCGGAGGCATTCGATGGGCTTCCGGGGGCCGCGCCCGTGCTCCATGTGGACTATGCGGTGGGATCGCCCGCGAACACGGCGCCGTCGGCGACGGCGGTCGCGATCACGGGCGTGGCCGAGGTCGGCCAGGTTCTGACGGGCAGCTACACGTACGGCGACGCGGACGGCGATCCGGAAGGCACGTCGACGTTCCGGTGGCTGCGTGACGACGTCGCGGTCGTGGGTGCGACGGCGACCAGCTACACGCTGGTCGGTGCGGACGTGGGCGCGAGCGTGGTGTTCGAGGTGACGCCGGTCGCGAGCAGCGGCGTGTCACCGGGCGCGCCGGCGCAGAGCGCTGCCGTCGGGCCGGTGCTGGCAGCGAACACGGCGCCGTCGGCGACGGCGGTCGCGATCACGGGCGTGGCCGAGGTCGGCCAGGTTCTGACGGGCAGCTACACGTACGGCGACGCGGACGGCGATCCGGA
>Ga0075327_1000450_pt1 | contig 11635 bp, 9 predicted proteins | sample MayberrySE_Catta_2_FD_120056 | JGI IMG/M metagenome (GOLD analysis project Ga0075327, IMG submission 120056) | Natural and restored wetland microbial communities from the San Francisco Bay, California, USA, that impact long-term carbon... | ecosystem: Environmental > Terrestrial > Soil > Wetlands...
TACCTGTTCGCGCAAAGCGTCACCGATGCCGATGTGCCCGATCATCGCCCCGAAGGCGCCGCCGGCGGCGGTGATCAGGATGATGACGGCGGCCGAGGCGATGGCCGGTTCGAACGCCCGGGCCAGTCCGGCCAGGCCGATCGCTCGCTGCCGCAACAGCACCGCTGCGGCGGCCAGCATCGCGGCGATCAGGGCGACGTTGCGGTCGCCGAGGAACTGCATCCAGGCCAATCCGGTGGGGTTCAGGCCCGGGCCGCCGGCCGCGACCGCCGTGTCGTTCAGGGTGGTGGCGATCGAGGCGCCCGAGATCAGCAGCACCGGCGCCAGAATGGGCAGCAGCGACACCAGCAGCCCCGGCAGTTCAGCGTCCGGCTTGTCGGCAATCGCGCGCAGCTCCGCCTGCGGGAGGTCGGGGGTTTCCCGGAACGGGATGTCCAGCCGCGCGCCCCACCAGCGGCAGAAAAACCAGCCGACCGCCACCGCGGGCAACAGGCTGGCGGCCAGGCCGGCCAGGATCGTGGTGCCGAGGTCCAGGTGCAGGTTGTCCGCCATGATCAGCGGGCCGGGAGTCGGCGCCACCAGGGAATGGGTCAGCCCGGCGCCGACGCAGATCGACATCACGTACACGGCGTAGTCGCGGCCGGTCCGCACCCGCAGGGCCTTGGCCAGCGGCACCAGCAGGTAGAACACCGTGTCGAAGAACACCGGGATGGACAGCAGGTAGCCGCTGCCCAGCAGCGCCCCGGAGGCGCGGTCCCGGCCCAGCAGGCGCAGGAAACGCCGCGTGATCGCGTCGGCCGCCCCGCTGTCCATCATGCATTTGCCGATGATCGAGGCGAGCACGATGACGAGGCCGATATTGCCGGCCGTGCGGCCGAATTCGTTGACGGTCTGACCGAGCACCTGCACGGACGGGTGCACGCGGGCGGCCGGGTCGAGGACCACGCCCGACAGCAGGCCCACCAGAATCGCGGCGAACATCAAGGCCAGGAAAGCGTGGACGCGCAGACCGACGATGGCCACCACCACGAACACGATGCCGATCAGCAGAACCACGAACGGGCTTTCAATCATGCAATACACCTCGGCGCAAGGCCCGGGACACCCACATCTTTTCGCCCACGTCCTTGCGGAATAGTTGTGGGTGTCCTGTCTTTTGTTCAGGGAGTATAGTTTCGAACGGGTTCGGTGCGGGAGGATGCAATGACCTGGTGGGCGTGGATGATTCTTGGGGCCGTGCTGTTCGGCGCGGAAATGGTCGCGATCGACGCGCAATTCTACCTGGTGTTCATCGGGCTTTCCGCGGCGGTCGTCGGGCTGCTCAGCCTGTTCGGCCTGGCCCTGCCCGAATGGGGCGAGTGGCTGTTGTTCGCGGCGTTGGCGCTGGTCTCGATGTTTACCTTCCGCAAGGCGCTGTACGAGAAGATCCGCGGCGACGTGCCCGGCTTTCGCGAAGGCATGGCCGGCGACTACGTCGACGTGCCGGCCGACCTGGACGCCGGCCAGTCGACCCGCGCCGGCTTCCGCGGCTCGACCTGGACCGTAGTCAACGACGGACACGAGCGCATCGCGGGCGGCCGGCGCGCCCGGATCGTGCGCAGCGAGGGCCTGACCCTCTACGTCAGCACCGCCGAAACCGATCCCACGCCAGCAGCAGAGGACCAGCCATGACTTCCCTGTACGTCGCCCTCGCGATCTCCGCGGTCGCCATCTTCGTCATCGCCAAGACCGCGGTCGTGGTGCCGCAACAGAACGCCTTTGTCGTGGAGCGGCTCGGCAAGTTCAGCCGGGTCCTGAACGCAGGGTTTCACATCCTGATCCCGTTCATCGAGCGCTCGGCCTACAAGCACTCGCTGAAAGAACTGGCCATCGACATCGCGGAACAGGTGTGCATCACGAAGGACAACGTGCAGGTCGGCGTCGACGGCGTGCTGTACATGCAGGTGCTGGATCCGGGGCGCGCGTCCTACGGCATCCACGACTACATGTTCGCGATTTCACAGCTGGCCCAGACCACCCTGCGCAGCGAGATCGGCAAGATCGATCTCGACCGGACCTTCGAGGAGCGCGCCACCATCAACTCCAACGTGGTGGACGAACTGGACAAGGCCTCCGATCCCTGGGGCGTGAAGGTATTGCGCTACGAGATCCGGAACATCAACCCGCCCTCGGACGTGCTCAGCGCGATGGAGAAGCAGATGCGGGCCGAGCGTGAGAAGCGCGCGGTCATCCTGACCTCCGAAGGCGAGCGGGACGCGAAAATCAACCAGGCCGAGGGCGAAAAACAGCGCGTCATCAAGGAATCGGAAGCAGCCAAGCAGCAGCAGATCAACGAGGCCGAAGGCGAAGCTTCGGCAATCCTGGCCGTGGCCACCGCCACTGCCGACGGACTGCGGCAGGTCGCCTCGGCGCTGACCACCGACGGCGGCGCCGAGGCGATGCAGCTGCGCGTCGCCCAGCAGTACATCGACCAGTTCGGCTACCTGGCGAAGGCGGGCAACACGCTGGTGGTGCCGGCCAACCTGGCCGACCTGGCGTCGATGATCGCGCTGGCGACGAACGTTGCGAAAGGCAGCGCCGGGCCGGCGCGGGAAAAACCCGTCTAGGCTTCCCGTAGTTACGGGCCGGCGGCGGCGCCCGCGCAGGTCGCGCCCAGCGGCTGCCACATGTCCGGAATCGGATTCTCGTTGCAGATCAGGTGGACGACGGCGCGGTGGTCCGCTTCAACCCGTTGGCGGGCGTCCGCCTGGATCGCCAGGAACTCGGGGTGCTGCGCGACGCCATCGAAGCAGGGTTCGCGAAACGCGTTCAGGTCGCGCAGGCCGAGCGCGAGCGCCTCGCGCAGGGCGTCGAACGCACCGGATTCGTCACCGTCCATCGCGCGGGCCATGGCGTTCGCCACCAGGTCCGGTGGATAGATCGTGCCGACCTGGCGTCGCTTCTCCAGGTCGGTCCGATGCAGGGCCAGCGCTTTCTGTGCGCCCTCGAGGTCGCCCGCCTGCTGCAGGTCGTAAGCCAATCGCACCAGCGAGCGGGTCGATGCATCGACCGCATCGACGATCAGATCGGTGGGGGAGAGCGACTGGAGCTTACGGTAGAGCGCGAGGGATTCGTCGAAGTGACGCGCGAAATAAAGCGCATCGGCCAGTTCCGTCAGCGGCGCCCAGTTTTGCGGATCCGCGTCGTGGGCCCGGCGCAGTGAATGGATGGCGCCCTCGAGCTGGCCCTCCTGTACGTCGACCAGGTAGAGGTTGGCGTCGGAAATCCGGCGCGCCTCTTCGTATTCACCCACCATGGCCAGTGAACGGATGATGAAGCGGTTGGTGAATTCATCGTGCGGATCGGCGCCGTAGGCCTTCAGGTACCAGCGCAGGGCCTCGGGCAGGTTGCCTGGGGGCGCGGACTCCACGTTGCCGCGGGCCGTGTAGCCTGCCCAGGCGTTCTGTGCCGCCAGTTCCTCCGTCATCCGGACGGCCGCGGCGCGGTCGGACATGGCCAGGAGGGGCGCATAGTTCAGGCGCCCGATGATCGACAGCGGATCGATTTCGACCATCCGCCGCTGCAGCGCATACGAACGGGCATACTCGCCCGCCGCCGAGGCCGCGATCTGGCTCCAGTTCACGGCATCCACGTAGACCGGGTTGAGCTCGAGCGCATGCGCAAGATCGGCCAGCGCCCCTGGATAATCGCTGGCGTCCATCTTCAAAAGCCCGCGCGCACCGTAGGCCTCGGGCAGGTTGGGGTTGAGTGCCAACGCGCGCTCGACGTGTGGTGTCGCACGTTCGGTGACTTCCGCCAGGGTCAGGTCCCCGTAGGTGGTGGGGCTGTTCAGCATCATGGTCCAGGCGATCGCCATCCAGGCCTGGGCCGGCGCGAACTCAGGATCCAGGCGCACGGCGCGCTTGAGCGCTTCGGACGCCTGCAGCATGTTGCTGCGGCCACGTTGATTCACCAGGTGGCGGCCCTCGAGGAAGGCCTCGTAAGCAGCGGTGTTGGCGGACTCCGCGACCCGGGGAGCATTGGCCACGTCGTCGCCGTCCAGCGCGAGCTCGACGCGCAGCGCATCACCGATGGCCGCAGAGATCTCGTCCTGGATTGCGAACACGTCGTCCATTTCCCGATCGTAGGTCTGCGACCACAGGTGGTAGCCGGTGTCGGCCTCGATCAGCTGGGCGGTGATGCGCAGTCGGGCGCCGGACTTGCGCACCGAGCCTTCCAGCACGTTGCTCACTTTCAGCAGTCGGGCGATTTCGCCGATGTCCTTGTTCTGCCCCTTGAACTGGAACGATGACGTGCGCGCCGCCACGTGCAGGCCGGGGTATTGGGCCAGCACGTTGAGCAGCTCTTCGGAAATGCCGTCGGAGAAATATTCCTGTTCCTGGTCCGAGCTCAGGTTTACGAACGGTAGCACGGCGATGGACTTCTCCGGCGCCGCCTCGGCTGCACCCGGGCCTGCCGCGGGGAGGTCGGCGGATTCACTCGGTGTCGCACCGGCCGGATCCTGCGCCGAGAACCGGGACTCCCAGACGAAGTAGCCCAGCGCGAGGACCAGCGCCCCGATGATGACCCGGTCCAGCTTGCGGCCGGTCCTGTTCGTAATGGATTGCGAGCGGTCGACGTCGCGTTCGCGTTTCAGGCCCTCGGGGGTCAGTTCGAACGCCCAGGCGATCACCAGCACGACCGGCAGGCCGACCACCAGCACCAGCATGATGACCTGCATCACCCAGCCGGGCGCCGGCAGGTTGTCGAGCACGATGTCGGCCACCTGCAGCACGAGCCAGGCCGTGACGACGTAGGCGATGCCTACGCGAAAGACGTTGCGGCGCTTGAGTTCCTCGAACAGCGACATCGTTGCTTTGACCCCCCGTATTGGGGCCCGGCCGGGTCCTGGTGGAACCGGCCGATACCCGTGGGCGGACTTATCTTACCCGTTTTTTGGCAGGAATTGAGGCAGTTATGCGAGAAAGCTGAAAAAAGGGTCAGATTGCGCGGTCGTCGCGCGGCCGCATCATTTGATCTAGGTCGGGCGGCGGAACGAATATATGTGGTATTTAGCATGAATTAAGCGAAAGCGCTTCGGAAACAGTGCTCCGGGTATTCCGGAACCCGAACATGGAGAATACGATGACGTCACAACATTCAGTTCGAGAAATGGCGGCGGAAAAGGCCGTGCTCAGCCTGCCCGACGGCCAGACCATCGAGCTGCCGGTGATCACCGGCACGGAAAACGAAAAGGCCATAGACATCGGGAAGCTGAGGGCGCAGACCGGCCACATCACGCTGGACCCGGGCTACGGCAACACCGGGGCCTGCCAGAGCGAGATCACCTTTCTGGACGGGGAAAAGGGCATCCTCCGTTACCGCGGCATTCCGATCGAGCAGCTGGCGGACCAGGCCTCCTTCGTGGAAGTCTGCTACCTGCTCATCTACGGCCAGCTGCCCAACCGCGCCGAACTGAGCGCCTTCGAAGACAGCCTGAACCACCACGCCCTGCTGCACGAGGACATGAAGACCTTCTTCTCCAGCTTCTCGGGCCAGGCCCATCCGATGGCCATCCTGTCGGCGATGGTCGCCTCGCTGTCCGGTTACTACACCGAGGCGTCGGTGTCGGACGCGGGCAACGACTTCGACATGAACGCGGCGCGGCTGATCTCGAAGATCCGCACGCTGGCGGCCTTCTCGTACAAGAAATCCATCGGCCAGCCGTTCATCTACCCGCAGGATTCGCTGTCCTACTGCGGCAACTTCCTGCGCATGATGTTCGCCGTACCCGCGCGCGACTACGAACCGGACCCGGTGGTGGAGGAAGCGCTCAATCTGCTGCTGATCCTGCACGCCGATCACGAGCAGAACTGCAGCACCGCCACGGTGCGGACGGTCGCCAGCAGCCACGCGAACCTGTATGCCTCGATCGCGGCCGGCATCCTGGCCCTGTGGGGGCCGCTGCACGGCGGCGCCAACCAAAAGGTCATCGAGATGCTCGAGACCATCCGGGCGGACGGCGGCAACATCCGCAAGTTCGTCGATCTGGCCAAGGACAAGGACTCCGGCTTCCGCTTGATGGGCTTCGGCCATCGCGTCTACAAGAATTTCGACCCGCGGGCCAAAGTGATCAAAACCGCCTGCGACAAGGTGTTGACCAAGATGGGCATCCAGGATCCGGTGCTGGACCTGGCGAAACAGCTGGAAGAGGCGGCACTGTCGGACGACTACTTCGTCGAGCGCAAGCTGTACCCGAACGTCGACTTTTACAGCGGCATCATCTACCGCGCGATCGGAATCCCGGTGAACATGTTCACCGTGATGTTCGCGTTGGGACGGCTGCCCGGCTGGATCGGGCAATGGAAGGAGTTGATGGACGACCCGACTCATCGGATCACCCGGCCGCGGCAGGTTTACCAGGGCGCCACGGCCGTCGACTACCTGCCGCTGGAACGCCGCCGCTGACCGATCGTCCCCACCGGCCGGGCGCAACGCCCGGCCCGTGGCGGCGACACCCCGCCAGAAACGCGATCGCCGCACCGCCCGGTGGGTGACGGGCGGCGGTCGATCTTACTATACTCGACAGTGTCCCTTTTCTTCGGCACGAGGAGATACCGGCATGATTACTCGCCGCGATTGGTTGGGCGCCGCGGGGCTCGCGGGTCTGGCGACAGCGGCCGGCGGCGCGCTCGCCGAGGGCGGCAACGCTCGGCAGGAAAGCGTCGAACCGGACGCGATCGACGCGGAGCCGCCGCCGCATCGCCTCCGTTTCGCCGTGATCGGGCTGGACCACTACCACATCATGAGCATGACCGAGGCGGTCATCAGCGGCGGGGGCGAAGTCGCGGCCGTGCTGTCCACCAACACCGAGGGCTTGAAGGACCGGCAGCTGGCCGATTTTCACGCCAAATTCGGCGCCGTTAACGTCGCGCGCAGCGAAGACGAGATCCTGCAGGATCCGTCGATCGCGCTGGTGGCCGCGGCGCCGATTCCGGACCAGCGCGCGCCGCTCGGCATTCGCGTGATGCAGGCCGGCAAGGATTACCTCGCCGACAAACCCGCCATCACCACCCTGGCGCAGCTCGATGCGGTGCGCGCGGCCATCGTCGAGACCGGGCGCAAGTTCGCCATCATGTATTCCGAGCGCCTGGGCGTGCGTTCGGCCGTGCAGGCGGGCCGGCTGATCCAGGCGGGGGCCATCGGCCGGGTGGTGCAGGTGGTCAACCTGGCCCCGCACCGGGTCAATGCGCCGTCGCGGCCGGCCTGGTTCTGGGACAAGGCGCGCTACGGCGGCATCCTGACCGACATCGGTTCGCACCAGATCGACCAGTACCTGTATTACACCGGCTCAACCCGGGCGCGCGTGGTAGCGGCGCAGACCGCCAACCTGAACTGGCCGCAACAGCCGGCCTTCGAGGATTTCGGCGACCTGCTGGTGGCCGGCGACGGCGGCACCGGCTACATCCGCGTGGACTGGTTCACGCCCGACGGGCTCGGCGAGTGGGGCGACGGCCGCCTGTTCGTGCTGGGCACCGAGGGCTATATCGAGTCGCGCAAGTATATCGACCCGGCCGGGCGCGAGGGCGGCAACCACCTGTTGCTGGTCGACCAGGAGGCCATCCGCTATTTCGACTGCAGCCGGGGCAGCCTGCCCTTTGGCCGGCAGTTCGTCGACGACCTCGTCAATCGCACGGAAACGGCGCAGAGCCAGGCGCAGGCGCTGCTGGCCGCCGAACTGGTGTTGACGGCGCAGCGCGATGCAACCGCGCCCGTACTGGACTGACCGGGATCGTTCATGAAACCCAAACTCACGCGCCGCAAATTCCTTGCCGCCTCCGCGGGACTCGGCGTCGCCGCCGGCTTTCCACTGATCGTTCCCTCGAGCGTGTTCGGCAAGGCGGCGCCGAGCAACCGCATCAACGTCGGAGCGATCGGGGTGGGGCGGATTTCCCGTATCCATGACCTGCCCGGCGTCTGGCAGTACGACACGGCACGCGTGCTGGCCGTGTGCGACCTCGATGCCAACCGCCTGGAAGCCGGCCGGCAGCTGGTCGACCAGGCCTACGGCGAGCGATCGGGTCGTCCCTACCAGGGGACGCTGACCTACGGCGACTACCGCGAACTGCTGGCCAATCCCGACATCGACGCGGTGATCATCTCGACCCCGGACCACCAGCACGCGATTCCGGCCGTGCACGCGGTGCAGGCCGGCAAGGACGTGTACCTGCAGAAGCCGGCCTCGCTGACCATCGCCGAGGGACGCACCCTGAGCGACGCGGTGCAGGCCAGCGGCCGCATTCTGCAGGTCGGCTCGCAGCAGCGCTCACTGAATCCCTGGCCGCAGTTCCACCGCGCCTGCGAATGGGTGCGCAACGGCCGCATCGGCGAACTGCGGGCGGTGGAGATCGGTCTGCCGGGTGATCCGGGCGGGCCCGAGGCGCCGCCGATGCCGGTGCCGCCGAACCTGGACTACGATGCCTGGCTGGGCTCCACGCCCGCGGTGTACTACACGGAAATGCGCGTGCATCCGCAGGATTCCTTCGATCGCCCGGGCTGGTTGCGCTGCGAGCAGTTCGGCGCCGGCATGATCACCGGGTGGGGCGCGCATCACGTCGACACCGCGCACTGGGGCATGGGCACGGAAAGGACCGGCCCGGTCGAAATCTGGGGTGAGGCCGAATTTCCCGACAGCGGCCTGTGGGACGTGCACGGCCGGTTCACGACTCACGCCCGCTACGCCAACGGCGTGCACATGACCCTTTCCGGCGACCTGCCGAACGGCGTGAAGTTCATCGGCAGCGCGGGTTGGATTTTCGTCACCCGCAGCGGGGCGGTGACGCCCAGCGACCCGGGCGGGCCGCAGATCGATCCGCTGACGGCCAGCGATCCCGGTATTCTGTCCAGTGAAATCGGGCCGGACGAGGTCCACCTCTATCGCAGCGAGGATCAGCACGGCAACTGGCTGGATTGCATCCGCAGCCGCGCCGAGCCCGTGGCACCGGTCGAGGTCGGGCACCGTGCGTGCTCGGCTTGCCTGCTGCATCACATCGCGATGCGCACCGGCCGCAGGCTGCATTGGGATCCGGCCGCGGAACGGTTCATCGGCGACGACGCGGCGAACGCGCTGCTGAGCCGGCCGCAGCGCGCACCCTATACCTTCTGAGCGAGCGGCGCGGTCAGTCGAGGCTGCCCAGCAGCTTCGAGGCCTCGCTCAGCCGTTCGAGTTGCGCGGCGCTCAGGTGACCGGGGTCGCCGGCGATGCGCTGCACCCGCCGCGCCCGGCCCGCCTCCATGAGCCCGCGGCCTTTCGGCGTCGCGTGCGCACCGCGGGCTCAGGGGCAGGCGGCGGCGGAGCCGTTGCAGACGTTGGCGCCGACCTGAACCACGCAGTCGGCGGCAATGCCGCCCGCATTGCGGCTGATCATGTTCGCGCCGTAGGCCAGGTTGAAAAAGCAGTCGCCAGGTCCTCGGAGCCCTACCCCGACATTGCTGGTGACTTCGTTGGCGATGGCGAGGCAGTCCGCAGTGCACTCGATGCCGTCCCCGCCGTTGGAATGCGCCACGGTGTCGCGCACCAGGGAGCCGTCGCCCATGCGGATTCCGTCCACGTTGTTGTTCGTCGCAATGGCCGAATAGACCCCGCCGCGGAAATCGATCGTCACGCCGCTGCCGCCGTTGCCGTTGGCGGTGGTACTCCGCACCGCGCCGCCGGGCCCGAGACGGATGCCGCCGAGCCCGCAATTGAGCACGCGCAGGTCCTCCACGACGCTGTCGAAACCGAGGTCGAGACCGTAGCCGCCCAGGCCGATCACGGTTCCGTTGCGGACCTGGACATTGGCCGAGCCCGTTATGCCGTGTCCATTCCCGATGGGCGCGCAGGTGGCGTGGGGCGCGAAATTGCAGGTCGTCGTTCCGCGCACCGCGAAGCCGTTCAGGTCGATTGAGATACCGTTGCCGGTAACCTCGATGGCGGTCGTGTTCGCGCCGGCGACGACCAGGCCGCTGGTGAGCACATAGCTCGCGCCGGCGGTGCCGTCGATGGTCACGGGAAACCCGGGCGCATCGCCGCTGAAACAGCCCCCGATCGCGCAGGCCTGGCTGATCTCGAGCACGCCGTCCGACGCGAAAACGCTGTGCGCCCCGCCCAGGCCGAGGACCAGGCTCAGAAGGACACAACGAACCGATTCGCGCATGTCATATCTCCTTGCGAAGAGTCAGGTGGTGAAAACCTGCACGTCCAGTCGAACGCCGGCGCATTTTCGAGCCCGTCCCGCTCATGAATACCTCCCGCCGGAAGCGGATCGGGCTATTTAGCCTCGGTTCGCCGATTGGCGCAAGTACCGGCCCGCGCGGCCCACCGGGTCACCGGTTCGGATGATCGCCGTGCCGCGCGTACCTTCCTGCGCCTTATACTACCGCCATGAACCGCCGTTCGATCGCGCTCCTGCTCACCCTGGTGCTGGCTGCCTGCGACTCGTCGCACCCGCCCGCATACCAGGGCGGCCTGTATTTCGGGCGCGACGCCTACCTGATGCGCTACAGCCTGCGCGACGGCAGCCTGACCATCGAGGGCCACCTCGGTGAAACGGCCATTCGCGAGATCAGCGCGTTCGGCGCGGACCACCTGCTGATCGCCGAGACGGCGTCCGTCAATCGCCGCAGCGTGCCGCGCATCTCCTGGTTCGACATTCGCAATGGCGAGTCGGTGGACCTGTACCCGGGCGTGTACGCGACGTACCTGCCGGATGCCCACCTGGTCGCCTACGACGACGGCCTCAACCTCTACGCGGTGCCGCAGCTCGACGGCAGCGCCAACGAGATCATCTACTCCCACGCGCAGAGCCAGGTGACCCGCTTGCTCGCGGCGCCCCCCGGGTTGCTGCTGATCGAAGTGGGGGAGGGTGGCGCGCCCGCCATTCGGTCCTGGAGCGCGCGGACCGGCGACATCGGCGCGCTCGAGGGCCTGACCCGTGCCTGCCGGCTGCGAGGCGCCGTGTGGATCGAATCGCTCGCGCGCCTGGCGTGCAAACGACGGTCCGGCGCCGTGGCCGATGCGGGTTACGTGCTGGCCGCGCTCGACGGCGCCGTGGACGGCAACATCGAGCTGCCGGCGGACGGACAGGTTTTCGCGCTGACCTACCTTCCCGGCCCGCAGGTCCTGGTGTTGCAGGAGACCCGGCCCGGCCTGTTCGGCACCCGGGACAAGCACGCGGTCTGGGTATACGACCTCCACAGCGGCGCCAGCCACCGGCTGCCCGGCAACGCAAATCTGGGAACTTCGGCGGTGTACGCCGAGTACTGACCCGAAAGGCGCTGAAGGCATGCCCGCAGCAGGCGGCGCCGGCCGGTGCAATCCTGCCGGGTTTGCTAACCCGTTCGGGCGCCGAAGCATCTGAGGGTAGATGAGTGCCATGTTCCAGCGCAGCAGCGTGCCGACGCAGGCGGAGTTCCATGCAGCGATCTCGAATCGGTCGGACTGCTGGTATGCCGCCTGCCTGCGCATCACGCGCAGCCAGGAACTGGCCGAGGACGCGGTGCAGGATGCGCTGCTGAACGCCTGGCGCAAGCGCCGGCAATTCAAGGCCGACGCCCGGCTGGAGACCTGGATCCACCGCATCGCCGTCAACTCGGCGCTGCAGCTGATGCGGCGCCA
>Ga0075327_1000451_pt1 | contig 11625 bp, 13 predicted proteins | sample MayberrySE_Catta_2_FD_120056 | JGI IMG/M metagenome (GOLD analysis project Ga0075327, IMG submission 120056) | Natural and restored wetland microbial communities from the San Francisco Bay, California, USA, that impact long-term carbon... | ecosystem: Environmental > Terrestrial > Soil >...
CTGGAAAGACTCTTCGAGAAGGGCGGCGAAATCTTCTCGGCTCGGACTGGCTACTGCCATTTGAACTCCTGAAATACGTCGGCAGCGCTGACCGACGGCTGGTGTTTCAATTCGCCATCCCTTGACCCCACCCTCGCGGGCGCCCGCTGTCGTTGCGATGCGGCGCTTCCAGGCCAAGTATCGACAAGTCGCATCTCCACCCCTTGGGGCGGTCTACGCGGTCGCAATATGGGGAGACACCAAACGCAAAAAACGGGTCACGCCTCGTGGGCGCCCCGTCGCTCGCGCTCTGGCTTGGCTCGCTCGATAATTTCCACGGCCGCGCGGAACGCCGCTTCTATATCCTTGTCGGTCGTATCGAGCAAGTGCGCATCGACCGCCGGTTTCAAGGGGGCCGTTTCCCGGCCCGAATCACGCGCATCGCGCGCGCGAATCTCGGCCAGGATGCGGCTGTAGTCGACCTCACGCCCCTTGGCGCACAGCTCGTCCGTCCGCCTCCTCGCCCGGACCTCGGCGCTGGCGGTCACGAATATCTTGACGTCGGCATCGGGACAGACCGCGGTGCCGATGTCACGCCCGTCGAGCACCGCACCGCCCGGCCTGGCGGCAAAGTGGCGCTGGAACTGGAGCAGGGCGGCGCGTACCGGGCGATGCACCGCAACCCGCGAGGCGAGTTCTCCGGCCCGGTGGCCGCGCAACTCGGGGTCGGCGAGGCGCCCGGTATCGAGCGAGGCGGCGATCCGGCCGGCGGCCTCCGGGTCGTCAAAATCGAGACCGCGCTCGGTCATCTCTTTTGCGACGGCGCGGTAGAGCAGCCCGGTATCGAGATAGGGCAGGCGGTAATGCGTAGCGAGCCGCTGGGCAATCGTGCCCTTGCCGGACGCCGCCGGACCGTCGATCGCCACGATCATCGGCAGGGCCGCGCCACCGATCGAGACGTCCGTCTGCAATCAATCACCAGCGACCTCCGCAAAGCTGCCGCCAAGCGTCTCCATCTGGCTTCGGAAATCGGGAAAGCTCGTCGCAATCGACGTGATGTCGTCGACCACGACCGGGTTCTCTGCCGCCAGACCGAGAACCAGAAAGCTCATGGCAATGCGGTGGTCGTACATCGGATCGACGGTACCACCGCCGGCGACCGTGGCGGCACCATGGACAACGAGGGACGCGGCGTTCTCATCGGCAGAAACGCCGTTGGCGGCAAGACCGGCGGCGATCGCCGCGATTCGATCCGATTCCTTGACACGCAACTCGCCGATCCCCTCCATCACTGTATCGCCTTCGGCGAAGCTGGCCGCGATGGCCAGCACCGGAAACTCGTCGATCATCGTCGGAGCACGCTCGGCCGGCACCGTCACTCCCTTGAGCCGACTCGCTTTGACACGAAGGTCGCCGACCTCCTCGCCGCCGACCTTGCGGCGGTTGTCGATGGCAATATCGCCGCCCATTTCGGTGAGCGTTTCGACGAGCCCGATGCGGGTCGGATTGAGCATCATGTTCTCGACGGTGATGTCGGAGCCCTCGACGATCAGTGCGGCGACGATGGCGAATGCCGCCGAGCTCGGATCTCCGGGTACGGTGATCGCCTGCGGCTTGAGGTCGATCCGCCCATCGAGCGCGATCACCCGGCCACCGTCTTCGCCGGGCTTGGCCTCGATGGCGGCGCCGAAAGCGGCGAGCATCAGTTCGGTGTGATCGCGCGTAGGCACAGGCTCGATCACCGTCGTGGTGCCGGGGGTGTTGAGGCCGGCCAAAAGGACCGCCGATTTAACCTGGGCCGAGGGAATCGCCAGCCGGTACTCGATCGGCACCGGCACGTCCGGCCCCTTGACGGTAAGGGGCAGACGGTCCTGCGAGCGGGTCAACGCCTGGACGCCCATCCGGCGGAGCGGCTCGAGAACGCGGTCCATCGGCCGATTGACCAGCGACGCGTCGCCAGTGAACGTCGTCGCAAAGGCGTGACTGCCGGCGATGCCGAGCGCAAGGCGAACGCCGGTGCCGGCGTTACCGTAGTCGATTACCGCCTCCGGCTCGAGGAGACCGCCGACGCCGAGTCCCTTGACCGTCCAAGTGCCGCCCTCGTCGCGGATGACGGTCGCCCCGAAAGCGCGCATGGCGGCGGCGGTGGCAAGCACATCGTCGCCCTCGAGCAGGCCATCGATCATGGTCTCACCGACCGCCAGCGCTCCGAGCATCAGGGCCCGATGCGAGATCGACTTATCGCCCGGAGGACGGATGGTCCCCTTGAGCGGCCCGGCGCGGCTTGCGCGAAGTGGCTTTTTTGCTTCGCCTGTCGGCATGTCGGGCAAGGTCTCCCGTCCCCGGCGCGGTTGAAGCTCGCGCCCTTCCCGTGGTCGGCCGGATAGTCCGCGGCCTGACCGGCCGACCGGATAGCACAGCCGGCAAGGCCCGTCACGCGCTGCCGAAGGACGCAACATTTGGTTTTGACAGCGCCGGATGCGCGGACTATGGGAGGCCCCGCAAAACCGCTCTTGAAGAGGCTGATCGTGAGCAAAGCGGAACTCGGCATCAAGCGGCTCTGCCCGAACTGCGGGGCCAGGTACTACGACCTCAACAGGAACCCGATCGTCTGCCCGCGGTGCGGCACGGAGTTCGAGGCGCCTGCCGCGGCGACGGCCGCCAAGGCGCGCCCGCAAACCGCCCGCCCGGAGGCGACCGAAGACGAGGCCGAAACGGAGGTCGCCGCGCCGGCGGCAGAGTTGGTGTCGTTGGAGGAGGCCGACGAGGAGGCAACCGACAGCGGCGCGGTGAAGGTCGACCTCGGCGACGACGACGAGGCGATCGAGGACGACGACGAGGAGGACGATACCTTTCTCGCCGACGACGAAGACGAGGAAACCGACGACGTTTCCGGCATCATCGGCGACGTCAACGAGGACGAGACCTGACGCGGCGTCGAAGCGAGCTTGATTTGGCCGTTGACGCAGCCTAAGTTCCGCGCGCCGCCAAGGGCGGGTCGGAACCGGCCGACAGCGGCCCCGGGAGGCGTACGCCGCGCGCCGCGCCACCCGAATTACCCAATGATGGGGCCATAGCTCAGTTGGGAGAGCGCTTGAATGGCATTCAAGAGGTCGGCGGTTCGATTCCGCCTGGCTCCACCATCTCTCGGTAAAATATTTGTTGGGAGCCCCACCTCCACTCGAGAGCACAGACTGGAAAGAATGATCCGGCCGAAGCCAGGCCTTTCCTCGCACTCACAGTATTGTGAGGCTGCTTCGGAAATGAAGATCGAGGCCGTAGGGTTGGCATCTTAAGTTCGATCCACGCCGGTGCGATCGGACCATTTCGCGCCTGTGGTGAACGCGGCGGGCCGAGGGCGCGCGAGACTTCCGGCAGTCAGCAGTTCCGTCGGCTGTTCTGTCGCCTACGGCAAGCGCTGGTCGCGTCGGCAGACGCGGCGAAACTATTTGCCTCCGGCCAACGTACCTTTTGACCAAGACGTCCAGACGACCGGTGCGACCATGACCGACGCTACTCTCGGAGAAGACCCGCGGCGCAAGAGGACGCTGATCCGCCGTCACTCTGGCCTCGTGCGGATCGCTCACTGGATCAACGTGCTCTGCATCCTGGTCCTGGTGATGAGCGGGCTGCAGATCTTCAATGCCCATCCCGCCCTCTATTGGGGTGCCAAGTCGACGTTCGACGATCCGATCGTCGCGATGCGGGCGGTGCGCGGGCCTGACAAGAACCCGATCGGGGTGACGAGGGTGTTCGGAACCACATTCGACACCACCGGCGTGCTCGGACTGTCTATGACATCCGACGGTACGGTCGCCGCCCGCGGCTTTCCGCACTGGCTGACGATTCCGAGTTACCGCGACCTCGCTACCGGACGCCGCTGGCATTTCTTCTTTGCCTGGCTGTTCGTCATCAACGGCATCGTCTATGTCGTCACCTCGCTGCTCAACGGCCATGTCTGGCGCCACCTGGTTCCGAGCCGCGATCAGCTCCGCCATATGGCAAGGACGATCTTCGATCACCTGTGCTTCCGCTTCGACCACGGCCACGACTACAACGTCCTGCAAAAACTGAGCTATCTGGCAATGATCTTCGTCGTCCTGCCGCTCGCCATCCTGGCCGGGCTGGCGATGTCGCCGGGAATCGACGCCGCCTTTCCCTGGATCGTCGATGGGCTCGGCGGCCGCCAGTCGGCGCGCACCATCCATTTCGTCGCCGCGACCGCAATCGTGCTCTTCGTCCTCATCCACGTCTTCATGGTGCTGATCTCGGGCGTCTTCAACAATCTGCGTTCGATGATTACCGGCCGCTATGCGATCCGTACCGAGGAGAACGCCGATGACTAGGCAAGGCATGAACCGCCGGCGCTTCCTCGGCCGAGTGGTGCCGGGCGCGGGCGCGCTGGCGCTCGCCGGCTGCGACGCATTGTCGGAATCGCCCCAAGTCCGAGACTTGCTCGGGTCGGCCGAGGGTCTGACCATGCGGGTCCAGCGCTTTCTGCTGTCGGCGGACACGTTGGCGCGCGAGTTTGCCGAAGCCGACATCTCGCCCGATTTTCGCGCCAACGGCACCACCAACCCCGCCGACCCGGACTATCGCGCGCTCGCCGCGAACGGCTTCGCCGACTGGCGGCTCAAGGTCGGCGGCCTGGTCGAACGGCAGTCCGAGTTCTCCCTCGACGACCTGCGCGCGATGCCGGCGCGCACCCAGATCACCCGCCATGACTGCGTCGAAGGCTGGAGTTCGATCGGCAAGTGGACCGGCGTCCAGCTTTCCCGCGTGCTCGATCATGTCGGTCTCAAGCCGGAAGCCCGCTACATCGTCGCAACCTGCGCCGACGAGCTCGGGCGCTCGCTCGACGGCAACAACCGCTACTACGAGTCGATCGACCTGTTCGACGCCTTCCACCCCCAGACGATCCTCGCATACCAAATGAACGATCGGGTGCTGCCAATCGCCCACGGAGCCCCGCTGAGAATGCGCGTCGAGCGGCAACTGGGCTACAAGATGGCCAAGTACATCATGCAGGTCGACGCGGTCGACTCGCTGGCCGCAATCGGCCGCGGCAACGGCGGCTACTGGCCCGACCGCGGCTACGACTGGTACGCTGGCATCTGAGAGGCCGGGTTCGTGGCTCGGAAAGACCCGACTTGCGGCGTCAGCGACCCGGTCCCTGCAAATGCGGGTGTCAGTTACTGGCCGACCTGATCGGCGGCAGCGCCTTGAGAAATTCCGCGATTGCAGCGCGATCTTCGAGCGTCAGCTGGGCCGTGTTCTGCACCACCTGGGCCATCGAACCACCGACGGAATCGAACTCCGGCGTAAACCCCGTCGTCAGCAACTCGACAATCTCCTCCTCCGACCAGTCGCCAAGGCCGGTCTCCGGATCGGGCGTGATGTTCGGAATTCTGCCTTCGCCTTCCGGCGCCGGCCCACCACTATAGGCCCGGCTCTCCTCGATGCCGCCGATGAAATTGCGCGGACTGTGGCATTCGCCGCAATGGCCCGGGCCCTCGACAAGGTAAGCGCCGCGATTGCGCTCTTCGCCCATGTCCGATTGGGATTGGTAAGTTCTGCCGTCGACATAGAGAAGCTGCCAAAGGCCGAGGCCCCGGCGGATATTGAAGGGGAATGGCAATTCGTGTGGCGGCGCGTCGTTCGCCGACGGCGGCAAGGTATCGAGATAGGCCTTAAGGTCGATGATGTCTTCGGCCGACATGCGCTGGTAGGACGTGTAGGGGAAAGCCGGGTAGAGGTGCTCGCCGTCACGGCCGACACCGTACTTCATCGACGTCACGAAATCGGCAAGCGTCCAGTCGCCGATGCCGTGGTTTGGGTCGGGCGAGATGTTGGGCACATGAAACTTGCCGAAAGGGGTAGACAGAGCCAGGCCGCCGGAAAGAACCAGCTTTTCCTCGTCTTCGGCCCCCGGGGCGGCATGACAGGAACTGCAGCCGCCGGCGAGGAAGATGTAGGCGCCGTTTTCGACGTCAGGGGTGTGGTCGGGCAGGTCTCCGGCCGCCAGCGTGGTCGGAGCTGTTATCACCCAAAATACGGCCAGCCCGAGAATCGCCAGCAGGATCACGAGCAGAAGAATTCTCTTGATAATTGCAGGCTCCCCGGCCGGTTGCGCCGGCCCGGCCGGCTGAGCAGGCCGGCATGATTGCAGGACACCGGCCGCCGGGCAAGCGCCGATGGTGGCGGCGTCACATCGCTTGAACCCCGTCGCCCCTGCCCCCATATCCAGCCGGTAGATCATACCGATCTGCCCGGATGCCTAGAGAGGGTCCGGTCGCAAGATGGTCGCTTCGTGAGAGGACCAGGTAATGTCGCGCGTTTCCGCGTTTTCCAATCCGTTCCTGATCGGTTTCGAGCAGATCGAGCGGGCGGTGGACCGGCTCTCCAAGGGGGCCGGCGACGGCTATCCGCCGTACGACATCCAGCGCCTGACGACTGACGACGGCGAAACCGCTCTTCGCATAACATTGGCGGTCGCAGGATTCTCGGATGACGAACTCGACGTCACTGTCGAAGAGAACGAACTCGTCATCCGCGGCCACAAGAACGAGGAACCGGAGCGGATCTTTCTCCATCGCGGCATCGCCGCCCGGCAATTCCAGAAAACCTTCCTGCTCGCGGAAGGGATCGAGGTGCTTGGCGCGACGCTTGCAGAGGGACTCCTGTCGATCGATCTCAGCCGCCCGACCAATCAACGGGTCGTCCGGCGGATCAAGGTCGACAGGGAAAGCTGACGCGGAAAGCGGCAGAGGAGTGATAGAAATGACCAGTGAAAGACAGATGAGTCCCGAATCCCTGGCCGGCCTCGGTGGCGGCCGCATCGCCTATTTGCGGCCAATGCGATCCGATGAGGTCAGGACGTTGTTTCCCGACGTGCCGCCGATTGCGCCGGGGCTCGACCTATGGGCCCTGCTCGCTGCGGACGGAACGCCGATCATGCTTGCCGACAGTCGCGAGGCGCTGGTCATGAACGCGCACGAGAACGATCTGGAGACCGTCAGTCTGCATTGACTGCGCTTGAATGCCTCAAGCCGCGTCGGGCGTGGCGCCGGCCGTAAGAACGGCGTAGATCGCTGTCTTGTCGGACGAAGCCCTGAGCTTGCCGACGACGCCCGGCTCGCGGAACAGCCGGGCGATCTGGGCAAGGGCCTTGAGATGATCGGCACCTGCCCCCTCGGGCGCCAGCAGGAGAAAAACCAGATCGACCGGCTGGTCGTCGAGTGCTTCGAAATCGATCGGTTTGGGAAGCCGCGCAAATAGTCCGAAAATACGGTCGAGTTTCGCCAGCTTGCCGTGCGGAATAGCAATGCCGCCGCCGACGCCGGTCGAGCCGAGCTTCTCGCGCTGGAGCAGCGTGTCGAAAATCTCGCGCTCATCGAGACCCGTCACTTCCGCCGCCTTTTCGGCCAAGGCCTGGATTACCTGTTTCTTGCTGTTCGCCTTCAGCGAGCCGAGGATGGCGTCAGGTTTGATGAGATCGCTCAGGTCCATAGCTTTGTCCCAAATCACGCTCAGGGCCTGTCCCCCGGCCGGCGCCATAAAGCGTTTGCTCAGCGATTGGCAGGAGTTCCGTTCGCCGAACGCGACGGATCAATCCAACCGATATGTCCGTCACTCCGGCGATAGACTACATTGATGCCGCCATGCACGGCATGACGGAAGACGATCACCGGGGTGTCGGTCAGATCCAATGCAACAACCGCGCCGCCGACCGTCAAGGTATCGAGGTTTGTCGTCTCTTCGGCAATGATCGTCGGATTGTATTCCGACGGAACCTCTTCTTCTTCGGCAAAGTCGGCGATCACGTAGGAGGCTGCAAGAGTCGGCTCGCCCCGGCGGGCCTGGTGATGGTCCCTGAGTCTCCGCTTATAGCGACGAAGCCGCTTGTCGATACGCTCGGCAGCGCGTTCGAAGCTGCCATGCGCATCTAAAGCGCGGCCGACCGCCTGCAAACCGATTCCTGTGTCGAGATGGAGCACACAGTCTGTCCTGAAGCCAGACCCCTCGCGCTCGACGGTAACGTGGCCGGTATATCCCCCGTCAAAATACTTGCCCACGGATTCTCCGATCCGGGTCTCGATTTGGCCACGCAACGCGTCGCCGATATCCATGTTCTTTCCGGAAATGCGCAGGCTCATAGACGCTTCGAACTTTCTGGTCGTCGCTGGGGTTTGTTCGTCGGCGTCACACGCCGGGGCCTCGCCTTCCGTCGGCAGGTGCCGGGGCCGGACCGGTTCGACTTCACTGCCGCCTCAGCCGACGTTGGGCGCACCTTCTAAGGATGGGAGCCAGACAAGTCAACCGACCGACCGCAGCCCGCCTGCGCCCTGAAAGGACGCACATTTGGAAGCTTACTTCGCTGCCTGTTTGTCACGCCGTCGCTGCACCGAAGAGGGGATCCGCATCGCCTCCCGGTACTTGGCGACGGTACGGCGCGCAATATCAATTCCCGAGTCACGCAGAACCTTGACGATCGTATCGTCCGACAGGACATCGTCGGCCGACTCTTCGTCGATCAGTCGACGAATGCGATAGCGCACCGCTTCGGCTGAAAATGCGTCGCCGCCCCCAGCCGAAGCGATCGCCGCGGTGAAGAAGTATTTTAACTCGAAGGTCCCGCGCGGGGTCGCCATGTACTTGTTGGAGGTCACTCGGCTGACCGTCGATTCGTGCATCCCTATCGCCTCGGCAACCGTCTTGAGGTTCAACGGGCGCAAATGCTGAACACCGTGGATGAGAAAGCCGTCCTGCTGACGGACGATCTCGGTCGCCACCTTGAGGATCGTGCGAGCGCGCTGATCGAGGCTCTTGACCAACCAATTGGCAGTCTGCAGGCATTCGGAGAGGTAGGCCTTGTCCTTGTCGTTCGGGCGGCGACCGGCGACGGTGGCGTAATAGTTTTGGTTGACCAGCACGCGGGGCAGGGTCCCGGCGTTGAGCTCGACGATCCAGCCACCGTCGGGTCCGGCGCGAACGAGAACGTCGGGAATGACCGGTTGGACGGTCACATGGCCGAAGGCGTTGCCGGGCTTCGGATTGAGCGACTTGATCTCCTCCAACATATCGACGAGATCGTCGTCGTCGATACCGCACAGCCGCTTCAACGCGGTGTGCTCACGGCGCGCGACCAGATCGAGATTGGCGAGAAGCTCCTCCATGGCCGGGTCGAGGCGGTTGCGCTCGGCAAGCTGTATGGCAAGGCATTCGCCAAGATCGCGCGCACCGATACCCGCCGGCTCGAATCCCTGGATCAGACGCAACGTCGATTCGACCAGCGCGTACGGCGCCGCCAACCGTTCGGCAATAACGTCGAGATCGGTGCGCAGATAGCCGGCGTCGTCGATCTCGTCGATGAGGGCCTGACCGATGAGCCGCACGGTCGGGTCCGAACTGGCCAATCCGAGTTGCCCGATGAGGTGGTCGGCGAGCGATTCGCTGTCGGCGACGAAGGCCTCGAGATTGTAATCGTCGGCGCTGATCGTCTGGCGACTCGGCGCCGCCGCCCAGCTTTCGGTCGGCAAGGTGGGAACTGTTTCGTCCACGGACGCGCCATGATCATCGGGAAAGACGTTGGAAAGGTCAGCGTCGAGCTTAGCTGAGGCCGTGTCATGGTCGACTCCGGCGGGGGCATCGAGCCAGTCGGCGCTCGCCGCGCCGTTCTCTCGCTCATGGGCACCGGGAAATTGGTCATCCGGCGCGGGGCGGTCGTCGCTGCCGTCCTCGGTTTCTATCCGCTCCAACAGCGGATTACGTTCGAGCTCCTCTTCGACATAGGCTACCAGATCGAGATTGGACAGCTGCAAGAGCTTGATCGCCTGCATCAATTGCGGCGTCATGACCAGCGACTGGCTCTGCCGGAGCTCGAGTTTGGGGAAAAGCGGCATGGTCACCGGTCAAAAGGGTAGAGTTGGTCCGAGTCTTGCTTGTCACCTCCTTCGTACTCGATGCGGCTCCGCTGTCAAAGACTAAATTGCTCACCCAGGTAAAGTCGTCGCACCTCGGGGCTGGCGACGATGTCGCTCGGCCGGCCTTCGAACAGTACCTCGCCGGAATGGATGATGTAGGCCCGGTCGATCAGACCGAGCGTCTCACGAACGTTGTGATCGGTGATCAGAACGCCGATCCCGAGACTTGTGAGATGGCGGACAAGCGCCTGAATGTCCCCAACGGCGATCGGGTCCACGCCGGTGAACGGCTCGTCGAGGAGCATGAAAGCGGGACGGCTGGCGAGTGCCCGCGCAATTTCGCAGCGACGCCGCTCGCCGCCCGACAGCGAGATGGCTGAGGCGTTGCGAAGATGGTCGATGTTGAACTCGTCAAGCAGCGCGTCGAGAAGCTCCTCGCGTTGGTCCTTGTCGGGCTCGACCACTTCAAGCACGGCGCGGATGTTTCCGGCGACGGTGAGCCCGCGGAATATCGACGTTTCCTGTGGAAGATATCCTATGCCCAGTCGCGCGCGGCGGTACATCGGCAGTTTGGTGACGTCGTGGCCGTCGAGTTCGATTGTGCCGTAGTCGGCGCGCACCAGCCCGGTGATCATGTAGAACATCGTCGTCTTGCCGGCACCGTTGGCCCCGAGCAGACCGACGGCTTCACCCCGCGCCACGGCAAGGCTGGCGTTTCGCACCACCGGTTTGCCGCGGTATGCTTTTCCCAGTCCGTGGGCGACCAGCCATCCGCGCCCTCCGGCGTCCGGGATCAGACGCGACGCCGGAGTATCGTCATAGTCGGGATAGTCGTAGCGCGCGCGAGCACCGTTGCCCCGGCTGCGGTGCGGCTTGCGGCCGAAAGGGTTCCAGACGCTCAATCGGCGAGCTCCTTCGATGCCGGATTTACTGCCCGGGCGCCAGAGCGCCGGATCCTGGCGTGAAAACGCCCCGGATCGGCTTGCCGGCCGCTTGTTCGACCCGCGCCTTGCCCGAGGCAAGGTCAATGACCAGGCGGTCTCCGGTAATGACGTTCGCCCCCTGTTTCAAGACGACGGATCCCGACATGGTGATCGTCTGCTTGGCCATATCGACGACTACGGTCCTGCCGGTCGCTGTCTGCTTGCCCGACCTTACCTCGACGTTGCCGCCTGCCTCGATGCGGTAAAACGCCTGTCTCTTTGGCTGGTCGTCGCTCAGGTCGCTGAAGATCTTCATCGTTTTTGCCGTGAGCACCGTATCGCCGCGCCGCACAATGACATTGCCGCTGAACTCCGAGATGCGTTGATCGCCCTCCTCGGAAATTTCGAGCTGGGCGGCGTCGATCTGAACCGGCTCGTCCGATTTCGATTGAAATCCGGTAAACAGCGACGAGGCTTGGCCGGCAGCCCATTCGGGCGAAATACACAGAAAAAAGATCGCGCCGAGGCCGATCGCGAACTGTCGGGCGGTAGCTTGGGAATTGTTCATTCGGTCTCCGGGACGGATCCTGCAGCAGCCGCGCCTTCGCACGGCGACGAAGGCTCATAGGTCAAAGAAACGCCCCCCGAAAATCTAATCCGCATTCTTCGATCCGACGGATTTGAGGGCTGGGCTCGGCTTTCGGGGTCGTCGGGGAGGTTCAGTTCGCCAAACGGCTTCGACTCTTCGGCCGGCTTTTCGCCTCCGTCTTCAGGAAGCGGATCGAGTGATGTCGCGCGGA
>Ga0075327_1000452_pt1 | contig 11600 bp, 7 predicted proteins | sample MayberrySE_Catta_2_FD_120056 | JGI IMG/M metagenome (GOLD analysis project Ga0075327, IMG submission 120056) | Natural and restored wetland microbial communities from the San Francisco Bay, California, USA, that impact long-term carbon... | ecosystem: Environmental > Terrestrial > Soil > Wetlands...
AGTACGCGGGCGAGGAGCGCTCGGAGGGCGAGGTGGTGCGGGGGCTGCTGCGCCGCGCCGTGCGCACGGTCTTCGACGAGCTCGTGCCGCTCGAAGGCATGGCCTCGGTGATCGACTCCTTCCTCCAGGGCTGGAAGGTCGAGATCGCGGCCGACATGCGGGCCGCGGACTACCTCGACGGGCTCGACGAGATCCGCGGGCTGCGCGACGCCGCCGCGCAGCTGGCCGGCGGCGACAGCCCGGAGCGGCTCGCCTCGGCGATCGAGTTCCTGCTCGAGGGGCTCCACCTCTCGAACCGCCTCAACAAGGCCGAGACCGAGCGCGGCGCGCGCTACGGGCGCACGTGAAGGTCTGGCGCTACAGCCGCTGGGACGGCACGCAGCAGGAGTTCACGCTCGACCCGAAGCGCGCGCTCGACGCGCTCTCGGAGCTGCTGATGGAGGGCCTCTCCGTCGAGGAGGCGCTCTCGTTCATGCAGCGCGGCGGCTTTCCGCTCGCCGGCATGAACTTCCGGGTGATGGGCGCGGAGGAGCTGGTCCAGGAGCTCCGCCAGCAGGCGCGCGAGCTGATGCAGCGCTACCGGATGGACCATGCCACCGACGAGCTCGCCCGGCGCCTCGCCGATCTCCTCGACCGCGAGGAGCGCGCGCAGCGCGCCGCGCACGGCCTCGAGTCGGCGGCGCTGAACGAGTTCCTCGAGCGCCGCCACCGCGAGCACGCCTCGCTCGCGGACGCGATCGAGGCGTTCCGGGACCACGCCTTCGCCGACGCGGAGGCCGGCGAGGAGTTCCAGGAGCTGCTCCGCGAGCTCGAGCGGCTGCGCGCGCTCGAGAGCTTCCTGCGGCAGCACGGCGGGAAGTTCCGGGGCTCGGAGAGCGCGGACTACGAGACCGCGCAGCAGGTGCGCGAGCGCATCGAGGCGCTCGAGCGCATGGCGCGCGCGCTCGCGGAGGGCGACTTCGAGGAGATCTCGCTCGACGAGCTGCGCGAGCTGCTCTCGGAGCAGGGCGCGCAGTCGCTGATCCTGCTGCGGAACCTCGAGCGCGACCTCCGCGACGCCGGCTTCCTGCGCGAGGGAGAGCAGGGCCTCGAGCTGACGCCCCGCGCGATTCGCCGCATCGGCGCGCAGGCGCTCGCCGCGGTCTACTCGCAGCTCCGCAAGGGCCGGCCGGGCGGCCACGAGACGGTGCACTACGGCGTCGGCACGCGCCGTCCGGACGAAACGAGGCCGTGGACGTACGGCGACGCGCTCGACCTCCACGTCGTGCGGACGCTGATGAACGCGGTCACGCGGCGGGCCGCGGCCGGCGCGAGCACGGCGCCGCCGCTCGCGCTCGCGCAGGACGACCTCGAGGTCTACGCCTGCGACTACTCGACGCAGACGACGACCGTGCTGCTGCTCGACATGAGCTGGTCGATGTCATGGGCCGGACGCTTCCCCGCGGCGAAGCGCGTGGCGCTCGCGCTCGACCACCTGATCCGCACGCGCTACCCGCGCGACCACTTCTTCGTGGTCGGCTTCTCGACCCGCGCGCGCCAGCTCGTGGTGCAGGAGCTGCCGCTCGCGACCTGGGACATGGGCGACCCCTTCACGAACCTCCAGGAGGGCCTGCTCGTCGCCGAGCGCCTGATCGAGCAGCATCCGAGCCCGAGCCCGCAGGTGCTGGTCGTGACCGACGGCCAGCCGACGGCCTACTTCCAGGGCAAGGAGCTCCGCGTCGAGTGGCCGATGGGCTTCGGCGGCGTCTCCCCCCACGCGGTGGCCGAGACGCTGAAGACCGTGCGCCGCATCACGCGGCGCGGCATCACCATCAACACCTTCATGCTCGACGACTCGCCCGAGCTGGTGGGCTTCGTCGAGCGGATGACCGAGATCAACCGCGGGCGCGCGTTCTTCACCTCGCCGAACCAGCTCGGCAGTTTCCTCACCGTCGACTACCTGAGCCGCCGCCGCAGCCGGATCCGCTAGCGATGGGGCTGCCCGGCCGGCTGCTCGCGAACGTGGGACGGGCCACGCGGCTCGGCGTGGGCGCGATCGTGCTGCGCCGCGCGCCCTTCGTGCTGCGCGTCCGCATCGCGAGCCCGCTGCCCGAGCTGGCGCCGCCGGCGCTCTTCACCGGCGGCGAGCCCGTCCTCTCGCTGCTCGAGACGCTGCTCGTGCTGCGCCGCGCCGCGTGCGACCCGGACGTGGCCGCGATCGCGGTGCGGCTGGAGGGCCCGCCGGGCGGGCTCGCGCGCGCACTGTCCCTGCGCCGCGCGCTCCAGGACGCCGCGCAGCGGAAGCCCGTGCTCGTCTGGGCCGAGAGCCTCTCCACGGAGGAGCTGCTCGCCGCGAGCCCGGCCACGCGGCTGCTCGTGCCCGAGAGCGGCAGCGTGTTCCTGGTCGGCCTCCGCTACGAGGGCGTGTTCCTGCGCGAGCTGCTCGAGAAGGTCGGCGTGGCGCCCGACGTGGTGCGGGTCGGCGCCTTCAAGAGCGCGGGCGAGATGCTGACTCGGAGCTCGCTCTCGCCGGAGCAGCGTGAGCAGCTCGAGGCGCTCCTCGAGGATCACTTCGCCGCGCTCGTCGACGGCATCGCCGAGGGGCGGCGGCTCGCTCCCGCGGAGGTGCGCGCGCGGGTCGAGTCGGGGCCCTTCACCGCGCCGGCCGCGCGCGAGGCGGGCCTGATCGACGGCTGCCGCTATCCGGACGAGCTGCCCGACCAGCTCCGCGAGCTCGTGCCCGCGCTCGCGGGGCGCGATCCGCTGCCCTTCGTGGACGCGCGCGCTTACCTCGCGCTCCGCGCGGCGGACCCGGGCTGGGCGCCGCTCGACCGCGACCTCCCGGCGCTCGTCTACGTCGTGGCGCGCGGCACGATCGTGCGCGGCCGCGCGCGGCGCGGAGTCGCGGCGGACACCTACCGCCGGCTGTTCGAGCGGATCGGCCGCGACGAGCGCGTCCGGGCCGTCGTGCTCCGCATCGACTCGCCGGGCGGCGAGGTGGTGGCGTCCGATCTGCTGTGGCGGGCGGTGCAGCAGCTCGGGCGCGTGAAGCCCGTGGTCGCCTCGCTCGGCGACACCGCGGCGTCGGGCGGCTACTACGTCGCCGCGGCCGCGCGCGCGGTGCTGGCCGAGGCCGCGACCGTGACGGGCTCGATCGGCGTGGTGGGCGGCAAGCTCGACCTCTCGGGTCTCTACGAGCGGGTCGGCGTGGGACGCGACGGCGTCGAGCGCGGCGCGCGCGCGGGGCTCTTCTCCGAGGCGCGCGGCTTCTCGCCCGAGGAGCGCAAGGTGGTGCGGGCGAGCATGGAGTCCGCGTACGAGCGCTTCGTCGCGCGCGTGGCGGAGGGGCGCGCGCTCGCGCCGGAGCGCGTGCTCGAGTCCGCCGGCGGCCGTGTCTGGAGCGGGGGCGCCGCGCACGCGCGCGGGCTCGTCGACGCGCTCGGCGGCCCGCTCGAGGCGATCTCCGAGGCGCTCCGCCGCGCCGGTCTCGACCCGGAGGCCCCGGTCGCGCTCGGCGTCGCGCCGCGGCTGCCGCGCTTCGCGGGCGTGCGCGACTGGCTGCGCCTTCTCCCGGGCCCATGACTCCGCTCGGCTGCGCCTCGCTGCGCGCTTCGGTCCCGAGGACTTCGCTCGGCTGCGCCTCGCTGCGCGCTTCGGTCCCGAGGACTTCGCTCGGCTGCGCCTCGCTGCGCGCTTCGCTCGCGGACCGTTAAGCTCCGGCGTGTCTCGCACGCTCAGGACCGACATGCCGGGCCCGGACCGCCGCGTGAGTGTGGACGACGTGCGCGCGAAGGGCTGGGCGGCGCTCTTCGCCCCGGACGTCGCGGTGCCGCTCCCGCTCGTGGTCGAGCTCGGCTTCGGGCGCGGCGAGTTCCTCCGCGCGCTCGCCGCGGCGGCGCCCGAGCGTGCGCACGTGGGCGTCGAGCGCTCGCATCGGCGCGTCCTCAAGATGGCGCGGCGCCTCGCGAAGACGGAGGAGCGGAACCTGCGGCTGATCGAGGCCAGCGCCGAGGACGTGGTGCGCGACGCGCTCGCCGACGCGAGCGTGTCCGCCTGCTGGATCAACTTCCCGGACCCCTGGCCGAAGAAGCGCCACCACCGCCGCCGGCTCCTCCAGCCCGCCTTCGTGGCCGCGCTGGCGCGCCGGCTCGCGCCGGGTGGCGAGCTCCACGCCGCGACCGACCACGCGGAGTACGCCGCGCAGATCGACGCCGTGCTCGCGGCCGAGCCGCTGCTCGAGAACGCGCTCGCGGCGCCGTTCGCGAGCGAGGTGCCCGGCCGGCTCCCGACCGCCTACGAGCAGATGTGGCGCGCGGAGGGCCGCGCGCTCCACTTCTTCCACTACCGGCGGCGGGCGGCATGACGCGAGCGTCCCCGGCGGCGGCGCGGCCCCACCTGAAGGACGTCTCGCCCGGCGCGCTCCGCGAGCGCTTCGCCGCGGAGGGCCTGCCGGCCTGGCGCGCGGACCAGGTGGCGAGCTGGCTCTATGCGCGCGGCGTCGACGACCCCGCGCTCTGGACGGACCTGCCGCGCGAGCTCCGCGAGACGCTCGCCGAGCGCTTCGAGACGCGCGCCCTCGAGGTCGCGAGCGTCGAGCGGTCCGTCGACGGCACGGTGAAGGCGGCGCTCGCCGCGCGCGACGGCGCCGTGCTCGAGGCCGTGCTGATCCCGGAGGAGGACCGCACCACGCTCTGCGTCTCGACGCAGGTCGGCTGCCCGCTCGCCTGCTCGTTCTGCGCAACGGGCACGCTCGGCCTGACGCGGAACCTCACGACCGCCGAGATCGTCGACCAGCTGCTCCGCATGCGCGAGCTCGTGCCCGAGCGCCGGATCACGAACGTCGTGTTCATGGGGATGGGGGAGCCGCTGCTGAACCTGCGCGCCGTGGTCGAGGCGGTGCGCACGCTCGAGCACGCGAAGGGCTTCGGCTTCGCGCCGCGGCGCGTGACGGTCTCGACCGCGGGCGTGGTGCCGCGCATCGCCGAGCTCCTCGCCGCCGTGCCCGTGAACCTGGCGGTCTCGCTCCACGCCACGACCGACGCGCTCCGCGACGAGCTCGTGCCGCTCAACAAGCGCTTCCCGCTCGCCGAGCTGCTCGGCGCGCTGCGCCGCATCCCGCAGCTCTCGCGGCGGCACCCGGTGTTCGTGGAGTACACGCTGATGGCCGGCGTGAACGACTCGCGCGCCGACGCGCGCCGGCTGGTCGCGCTGCTGCGCGGCATCCCGGCCAAGGTGAACCTGATCCCGATGAATCCGCACGCCGGCGCCCCCCAGCAGCCGCCGGCGCCCGAGGTGGCGAGTGCGTTCATGGGCGAGCTCGTGGCGGGCGGCCTGGTGGCGACGCTGCGCCGGAGCCGCGGCAGCGACATCGACGCCGCCTGCGGCCAGCTCGCCGGCCGGGGATCAGGCCGCGCCGCGTAGCGCCGAAAGGGGGGGACGTGCTCTACGCGATCGGCGACATCCACGGCGAGCTCGGGAAGCTCGAGCGGCTGCTCGACGCCCTGCCGCTCGCCGCGGGCGACCGGCTGGTGTTCCTCGGCGACTACGTCGATCGCGGCCCCGACTCGGCGGGCGTCGTCTCCCGGCTGCTGGCGCTGCGCCGCGAGGTGGACTGCGTGTTCCTGCTCGGCAACCACGAGTCGATGTTCCTCGACTTCCTCGGCTGGAAGGGAGCCGCGTACTTCGGGGGCGACGCCTTCCTCGCGAACGGCGGCGATCGCACGCTCGCGAGCTACGGCTGGTTCGGCGAGGGCTTCGAGCGGGCGAAGGCCCCCGATCTGCCGCCGGCCCACGCCGACTTCTACCGCGGACTCGGGCTCACCCACCAGGAGGGCGACTACCTGTTCGTTCACGCCGGGCTCGGTCCGCGCGGCCTCCAGAGCGGGGACCTCGCCTACGCGCTCCGCATGTCGCGGCCGGAGGACCTGCTCTGGAACCGCACCACGCACGATCTGCCGCACAACCTCGGCGTGACCGTGGTGTACGGGCACACGCCGAGCCGGGAGTTCGCCGTGCGCTGGAACGAGCCCTTCAGCATCGGGATCGACACGGGGGCGACCTTCGGCGGCCCGCTCACCGCGCTCCGCCTGCCGGACGAGGCGATCCTCCAGGCGGGTTGACGCGGCGCACGGCGCGGGGAAGCTCTCGGCCCGAGGGGGCCCTTGGAGAGCGCCAGCAGCGCCCGACGTCCGAGCGGGTTCGCGGCCCTCGGGCGCTGGGTCGCCGAGCGCCCGCGCGCCGTGGTGCTCGCCTTCGCGCTCGTCGCGCTCGCCGCGGGCATCTACGGCGCCTCCGCGTCGCGCGACCTCGTGGCCTCCGGGCTCGACGTCCCGGGCAGCGAGTCCGACCGCGTGGCGCGGCGCCTCGCGACGCGCCTCGGCGTGGGCTCGCCGGACGTCGTGGCGCTGCTGCGGGCGCCGGGCGGCGACGCGCGCGAGCCGGACTTCGCGGGCCTCGTCGTCGAGGGACTCGAGCCGCTCTTCGAGGACGAAGGCGTGCTCGGCGTGACCTCGCACTACGACACCGGGCTCGACGCGCTCGTCTCCCACGACGGCAGCGAGACGCTGGTCCTCGCCTACCTGGCGGGCTCGCAGGCCGAGCGCGTCGCCACCTACGAGCGCCTCGAGCCCGTGCTGCGCGAGCACTTTCCGGGCGTCGAGCTCGGCGGGCCGATCCCGGCCTCCGTGCTCGCGCAGCGGATCGCGGAGCAGGACGTCCGGCAGTCCGAGCTGATGGCGCTCCCGATCGCGCTCGCGCTCACGCTCTGGTTCTTCCGCGGCGTGGTCGCGGCGCTCCTCCCGATCGCGGTCGGCGCCTTCGCGCTCGCATTCTCGACGGCGCTCACGCGCGTCGTCGCGCAGTTCGCGGAGGTCTCGATCTTCTCGCTCTCCGTGGGCAGCTTCCTCGCGCTCGGTCTCTCGCTCGACTACGCGCTTCTCGTCGTGCAGCGCTTCCGCGAGGAGCTGGTGCGCAACGAGCGCGTGCTCGACGCCGTGGCGGCGACGATGCTGACGGCCGGCCGAGCGGTGCGGATCTCGGGCTTCACGGTGCTCGTGAGCATCGTGGCGCTCTTCCTCGTGCCGGTGCCGCTCGTGAGCAGCCTCGCGCTCGGCGGCACCCTCGCCGTCCTGTCCGCGCTCGTCGGCGCGCTGCTGCTGCTGCCGGCGCTCCTCGCGTGGCTCGGGCGCGACGTGGATCGCTTCGCGCTCGGGCGCCCGGCCGAGCACGCGCGCCCGAGCCGGCTCTGGGCCAGGCTCGCCGAGCTCGCGATGTGGCGGCCGTGGCTCACGCTCGCCGTGAGCGTCGCGCTCCTCGCGGGGATCACCTGGCCGGCGCTGCGCATGGAGGCGGTGCTGCCCGACGCTCGCACGTTCCCGCCCGGCAGCGAGGTGCGCCGCGTGGAGGAGCGCCTCGGCGACCCGCGCGTCTTCGATCCGAGCGGCGCCTCGAACCTCCAGCTCTCCGTCGAGACCACGGGCCGGGTGCTCGACCCCGGTGGAATTCGCGCGCTCCAGCCGTGGCTCGCGGAGCTCGCGCGCGTGCCGGGGGTGCAGGCCGTGCGCACGCCGCTCGCGCGGCTCGATCCCGAGCGCGGGCGCGAGAGCGCGGACGCCGCGGGCCGGATGGAGCTCGACCGCACCGTCCACGAGGACCTCGCGCTCGTGAACGTGCAGGGCGCCCACCCGTGGCGCTCGGCGGAGGCCGCCGAGACCGTGGCCCGCGTGCGCGCGCTCCCGCACCCGGGCCTTCGCGTCGAGGTGGGCGGGCCCACGGCGCTGCTCGTCGACGTCCGCGGCACGCTGAGCCGCTGGGGCGTCCTCGTCGCGGGGCTCGTGATCCTCTGGAACGTCGCCGTGCTGTTCGTCTCGTTCCGCTCCGTCCTCGTGCCGATCAAGGCGGCGCTCGTGAACCTGCTCGCGCTCGCCGCGAGCTACGGCGTGCTCGTGCTCGTGTTCCAGGACGGCCGCCTCGCCGGGCTGCTCGACTTCGAGCCGCCGGGCGGCATCGAGGCCACGATCCCGGTCGTGATGGCGGCGATCGTGTTCGGGCTCTCGATGGACTACGAGGTGTTCCTGCTCGCGCGCATCCAGGAGGAGTACGCCCGGCACAGCGACGTGCGGCGCAGCATCCGGGACGGCGTCGCGTGGAGCGGCCGGGTCATCACGAGCGCCGCGCTGATCCTGCTCGTGGTGATCGGCGCCTTCACGCTCGGCGAGCTGATCTTCGTGAAGGAGATCGGCGTCGGCATCGCCTCGGCGATCGTGCTCGACGTCACCCTGGTCCGCGCGCTGCTCGTGCCCGCCGCCATGAAGCTGCTCGGGCGCCGGGCCTGGTGGGGCCCCCGGACGCGAGCGGTCCCGTCGGACGGGCCGGCCCCCTAGTTCTGCGGCAGCACCAGCCGCTGTCCGGCCTTGATCCGGTGGGCGCTCCTGAGGCCGTTCAGCGCCGCGATCGACTTCGGGGTGGTGCCGTGGCGGCGCGCGATGCTGTCGAGCGTGTCACCGCGGCGCACGACGTACACGGCCGCCTGCTCCGAGGCGCCGTCGGCCGAGGCGAGCGTGCTGCCGCGGCCCGGGATCGAGAGCTTCTGCCCGACCTTCACGAGCCGGACGTTCTTGATGCCGTTGTGCGCGGCCAGCTCGCGCTCCGAGACGCCGTAGCGCCGCGCGATCTTGCCGAGGGTGTCGCCCTTGCGCACGCGGTGCACGGTGCCTCGGGCGGGCGACGCTGCGGCGACGCGGCGCGCCGGCTCCGGCGCCGGGAGCGCGGCGACGACGCGCCCGCTGCCCGGGATCTTCAGCCGCTGGCCGACGCGGATGCGGTTCGCGCTGCGGATGCCGTTCGCCGCCATCAGGTCCTTGGTGCGGACCCCGAACCGGGCGGCGATGCGGGACAAGGTGTCGCCGCGGCGCACGCGGTACTCGGTCTCGCGGACCTGTGCGACGTGGCGGTCGCGCGGCGAGATCGAGGCGAGCACGACCTCCGGGGCGGCGCGCAGCGGGTCGCGCGGCACGCGCAGCGCATAGCCCTTCGGGACGAAGTGCTGCCCCTTCCAGACCGCGTCGGAAAGGCCGAGGTTCGCCGCGCGCAGCGCGTCGAGGGACACGCCGAAGGCGGCGGCGAGCGTGCTCGGCCGATAGTAGCCGTCGAGCGCGATGATCTCGGGGCTCTCCGGCGCCTCCCGCGCGAGGCGTCCGAAGTAGCGCTCGGCGTTCTCCTCCACCTCGAGCGCAGCCAGGAATTCGGTGTAGAAGTTCTTCGAGGCGAAGCCGAAGCTCCGGCTCTTGTAGCGCTCGATGATCGTCGCCATGTCGCGCGTGCCAAGCTGCCGACTCGCGCGCTGCATGCCGCCGATGCCGTGGTTGTAGCCCGTGAGCGCGAGCGGCCAGGAGCGCGTGCGCTCGTAGTTCTGGCGCAGCAGCCGCGCGGCCGCGATGGTGGCGAGCCACGGGTCGTTGCGCTCGTCGATCACGTGGTCGACCCGCATGAATAGACGGCCGGTCGAGCGCGTGAACTGCCAGAGCCCCGAGGCGCCCACGTGCGAGCGCGCGGCCGGGTTGAACGACGACTCGACGTGCGGCAGCGAGGCCAGCTCGACCGGCATGCCCCGCTCGGCGAAGATGCCGCGCATGTAGTGCTCCCAGCGCCCCTGGCGGATCAGCCCCGCGCGGAACTTGTCCGCCTGGCCGAGCTGGAAGCGGACGCGGCCCGCCGCGGCGCGGAGCGTCCCGTTCGAGACGCCGTCCGGGAACAGCGACAGCACGCGCCGCTCCTCGGCATCGAGCCCGCTGCGCTTTCCGCTCGCGAGCCGGCGCAGGATCGCCTGGTAGTGCTCGCGGCGCTGCCGGAGGAAGCGCTCCTGGCCGAGCCGCGAGCCGCCGCCCGGCAGGCGCACCACCTCATAGACGACCGAGAGGTGCTCGGAGTCGTGGAGCAGGCCGCCGCCGGTGTCGACCTCGCTGTAGATGCGCTTCCAGAACTCGACGCGCGGGACGAGCGCGGGGGACTTCGGGAAGTCGGGCTGGCGCGAGGCGAGCGAGCGGCGGGGCGGGGCGGGGGCCGGCGCCAGCGAGGCCCGTTCGGCCGGCGCGGGTGCGTGCGGGACGGGGGCCGGCGGCTCGAGGCCCGCCGGCACGGTGGCCCCTGCGAGCGGCGCCAACACCTCACCGGGCAGATCGGCCGCCGCGGGCGCCGCCGCGAGCGAGCACGCCAGGACCAGCCCCCGGCCGACGTTCGGGCGACACCGTGATGACCACCGCACACGCATCCGCTCACCCATCGGGAGGTTCGAGTCTCAGCTGAAGGCGGGGGAACGCCGGGGACCCGCGCAGTGTAGAGACCGTGCTCGACGCTGCCACCGATCCCGCCTTCGCACGGGACGGCGCGGTCACGCGACGCGCAAAGAGACACCGAAACGTGAGCCGCCGCGGCGCGAGAGCGCGTGCGAGGCGCTCCTCGCGCTAGCGCCGGCGGCTCTTGCGGCGCGCGGCCTTCGCCTGCTTGCGCTTCTTCTTCTTGGCGTCGCCCCTCTGGCGGGCCTCGGCCTGGCGGCGCAGCTGGCGGTTCCCGCCGCCGAGCAGCGCCGCGGGGTCGAAGCCCGCGGCGCCGGCGCCCGGTCCGGCGCCGGCGAGTCGTCCCAGACCCGGGACTCGGCCGAGCAGGCCGCCGCCGCCGCCGAGCGCGCCCATCATCTCGCGCATCTGGCGGAAGCGGCCCACCAGCTCCTGCACCTCGCGCGGGCTGCGGCCGCTCCCGCGCGCGATGCGCGCGGCGCGGCTCCGCTCGATCAGCTCGGGGCGCTTGCGCTCCCCGGGCGTCATCGACTGGATCATCGCCTGGGTCTTCACGAGCTCGCGCTCGTCCACCTGGCCGGCGAGCTCGCCGACCCCCGGCAGCTTCGCGAGGACGTCGCGCAGCGGCCCCATCTTCTGGAGGGTGCGGAGCTGCGTCAGCAGGTCCTCCATGCCGAAGCGGCCGCGCAGCATGCGCTCGGCGTCGGCCTCCGCCTGTTGGGCGTCCACGACCTCCTCGAAGTCGCGGACCAGCCCGACCACGTCGCCCATGCCGAGGATGCGCGTCGCGAGGCCCTCGGGACGGAACTCCTCCAGGCGGTCGAGGCTCTCGCCGGTGCCCACCCACTTGATCGGGACGCCGGTCACGGCCTTCACGGCGAGCGCGGCGCCGCCCCGGGCGTCGCCGTCGAGCTTGGTGAGGATCACGCCGTCGAGCCGCAGCTGCTCGGCGAAGGCGCGCGCGACGTTCACGGCGTCGCGTCCCATCAGGGCATCGCAGACGAGGAGCGTGTTCGCGGGCTCGGTGGCGGTGGCGACCGCCCGGAGCTCCGCCATCAGCTCGGCGTCGATGGCGAGGCGCCCGGCGGTGTCGTACACGATCGCGTCGAAGCCCTCGCTCTCGGCGCGCGCGCGGGCCTGTGCGCAGAGGGCGGGCGGCGTTTCGCCGGGCGCGCCGGCGTGGACCGGCACGTCGAGAGAGGCGCCGAGCCGCTGCAGCTGCTCCACCGCGGCCGGCCGCTGCACGTCGGCCGCCACGAGCAGCGGGCGGTGCCCCTGCTTCTGGAGCCGGCGCGCGAGCTTCGCGGCGACCGTCGTCTTGCCCACGCC
>Ga0075327_1000453_pt1 | contig 11582 bp, 10 predicted proteins | sample MayberrySE_Catta_2_FD_120056 | JGI IMG/M metagenome (GOLD analysis project Ga0075327, IMG submission 120056) | Natural and restored wetland microbial communities from the San Francisco Bay, California, USA, that impact long-term carbon... | ecosystem: Environmental > Terrestrial > Soil >...
ACGTCCCCGTCCCACAGCCCGAGCGCGCAGCCGTCCTTGCGGCGGTCGCTGGCGCCGACCCAGACGCCGTCCGATCCGCGCGCGATCGCCTGACCGCCGCCGAAGACGTCGGCCGCGAGGGCGGGCGGCGGCTCCACCTCGTGGCCGAGCGCGGCGAGCGCCGCGCCGAGCGTCCCGCCCTCTTCGACGGCGAGCCCCGGAGCCTCGATCACCACGCGCGCCCCGCTCGTCCAGCGGAAGCGCGGCGCGTCGAGCGCCTCCTGCGGGTTCAGGCCGGCGTCCACGAGCGCGGCGACGAAGGCGGTGTGCGCCTGCGCCTGGACGTCGCCGCCCATGATGCCGAACGCGAGCCAGGGCTCGCCCGCGCGGAGCAGGAAGCCGGGCATCAGCGTGTGGAAGGGGCGCTTGCCCGGCGCGAGCGCGCTCGGGTGCCCCGGGTCGAGGCGGAAGCCCGCGCCGCGCGACTGGAGCAGGATGCCGGTGTCGCCGCACGCGATGCCCGAGCCGAAGCCGGTGAAGAGGCTCTGGATGAACGAGACCTGGTTGCCCTCGGCGTCGGCGGTGCAGAGCACGGTGGTATCACCGCCGCCGTGGCCGGCGCGCACGCCGGCGAGCGCGCGCTCGCCGATCTGCGCCGCGCGCTCGCGCGCGTACGCCGCGCCGAGAAGCGCCTCGATCGGGAGCGGCATGTGCTCGGGATCGGCGAAGTGCGCGTCGCGGTCGGCCATGGCGAGCTTCACCGCCTCGATGCGGCGATGCCAGGCGAGCGCGGAGGCGGGCGCGGCCGGCTCGAAGCAGCCGAGCACGCCGAGCGCGAGGAGCGCGGTCGCGCCCTGCCCGTTCGGCGGCAGCTCCGCCACCGTGATGCCGCGATAGCGCGCGCGGAGCGGCTCCACCCAGCTCGACTCGTGGCGCGCGAGATCCTCGGCCGCGAGGAAGCCTCCCTCGGCGCGCGCGGTCGCCGCGATCGCCTCCGCGAGCTCGCCGCGGTAGAAGGCCGCCGCCCCGCCCTTCGCGATGGCGCGCAGGCTCGCCGCGAGGCGCGGGTTCCGGAACCACTCGCCCGCCTTCGGCGTGGCGCCGCCGGGCGCGAAGGTCTCGCGCGCCGCGGAGTTCACGAGGGCGCCCATGCGCTCGAGCCCCCACCAGTAGTGGGCGACGAGCTCCGTCACCGCGAAGCCGTCCTCCGCCGCGCGGATGGCTGGCTCGAGCAGCGTCGCCAGCCCGAGCGTTCCGTAGCGGCCGGCGAGCGCCCCCCATGCGTGGACGGCGCCCGGCACGGTGACGGAGAGGATGCCGCGCGGCGCGATCGAGTCGAGGCCGCGCTCGCGGTAGGCCGCGAGCGTCGCGCCCGCCGGCGCACGCCCGCTCCCGTTCAGGCCGACGAGGCGCCGCTCGCGCGCCGACCAGAAGAGCGCGAACGCATCGCCTCCGAGACCCGTCTGCATCGGCTCGACGACGGCGAGCACGGCGGCCGCCGCGATCGCGGCGTCGATGGCGTTGCCGCCGCGCCGCAGCATCTCCACGCCCGCCGCGCTCGCGATCGGCACGCTCGTCGCGACCATGCCGCGGCGGGCGAGCACGCAGGAGCGTTCGCTCCGGAGCGGCGAGCCGACGCGCGCGCGCTGCGTGGCGAGCATCAGCCGGCGCCGCGCCGCCGCCGCGCGCCGGAGTCCGTCGCCTCGAGCTGCGGCGCCCGGGCCGCGAGCGCACGCAGGAAGGCGGCCCGGTCGGCGGGCGAGATCATGATGCGCTTGCCGCCGTAGCGGATCAGCAGGCGGTCGAGCGAGGGCGCCGGGCTCGAGAGGGGGTTCCGGGTGGGGTCGACGGCGTCGATCGCTGCGAGCGGCACGCGCCAGCGGAAGAGGGAGGCGCGGACCCGGAGGGCGTCGCCTTCGAAGGTGTAGTCGACGGCGTAGAGCACGTGGAGCTGGAACACCCCTGCGAGCAGCAGCAGCGGCGCCACGAACGCGGGCGCGCCGACGCCGCCGAGCCAGAGCCAGGCGGCGACCGCGAAGTCGATCAGCGAGGCGGCCCAGAGCACGGCCACGAGCCAGCCGTCGCGCTTCGCGGCGAAGCGCTCGGGCGGCAGGGCAGCCGCCGCGGCCGCCACTCAGTACACCCCGCCGAGCTTGCGGTGGTCCCAGGACACCACGCGCTCGGGACGGACGCGGATGCCGGTGCGCTTCGGCACCGTCGCCATCAACGCGCTCCGGAGCTGCTCGGGGTTCGGGGCGTTCCCGGCGCCGCCCGCGCTCTTTGCGCCCACGCGCGCCAGGATGTCGAGCACCTGCTCCTTCTCGCGCACGAGCTCCGCCTCTCCCTGGAGCACGACGCCGCGCAGCTCCGCGTAGACGGTGCCGCTCTCGGCGAGCAGGCTGACGCGCGGGTCGCGCTCGAGGTTCTTGATCTTCTGGCTCTTCGTGAACGTCGTCATCACCACGGCGCCGTCGTCCTCGAGCGCGAACCACATCGGCATCGGGTGCGGGTAGCCGCGCGGGTCGAGCGAGCAGATGACGATCGTCTGGGCGCCCGCGAGGAACGCCTTCTGCTCGGCCTCGGTCATGCGGATCTGGTCGCGTCGGGACAAGCCTGTCTCCTACTTCGTGAGGTGGACGAGCACGCTGCGCGGACCGCCCGCGCGCCGGTGCTCCCAGAGATAGATGCCCTGCCAGGTGCCGAGGCCGAGGCGGCCGCCGACCACCGGGATCGAGAGCGACGCCGCGGTGAGCGCGGCCTTGACGTGCGCCGGCATGTCGTCGGGCCCTTCGGCCCGGTGCGTGTAGAGCGGGTCGTCCTCGGGCACCAGGCGCTCGAGCCAGCGCTCGAGGTCGCGGCGCGCGCTCGCATCGGCGTTCTCCTGGATCAGCAGGCTGGCCGAGGTGTGCTGGAGGAAGAGCGTGCAGAGGCCTTCCTCCACGCCGGCCCCCTCCACCAGGCGCGCGACCTTGCGCGTGAACTCGTGGAGCCCGGGGCCGCGCGGCGCGAGCTCGAGGCGCGCGATCATCCGCTTCGCCTCGCGGCCTTGGCCCGCGCGACGAAGCGCGCGTTCGCGTCGCGGAGCGCCTGCTCGGGGTCGACCCCCGCCCGGTTCGCGAGCGCGGCGAGCGCGAAGAGCCGCTCGCCGAGGGCGGCCGCGTCGAGCTCCTCGCCGGCCGGCGCGGGCAGCGCCGCGCCGAGGCCCTCGCGCGCTGCGCGGCGCTGGAGCTTCGCCGCGCGCGCGAGCGCGGGGAGCGCGAGCGGCACGTCGTCGAGCGGATCGGCGCCGCGCCCGCCCTCCGCACGCTCCGCCGCCTTGATCGCCTCCCAGCTCCGCGTCTGCTCCTCGGCCGTCCGGATCTCCGCCTCGCCGCCGAACACGTGCGGATGCCTCCGCACGAGCTTCTCACAGATCCCCGCGGCGACGTCGTCGAAGCCGAAGTGGCCGGCCTCCTCCGCCATGCGCGCGTGGAAGACGACCTGGAGCAGCAGGTCGCCGAGCTCGCCGCGCAGCTCCTTCATGTCGCCGCGGCGGATCGCCTCGTCGACCTCGTACGCCTCTTCGAGCGTGTAGGGGGCGATCGAGGCGAAGTCCTGCTCGAGGTCCCACGGGCAGCCGCCCGCGGGATCGCGCAGCTTCGCCATGATCGCGAGCAGACGGTCCATCGCGCTCACGCGCGGCAACGTAGCGTGTCGATCCGGCGCTCCCCCATGCGCCGTCCCACTGAGCCATGGAGTGCATCTCCGAAGGCGCGCGCCCCGGTGCAATGCGCGGCGATGATACGCTCCTCGTGATGCGCCTCCTCACATCGAGGATTTCCCTGTCTCGCGCCCTTGCCGGGCTCGGCCTCGTCGTCGCTTCGTTCGGAGCGCTCGGATGCCGACCGCCCGACGCCGCCGCTCCCACCAGGCCCGGGATCGTCCTGATCTCCCTCGACACCGTGCGCCGCGATGCTCTCGGCCTCTATCTTCCAGCCGACGCGGCGCAACCGAGCGCAACACCCCGTCTCGACGCCCTGGCCGATTCGGCGGCCGTCTTCGAGCGCGCGTACGCGGCGGTGCCGTTCACCCTGCCGTCGCATCTCTCGATGCTCACCGGGGTGTACCCGGACGTCCACGGCGTGGACACCCGGAACGAAGTGCTGAATCCGTCGATCCCCACCCTGGCCCAGATTCTGCGCCGCGACGGCTACCGCACGCTCGCGGTGGTCTCGAACATGTGGATGAAGCCCGGATTCGGGCTCGAGCGCGGCTTCGACCACTACGAGCGCATCGACTACAGCCTCACCTATTCGCAGCGCATCAACACCCGCGCTTTCGAGCTGCTCGATGCGCCGCGCGAAGGCGACGCGGACGACGAGCCGACCTTTCTCTTTCTTCACTACGTCGACGCCCATTCCGACTTCTTCTCCGTGGGGCGAAACACCCTGCCCTATTACGCGCCCCCTGAGCTGCTCGCCGAGCTCGGCATTCCGGAAGGCGACGAAAGCTTCTGCGACGAAGGAGGACGCTGTGCCACGAAATACCTGATCGCCGCCGACGTCGAAGGGCGCGAGATCCCGGCCGAGCAAATGGAGAAGATCCGCGCGCTCTACCGCGCCGGGATCCGCTCTCTCGACCGCGATCTCGGCTTGCTCTTCGACGGCCTGCGCGCGCGCGGGCTGTGGGACGACGCGTTCGTGATCGTCACCGCCGATCACGGCGAAGAGTTCCGCGAGCACGGCGGGCTCATCCATTCGCAGCCCTACGTCGAGAATCTCGCCGTCCCGCTGATCGTCAAGATGCCGGACGCGGCGGCCGCAGGAACGCGTCCGGGGGCGCTGGTCGAGACGCTCGATCTGCCCTCCACCGTCCTCGACTATCTCGGGCTGGAGGCCCCCGCGCACCTGCAGGGCAAGAGCTTCCTGCCCGTGCTGCGCGGCGAGCGCTCCTCACGTCGGTTCACCTTCGGCCGCGACAAGAAGAAGCGGCGGAAATTCGCCCTGCGCACCGAGCGATTCACCCTGGTGGAAGATCTCGCCGCCGGGAAGGTGGAGCTCTTCGACCTGCATGACGACCCGCAGGAGCTCGACAACGTGGCCGCGCGGCACCCGGAAAGGACCGCGGAGCTGCGCGCCCTGCTCCGCAAAGCGGTGGAGGAAAACAGCCAACGCGCCGAAGAGCTCTCTGCGACAAGCCTGACCGAAGGTTCCCTGCTCACTCCCGAAGAAGAAGAAAGGCTCAGATAGATCGGATACCTCCAATGAACACGACCTCTCCCTCCCACGCGAATGCGCGGCCGCCGCCGCCGCCGCTCTCGGGGCTCAGGTCGATCACCCAGTCCGCGCAGCGGATCACGCTCGCCGGCGCTCGCGCAGCTGGCCGAGCGCCGAGAGGAAGCTGACCAGCTGGTCCAGCCACGCGCAGTAGAGCCCGTAGGCGTCGCGCTGCCTGGCGCCGAGACGCTCGTAGAGAAGCAGCTGCGGGTCACCCCCGCCCGCCGCAGGTGCGGGCAGGGGCACGCCGAGCGCGATCAGACGCGTGCGGGCCACCTCGATCAGCGCGGCCTCCGGTGTCGGCGCCGCGCGCGCGAGATCCTCGAGCCCGCGCAGCACGAGATCGGCGCCGGGCAGTCCCTCGAGGTCGGCGAGCGCGCTCAGGGGGCCTCCTTCGCGCCTGCGCAGACCTCCTCGAGCCGCTCGCGCAGCTCGCGGCCCGACACACGCGGAAAGCGCTCCAGGCGCGGCTCCATCTGCGCCAGCGCCGACCGGAGCGCGGCGCAGCTCACCAGCCCGCGTTCCAGCATGGCGCGGGCGTCCGCAAGGTCCCGCTCGAAGCCGCGGGCCAGCTTTGCGAGCGCCTGCGCGCGCAGGTCATAGTGGCGGACCTCGAGTGGCCCGAAGCGGCCGACGAGGGGGCTCCTCTCCCGCCAGTCCCGGAGCTCGGGCAGGAAGTGGTCCGGCGACGCCAGCTCCACGTTCACGTCGAGCTCCTCCTTGATGCGGGCGATGGCCGCGAACGCACCCTCGGGCTCCGGGTCGAGCTTCAGGTCGAGCTCCACGGTGGCGCTGCGCCAGCCCGAGAGAAGCGCGGTGGCGCCGCCAGTGAGGTAGACCACGCCCGGGCCCCGGCACGCCCGCCCGAGCGCATCGAGCACCTGGCGCAGTGGGTCGGGGTCGAGAGGGCGGCGCATCGGCGCGATGCTAGTCGGGGCCTGGCTTCCCGCCCGTGAGGCTGCCGTGCGGCTGCGCGAGGCTCGGGACTCAGAGCACCTTCTTGAGGTAGCGCCCCGTGTAACTCTCCGCGCACTTCGCGACCTCTTCGGGCGTCCCGGCCGCGACGAGGCGCCCGCCGCCGCCGCCGCCCTCGGGACCGAGGTCGATCACCCAGTCCGCGCAGCGGACCACGTCGAGGTTGTGCTCGATCACGATCACGGTGTTGCCGGCCTCGACCAGGCGGTCGAGCACCGCGAGGAGCTTCCGGAGGTCGTCGAAGTGGAGGCCCGTGGTGGGCTCGTCGAGGATGTACACGGTGCGGCCGGTCGCGGTGCGCGAGAGCTCGCGCGCGAGCTTGATGCGCTGCGCCTCGCCGCCCGACAGGGTGGGCGAGGGCTGGCCGAGCTTCAGGTACCCGAGCCCGACCTCCGCCAGCGTGCGGATCCCGGCCACGACGGCCGGCTGGTGCTCGAAGACGCCGAGCGCCTCGTCGACCGAGAGGTCGAGCACCTCGGCCACGTTCAGCCCCTTGAAGCGGACGCGCAGCGTGGCCTCGTTGAAGCGCTTGCCCTTGCACACCTCGCAGGGCACGAACACGTCGGCGAGGAAGTGCATCTCGATGCGCTTGACGCCGTCGCCCTCGCACGCCTCGCAGCGGCCGCCCTTCACGTTGAAGGAGAAGCGGCCCGGCTTGTAGCCGAAGGCGCGCGCCTCGGCGGTGCCCGCGAACACGGCACGGATCTCGTCGAACACCTTCGTGTACGTGGCCGGGTTGCTGCGCGGCGTCCGCCCGATCGGGCGCTGGTCGATGTCGATCACCTTGTCGACGTGGCCGACGCCCATCACGCGGCGGTGCGCGCCGGGCACGTCGTGGCTCGCGTGGAGCGCGCGGCGCAGCGCCGGGTAGAGGATCGAGTTCACGAGCGTGCTCTTGCCGGCGCCCGATACGCCCGTCACCGCGATCATCGTCTCGAGCGGGAAGTCGACGTCGAGGCCCGCGAGGTTGTGCTCGCGCGCGCCCTCGACGCGGAGCGCCTTCCCCGAGCCCTTGCGCCGCCGCAGCGGCGTCTCGATCCGGAGCTTGCCCGAGAGGTACCTGCCGGTGAGCGAGCGGCTCGCGCGGCGGATCTGGGCCGGCGTGCCGGCCGCGACCACCTCGCCGCCGCGGACGCCCGCGCCGGGGCCGAAGTCGAGCACCCAGTCGGCCGACTCGATCGTCTCCTGGTCGTGCTCGACCACGATCACGCTGTTGCCGAGGTCGCGCAGCCGCTCGAGCGTGCGCAGCAGCCGCCCGTTGTCGCGCTGGTGGAGGCCGATCGAGGGCTCGTCGAGCACGTAGAGCACGCCGGTGAGCTCGCTCCCGATCTGGCTCGCGAGGCGGATGCGCTGGCTCTCGCCGCCGGAGAGGGAGGGCCCGGGCCGGTCGAGCGTGAGGTAGCCGAGCCCGACGTCGGAGAGGAAGCCGAGCCGCGCGTGGATCTCCTTCAGCACCTCTTCCGCGATCTGGCGCTCGCTCGGCCCGAGCGCGAGCTCGCGCAGCCAGCTCCGCGTCTCCTCGATCGTGCCGGCCGCGAGCTCGGGCAGCGAGCGCCCGCCGAGCTTGACGGCGCACGACTCCGGGCGCAGCCGCCGCCCGCCGCACGAGGAGCAGTCGGTCTCCGAGAGGTACTGCACGTACCAGCGCCGCATGCCCTCGGACTTCGTCTGGCGGAAGCGCCGGTAGAGCTCGTTGAGCACGCCCTCGAAGGCGCGCTCGAACTCGATCTTGCCCGACGCGAACTTGACGGAGTGCGAGATGCGCGCGCCGCCGGTGCCGCGCAGCAGCAGCTCGCGGTGCTTCTTCGGAAGCGCCTGCCACGGCTTGTCGAAGTCGATCTTGTAGGCGCGCGCGAGGTTGTGGATCAGCGAACCCGTCCAGCTCTCCGACTTCCCGATCACGCTCGCGTAGGGCGCGATCGCGCCCTCGTTCACGCTCTTGGTCGGATCGGGCACGACGAGGTCCGGATCCATCTCGGGCTTCGTGCCGAGGCCGTTGCAGTCCGGGCACATGCCGAGCGGCGAGTTGAAGGAGAAGCTCTGTGGCGACAGCTCGGGGAAGCCGAGGTCGCAGACGTGGCAGTGGAGCTGCTCGGAGTACAGGCGCTCGTCGCCGCCGCCGAAGTCCGCGAGGAGGAGGCCCTTGCCCTTCCGGAGCGCCGTCTCGACCGAGTCGGCGAGGCGCGTCGCGAAGCCCGCGTCGCCCGCCGCGCCCTCCGGCACCACGAGCCGGTCGACCACCACGTCGATGGTGTGCTTCTTCTTCTTGTCGAGCGCCGGCAGCTCGTCGCCGCGCACCACCTTCCCGTCGATGCGGAAGCGGCCGAAGCCCTCGCCCACGGCGTCGGCGAGCACGTCGCGGTACTCGCCCTTGCGGTTGTCCACGAGCCGCGCGATGAGCATGAAGCGCGCGCCGGCGGGCTGCGCGCGGAGGCGATCGGCGATCTCGGCGGCTGAGAGCCGCTCGACCGGCCGGCCGCAGCGGTGGCAGTGCTGGCGCCCGATGCGCGCCCACAGCACGCGCAGGTAGTCGTGGATCTCCGTGATCGTGCCGACCGTCGAGCGCGGATTGTTGCTGGCGGCCTTCTGCTCGATCGAGATCGTCGGAGAGAGCCCGCGGATGTGGTCGACCTTCGGCTTCTCCATCTGGCCGAGGAACTGCCGCGCGTACGCGGAGAGCGACTCCACGTAGCGGCGCTGGCCCTCGGCGTAGAGCGTGTCGAAGGCGAGGCTCGACTTGCCCGAGCCCGAGGGGCCCGTGAACACGACGAGGCGCTGCTTCGGGATCTCGACGTCGATCCGCTTGAGGTTGTGCTCGGCGGCGCCGCGGACCTCGATGGATTCCAGGGCGGAGGGGGAGGGCATCGAGCGGGCGAGGCTAGCAAGTCCCGCGCTCGGCCGGCCGATACGCCGGCTCATGCACCCCTACGCCGTGGTGCCGATCGTGGCGTGCACGCTCACTGCTGCCACCGCGCTGGCGGTGTGGATGCGCGACCCTTCGAATCGCCGCGTCTGGCCGGTCGCGTCGGTGAGCGGGCTGGCCTCGCTCTGGGCCTTCGGCGAGATCGGCTGGAATCTCGCGCCCGACGCCGACAGCGCCGTCGCCTGGATGCGGCTCTCCGCGCTCGGCTGGGTGCCGATCGGGCCGGCCGCCTTCCACGCACTGATGGTGGCGCGCGACCGCGACACGGAGCTCGTTCGCAGCGCGATCCGCGCGAACTACGCGGTGTCGGGGGTGCTGATGATCGTCGCGCTCGCGACGCCGTGGCTGGTCGAGGACGCCGTACGCACGTGGTGGGGCTGGTCGGTGGTGCCCGGACCGGGCATGGCCGTCCAATACGCGATCACCGGCGGCAGCGTCGGCGCGGGGCTCCTGCTCGGCTGGCTCGGCGACACGCTGGCGCCCGACGAGCGGCGCCGCGTGGTGGCGGTGCGGATCGCGATCGGCGTGCCTCTCGTGATCACCTCGCTCACCGACGTGATCCTCCCCGTCCTCGGCCACCACGACGTCCCGCGCCTCGGCACGCTCTCGCTCGCGCTGATCGGAGGCGTGCACGTCTGGAGCTTCATCCGCTACGGCGATTCGATCCTCGTGCCCGAGGGCCTCACGGCCCGCGTGCTGCGCACGCTGCCCGACGGCATGGCCTCGCTCACCCTCGAAGGCCGCGTGCGCGCCGCCAACGAGCGGCTCGCGGCGCTGCTCGGTACGACCCCGGTCGCGCTCGCGGGCGAGCGCTTCGGCAGCTTCCTCTCGCTCGACGCGTTCCAGCCGCCACGCGAGCTGCGCGACGTCGAGTGCCGCCTGCTGCCGCGCGAGGACGCGCCGGTGGACGTCTCGCTCTCGACCCTGCTGCACCGCGACCGGCGCGGCTGGCCGAGCGGCATCGTGCTGATCGTGCGCGACCTGCGCGAGGTCGTGGCGCTCCGCAGCCGGCTTCTCACCTCGGGCCGCATGGCGGCGGTGGGGGAGCTCGCCGCCGGCATCGCGCACGAGCTCAACAATCCCATCGCGTACGTCCGCGCGAACCTCTCGCTGCTGCGCGAGCACGTCGGGACGCTGCGCAAGGAAATGGCCAGCGGGCCGGCCTCCGCCGTGCTCGCGCCGGTGCTCGCCGAGGCCGAGGAGATCGTGGACGAGTCGCTCGAGGGCATGGACCGCGCGGCCGGCATCGTGCGCGACGTGCGCGAGTTCTCGCACGCGGGGAGCAGCGAGCGCCGCAGCGCGGACGTCGCCGACCTCGTGCAGCAGTCCGTGCGCGTGGCGCGCCTGCAGCTGCCGCGCCGCGCCGAGTTCGAGCTCGCGCTCGCGGGGCTTCCGCCCATCGAGTGCGAGCCCCAGCGCCTGAAGCAGCTCTTCCTGAACCTGCTCGTGAACGCGGCCCAGGCCGTGGGGGAAGGCGGGCGCATCCACGTGACCGGCGCGGCGGACGAGGGCGGGGTCTCGCTCCGCTTCCACGACGACGGCTGCGGCATCGCGCCCGGCCACCTGGAGCGCATCTTCGATCCCTTCTTCACGACGAAGCCCGTCGGCATCGGCACCGGGCTCGGCCTCGCGATCGCCTTCCGCATCGTCGAGGAGCACGGCGGCCGGATCGCCGTGAGCTCGACGCCCGGCGCCGGGACCGAGGTCCACGTGTGGCTGCCGGCAGGACGCGAGCCGTAGCCCCGCCGCGGGCCGCATCAAGGCCCGCGGACGGCCGGCCGATGGCCGTGGGCATGGCGGAGAGCCGCGAAACGGCGCCGGACAAGATCCACCCCGAGCCCGTGGAGCGGCGCAGCGCCTTGCGCGTCCGCACGAAGCTCGAGGTGCTCGTGAGCTGGGACGAGACCCGCGAGCTCGCGCGCGCGCAGGACCTCTCCGAGAGCGGGCTCTTCCTCCGCACGAGCCACCCGAACGAGCCCGGCACGGCGGTCGAGCTCGAGCTCCACGACGTGCGCGGGCGCCCCTTCCACGTCGAGGGCACGGTCGTCTGGGTGCGGCTCGCGGCCGATCGGCTGGGCGAGCCCGGCATGGGGATCAAGTTCCGTAACCTCGACGACTGGGATCGCACGATCCTCGCGGAGCTGGTGGAGGCCGCGCTGCGTACGCCCTAGCATGCGCTGCACGCCCGAGGTGCACGCATGTATCAGGAGCTGCTCTACGCGGTCGAGGATCCGGTCGCGACCATCACGTTCAACCGCCCCGACCGGCTGAACGCGCTGACGAGCCGCATGACCGACGAGCTGCGGCATGCGGTCGCCGCCGCCGAGGCCGACGAGCGCGCGGTCGCGATCGTCATCACGGGCGCGGGGCGCGGCTTCTGCGCGGGCGCGGACCTGAAGGGCTTGAAGGCGATCGGCGAGGGCCGGGGCTTCGGCGAGGGCGCGAATCTC
>Ga0075327_1000454_pt1 | contig 11579 bp, 13 predicted proteins | sample MayberrySE_Catta_2_FD_120056 | JGI IMG/M metagenome (GOLD analysis project Ga0075327, IMG submission 120056) | Natural and restored wetland microbial communities from the San Francisco Bay, California, USA, that impact long-term carbon... | ecosystem: Environmental > Terrestrial > Soil >...
CTTGAGATAGACCGGTTCGCCGTCGTCCCCGGTGCCGAGCGGCTCGGTGGCGAGATCGACCTGAAGCGAACCGGCCAGCGCATAGGCGACCACCAGCGGCGGCGACGCAAGGTAATTGGCGCGCACATCGGGATTGACCCGCCCCTCGAAATTGCGGTTGCCGGAAAGCACCGCCGCGGCGACGAGATCGCCTTCGGCGATCGCTTCCGAGATCGGCTCGGGCAGCGGGCCGGAATTGCCGATGCAGGTGGTGCAGCCGTAGCCGACGAGGTTGAAGCCGACCTTGTCGAGGTCCTCCTGCAAGCCGGAACGGGAAAGATACTCGCCGACAACCTGGCTTCCCGGCGCCAGCGAGGTCTTGACCCAGGGCTTTGGCTTCAGCCCCTTGGCGGCGGCATTGCGGGCGAGCAAACCGGCGGCGATCATCACGTAAGGATTGGAGGTATTGGTGCACGATGTGATCGCCGCGATGACCACGTCGCCGTGGCCGACCGAATAGTCACTGCCGGCGACGGGCACGCGCTTGGATTCCTCACCTGGTTTCTTGAACTCGTTGGCGAGCGCGTCGAGAAACCGCGCCTTGGCCTCGGTCAACGGCACGCGGTCCTGCGGCCGTTTCGGTCCGGCCATCGACGGCACGACGTCGGCAAGATCAAGCTCGAGGGTCGACGAAAACACCGGCTCCGGCGAATTCTCATCGTGGAAAAGGCCCTGCGCCTTGGCGTAGGCCTCGACCAGGGCAAGGCGATCTTCGTCGCGCCCGGTGTGGGTGAGATAGCGCAGCGTCTCGCGGTCGATCGGAAAATAGCCGCAGGTCGCGCCATACTCCGGCGACATATTGCCGATCGTCGCCCGGTCTTCGAGCGCCATGTGATCGAGACCCGGCCCGTAATACTCGACGAACTTGCCGACCACGCCCTTCTTGCGCAGCATTTCGGTGACGGTGAGGACGAGATCGGTGGCGGTGACGCCTTCGCGCAGCGAACCCGTCAGGCGGAAGCCGATCACCTCGGGAATAAGCATCGAGATCGGCTGGCCAAGCATTACCGCTTCTGCCTCGATGCCGCCGACGCCCCAGCCCAGGACCGCCAGGCCGTTGACCATGGTCGTGTGGCTGTCGGTTCCGACCAGCGTGTCGGGGTAGGCGAGGTTGGTGCCGGTGTCCTTCGACGACCACACGGTCTGCGACAGATACTCGAGGTTGACCTGATGGCAGATACCGGTGCCCGGCGGCACGACGCGGAAATTGCGAAACGCCGTCTGTCCCCAGCGCAGGAACTGGTAGCGCTCGACGTTGCGCTTGTATTCACGCTCGACATTGTTCTCGAAGGCACGCGGTGTGCCGAACTCGTCGACGATGACCGAATGGTCGATGACCAGGTCGACCGGCACGAGAGGATTGATCCTCTGCGGGTCGCCGCCCAGCGTCTCCATAGCGTCGCGCATAGCGGCGAGGTCGACGACCGCGGGAACGCCGGTGAAGTCCTGCATCAGGACGCGTGCCGGGCTGAAGGCGATCTCGCGGTCGCTCTTTCGCGTCTCGACCCAGGCCGCCATCGCCTTGATGTCGTCGGCGGTGACGGTGCGCCCGTCCTCGTTGCGCAGAAGGTTTTCGAGCAGCACCTTGAGCGAGGATGGCAGCCGGGAAATCCCGCGGAGGCCGTTCTTCTCGGCCTCGATGAGACTGAAATAATCGTAGGTGGTGCCGCCGACATCGAGCGTGCGGCGGCATTTGAAACTATCGAGCGACTGGCTGGTCACGGCTTGTCGATCCTTCCCAAGGCTTCTATCGGATACCGGCGCCGGTCGGCGGCGCGCATTCGGACCCGTATCTGAGGGGCGGGCGCACCGGCAGGCGACGGGACGGGTCGCGCGCCTTATAGTGAATTTCGCGATGACACGCCAGACGATCAAGGGTTGGGGCGGGCGTTGAAGGAGCCGGGGACCGCGCGAGCCGAGGAGGAGACCGGCGCTGCCGCGATGCGGCTGGTCGGGACCGGCCTCGCCGCCCGGCGCGGCGGCCGGCTGGTCCTGGAGAACCTGTCGTTTTCCGTCGCCGGCGGAGAGCTCCTGGCGATCACCGGCCCGAACGGCGCCGGCAAGTCGACGGTCCTTCGCCTGATCGCCGGCCTGGTGCGGCCGGCGGCCGGCACGATTGCGCTCGATCCTCCGGCCAGGGACGGGATCGCGACCGTGGTCCACTATCTCGGTCACCTCGACGCCCTCAAGCCCAATCTCGGACTTGGCGAGAATCTCGATTTCTGGCGCCGTTTCTGGCGCGGATCCGGCATCACGGTCACGGAGGCGCTGGAGCGGGTCGGGCTCGGCGGGCTTGCCGAACTGCCGGCCGGAGTGTTGTCGGCCGGCCAGAGGCGACGTGCGGCGATCGCCCGCCTCCTCCTCGATCGGCGGCCGGTCTGGCTCCTCGACGAGCCCACCTCCGCCCTCGACGCCGATGCCGAGGAAATGCTTGGCGTGGTCATTCGGGACCATCTTGCCGGCGGCGGTCTCGCCGTCGCGGCGACCCATCGGCCCTTGCCGGTGCCGGCAACCGCGACTCTGGCGCTTGGGCGGGGCCCATGATCGGCGCGTTTGACGCCATCACAGGGCAGACCGTGCGGCTGTAGTTCAAGAGCGGCGGAGGCGCCCTAGTCGGTCTCGTCTTTTTTCTGACCGTCGTCACCGTCATACCCTTCGGGGTCGGGCCCGACCTCAATCTCCTGGCTCGGATCGGGCCGGCAGTGTTGTGGATCGGAGTGCTTCTCGCCACCCTCCTTGGTCTCGATCGCCTCTTCCAGGACGATCGCGACGACGGTTCTCTCGATCTTTTCGTGCTTTCGGGAACGCCGCTCGAGCTCGTCGTCTTCGCCAAGGCCTTTGGTCATTGGCTGGCGACCGGATTGCCGGTCACGCTCGCCGCCCCGGTGCTCGGCCTGCTGCTCAATGTCGAACCGCTCGGGCTCGGGGCGGTGACGCTGACGCTGTTTGCCGGCACGCCGGGGCTGACCCTGATCGGCGCGATCGGTGCCGCGCTGATGGCGGCGCTCGGCCGCGGGGGGTTGCTGGTTGCCGTGCTGGTATTGCCGTTCACGATCCCGGTCCTGGTCTTCGGAGTCAGTGCCGCCGCTGCGGTCATCGTTGGGCCGACGCCGTTTCTGCCGCCGTTCCTGATCCTCGTGGCCCTGACGCTGGTCAGCGCGGTGGTCGCGCCGGTTGCCGGCGCGGCGGCGTTGCGCGCTTCGTTCGACTGATAAAAGTGGCTAGTACCGCCGATTTGAAGTTCCTGCACCAGATGCAGCAATCTCTTCCAGGAACTTCAAATCGAAAAGCGGCACTAGAATCATAAACTTGCCAGTACCGCTTTGCTTCCGAAGTTCGTGTCTGAGAGTGCTGCAATGATTTACGAACTTCGGAAGCGGGGCACCAAGCGTCGCACGGGAATTGCCGAAAGCGGGAGCGCTCTCTAAAACCAAGCCTATGGCTATCAGCGATCTTGCCAATCCGACGCGGTTCCTGGCTTTCGCCGACCGGATACTGCGGTTCGTTTGGGCGACGGCGCTGCTCGGGCTCGGCATCGGCCTTTACCTCGCCTTCTTCGTCGCCCCGCCCGACTACCAGCAGGGCGAGACTGTACGTATCATGTTCGTCCACGTGCCGTCGGCGTGGCTGGCGATGTTCGGCTACGCCCTGATGGCGGTCGCTGCCCTCGGCACGTTGGTATGGCGGCATCCGCTTGCCGATGTCGCCGCCAAGAGCATCGCGCCGGTCGGCGCCGCCTTCACCTTTCTGGCGCTGGTCACCGGGTCACTGTGGGGCAAGCCGATGTGGGGTACCTACTGGGTGTGGGACGCACGGCTGACCTCGATGCTCGTCCTCTTCCTCATGTATCTCGGGCTGATCGCGTTGTGGCGAGCGGTCGACGATTCCGGACGGACCGCGCGCGTTGCCGCCGTGCTGATTCTAGTTGGGGCGATCAATTTGCCGATCATCAAGTTCTCAGTCGACTGGTGGAACACGTTGCATCAGCCAGCCAGCGTCTTCCGTATGGACGGACCGACCATCGATGCCTCGATGCTGTGGCCGCTGTTCGTCATGGCGATCGCGACGACACTCCTGTTCCTGGCGCTGGTGCTGATGATGATGAAGAACGAGATTTTAAGACGCCGGATGAGGACTCTGCAGCTGACCGCGGCGGGGGCGACGGGCTGAGCCGATGGCGATCCTCGGCGATCACGGTGGCTTCATCCTTGCCGCCTATCTTGCCGCCGTCGTGGTGCTCGCCGGTCTGGTCGTATGGATCGTGCTCGACGGTCGGATGTTGAGGCGCCGGCTGGCCGATCTCGAGTCGCGCGGTGTCCGCCGACGCTCGGCCAGGGGCGGCGAGACATGAGCGAACCCAATCAGCTTCTGCGCCGTCGTTCGCGGCTGGCATTATTCCTGCCGCTGGCAATCTTCCTGGCGCTCGCGATGGTCTTTCTGTCGCGGCTCATCTCCGGCGAGGACCTGTCGGCGATTCCTTCGGCCCTGGTCGGCAAGCCGGTGCCGGAATTCGCGCTTCCGCCGCTCGACGGACTCGTCCGCGACGGGGCGCCGGTGCCGGGATTTGCCAGCGCCGACCTCGACGGCGGGGTCAGCGTCGTCAACGTCTTCGCCTCGTGGTGCGGACCGTGCCGCCAGGAGCATCCGTTGCTCGAGGAGTTGGCGCAGGATCCGCGCATCCAGGTGTTTGGAATCAACTATAAGGACCTGTCGGCAAACGCCCTCGGCTTCCTCGACAATCTCGGCAATCCCTACGGGGCGGTCGGCGTCGACACCCGCGGACGCACCGCGATCGACTGGGGCGTCTACGGCGTCCCGGAGACCTTCCTCGTCGACGGCGACGGCATCATCCGCGAGAAGATTGTCGGCCCGCTCAGCCGGACGACGCTCGACGAGCTTCTGATCCCCAGGATTGAGGAGCTGACGGCAGGCAACTAAATCTGCTTTGAAGACCGTCCTTTGCAGGACGGTGCGGCCTCACGATGAGCCGGTTTCGTCGGCCTTGATCTGTGTGCGGTTGAGCAGTGGCAACTGCAACAGGGTGAAGACGAAGGTCAGCGGCATGATGCCGAACACCTTGAAGGTCACCCAGGCGTCGGTGGAGAAATTCCGCCAGACGATCTCGTTGAGGATGGCGAGGACGAAAAAGAACAGTCCCCAGCGAAAGGTCAGCTTGCGCCAGCCCTCGTCGGTCAGTCTGAAGGCCGAATCGAAGACGTAGCCGAGCAGCGCCTTGCCGAAGACGAGGCCGCCGAGCAGCACCGATCCGAACAGCACGTTGACGATGGTCGGCTTCATCTTGATGAAGGTGTCGTCCTGCAGCCACAGCGTCAGCCCGCCGAAGACGACGACGACGATGGCAGTGACGAAGGGCATGATCGGCAGCCGTCGGGTCAGCGCCAGAGACACGACCAGCGAGATCAGCATGGCCGCCATGAACAGGGCGGTGGCGATGAAGATCGAACCGCCGAGCGTCGCCAGTACCGGGAACTGTTCGGCCAGCCATTCGCCGCGGGCGTTGGCGAAGAAGAACACGCCGAGCGGCCCGAGCTCGAGCGCCAGCTTGAGCAGCGGGTTGACTTCCTTGCGGTTCGGCGTGTTGGGCGGGGCTTCGAAGGTCATGGGTTGGGTCCGGGAGACTCGCAGACTTAGGTAACAGATCGACACCGTCCAGCGAAGCGGGTCTCTTCAGCCACATGCATTCGGCTGGTACTATGCTTGTTAGGAGATGCCGAGCCATGCCGATGAAGAACCCGCCCCATCCCGGCCTGTCGGTCCGGCACGACTGCCTCGAGCCGCTGGGGCTCACCGTTACCGAGGCGGCAAGCAAGCTCGGTATCAGCCGCAAGCAGCTCTCGGACATCGTCAACGGCCGTTAGGGCATCTCTCCGGAGATGGCGATCCGGCTCGACAAGGTCCTTTGGCGGCGGCGCGGAGACCTGGCTACGCCTGCAAGCAACCTATGATCTTGCCGAAGCCCTGCGGCACGCCGACCGGATCAAGGTCGATCGGCTGGCGAAGGCTGCCTGAGCAGAATTCGGCTGCCGGCTCACCCCAACCCCGCCAGCGCCTTGGCGAAATCGGCTGCAGCAAACGGTTCGAGGTCGTCGACGCCCTCGCCGACGCCGATGAAATGGACCGGCAGGCCGTATTTGGCGGCGACGGCGACGAGGATGCCGCCGCGGGCGGTGCCGTCGAGCTTGGTCATGACAAGGCCCGTAACCCCGACCTGACGGCCGAAGACCTCGACCTGGTTGACCGCGTTCTGGCCGGTGGTGGCGTCCAGCGTCAGCAACACCGTGTGTGGCGCCGACGGGTCGAGCTTCTTGAGGACGCGGACGATCTTTTCGAGTTCGGCCATCAATTCGGCCTTGTTCTGCAGGCGGCCGGCGGTGTCGATGATCAGGACGTCGGCACGGCTTTCCTGCGCCTGCTTGAGCGCATCGAAAGCGAGCCCGGCGGCGTCGGCGCCGGTGTTGCCGGCGACGACCGGGGCGTTGGTGCGTTCGCCCCAGATCTTGAGCTGCTCGATCGCCGCGGCGCGAAAGGTGTCGCCGGCGGCCAGCATCACCGACTTGCCGTCGCCCGTCAGCTTGGCGGCAAGCTTGCCGATGGTGGTGGTCTTGCCGGTGCCGTTGACGCCGACAACAAGGATCACATGCGGCTTGACACCGGTGCCGAGTGCCAGCGGCCTGGCGACCGGTTCGAGCGCCGCTTCGATCTCGGCGGCGAGCACCGCTTTGACCTCCTCGTCGCTGACCTCGCGGTTGAAGCGGGTCTCACGCAACCGGTCGGTGATCCGGGCTGCCGTATCGACGCCGAGGTCGGCCTTGATCAGCAGATCCTCGAACTCCTCGAGCGCCGCCTCGTCGAGGCGCCGCTTGGTGAACACCGAAACGATGCTTTCCGAGAGCGCGTTTGACGAGCGGGTCAGCCCTTGGCGGAGCCGGGCGAAGAAGGAGGTTTTCGGCGGGGATTCGGTCTTTTCCGGTTCCGCCGCATTGGCGGCGCCGAATACCCGGCGAAACATGCCCTTGGTTTCGGCCATCAGGCGGCCTCGGCGACGAGCGCCCGGCCGGTATCGCCGATGATTCGCGCCGACACCACCGCGCCGGGTGCTGCTCCGACGATCTCGGCAAGGGTGAAGTGCTCGGTGCGGCCAAGCCCGTCGCGTTCGACCAGCACCTTGCGCCTGGCGCCGCGCTGGCTCGCCAGATGGGCGGCGAACGCCCGCGCGCCCTTGGCGCGCAGGCGCGCCGCCCGCTCCTTGACGGTGCCGCGGTCAAGTTGCGGCATGCGCGCCGCCGGCGTGCGCGGCCGCGGCGAGAAGGGAAACACGTGGAGGTGGCTGAGGCCGCAGTCGTCGACGACCGCCAGCGAGTTTCGGAACATCGCCTCGGTCTCGGTCGGAAAGCCGGCGATCAGGTCGGCGCCGAAGACGATATCCGGCCGCCGGCGCCTGACCTCGGCGGCAAAGCGAACCGAATCGGCGCGGCTGTGGCGGCGCTTCATCCGCTTGAGGATCATGTCGTCGCCCGACTGCAGTGACAGATGCAGATGGGGCATCAGCCGCTCCTCTTCGGCGATCGCCCGCATCAGGGCGTCGTCGACCTCGATCGAGTCGATCGACGACAGGCGCAGCCGCTCGAGCTCCGGGACGGCTTTCAGGATCGCGCGGACCAACGACCCGAGGCTCGGCCGGCCGGGCAGGTCGGCGCCGTAGGAAGTGATATCGACGCCGGTCAGCACCACCTCGCGGTAGCCATTGGCAACGAGCGTCCGGATCTGCTCGGCGACCGCGCCCATCGGCACCGAACGGGAGTTGCCGCGGCCATAAGGGATGACGCAGAAAGTGCAACGGTGGTCGCAGCCGTTCTGCACTTCGACGAAGGCGCGCGTCCGCCCCTCCATGCCCGCAATCAGATGGCCGGCGGTCTCCCTGACCGACATGATGTCGTTGACGCGGACCGGCGGCGTCGCCGACAGGCCGAAATCAGGGACGGCGTAGCTTTCGGCGCGGAGCTTCTCGGCATTGCCGAGGACCAGATCGACCTCGTCCATCTCGGTGAAGCTCTCCGGATCGATCTGTGCGGCGCAGCCGGAAACGACGATCCTGGCGCCGGGATGGTTGCGTCGCACCTTGCGGATCGCCTGGCGGGCCTGGCGCACGGCTTCGGCAGTGACGGCGCAGGTGTTGATCAGGATGGCGTCATCGAGCCCGGCCTCGGCGGCGCGGTCGCGCATGACCTCGGCTTCGAGCGCGTTCAGCCGGCAGCCGAAGTTGAGGACGTCGACGCCCATCACGCCGCCCCCCGGGCGGTCACCGACCAGGACAGCGTCTCCGGGTCGACGGTTCCCTCGAATTCGGCCTCGATCGGCCCGGTCATCCAGACATGGTCGTCTTCGCGCCATTCGATCGTCAGCGGCCCGCCGGGAAGCGTGACGGTCACTCGCCGGTCGGCCAGATCCTTGCGCATGGCGGCGACCGCGGCGGCGCAAGCAGCGGTGCCGCAGGCCCTGGTCAGGCCGACGCCGCGCTCCCAGGTCCTGACCGTGATCGCGTCGCGGGCGGCGACGTGGGCGAGCGAGACGTTGACGCGTTCGGGGAACATCGGGTGGGTCTCGACCATCGGCCCGAGGCGGGCGAGGTCGTAGGCATCGACATCGTCGACCCAGAACACGACATGGGGATTGCCCATGCTGACCGCCGACGGTGCATCAAGGATCGGCGCGTCGACCGGCTCGATGCGCAGATCGATAGCGCGCGCGTCAGCGCACGGCTCGGCAAGCGGGATTTCGTCCCAGGCGAAGCGCGGCCTGCCCATGTCGACGGAGATCGTGTCGGCGCCGGCATCGAAGGCGTGCAGGCGGCCGGCATTGGTGTCGATCTCGGCGCTGGCCCGCCCGGACTCGTCCATCAGCACGCGGCCGACGCAGCGGGTGGCGTTGCCGCAGGCGTCGACCTCGCCGCCGTCGCGGTTGTGGATGCGCATGAAGGCGTCGGCGCCGCTCCCCGAGTGTTCGATGGTGATCATCTGGTCGAAACCGATGGCGCCTTCCGCCCCCAATGCACGGATGGCATCCGGGCGCAGATCGATCGGGCCGCAACGGGCGTCGAAGACGACGAACGCGTTGCCGAGGCCGTTCATCTTGCGAAACGGAATAGGTTGGGCGGACATGGCCAGGCGGTTTCCGAAAATTCAGGCTCTATATGGCGGAAAGGCTGGCCGATTGCCAGCCGCGGTGTGGCCTCACGTTGTCCTCACCGGGAATTGTCCCGCGTTCTCCCCGCAAGCGATTATATTGCACCTGAACGAACGGCGGAAAGTCGCCTAAACCCGGCCTCGCCAGACGGTCGGACGATGGCTGCGAGGCCCTGAAGTCGGACTAATTCAGGGGACGGACCATGACTGACACGGAAAATCGGTCGACGCGCCGCGCCTTCCTGTTCTCCGGTCTCGCCTTCGCCGGCTTGATCGGCGTCGGCTTCTTCGTCCGCGGCGCCGGCGGCAACACCATCGTCAGCCGGCCGGGCAAGGTCGAGATCGCGCTTTTCTCCGATGCCGGCGAGCTGTTGGGCGTCGAGACCGTCGACCGGGTGGTGATGAGCGACGAGGCGTGGATGGAAGCGCTTTCCGATCTTGCTTTCCGGGTCGCCCGCCAGAACGGCACCGAGCGCGCCTTCAGCGGGCCCTACTGGGACCACCATGAGGACGGCATCTATCGCTGTATCGGCTGCGACACCGCGCTGTTCAGCTCCGAAACCAAGTTCGACTCAGGCACCGGCTGGCCGAGTTTCTGGCAACCGATCGCCGATCAGAACATCCTCGAGCTGACCGACAAAAGTTTCGGAATGACCCGCACTGCACTCTCCTGCGCCCGCTGCGACTCCCATCTCGGCCATGTCTTCACCGACGGGCCACAGCCGACCGGCCTGCGCTATTGCATCAACGGCGTCACCCTCAAATTCGTGCCGCTGGCGACGGCCTGATCCACGTTCAACCCGCGAGGCTCAACCATGCTCAAATCGATCAAAGACCTGTCCGGCCCGATCGTTGTGATCGGTATCGCCCTTCTCGTCCTTGGTGGCCTTTTCCTTCAGGTCCGCGGACTGGGGGCTGCCGAATCCGCTGTCGAAATTCCGCCGCCGACGCTCGACCCGGCCGACAACCAGGGCGCCCTGCAGACCGCGATCGTCGCCGGCGGCTGTTTCTGGGGCGTACAGGCGGTGTTCCAGCACACCGACGGCGTCGAAGAAGCGGTCTCCGGCTATGCCGGTGGCGAGGTCGAGGACCCGAGCTATCGGCAGGTGACGACGGGGAGAACCGGCCACGCCGAGTCGGTCGCGGTCCGGTACGACCCGCAGAAGATCTCCTACGGCAAGATTCTCCAGATCTTCTTCTCGGTGGCGCACGACCCGACCCAGCTCAATCGCCAGGGGCCCGACGTCGGCACCCAATACCGCTCGGCGATCTTCACCACGACCGACGAGCAAAAGCGGGTCGCCGAAGCCTATATTGCGCAGCTCGATGCCGTCGGGGCCTATTCCAGTCCGATCGTCACCGAAATCGCGCCACTGAAAAATTTCTACCGGGCCGAGGACTATCACCAGGACTACGCGACGCTTCATCCGAGCCAGCCCTACATCATGTACAACGACCTGCCCAAGATCGAGAACATGAAGGCGATGTTTCCCGACTACTGGCGGGAGGAACCCAAGCTCGTCTTCGGCAGCGGAGGCACCGGCTGAGTCGGCGCCGGGGATGGATCGACCAGACACGGTTCCTAACGGCGCCCCGGTCGGCTAACCTCCAGGCGACAAACGGGAGGAAACAGATGAAGCGCTTTGGCCTCGCCGTCGGCGCCGGTCTCTGGCTGGCAGTCGCGGCAGCTTCGCCGTATCTCGGAGCGGTTGCCGCCAAGGACGAAAACCCCATGTCGATCGTCCGGAATATCTATCTTCAATTTGAGGAGGGCGGCGAACTGATCGACGTGCCTGAAATGTATTTCACGCCGTCCCTCCTGGGATTATGGCAGTCGGTCGAGGCCGACGGCGAGAAAAGCGTTGAGGCAGCCCTCGGATTCCCGGTCTTTAATAATGAGGGGAAAGACGAGACTATCGCTATCGATGATGTAAGGTTCGATCTGGTTGCAGAAAAATACGTGGTAGCCAGTTACGTCGTCTTGGTTGAGGATGAAAAATCAATTGCGGCTACAAAAAAATACTTCCAGTACAATTTCCAGAATACGGACGATGGTTGGAAAATCGACAATATCGATTGGGGTCGCGACAAGAAGACCCTTCGCCAGTATCTGACCGAAATAAAGGCGTTGCGGTCGCTGCAATGATCGGGGCCGCCGTTTCGCTTGACTCGGGACTGGACGATACCTAGGTTCGCGGCCACTCCGCGACAGGAGCGAAGTTCTTGCAGCCGCCGACCGGGGCAACGACCCCGGAGGCCAACGTCCGTCAGCGCGATGCGCCCGCGGGCGCCGTAGGTTTTTTGCAAATGTGTGCGCGATCCCACATGCCCCTTGCC
>Ga0075327_1000455_pt1 | contig 11571 bp, 12 predicted proteins | sample MayberrySE_Catta_2_FD_120056 | JGI IMG/M metagenome (GOLD analysis project Ga0075327, IMG submission 120056) | Natural and restored wetland microbial communities from the San Francisco Bay, California, USA, that impact long-term carbon... | ecosystem: Environmental > Terrestrial > Soil >...
CGGTCGGGCCGCTCTCCCTCAATGACGAAGTGGCCATCGACCTTTCGCTGAAGATCATGAAAGCGGCCCGCGCCGATCTCGGCCCCGAGGCCGTTCCGGAGGAGCAATTCCGCTTGATCGCGGACATGGTCGAAAACCACGGTCGTCTCGGCCGCAAAAACGGCAAGGGCTTCTACGACTATCCCGAGACGCCGAACGCCAAGAAGAAGCTCTGGCCGGGTCTCGCCGACCTCTTCCAACCGCGTGCCGATATCGACGCAATCGATGTCGAGGAACTCAAGCAGCGCTTCCTTGTCCGGCAGGCGCTGGAGGCGGCGCGTTGCTTCGAGGAGGGCGTCTTGACCGATGTGCGCGAGGCCGATGTGGGCTCGATCCTCGGCTTCGGCTTCGCCCCATTCACCGGAGGGACGCTCTCCTATATCGACTTTATGGGCGTTTCCAACTTCAACATACTTGCCAATCGCCTCGCCCGAAAACACGGCCTGCGCTTCCGCCCAAACCGGCTGTTGCGAGATCTCGCGAAGACCAGTGAAACCTTCTACGGGAGATTCGCAGAGAGGACAGACAAGCGAGCGGCGTGAGAGCCGGGGTCCGCACTTCCGACGGCACGATTGAGCCGTCTGTCACCTGGAGGTATAAATTCCTTTCCCTTGAATCGGGAAATGACGGAGGGAGGCTTCGCGTGCTGTCACACGCCCGTATCTGGGCGGCCATTGATCGGCTCGCGGCGAACCAGGGTCTGACCGCTTCCGCGCTTGCGCGTCGCGCCGGCTTGGATCCGACCACGTTCAACCGGTCCAAACGGATTGCCAACGATGGCCGGCCGCGCTGGCCGTCGACCGAAAGCATCGCCAAGATCCTGACGGCAACCAGAACCGATATCGAGCAATTCCTCGCGCCTGACACGGGCCGAGCGCGGCGCTCGGTATCGAAACCTGAGGGGATACCCGTTCTCGGTCTCGCCCAAGCCGGTGGCGGCGGCTATTTCGACGATGGCGGTTTCCCGGCCGGGCATGGTTGGCATAGGATTACGTTCCCCGGCGACGGCGAGAACGTGTTTGCTCTCGAGGTGATCGGCGACTCGATGATGCCGCTCTATCGCCACGGTGACACAATCATCGTTGTGCGCGATGCGCCTTGCCGGCGTGGCGACCGCATCGTGATCAAGAAGCATGATGGTGAGGTCATGGCCAAGGTTCTGGAGCGCAGGACAGCTCAGCTCATCGAGGTCGTCTCCCTGAACCCGGACCATCCTACGCGAATACTGGAACTCGACGACGTCGAGTGGATGGCTCGAATTGTTTGGGCGAGCCAATGATGCAGTCGGCCCTTGCGGGGATGACGCTGGTGGTTTTATCGATGATCGCCGCAGGGACATTCGCCAGCGCACAAACTGGACCTGAGATCGTGGCGCCGGCGACGCGCGACGTAACGCCGCCCGGAGTCACTCCCGGTCCGGCTGGCCAAGGTCCGCTCGTCCGCGAGCCGACACCCCCACGGCCGCCCGATCCACCGCGATGGCGCAAGTTCTTCCTGCCCAAGACGAGCGACGCGTCGACCCTCCATGTCGACGAGCGCACGATCCGCATCTCAGGTGTCGACGCGCCGGCGGCCGACGCCATCTGCCAGCGGACGGACGGCAGCGGGTGGCCTTGCGGACGGGCGGCGCTCTACGCGTTTCGCATGTTCATCGGCGGTCGAGCTGTCGAGTGCTACTTTCCAGGATTCGAGGAGGCGGTCGACATCACCGCGCCATGCCGCATCGGCAAGACCGATCTCGGCTTATGGCTTGCCCAGCAAGGCTGGGTCACGCCCAACGACCTGGCAACCGACGACTACCGCGAGGCGGCGGAAGACGCCCGCTGCGCAGAACGTGGGCTGTGGCGTTGGACCGAGCAGGCGACGGCGACTTGCCGTCAGCAAATGCAGGGCGCAGCGGCGGATGTAGTCAGGTGACGAGTTCGCCTGCAAGCGCCTTGGCGATGAGCGCCCGGGTTTCGGCGATGCCGTAAATTGCGACGAACGACCCGAAGCGCGGGCCGCGCTCCTGGCCGAGCAGAATCTGGTAGAGCGTCGCAAACCATGCCTGCGACACACCGGGGCCGCCGTCAGGTCCTTTGCGGTTCGCATCCTGGTAGCGCGGTATGGGGCGAGCAACATCGAGAACCGCGGCCTGGATGGTCTCGCTGTCGGCATCAGATGGCAGCCTCGCCAGCTTTCGATCGAGCGTGGCCAGCGCTTCGCGCTCGGTCTCATCGGGGTGGCGGAAGACTTTGGTCGGCTCGACGAAGTCCTGATAGTAACGCACCGCATAACCAACGAGCTCGTCGAGCTTCGGATGGTTTTCCGGCGTGACGCCTTTCACATGGCGCAGGATAAATCCCCACAGCACGACCCGCTCATGAGCGTTCGAAGCGCTCGCCAGGTTAAGAAGCATCGCGTAGTTGAGCGGCATATCGATCTCGGGCGGAGCGCCCGAGTGGATATGCCATACCGGGTTGCCGAGCTTTTGCTCATCAGGTTGGCCCGGGAAAGCCGCGAGGAACGCAAAATACTCGTCTACCGCCTTCGGGATGACGTCGAAATAGAGACGCTTCGCCGCCTTCGGCCGCTGGTACATGAACAGGGACAGGCTCTCCGGCGTCGCGTAGGTCAACCACTCCTCGATGGTCAGGCCGTTGCCCTTCGATTTGGAAATCTTCTGACCGTTCTCGTCGAGGAATAGCTCGTAGTTGAAGCCTTCCGGCGGCGTGCCGCCGAGAACCTTGCATATCCGGCCCGATAGCTTGACCGAGTCAATCAGATCCTTGCCCGACATCTCGTAGTCCACGCCAAGCGCCGCCCATCGCATCGCCCAGTCGGCCTTCCACTGGCACTTGACGTGGCCACCGGTAACCGACACCTCGACGAACTGTCCGCTCGCCGGGGAGCGAAACACGATCGTCCCCGCGTCGAGCTTGCGCTCGAGTATGGGAACCTGCAGAACCTCGCCGGTTTCCGGGTCGAGCGGCAGGAACGGCGAATAGGTCTGCTGACGCTCCTCGCCGAGCGAGGGGAGCATGATCGCCATGACCTCGTCATAGGCCTCCAGCATCCTCAGCAGCATCGCGTCGAAGCGACCCGACTTGTAGTAATCCGTCGCGCTGGCAAACTCATAGACGAAGCCAAAACGGTCGAGGAAGCTCCTGAGCCTGGCGTTGTTGTGATCGCCGAAGCTCTTATGCTCGCCGAAAGGATCGGGCACCTGGGTCAGCGGCTGGTTGAGATGGGCTGCGACCAGCTCCTTGTTAGGAACGTTGTCGGGGACCTTCCTGAGCCCGTCCATGTCGTCGGAGAAGCACAGGAGCCGGGTCGGAACGGCATCACCGGTCAAGAGCCGAAACGCGGTCCTGACCATCGTCGTGCGCGCCACCTCGCCGAACGTGCCGATATGCGGCAGCCCCGAGGGACCGTAGCCGGTCTCGAACAGGACTTCCCGTTCCGACTCCTTTCTCATCTCGAGCCGAGCGCAGATCTTGCGCGCTTCCTCGAACGGCCAAGCCTTGGAGTTCTCAGCCGTTGCGCGGAGCGCATCGGTGATCTCAAGCGGGGGGACGGCGATTTCCGACAACGGGCTAACCCTCGACGATCCGGCGCGCGGAACCTAAAGCAATGTTGGAAAAAAAGCATGCCCCGGATGCCGATCCGAGGTGGAAACCGATTTTCCGACCGAGATTTCGCGCTTCCAGTGAGACGCCGCGTCGCGGCACATGGGTCAACAGGGTTGCCCGACGGGCCGCGAGGTCATAGTTTCCCCCCGATTTTCACACGGCGCACGCTGAAGGAAGGCGCATATGAACAAGATGGCGACAATCGCCTCGGAGCACGAAGCCCTGATCTATGCCATGGTTACGCTGTCGGCGTCCGACAGCAAAATGACCGATCGCGAGCTGGCCAAGATCGGCGATGTCGTGCGGGGCCTTCCGGCTTTTGCCGATTTCGATAGGGAGCATTTGGTCCCCACGGCGGAAGCCTGTGGCGCTATCCTCCAGCAGGAAGACGGTCTCGACCGCGTTCTCGACGTGATCGCCGCCTTGCCGACCCGCCTGCACGAGACGGCTTATGCGCTTGCCGTCGAAGTGGCGGCGGCCGATCTGCACGTCGAGCAGGAAGAGCTGCGGTTCCTGCAAATGCTTCGTGATCGGCTCGATATCGACAAGCTGGCGGTGGCGGCAATCGAGCGGAGCGCGCGCGCACGCTACCGCTCGCTTTGAGGAACCCTGTACTTGCTACCAACCGATCTGTCTTAGAAAAATCCCACCGGAAAATAGCGGAGATAAAGTTCCGCATAGATGCCCTTTTCATGAATCGCCTGCAGCGCGGTGTTGATCGCGTCGCGGACATCGATCGCCCCGCGCGGTACCGCGATCGCAAAGCCCTGCCCGAAGAAGCGAGCCTCGAGGTACGGTCCCCCGGCGAACTGGCAACAGCCCGCCGCCGACTCGCTTTGAAGCCAGAAGCTTAACTGCAAGCCATCGCCAAAATGGGCGTCTGCCTTACGATTCTTTACCGCCCGACGAGCCGCTTCGGCCGTCGGATAGATTTTCCGCTCAACCTCTGGAAAGAAGGCGGCGAGATAGGCTTCATGGGCCGTGCGCGCGACAACCGCCAACCTCTTTCCCTTGAGACCGGTCGGCGTGAAGGTGATTTCCGGCGTGTCGCGACGCACGACGAATCGTGCCGGCGACTTCAGGTAGACATCGGAAAAATCGAGGACGGCGCGTGTCTCGGGGCTGATAGCGATGCCTGCGATGGCCGCATCGGCACGTTCGCCAAGCACCGATTCGACCAGATTGTCGAAGGGACGCGCCTGAATCGTGCAGCCGATTTCGAGCTCGGCGCAGATGGCGCGGGCAAGATCCACGTTGAATCCGGTTAGCCGCCCATCGGCGTCGAGAAAGTTGAACGGCGGAAAGTCGTCCGTCGTGACAAAGCGAAGCACTTGGACGGCACCCGCGGCCGGGCGTTCGACCCTCCGTTTCGGATCCCAAAAATTCGGGACGATGACTTCAGCCGGCTCCTCTTGCGCCCGGATCACCACGGGGACACTTGCCGACAAGAAGACCAACGCGGCTAGCGCTCCACGTATCAGCAGTGCGACGATCCGACGATTTTGGAATTTTTCAAAATAGTTCATGGTCTTGAGCAGGCGGCAAGGAATTGTGTGGATAAATATAGCATTGCCTCTCGTAAGCTTTGCGACGGCGATGCAGTCCGCGCGAGACCGCGGCGGTCGCCCGCGCTTACGCCAGTCGCGCCTTGCGCGGCACCGCTGCATGATTGAAGCCCTGTCGGCCCCCTAATCATCATCATCAATATCATCGAATTTTCGTGATCCGACTAATTGATAGTGGAATTCACTATCCTGCCATGTATTAATCCCAATAAGGGCGGCAATTGAGCGCGGATACGCGCCAAAGTTTAACTTTACTACCCAAGGGAGGGAATAATGTCCAAAAGCAACACTGAGCGAGTGTCTCGTCGAAAATTCCTCAAGGGAACCGGTCTTGCAGCCGGCGCCGCGGCAGGTACGCTCGCCGCGCCGGCAGTGGTAACCGCACAAAGCCCGATTGTCATCAAGATGCAGACATCGTGGCCGGCCTCCGATATCTGGATGGATTTCGCACGCCAGTACGTTGATCGGGTTGAGGCGATGTCGGGCGGTCGGCTGAAAATCGATCTTACCCCGGCCGGCGCCATTGTCGGCGCATTTCAGGTCCTGGATGGCGTGAACGACGGCGTGCTCGACGCCGCCCACACCGTGCCGGTCTACTGGTACGGCAAGAACAAGGCGGCTTCGCTGTTCGGCACCGGGCCGGTCTTCGGCGGCGACGCCAACACGATGCTGGCGTGGTTCTATGCCGGCGGCGGCAAGGAGCTCTATCAGGAGCTGACCCAGGAGATCATGGGCCTCAACGTTTACGGTTTCTACGCCTTCCCGATGCCGGCCCAACCGTTCGGGTGGTTCAAGGAACCGGTTGCGGCTGTCTCCGATCTTCAGGGCTTCAAGTACCGGACCGTCGGCCTTGCCGCCGATCTGATGCAGAAGCTCGGCATGAGCGTGCAGCAGCTTCCCGGTGGCGAAATCGTGCCGGCGATGGAGCGCGGTGTCATAGACGCATTCGAGTTCAACAACCCGTCTTCGGATAGGCGTTTCGGCGCGCAGGACGTAGCCAAGAACTACTTCCTTTCGTCCTATCATCAGGCGAGCGAGTCGTTCGAGTTCCTGTTCAACAAGGACTTCTTCGATGACCTCGATCCCGACCTGCAGGCGATCCTGCAATACGGTGTCGAGGCGGCCAGCACCGCCAACACAGCCATCGCTCTGGACCACTATTCCAGGGACCTCCAAGAGCTGCAGACCGACAGCGGCGTGACCGTGCATCGGACATCGAAGGAAATCCTCGACGCCCAGCTCGCGGCTTGGGACGAGCTCATTGTCGAGCTAGAGCAAGACGACTTCATGAAGCGTACCATGGACAGCCAGCGCGCCTGGGTCGAGCGCGTGGTGTTCTACGAGCTGATGAACTCGCCGGACCTTGCGCTTGCCTATGAGCACTACTTCCCGGGCAAGCTGAAGATCTAGCTTAGAACGAACCGGCAAGGTCGTGCCCGGCGGGAGGATCCTTCTCCCGCCGGGCTATAGTGTCGGCGTCGCAAGCTTGGCGTGTGGAAATAGATGATCCGTTTCATCGATTTAGCCGATCGCATATCGGCGTGGTTCGGCAAAGCCTTTGCCTGGGCCATCATGATCATGATCATCGGGATCAGCTGGGAAGTCTTCCTTCGCTACGTCCTCGGCGCGCCGACCGTCTGGTCCTTCGACATTTCTTACATCATGTACGGCACGCTGTTCATGATGGGCGGGGCGTATACCTTGTCCCGCGACGGCCATGTTCGCGGCGATTTCATCTACCGCCTGTGGCATCCGCGGACGCAAGCCAAAGTCGAGCTCGTTCTTTATTTCCTTTTCTTCTTTCCCGGCGTGACGGCTCTCGTCCTGTCGGGCTGGAAATATGCCGCCCGCTCGTGGGGGTTCCTCGAGATCAGCGTCAACAGTCCTGCCGGCATACCGGTCTTTCAGTTCAAGACGGTCATCGTTGCCGCCGGACTGCTCCTGTTCGTGCAGGGAATCGCCCAGGTCTTCCGCTGCATCCTCTGTATCCGCACTGGCGAATGGCTGCGTGCCACGGACGACGTCGAGGAGACCGAAGCGAAGCTGATCCATGAGCATGAACGGGACGTGCTGCGCCACGGGTCGGAAGCGATCGACGTGCTCGGCAACGACGAAGGCGCCGGACGATGACCGACCCGCAAGTCGCCCTCGTGATGCTGGGGGTTTTCATCTTCATCATTCTGCTGGGTTTCCCGATCGCGTTCACGCTGATGGCGATGGGCGTCGGCTTCGGCTACTACGCCTATTTCGACGCCGACCGAATGTGGCGGACCTATAACCGTGCCGTGGAGAACGGCGCCGATAGCTGGACCCTCCTGGAGACTTGGATTTCGGGATTCTTCAACAACCGTATCTTCGACCTGTTCATCAATCAGACCTACTCGGTCATGGCCAACGACGTGCTGACTGCGGTGCCGCTGTTTCTGTTTATGGGTTACATCGTCGAGCGCTCCAACATCGTCGACCGGCTGTTCAGCACTCTGTACGTCGCCGCGCGGCGTCTTCCCGGTGCGATGGCGGTTGCCGCGCTGATCACATGCGCCCTGTTTGCGACCGCAACCGGCATCGTCGGCGCGGTCGTCACGCTGATGGGCCTGCTGGCTTTCCCGGCGATGCTCAAGGCCCGCTACGATACCAGTTTTGCCTCGGGCGTCATCTGCGCAGGCGGCACCCTCGGCATCTTGATTCCGCCGTCGATCATGCTGATCGTCTATGCTGCGGCATCAGGCGTCTCGATCGTCCAACTCTATGCCGGCGCCCTGCTGCCCGGCTTTCTCCTCGCCGGACTCTATCTGGTTTACGTCATCGGACGCGCCTGGCTGCAACCCAGCATCGCTCCAAAGCCGCGAAGCGAGGATGTCGAGGAGATTTCCGCTGCCCGTCTTGTGGTCATGCTGCTCACCTCATTCATGCCGCTGGCCTTACTCATTCTGGCAGTGCTCGGCTCGATCCTTTTCGGCTTGGCGACTCCCTCGGAGGCAGCGGCGGTCGGCGCGCTGGGCGGCCTCGTGCTCGCCGCTGCCTATCGTGCGCTGACGTGGCAGCGCCTGCGCGAATCTGTCTATTTAACCGTGCGAACGACGGCGATGGTGTGCTGGCTGTTCGTCGGCTCCTGGACCTTTTCGTCGGTGTTCTCCTACCTCGGCGGCGAGCAGGTGATCACCGAGTTCGTCACCGGACTCGACATCGATCCGCTGACCTTTCTGATCCTTGCCCAGATAATTATCTTCCTTCTCGGCTGGCCGCTCGAATGGTCGGAGATCATCATCATCTTCGTGCCGATCTTCCTGCCGCTTTTGCCACACTTTGACATCGATCCGCTGTTCTTTGGCATATTGGTTGCCCTCAACCTGCAGACATCCTTTCTGACACCGCCCATGGCAATGTCGGCGTATTACCTCAAGGGCATCGCGCCTCCGTTTGTGCAGTTGGTGCAGATATTCAAGGGATGCTTCCCCTTCCTAACGATGGTCTTCATCGCCATGGCACTGCTATACATTTTTCCCGAAATCGCGCTGTATCTGCCGCAGCTGATTTACGGTCGATAAGGCTTGCGATTATGAGCAAGCCCGACTTGACGCGGATGACGGCGACCGACCTGCGTGACCAATTGGCGCGAGGTGAATTCAGCGCCGCTGATTTGACCGACGCGGTGCTCGCGCGCATTGCCGAGGAAGACCCCAAGCTCGGTGCATTTGCTTACCTTGATCCTACGCTGGCGCGAAAGACCGCAGCGGCGCTCGATGCTTATCGCGGCACCGGACGCGCACTCGGCGCGCTGCACGGCCTGCCGGTTGGTGTCAAGGATATCATCGACACCGCCGATATGCCGACCGAGAACGGCACGCCGATCGACGCCGGCAGGCAATCAGGCAGGGACGCGACCATTGTTCAGAGGATTCGCGCCGCCGGAGCCGTCGTCATCGGCAAGACCGTCACGACGGAGTTTGCTTCGCGTCATCCCGGCAAGACCCGGAACCCCCACAATCACGACCACACGCCCGGTGGTTCCTCGTCCGGCTCGGCGGCAGCAGTAGCGGCGCGAATGGTGCCCCTCGCCGTCGGCACACAGACTGCCGGCTCGGTGATACGCCCGGCATCCTTTTGCGGAGTCGTCGGCTTCAAGCCAACCCACGGCTTGATCCCCCGGACCGGCATCCTGCGCCAGGAACGTACCCTCGACACGGTCGGCGTCTTCGCGCACACGGTGACCGACGCAGCCCTCCTCGCCGACGCCATCGCCGGCCACGACCTGCTCGACCCAGATACGCGCCTGTTGCCGCCACCCCGACTGCTTGAAACCGCACTATCCGAGCCGCCGGTGACGCCGGCGCTGGCGTTCGTCAAGACGCCATTCTGGGATCAGGCCGCCGATGGGACCAGGGAGGGTTTTGCCGAACTAGTCGAGGCGCTAGCAGATACCTGCACGGAAGTGGCGCTGCCGGAGATTTTCTCGGAGGGTGCCCAGGCCCAGCGAACCTTGATGACAGCTGGATTTGCGAGAAATCTTGGCCGCTACTGCGACCGCGGCATGGATAAGCTGAGCGATCATGCGCGTGAGATGATCGAAGAAGGCCGGAAGGTATCGGCGATCGACTACCTCGAGGCGCTTGATTGGCGCGAGGCGCTGAACAACGGGCTCGAACAGCTGTTTGATCGCTATGACGCCATCGTCACACCGGCTGCGCCGGGCGAGGCCCCGCGCGACCTTTCAACCACGGGAGATCCGGTTTTCAATGCCCTGTGGACGCTGTGCGGTGTTCCGGCGGTAACGTTGCCGTTGCTCGCAGGCCCGCACGGTCTGCCGGTCGGGGTTCAGCTCGTCGGCCGCCGCGGCGAAGATGCGCGCCTGTTGCGCACGGCACGGTGGCTCGTCAAGACAGTCGAAGCGGAATAGGGAAGAGCGCATGCTCGACAATATCCTCAAAGTCATCGCACTTGCCGCCTTTGCCGCTTTCGTCGCCTTCCTCCCGGCGTTCGTGCCCCTGCCCGATCTTATCGCGGTCGTCGTGATCGTCGTTGCCATGGCGGCGTATGATTTTCTCATCTACCCGACGCTTCGCCGGCGCAGGCTGCCATAAGCGATGATCGGGTTGTCGACCGCGCGGCCGTCAGTGAAACCGTGTACTCGGGAAATGTCGCGTTAGAATCGCGACCAAGAACGCGGTGCTCAAACCAAATACTAGCATCCCGGTGACGGCCGCCATCGCCCCGAACACCCTAAACTCGGGAACCAGGACGACGTCGCCGTAGCCAACCGTCGTGTAGGTGACGAGGGAGAAGTAGACCGCATCCGACACGTTGTGGACCGCGCCAAGAAAGAAAAGCGAAATTGCCCAAATCCACACCTCGACCGTGTGGGCAACCACCAGGGCGGCGACAGCGCCGATAATGATCATCGCCGAATGAATGCCGGCCGGAAGGTCCCGGTGACGATAGGCGAGCTTGGCCAGGATCGCGGCGGCGCCGACAAGGCAAGCCACGTGTAGCAATGAGCAGAGCGCAAGGAGGGCGCTTCCATAGAACAACTGCGCAAAGACCGACATGATGCTCGTCCTAGCGACAAACGGAGGCAAACGATACCGGCGATCGCCGATTGGTAATAGAACCACATTGAACGCCAAGCGACCGCAAGATAGCCAGTGACGCCCCTATCCGCTTTAACGGGTCGAGATCCCGTTCGAGGGCGTCGAGCTGCAATGCAACTTCCATATTCTGCTGGGCTCGCCCGGGCGCCCTGCGTCATGTTCATTCCCGGCTGCGTGATGACCAAGGAGATGAATCCCGATCCGCGTGTCGTCCAGTCTCACTTCCGCGGCATGCACATGCTAGCGATCGACGGACCAGGTCAGGGGATGAGTAATATCCGCGGCATCAAGCTCAACCACGGCAACTACGAACGAGCCGTTCTCGAGATCGCTGGCTGGCTGCGGAAGGACCAACTTTGGTGGCCATACGGACGAACGACAGGCGTCCGACCAAGGTTGTTACCGAGCGGATTAGCTGATCGTAAATGAACTGGTGAAGTTCGGCATTGCGAATTGCGCTTTAGTAGTTAGTCTGGGCGATTTATCGAGATACGAGGGATGCGTCTGCACGCGTGAGGCTATCCGCCGGACCTCGGCAGCAATGAGCCGCAGAAGCTCATACTTTCCGATGACTGCGGTCCACGTCGAACAAAGGCTACGGTCCGAGGTGCTTGAACGAGCCGACCAATAAAGGGAGAAAACACCAATGAAAAAGTTTCATATGTCCCGACGATCCGCCCTGCTCGGCGGTCTGACGGTGGGCAGCGGCCTCGGGCCTGAAGCTGCCTTACTGGACGCGCCCGGCTCTTGCTGGCGCGGAGGAGGACC
>Ga0075327_1000457_pt1 | contig 11531 bp, 11 predicted proteins | sample MayberrySE_Catta_2_FD_120056 | JGI IMG/M metagenome (GOLD analysis project Ga0075327, IMG submission 120056) | Natural and restored wetland microbial communities from the San Francisco Bay, California, USA, that impact long-term carbon... | ecosystem: Environmental > Terrestrial > Soil >...
GCCGAAGATCGCCACGAGCGGGACGCCGAGGGCGGCCCCGATGTGCATCGGTCCGGAATCGTTGGTGACCAGGAAGGACGATCGGGAAAGGAGCGCCATCAGTTCGCGCACCGTCGTCTTCCCCGCCAGGTTGATCGGGGGATTGCGCATCGCCGCCTCGATCTCTCCGGCCAGCGGGGCCTCCGCGGTCGAACCCACGATGACGATCCCCGCGCCCCACTCCGCGGAAAGGACGTCCGCGACGGCGGCGAACCGCTCCGGGTACCACCGCTTCGCGGAACCGTACGTCGCGCCCGGATTGATCGCCACGACCGGCGCGCCCCGCTCGACGCCGAGGAGCGCGAGACGCGCGGTCACCGCCTCCGTCTCCTCCTCCGTCACGGCGAGTTTCAACGACGCCGGCACGGGACGAGGGATCCCCAGCCCGTCGAGCAGGCACAGGTAATATTCCACCTCGTGGCGGTCGAGGATCCCGGCGGTCAACGGAACGGGCAGCGTGAGGAGGATCCTCCGGCCATCCGTGGGATACCCCGCCCGCTCCGGGATCCGGCCGAGAAAGGCGATCAACGCCGCATCGAACGCGTTTTGCAGAAGCAGGGCCCCGTCGAACCGGCGGCGCCGCAATTCCCCGGCCAGCCGGAGCCGGCCGAGGAGTCCCTCATGACGACCGGGAAGCTCGTAGACCATCACCTCGTCCACGTCCGGATGATGGCGGAAGAGCTCCGCCACGAGAGGCCGCGCGAGCAGTACGATCCGGGCGTCCGGAAACGCTTCGCGGACGCCCGCCAACGCGGGGGTCGTCATCACCGCGTCACCCAGCCAGTTCGTCGCCCGGACCAGCAACGACGTCTGAGGATCGCTGAAACGCATGGGGATTCCGCCTTTACCGGAAAGCACGCTGGAAGTTCCACCGGATCCGATATCATACCATCCGTGTTCGAGGCCGTCCCAGGCCCCTTTTTTGCTCCCTCGCGGCGACCGGATCTGGTATAAATACATGTTTCGTGGAGGGATGGCCGAGCGGCTGAAGGCGGCGGTCTTGAAAACCGCTGGGCGGCAACGCCCCGCAGGTTCGAATCCTGCTCCCTCCGCCACCCTCCTTCGCACAAGGTTGGTGACGGAGGAACGGGAACCTTGCGCTACGGAGGGTGCCCTGCGTAGCCGGTGGGATTCGGAGTTTGCGTTGCGGCCCGCCGGCGGAGCAGGGCACGATCTTTGGCACATGCGTTTCGTCAGGAATGCACTAAGGGGAGAGGTGGCCGAGCCGGCTGAAGGCAACCGCCTGCTAAGCGGTTGTACGGGTAAAACTGTACCGAGGGTTCGAATCCCTCCCTCTCCGCCACCCTTCTTCGCGTAAGGTTCGCGACGAAAAAGGGAGAACCTTGCGCTACGAAGGGTGCCCTGCGTAGCCGGCGGGATTCGGGGGTTGCGTCGCAGCCCGGCGGCAAAGCAGGGCATGTCTTTGAACTCGGTTTATCGTGAGGATGTCCGTACGGAGAGGTGTCCGAGCTGGCCGAAGGAACGCGACTGGAAATCGCGTAGGCGGCTTATACCCGCCTCGAGGGTTCGAATCCCTCCCTCTCCGCCACCCTCCTTCGCAAAAAGCATGAGGACGGTTGCGTGCTTTTTCGCTACGGAGGGTGCCCTGCGTAGCCGGTGGGATTCGGGGTTTTGGTTGCAGCCCGTCGGCGAAGCAGGGCATGTTGTCAGCACCCGGAGTACCGGGGATTCGAACGCGAGTTGCAAATCACCGCGTGCGCGGAAGCACGCGCCAAATCGAAGGAGGAACGAGGGCCGATGAAGAAAATCACGCTGCTGGTCGCCGTACTGACGATGGTCGCTTTCGCAGGCGCCGGGTGCAAGAAGAAGCAACCGCCGCCGCCGATGCCTCCCCAAGGCGCGCCCGGTCAGCCCGGCATGCCCGGCGCTCCGCACGGCGAGGCAGGGGCGCCCCCGGTGGAGAAGAAGATCGTCGTCCCCGACGCCGTCAAGGGAACGTGGAAAGCCGTCAAGGTCGAAGTGGAATTCAAGGAGAAGAAGAGCAAGAAGACGTTCACCGTTCCCCTGAATTCCGAGTTCAAGGTCCCCGACTCCGATCTCACGTTCAAGGTCGGAAGTTTCCTGCCGCACTTTGCGATGGCGGCCGACCAGATCACGTCCAGCTCGAACAACCCGGAGAACCCCGCCGCCCAGCTTGAGGTGTTCCAGGGCGGGAAGGAGATCTTCCACGGCTGGTTGTTCTCGAAGTTCCCGGCGGTGCACCCTTTCACGCACGACAAGTACGGGGTGGCGCTCCTCGAAGGGGTCAAGAAATAACGCGCGTTCCACCCGACGCGGTGCGGGGGGGCGGTCTTCGGGGCCGCCCCCCTATTTTTTCGCCTTCCGCAGCACCTCCTCCATCTGCGCGTGGATGAGGCCGTTGGAGGCGAGCAGGTCCGGCTGATGGATGTCGTACGTCCCGCCGTCGAGCCGGGTCGAGATCCCCCCCGCCTCGTGGAGGACGAGGAGCCCCGCCGCCGTGTCCCACGGCTTCAGCTTCAACTCCCAGAACCCGTCGAATCGCCCGCACGCCAGGTAGCAAAGGTCCAGCGCCGCGGAGCCGTCCCGGCGGATCGCCTGCCCGGTCAGCACGAACGCGCGGAAGTAGTCGAAATTGTCGTCCGTGGACGTCTTTACGTCGTAGGCGAAGCCGGTGGCCAGGAGAGACCTCCGCAGCTCCGCGATCTCCGAGACGGCGATGCGCTCCCCGTTCCGGAACGCCCCCCCTCCTTTCGCAGCGGTGAACGATTCGTCGAGCAGCGGGTCGTACACCGCTCCCGCCACGACCGCACCCTCATGCTCCACGGCCACGGAGACGCAGAAGCACGGGTAGCCGTGCGCGTAATTCGTGGTTCCGTCGAGGGGATCGACGATCCACCGGTACGGCGACGGGGAACGCCGCTCGGGGCTCTCCTCCGACAGCAGGCCGTGGTCCGGGAACCGATCCCGGATCCGCCCGAGGATGTACGCTTCCGATTCGCGATCCACGTCGGTCACGAGGTTGATCTCTCCCTTGAAGTGGATCGTCTGCCGACGCCCGTAGCTTTTCCGCAGGATCCCGCCGCCGCCGCGGGCCAGTTCCTCGACGAACTCCAGCAGATCCACGTTCCCCATCGCACTCCCCCCCTTTTTCCGCCTCGTGAAACCAGCGCCGATTATAATATGTGGGGTGCGCCGCGCCCCGAAAAGTTCCGCGAGGGAAGAACGGCGCAGGGAGACCCGCGATGAGACGATCCGCCAAACCGTTCCTCCTTCTGCTCTGCGCCCTGATCCTCCTTCCCTCGTGTGCCTCCTGGAAAAAGTCCACGAAGGAGTGGAAACCGGGCGACACCGTGATTTGCCCCCACTGCGGCCGCGAGTTCCCGGTCCCCGAAAAACTCGGGAAATAATCCCCGCCCCGGCTACCCGTGAGTTTCGAAACCGCATATTCCGGCATCGGCCGGCTGGACAGCCTCTCCTACCGGGAGACGGTCGTCCACCGGCTGGACCCGCGCGCGAAAGTCGTCGCCACGATGCTGTTCGCGGTCGTGGTCGTCTCCTTCCCGAAGTACGAGGTCCTGGCGCTCCTCCCCTTCTTCCTGTTCCCGGTCCTGATCGCCGCCCTCGGCGACATCCCGGCCGGGTTCATCGCGAAAAAAGTGGCCGCCGTCTCCCCTTTCGCGGTGTTCGTCGGGATCTTCAACCCCCTCTTCGATCCCTCGACGGTCGCGATCGCTCCGGGCTTCCCGGTTTCCGCCGGCTGGATCTCCTTCGCCTCGATCCTGGTGAAGTTCGCGCTGACGATCAGCGCGGCCCTCCTGCTGATCGCGACGACCTCCTTCCCCGGCATCTGCCGCGGTTTGCGCCGCCTGGGCATCCCGGCGGTCTTCGTCTCCCAGCTCCTCTTCCTGTACCGGTACCTCTTCGTCCTCATGGAGGAGGCGATGCGCGTCGTCCGCGCCCGGGACATGCGCTCCTTCGGAACGCGGGGAACCGGCGTGCGGGTCCTCGTCCGCATCGTGGGCACCCTCTTCCTGCGCACCGTGGAGCGGGCAGAGCGGATCTACGGGGCGATGCTGGCGCGCGGTTTCCGGGGAGAAGCGCCTTCGATGCGGCGCGAGGCGCTGCGGCCTTCCGACGCCCTCTTCCTGCTGGCGGCGGGCGGCTTCTTCGCCCTGTGCCGGTTCGTCCCCGTCCCGCAGGCGATCGGACGCCTGGTACGGGAGCTGGCCGGATGAGCCATCACCTCCTCGAGTTCAAGGACGTCCGTTACCGGTACCCGGACGGCACGGAGGCGCTGAAAGGGATTTCGTTCCTGATCACCCACGGGGAGTCGGTCGGCATCGTCGGCGCGAACGGCGCGGGGAAGTCGACGCTGCTCCTCCACATGAACGGGCACCTGCTCCCCACGTCGGGCTTCGTCACGATCGGGGAGGTGCCGCTGCGGAAGGAGACCCGGCCGGAGATCCGCAGGAAGGTCGGGGTCGTCTTCCAGAACCCCGACGACCAGCTTTTCATGCCGACCGTCTTCGACGACGTCGCCTTCGGCCCCCTGAATCTCGGGCTGCCGCCCGACCGGGTCCGGGAGCGGGTCCACGAGGCGCTCCGCCAGGTGGGCGCCCTCGCGCTCGCCGACAAGCCGCCGCATCACCTTTCGGGGGGGGAGAAAAGCGCCGTGGCGATCGCCACGGTCATCGCGATGAAGCCCGACATCCTCGTCATGGACGAGCCGGCCGCCAGTCTCGACCCGAAGTCGCGGCGCGCCGTCATCGGGTTGCTCAACACCTTCGCCCACTCGAAGATCGTCGCCTCGCACGACCTCGACCTCATCCTCGACGTCTGCGCCCGATGCCTCGTGATCCGGGACGGTGCGATCGTCGCCGACGGCCCCGCGCCGGAAATTCTCTCCGACGCGACGCTGCTCGCCGGGAACAACCTGGAGCTTCCCCTGACGCTCCAGGGGCGGCCCGCCCGGGCATGAAGGAATCCCGGGGCGTTCTCCGTTACGGGCGAGGGTCCCTGCCGCTCCCTGCCGGATTCTTCCCCCGGGTGGACCTCCTCACGGCGAAGCCCCAGCCGCTTCCCCCGTCGGAAGACGGGCATATCGCGCGTCGGATCGCCCGGCCGACGGGCGCCCTCCCGCTGTCCCGACAGCTCCGCGGGGGAGACCGGGTCGCGATCGCGGTCTCGGACGTCACCCGCTACAGCGCGACGGACAGAATCCTGCCGTTTCTCCTGCGCGAAACCGACGCGGCGGGCATTCCGCGGGACCGCGTGACGCTCTTCGTCGCCCGGGGGACCCACCGCGCCATGACGGACGTCGAGGTGCGGGAGGCGGTCGGACCGGAGATCGATTCGGGGATACGCGTGGAGCAGTCGGACCCCGACGGCGACCTCGCGACGCTCGGGACGACATCGCGCGGCACGAAGGTCCTCGTCTCCCGGCGCCTGATGGAGCACGACCGGGTCGTCCTGACGGGGACGATCTCGTTCCACTACTTCGCGGGGTTCGGGGGCGGGAGGAAGGCGCTGGTGCCCGGATGCGCGGGGAGGGAGACGGCTCATCAGACGCACTTCCGCATCTTCCGGACCGACGGCCCCGGGAAGCACCCGATGGCGCGCCCGGGGATCCTGGCGGGGAACCCGGTCCACGAGGACATCGTGGAGGCCGTTTCGATGGCCTCGCCGACCTTCGTGGCGAACACGCTGCTCACCCCGGAGAAACGGATCTTCGACCTGGTGGCCGGGCACTGGCAAAAGGCCCACGAGGAGGGATGCGCGCGATACGCGGAGCATTTCCGGGTGCGGATCGGGAAGCGACACCCCCTGGTGATCGCCTCCGCGGGCGGCTTCCCGAAGGACATCAACCTGATCCAGTCCCACAAGGCGCTGGACAACGCGTTCCTCGCGACGGAGCCCGGCGGCGTACTGATCCTGCTGGCGGAGTGCCCGGACGGCTTCGGAAGCCCGCACTTTTTCCCCTGGTTCCGCCACAAGGACCCCGACGCCCTGGAGCGGGAGCTGCGCGCGAACTACCAGATCTACGGACAGACCGCGCACGCCGTCCTCACCAAGACCCGCGCGTGCCGCGTGATCCTCGTCTCCACGCTTCCCCCGGAAAACGTGGAAGCGATGGGGATGACCCCCGCCCCGACGCTCGCGGAGGGGATCCGGGCGGCGAAACGGTTTCTCGGCGAGCTGCCCGTTCCTCTCGTCATCCCCGACGCGGGGTTCGTCCTGCCGGACCCCGCGGGGTGAGGTGGCACATTAAAGGAGGTTCCGAATGAATCGTTTCTGGAATCCTGAGGAGATCATACCCAGAGTGCTGGCTCCTGGTGTGACGGCGAAGATCGCCGCGGGGAGAAGCTGATGTTCTCCCTCGTCACCCTCGCTCCGGACGCGGTCGTTCCGACGCACTCCCATCCGCACGAGCAGATGGGGATGATGGTGTCGGGGTCGATGGAGTTCACGATCGAAGGCGTGACGCGATCGCTCTCGGGGAACGAGATGTATCTCGTCCCGGGAGGGGTTCCGCACGCGGCGAAGGCGGGTCCCGGAGGAGCGGTGGCGCTGGACGCCTTCTCGCCCCCCCGGGAGGAGTACCGTTGGCTGGCGGAGGACACTCCAGCTTAAGGTGCTGCGATGTGCGCTGGGGGCGCCTTTTTCGCGGCGCCCTTTTTCACGGTCTTCGTCTTCGCCTCCGCGGCCACCCACCGGTTGATCGCGGAGAGATACGCCTTGATCGCCGCCTCGATGATGTCGGTCGAGCTCGCGCCGCCGGAGAAGATCGTCCCGTTGGAGCGGATCCGCACCCGCGCCTCCCCGATCGCGTCCTGTCCCGACGTGACCGCGTTCAGGCCGAAATCGATCAGCTTGAAATTCCTCCCGACGATCCGTTCGATGCACTTGTACGCGGCGTCGATCGGACCGTTCCCCATCGCCGCCTCCTCGATCATCTCGTTGTTCCGCTGGACTTTGAGCGCCGCCATCGGCGTCGCCTTGGTGCCCGACAGGATCTGGAGGTGGACCAGCCTGTACGTCTCCGGGACCTTGAACAGCTCGTCCTGCACGAGGATCTCGAGGTCCTCGACCATGACCTCCTTCTTCTTGTCGGCCAGGACGAGGAACTTCTCGTAGATCTCCGCCAATTGGGCATCGGTCAGGTGGTGCCCCATCCCGGAGATGTGGTGCTTGAGCGCCGCGCGGCCCGAGCGGGCGGTGAGCGCGAACGTGTGCGCCGTCACGCCGACGTCCTCCGGCCGGATGATCTCGTACGTGGAGCGGTCCTTGATGATCCCGTCCTGGTGGATCCCGGAGGAATGCGCGAAGGCGTTCGTCCCGACGATCGCCTTGTTCCGCTGGATCGGCAGCCCCATCAGCTTCGACACCATCCGGCTCGACTTCGCGATCTCCTTCGTGTTCACGTCCGTGTAGAGTCCGGTGAAGATGTCCTTGCGCGTCCTGATCGCCAGCACCACCTCTTCCAGCGACGCGTTCCCCGCGCGCTCGCCGATCCCGTTCACGGTCACCTCGGCCTGGCGGGCGCCGGCGAGGATTCCCGCGAGCGTGTTCGCCGTGGACATCCCGAGGTCGTCGTGGCAATGCATCGAGAGGATCGCGTGGTCCAGCCCGGGGACCTTCTCCTTGAGGCGCCGCACACGGTCCGCCATCTCCATCGGCGTCGCGTACCCGACGGTGTCTGGGATGTTGATCGTCGTCGCGCCCGCCTTCACGATCGCGTCGACGGTCCGGCAAAGGTACTCGAAGTCGGTCCGCGAGGCGTCCTCGGTGGAGAACTCGACGTCCCGGCAGAGGGAGCGCGCGTACTTCACCGTGTCCACGCACCACTGGAGGATCTTCTCCCGGTCGGCGCGGAATTTCTTCTGGATGTGGATGTCGGAGGTCCCGAGGAACGTGTGGATCCGGGGGCGCTTCGCCACCTTCACCGCCTCCCAGAGCGTATCGATGTCCTTTTTCACCGCCCGCGCGAGGCCGGTGATGACCGGGCCCTTCACGCTTTTCGCCACCGCCTGCACCGACTCGAAATCGCCCGGGGACGAGGCCGGGAACCCCGCCTCGATGATGTCCACGTTCAGCACCGCCAGTTGCCGCGCGATCTCGACCTTCTGGTCCCTTGCGAGCTTCGCCCCCGGAACCTGCTCCCCGTCCCGCAACGTCGTGTCGAAGATGAAAACCTTGTCCGCCATCACGTCCTCCTTTACCACTGTAGTTTTTTCAGGGGACACTCTTGCCAGGGGGGACATTCCTGGTTCTTCCCGGGAGAAAGGGAAGGAGTGTCCCCCACTGTGGGATAGAGTGTCCCCCGCCAGTTCGTTCTCCTCCCCAAAATGAAAAACCCCCGGGGGCTTGGTCCCCGGGGGCTCGAAAAACAAAAACCGCGGGAACCTGCCGGCCCCGCGGCCCGAATCGACGTAATGGATGCGCTACGCGCTCAGGCTCCGGTCCGGCCCCTCCGGGGGCGGAGTAGAGCGAGCCCGAACAACCCGACTTCCTGCCGATCTTTGATCGCGCTCATCATGGTTCAATCAGCATACGGGCCCGTCGATCCCGTTGTCAAGCCCCACCCTGCAACCTCCGCAGCTCTCCCGGCGCGGCGATCCCGCCCGACACGAGAAGGCGGACCGCCTGCTCGACCGACATCTCGAGCCGGACCGCGTTCCCCTCGGGAATGAAGAGGACCTCGCCGAGATAGAGATGGTTCGTCGGAACGTACACGACGATCAGCCGGCGGCCGTCATCCTCCACCGTCATCGTGCGGAAACCGAGGGCGTACGACCCCTCCTTCGGGTACTCCACCAGGAGCACTTCCTTGAATGACTTGGTGCTCTCGGGGGAAAAGGCGTTCGTGAGCTGCTTGATGGTGGAGTACACGGTGCGGTAGCCCGGAATCCACTGGATCAGCCAGTCAAGGGCGTCGAGAAGCCGTTTCCCCACGACGTTCCGCGCCAGTGTTCCCAGCAGCAGGATGATGACCAGCCCGGCCAGGATCCCCGTACCGGGAATGTGATTCGTGCCCGGAAAGAGCGCCCCGACGACCCCGTCGAGGATCGGCGAAAAGAGGCCGTCGACCTTCTCGAAGAACCAGAGAAGGAGCGCCATCGACACCACGAGGGGGACGAGGACGAGGATCCCGGTGAGAAAACTTTTTTTCACGTTGCCGTACACGGGGGTATTCTATCGCAAATTCAACGAACCATAGAACCACGCGATTCCGGCAGGCTTTTCCGGATCTCCCGGATTCGACGTTGCGGGTAGTCGCGTCGTCTAAACGGAGGTATTCAGCATCCCCAGAACTTCCTCCAACTCCTCCCATGTCGTAGCCCGCCCCAAGCTGAATCGTACCGCGCCCATTCCTTCTCCCGGCGGCACTCCCATGGCGGCCAGCACCGGGGAAAGGGTCACCGAACCGGCGTGGCAGGCCGATCCGGTCGATGCGGCGACACCGGGAAGCTTTGCAAGGACATCGGCGCCGACCCGGCCCACGAAGTTGACGTTGAGGGTATTGGGAAGCCGTTCCGTCGGGTGGCCGTTGAACGTCACCTTACCCTCCAAAATCCCTCTCAGCCCTTCCCGGAACCGGTCGCGCAAGGCCTTGATCTGCGGCATGCCGACCCACTTCCGCGCCGTATCGCACGCCGCCCCCATGGCTACGGCCAAGAGGACGTTTTCCGTCCCCGCCCGCCGTCCCGCCTCGTGTCCCGCGCCGTGGGCGAACGGCTCGATCTTCGTCCCTTCCCGTATGTAGAGCGCGCCGATCCCCTTCGGGGCGTACACCTTGTGGCCGGCCACCGAGAGGAGGTCCACGCCCAGTTCCTCGACGTCGGCCGGGATCTTCCCCACGGTCTGCGCAGCGTCCGTGTGGAACGGGATGCCTGCCTCACGAGCAATAGCGGCGATTTCGGAGATCGGCTCGATCGTTCCCACCTCGTTGTTGGCGTGCATGACCGTGATCAGGACCGTCCTCGGAGTGATCGCCCTCCGGACATCCTCCGGATCCACCATCCCGTACCGGTCCACCGGAAGGACGGTCACCTTCGCCCCGAGCGTTCCAGGAAACGGCAAGGGTTGACCGTGGCCGGGTGCTCGACGGCGGTGGTGATGATGTGGCCCCCCCGGTCCCGGTTTGCGAAGAAGACCCCCTTGATGGCATGGTTGTTCGACTCGCTCCCGCCGCTCGTGAAGACCACCTCCGTCGGATCGCATCCCAAAAGGGCAGCCACCTGCCCGCGGGCTTTCTCCACCGCGTCCTTCGCCGGCATCCCGGCCCAGTGAAGGGACGATGGATTGCCGTAGTGGTCCGTCAGGAATGGCCGCATGGCCTCCACCGCTTCCGGGCAGATCGGCGTGCTCGCGTTATAGTCGAGATAAATCCGGCGAATCACTGGTTCACCTCCTTCTTCGGATCATGACCGCATACCTTCACACTCGTTTCAGCGTCTCGGTCATCCGCAAAGCGGCAACGAGACCCGAAGCCAGTGTCAACACCCCCACCGCTGCGATGGCCCAGACGACTCCCAGCAGATCCGCGATGATCCCCGAGAGAAGCGCCCCGAAAGCGTAGCCCGCGTCCCGCCAGAGCCGGTAGACCCCCACGGCGGAGGCTCTCCAGGAAGGATGGGCCACGTCGCCGATCGCGGCCAGAAGCGTCGGGTACACCATCGCCGTCCCGACGCCAAGGAGAACGGCCCCCGTCATCCAGGGAAAAAACGAGGTCGCGGCCGCTATCAAGCCGATCCCACCGGCCTGGACCCACATCCCGCAGACGATCATCCACTTCCTCCCGACCCGGTCCGAAAGCGCCCCGGTAAACAGTTGGCAAATTCCCCACACCGCGGGATACGTGGCCGCCAGGACGGCGATCCTTTCCACGGACAGGTGCGCGGCGGCGAAAAAGAGCGGGAAAAGTCCCCATGCCATTCCGTCGTTCAGGTTGTTCACCATCCCCGCCTGGCTGCAGGAAAAGAGGTTCGGATCCCGGTAGCTTGTACGGGCAAAGATTTCCTTGAACGGCACGCTCACCGCACCGCCTTGCCCTTTCGCCTCGTGGCGGGCATGTCCGTGCGTCTCCCGGACGAAGAAGACGGACAGGAGCAACCCCGCCCCGGCGATGCCGATCCCCAGGTAAAAAGGAGCGGGGCGCAGACCGTAGGCGGCGGCGATATATCCCGATGCGAGCGCCGTTACGGCGACGGCGAAGTACCCGGCGAACTCGTTGAGCCCCATCGCGAGGCCGCGCCGCTGTGGCCCCACAAGGTCGATCTTCATGATGACCGTGGTCGACCAGCAAAGACCCTGGTTTATCCCCAGGAGAAGATTGGCGACGGTGATCCATCCCCAAGATGGGGCCCACATCAGGATGAGGGGAACGGGCAATCCGACGATCCAACCGGCGACAAGGAGTCCCTTCCGTCCGATCCGGTCGGAGAAACGCCCGGCGGCCAGGTTGGTGAGCGCCTTGACGAACCCGAACCCGACGATGAACGAAAGGATGA
>Ga0075327_1000458_pt1 | contig 11527 bp, 8 predicted proteins | sample MayberrySE_Catta_2_FD_120056 | JGI IMG/M metagenome (GOLD analysis project Ga0075327, IMG submission 120056) | Natural and restored wetland microbial communities from the San Francisco Bay, California, USA, that impact long-term carbon... | ecosystem: Environmental > Terrestrial > Soil > Wetlands...
CGGTGATGGCGTACCTGGGGCAGCCGAGCGGCATTCGGGCAGACTGACCGCAGCCGAAAGCAGCGGGAAGGGCGAAGGGGCGCTACGACCGCGCTCAGCCGCTCTCCGCCGGAGGGCCCCACGACGTATGTCCTGCCTGCACGGCGCGCGCGGCCGCGATGATCCGCCAGATGACGTCGCGCGTGAGCTCCTCATCCACGTCGAGCTCGCGCGCGATCTCGGCCGCGCGCCGCACGACCCTGGCCTCCTGCCGGGGATCCATGATCGGAAGGCCGAGCTTCTGCTTCGCGCGCCCGACCTCGAGAGCGAGGTCGCAGCGCCGGCCGATGAGCGAGACGAGCTCTCGGTCGAGCGCCTCGATCTTGGAGCGGAGCTCCTCCAGCGACGTTTCGGTCATGCGCCCTCCAAGAGGGTTGCGATCCCCTGGCCCACGCCGATGCACATGGTGGCGAGGCCGCGGCGGGAACCCCGTCGTCTCATCTCGTGCACCAGCGTGACGAGGATGCGCGCTCCCGAGCAGCCCACGGGGTGCCCCAGGGCGATCGCCCCGCCGTTGACGTTCACGCTCGCGGGGTCGAGGTCCAGCTCGCTCATGCAGGGAACGGCCTGCGCGGCGAACGCCTCGTTGAGCTCCACGAGGTCGATCTCGCCGGCGCTCCAGGCCGCCCGCGCGAGCGCTCGCTCGGTCGCCGGCACAGGCCCTATTCCCATGCGCTGAGGCTCGACTCCCGCGACGGCGCCCGCGACGACGCGCGCCATCGGCTCGAGGCCGAGCTCCTTGCCGCGGTCCGAGGAGACGACGAGGAGGGCCGCCGCCCCGTCGTTGATGCCCGAAGAGTTGCCGGCCGTCACCGTGCCCGCCTTCTTGAACACGGGCCGCAGGCGCGCGAGGGACTCGAGCGTCGTTTCGGGTCGTGGATGCTCGTCGGCGTCGACGACGACGGGGTCGCCACGGCGCTGCGGCACCGGCACGGGGACGATCTCGTCGCGGAAGCGACCGCAGGTTACAGCGGCGGCACACCTTCGCTGGCTCTCGGCGGCGAACGCGTCCTGCGCCTCCCGGCTCACGCCGAACTCCTCGGCGATGACCTCGGCCGTCTCGCCGAGGCCGATGGTCCACTCGGGTGCGAACGCCGGGTTGGGGAAGCGCCAGCCGAGCACGGTGTCGGCAACTTCGGGATTCCCGCGCGCGTAGGCCTCTGCCGGCTTGAGCATGACGTACGGCGAGCGGCTCATGCTCTCCACGCCGCCCGCGATGAAGACCTCGCCCTCCCCGGCCGCGACGGCGTGGGAGGCCGAGAGCGCGGCTTGCATTCCCGATCCGCAGAGACGGTTCACGGTCTGGCCGGGCACGCTCACGGGGAGCCCCGCGCGCAGCAGCGCCATGCGGGCGACGTTGCGATTGTCCTCGCCCGCCTGGTTGATGCACCCGAACAGGACGTCGTCGATCATGGCGGGGTCCAGGTCGTTGCGCCGCACGAGCGCCTCGATCGTGAGCGCCGCCAGGTCGTCGGGACGCACGGGCGCGAGGCCCCCGGCGTGCCGGCCGATCGGCGTGCGGACGCCGTCGATGATCCATGCCTCGGACATGGCGATCGGGCTCCTGTGCTGGCGCATTGCGGGGCCGCGAAGGCTAGTCCGGGCCGGTCGCTCGGGTCAACCTCGACCGGACCCTGGAAGGGAATCGACGCCGGATTCGTAGCGGAGGCAGTCCGACGCGAAGCGGGCACGTTGTCTGGGGGGTCAGACACGGTACCTTACTACTCGTCGAGTCTTCGAACGGAGTTCGCACGGAGATAGGCGTCATGAGCCGCTTCACAGCCCATTCGGGTGCACTCCTGGCGGCCGTTGCCCTGCTGGGCGTTGCCCAGGGGGTGGAGTCCCAGGCCACCGTGTATCGCATTCCGGTCACCGGCGTCGTCGAGCTGGGCCTCGCTCCCTTCATCGAGCGGAGCCTCGAGGAGGCGGCCGCGGGTGGGGTCGCGGCGGTCATCCTGGACATGGACACCCCAGGCGGACGCGTGGACGCAGCCGAGCGGATCGCGGACGCTCTGAGTGATGCCACCGTTCCGGTCTACACGCTCGTGAATCGACGCGCTTTCTCGGCTGGCGCCCTGATCGCGCTCGCGACGGACGGCATCTACATGCGTCCGGGTTCCGTGATCGGAGCCGCGACGCCCGTCGACGGCTCAGGGCAGACGGCCCCCGAGAAGATCGTCTCGGCCATGCGAAGCGAGATGAGGGCCCTTGCGGAGGCTCGCGGGCTCGATCCTCTGATCGCCGAAGCGATGGTCGACCCGGACATCGAGGTCGAGGGCGTCGTCGAAGCCGGCAAGCTCCTCACGCTGACCACCGAGGAGGCCGTCCGCATCGGGTACGCCACGGAGGTCGAGGACCTACCGGCGCTGCTCCAGCTCCTGGGCGAAGAGCGGGCTCAGGTCGTGACGGCCGAGGCCAACTGGGCGGAGCGTGTCGTGCGCTTCTTCTCGAACCCCGTCGTGGCACCTTTCCTGCTCACGCTGGGATTCCTCGGTCTCATCACGGAGATCAAGACGCCCTCGTTCGGGATGGCGGGCGCGGCCGGACTGCTCTCGCTTTCGCTGTTCTTCGGCTCCCACCTCATCGTCGGTCTGGCGGGGCTCGAGGACCTCATCATCTTCGGTGTGGGGCTGGCGCTTCTCGGCGTCGAGGTCTTCCTCATCCCAGGATTCGGCCTGTTCGGCGTGATCGGCGCCGTCGGCATGGTCGCGGGGCTCTACCTCGCCCTCATCGGCTCGCTTCCCACCTCGGCCGACTTCACCCGCGCGGGGCTCGTGCTCAGCACCACCGTCCTCCTCATCGCAGTCTCGGCCTGGGTGATGATCCGCTCCCTGCCCGGGAGCTCCAGGCTCGCCAAGAGCGGCATCTTCCTCCTCCAGCGGACCGATCGCTCCATCGGGTACGAGTCCGCGGCCCGGCGGGGGGACCTCATCGGCATGGTGGGGAAGGCGATCACGGATCTGCGGCCGTCGGGGACGGGGCTCTTCGGCGACGAGCGCATCGACGTCGTCTCCGAGTCCGAGTGGATCACCGAAGGGACACCGATCAAGATCGTCAGCGCCGAGGGCTACCGGCACCTTGTACGGCCCGTGCCGGCGCACTCCTCGGGTGTCGCGGCCGCCTCCGCCGACGCCCCCGAGCAAGCCTAGGTCGAACGGACATCCCCAACACCGGACGGGTCTGACGTATGCAAGAAGTCGTCGCGCTGTTGCTCCCGATCGCGATCATCACCTTCATCTTCTTGATCGCGTGGGCCATCCCGGTCCGTCTGTGGATCGAGGCGCTTTCGGCGGGGGTGAGCGTGGGCATCGGGACCTTGGTCGGCATGCGGCTGAGGAAGGTCTCGCCCGCCGCCATCGTGCGGCCACTCATCAACGCGACCAAGGCCGGGCTCGACCTCGACATCAACCAATTGGAGGCTCACTACCTCGCGGGCGGGCGTGTCGACCGTGTCGTCGGTGCGCTCATCAGCGCGGACAAGGCCAACATCGAGCTCGCGTTCAACCAGGCGGCCGCGATCGACCTGGCGGGCCGTGACGTCTTCGAGGCCGTGCAAGTCTCGGTGACCCCGAAGGTGATCAACACCCCCAGGGTCGCCGCGATGGCCAAGGACGGCATCCAGCTCATCGCGATCGCGCGCGTGACGGTTCGGGCGAACATCAATCGCCTCGTCGGCGGCGCCGGGGAGGAGACCATCCTCGCGCGTGTGGGCGAAGGCATCGTCTCGACCATCGGCTCGGCCGCCTCGCACAAGGCCGTGCTCGAGAACCCGGATCAGATCTCGAAGACCGTGTTGGGAAAAGGGCTCGACTCGGGGACCGCGTTCGAGATCCTCTCGATCGACATCGCCGACGTGGACGTCGGCAAGAACATCGGCGCCGAGCTGCAGACCGATCAGGCCGAGGCCGACAAGCGGGTCGCGCAGGCACGGGCGGAGGAGCGCCGCGCCATGGCCGTCGCGCATGAGCAGGAGATGAAGGCGCGGGTCGAGGAGATGAGGGCCGAGGTCGTGAGGGCGGAGGCACAGGTGCCGCTCGCCCTCGCCGAGGCGTTCCGGAGCGGGAACCTCGGCGTCATGGACTACGTCCGCTACCGGAACATCGAGGCGGATACGCATATGCGCGCCGCCATCGCCGGGCCGGACGAGGCCGGCAAGCAGACCCTGGGAGATTGACGGGCGACGCGCATGGAAGAGCTGATCTTCTTCGCCGTGATCATCTTCTTCTCGATCATCGAGTCGATCGCGCGGAGTCGAAAGAAGAAGGCGGGCGGCCCGACGCAGCTTCCAGAGGAGTGGCCGCCCGAGGAGCCCCAGCGCGATTGGCGCTCCGAGACCGCGACGACCACGACGGCCACGTACGACGCGGAGCCGTCGTACGACGGTCTACCGACCGACGAGGCGGAGTCCGGCGAGGTGCTCCCGCAGCCTGCCCGCCCGCAAAGCGGCGGCGCGTCGAGAGGCTCGGAGGGAATGATCCCGGCGGACATCTGGGAAGAGATCGCCGGGCTCGCGCGTGGCAGAATGCAGGATGTCGAGCGGACGCAGGAGCCACGCAAGGGCCTTCCCGCCAAGCGGACGCCGCCCCCGACGTTCCCCGCGCCGATCACTCGTAGGCCCGCGCCTAGCGTCCCACAAGAGCACCGGGTCCACCTGGCCCACGCGGAGTACGGGACGGATCCCTCGTCACGCGCCCGTTCGCGCCACGATCGGCTCGATCCGCTCGCGCGCAGGCTGAGCGCGGACATCCGGTCGGCGCGGCAGCAGCTACGCCTCGGCCGGCACGCGCTCCGTCAGGCCGTGATCCTCCAGGAGGTCCTGGGGCCTCCCGCCTCGATGCGCGAGGAGCTCCCCGCGGGCGAGGCTCGCCCGTAGGTCGTCGGAGGGCCGACGCTTCCCCGCTACATCTCCCCGCGCGCCATCTTCCGCAGCACCGTCTGGAGAATGCCGCCGTTCCGGTAGTACTCGACGTCGATCTCGGAGTCGAGCCGGACGCGCGCCGAGAACGTCGTCTCGGTGCCGTCCTCCGCCGTGGCGGTGACATCGACCGAGCCCCCCGGCTCGAGACCGTCGGCGATGCCGATGATGTCGAAGTGCTCCCGCCCGCTGAGCCCGAGCGACTTGGGTGTCTGTCCGTCCTCGAACTCGAGGGGCAGCACGCCCATCCCGACGAGGTTGCTCCGGTGGATGCGCTCGAAGCTCTCGGCGATCACCGCCCTCACGCCGAGCAGGATGGTCCCCTTCGCGGCCCAATCGCGCGAGCTGCCCGTGCCGTACTCCTGGCCCGCGAGCACGATGAGCGGCGTGCCCTCCTTTTGGTACCGCATGCAGGCGTCGTAGATCGGCAGCACCTCCCCGGTGGGGAAGTGGAGCGTGTACCCTCCCTCCTTTCCGTCGAGGAGGAGATTTTTGATGCGCACGTTGCCGAACGTGCCTCGCATCATGACCTCGTGGTTTCCGCGTCTCGAGCCGAAGGTGTTGAAGTCCTTCACCTCCACGCCGTGCTCGCGCCGGTATCTGGCCGCGGGCTCGCCCTTGGGGATCGCCCCGGCGGGGGAGATGTGGTCGGTGGTCACCGACTGGCCGAGCAGGGCCAGGACGCGCGCGCCGCGGATGTCGCCGGGCTCCCGCACGTCGAGGCTCATGCCCTCGAAGAACGGCGGCCGGCGCACGTACGTGGAGTCGTCGTCCCACGCGTACAGGCTCCCCTCCTCGGGGACGGGGAGCGCCTGCCAGTTCTCGTCCCCCGTGTTCACGACCGCGTACCGCTCCGTGAACATCTCGGGGCGCAGCGCGCCGGCGACCGTGTCTCGTACCTCCTCGGGGGACGGCCAGATGTCCGAGAGGAAGATGGGCTTGCCGTCCTTCCCGTGGCCGAGCGGCTCGTTGTAGAGGTCGATGTCCACACGGCCCGCGAGCGCGTAGGCCACCACGAGCATCGGCGACGCGAGATAGTTCGCGCGCACGAGCGGGTGAATGCGGGCCTCGAAGTTCCGGTTCCCCGACAGCACCGAGGCCACGACGAGCTGGTTGTCCTCGACCGCCTTGTGGACGTTCTCCGGCAGGGGACCGCTGTTGCCGATGCACGTGGTGCACCCATATCCGACCACGTTGAACTTGAGCTCCTCGAGATAGGGCAGGAGCTTCGACTCCGTCAGGTACTCCGTCACCACCTGGCTCCCCGGCGCCATGGACGTCTTCACCCAGGGCTTCACGGCCAGGCCCCTCTCCACGGCCTTCTTCGCGAGCAGCCCGGCGCCGACCATGACGGAGGGGTTCGACGTGTTCGTGCAACTGGTGATCGAAGCGATCACCACCGTCCCGTCGCGGATCTCGACCTGCTCGCCCTCGCAGTCGACGACGGCGCAGCGAGTGTCGGCCGCGACTTGGACCGCCTCGCTCCCACCTTCTCCGGCCCAGCTCTCGCCCGTGCGCGGCTGGCCCTCACCCTCGGCCTTCTCGCGCGACGGAATCTTGGTCCCGGCCGGGAGCAGGTTGGGGAGGTCCTTGTCGAACTGCCCGCGCATGTCGGCGAGCCGGATGCGGTCCTGGGGCCGCTTGGGCCCCGCTAGGCTCGGCTCCACGGTCGAGAGGTCGAGCTCCAGGGTCGAGGTGAACTCCGGATCCGGCGTGTCGTCCGTGCGGAAGAGCCCCATCTCCTTGCTGATCCGCTCGACCCGTGCGACCAGCCCCGCCGGACGCCCGGTCCCGCGCAGGTAGACGAGGGTCTGGGCGTCGACGGGGAAGAACCCGATCGTGGCGCCGTACTCGGGTGACATGTTGGCGAGCGTCGCCTTGTCAGGGAGCGTGAGGTTGCTCAGCCCCGCGCCGTAGTACTCGACGAACTTGTCGACCACGCCGTGCTTGCGGAGCAGCTCCGTCACGCGGAGCACGAGATCCGTGGCGGTGGCGCCTTCCGGGAGCGCCCCCGTGAGCTTCATGCCCACGACCTCGGGCAGAAGCATGTAATAGGGCTGCCCCAGCACGACCGCCTCGGCCTCGATGCCGCCCACACCCCAGCCCACCACGCCGAGCCCGTTGACCATGGTCGTGTGCGAATCGGTTCCCACGAGCGTGTCCGGGTAGGCCACGAACGCGCCGTCGTGCTCCCGTCGGTGGATCACGGAGGCCAGGTACTCGAGGTTGACCTGGTGGACGATGCCCGTGCCCGGCGGCACGACCGAGAAGTTGTCGAAGGCCTCCTGCGCCCAACGCAGGAGGGCGTAGCGCTCGCGGTTGCGCTCGAACTCCTTCTCCACGTTCAGCCGGAAGGCATCGGCGAAGCCGAAGTAGTCGACCTGGACGGAGTGGTCGATGACGAGGTCGGCCGGCACGACAGGGTTGATCCGCGCCGGGTCGCCTCCCAGCTCCTTCAAGCCGTCCCGCATCGCCGCGAGGTCGACCACCGCGGGCACACCCGTGAAGTCCTGGAGCACGACGCGCGTCGGCATGAACGGCACGTCCGCGCCTGCGTTCGTAGGGCTCCAGCGCGCGACGGCTCTCACGTGCTCAGGGCTCACGTAGTCGCCTCCGGCGTGGCGGAGCGCATTCTCCAGGAGGATCCGGATCGAGAACGGGAGCCGGTCGAGCGAGTCGAGCACGCCCTCCTCGACCAGCCGGGCGAGGCTGTAGATCGCCGTCGGCCCCTCGGGCAGGTCGACCTGGGTGCGAGCGCCGAAGGGGTCTTTTCTGGGCTTCGCCACGGTGGCTCCTGTGGACGTCAGTCGGTTCGGGACGAGCCCCTAATGATGTCGCAAGTCCTTGGCCGTGTCAGGGGTGGTTGCGGTGTCCCGGGGTGGCACGCTAGGTGCATGTCGCGACGTCGCGCCCGTCGACGACCTCACGCACCGAGAGGCATCCATCCCGACCGACATCTCACGAGGCCGCGCAACGTCCGGTGAAAGGCTGCGGCGCTTCTGGGCGCGTCACCGCACGGCCTTCTGGATGCTGCATTCGGTCTGGGCCCTGGCGACCGGCGTTGCCGTCATTCTCCTGGCCCGGGGGCGCTACGGATTCGTGCCTTGGGTGGTGCTCTTCCTCGTCGTCACTTGGGCGTCGACCCTGTTCTTCGGGCGACGGGCGACGCGCGGAGCGAACGTCGAGGGCGCGGTTGGCATCCCGGGCGGTGCCCCCAGAGGCATTCCGGGGCTCGGCGACGAGACGACCTCGTACGTCACGCGCACGATGTACCAGGAGACGCTCTTCTTCCTGCTCCCGTTCTACGCGTACTCGACGGACGTCACGTCGCCGAACGTGATCTTCCTGGGCGCCCTCGCTGCGCTCGGGGTCCTCTCGTGTCTCGATCTCCTGTTCGACCTGTGGCTCCGGTCGAGTGCGGTCTTCAGCATGGCCTTCTTCGCCATCGTGGCGTTCGCGGCGATCAACCTCATCCTCCCGATACTGGCTCCCATCGAGCCGACCGTCGCGACGCGTCTGGCCGCGGTCGTGTCGTTGGCGAGCGCCCTCCCGTTGGCGCTGCACGGGCCGGTCCGGGGGGCGGTACGCTGGCGCATCGCGGCGGCGGCGGCGGCGTTCCTTGCCGCCGTGACCGTGTGGCCGCACTGGATCCCGCCCGTACCGCTGCGGGTCGAGAGCGCGGTATTCGCCTCGGCGATCGATCGGGAGACGCTCGTCGCCGCCGATACCCTCGCCGACGGCGTAGATCCCCAGGATCTCGCTGGAGCCCTGTTCGTGCGGCTCGAGATCTTCGCCCCCAGCGCCGTGCCGACGAACGTGAGCCTGGAGTGGACGAAGGACGGACGGCCCTTCCGCCTCTCTCGCGAGGTGGCGATCACGGCCCACGAGATCGGGTTTCGGCTCTGGGACGGATTCCGCCTGGACTCCACCGCCGTCGAGCCCGGGCGCTACCGCGTGACGGTGCGGGCGAGCGGAGGGCGCGTGTTCGGCCGGGCCGATCTCCGCGTGGGCGCGGCGGGCCGGTCGGGCTGACTCCTTGCCGGCCTCGGCCGGCCCCCTGAATCTTGAGCCATCCTTCTGCCGGGAGGCGAGATGAGACCGACGACGCGAGTGCGCCCCGCCCTGTCCCCCGTGGCGGTCGCCACGGCGATCGGGAGCCTGATCGTCCTCGCCGCCTGTGAGGGCTCCGGCGGGAGCGCTGCGGGAGCCGACGACATCAGCGGCCGCGTCACCGGTCCTGCGGGTGCCGAGGCCGGTGTGTGGGTCATCGCCGAGACGGACGACCTCCCGACCCCGTTCGCGAGGATCGTGGTCACCGACGACGACGGGCGCTACGTCGTCCCGGACCTTCCCGACGCGCAGTACGACGTGTGGGTGAGAGGGTACGGCCTCGTGGACTCGGACAAGGTGCAGGCTGCGCCCGGCGCCGCGCTCGATCTCTCGGCCGTGCCGGCCCCGGACCCGGCGTCGGCCGCCCACTATTATCCTGCGGGCTACTGGTGGTCCCTCATCCAAGTGCCGCCGCGCGAGGACTTCCCGGGCACCGGGGCGGGCGGCAACGGCATCTCGCCCGACGTGGCGACGCAGGCTGATTGGCTGCGCAGGATGAAGTCCGGCACGTGCACGGCGTGCCATCAGCTCGGCACGCTCGGGACGCGGGAGCTGCCGGCCGGGCTCGGCGAGTTCGATTCGTCGCTGCAGGCTTGGGAGCGGCGCATCCTGTCGGGTCAGGCGGGCACGCAGATGATGAACGGAGTCGGTCAGCTCGGGACGCGGCGGGCGCTCCAGATGTTCGCCGACTGGACCGACGGGATCGAAGCCGGAGCGGTGCCGCCGGCGCCGCCGCGCCCCGAGGGGATCGAGCGCAACGTCGTGATCACGATCTGGGACTGGGCCGATCCGACGGCGTACCTGCACGACGTCGTGTCCACCGATCGGCGCGATCCCACCGTCAACGCGCACGGCCCCGTGTACGGGGCGTTGGAGCTGAGCGCGGACTACACGCCGGTCCTGGACCCGAGCACCCACACCGCGTCGCAGATCCCGCTTACGGTGCGTGATCCCGCGACTCCGCCGGCCTCTTCGGCCGCCATGGCGGCCCCGTCACCCTACTTCGGGAACGAGCCCATCTGGGACGGCCGCACGAACGTGCACAACCCCATGATGGATGCGGAGGGGCGCGTGTGGCTCACGGCGACCGTCCGTTCCCGCGAGAACCCCGACTTCTGCCGAGAGGGCTCGGACCATCCGTCCGCGAGGCTCTTCCCCGTCGAGAACGCAGGCCGCCACCTGGGCATGTACGACCCGCGCACGGGGGAGTACACGCACATCAGCACGTGCTTCAGCACGCACCACCTCATGTTCGCCATGGACGACGACAACACGCTCTGGACGAGCGGCGGCGGCCAGGTCGTGGGCTGGCTGAACACGCGCATGTTCCTCGAGACGGGTGACGAGGAGGCCTCGCAGGGCTGGACGCCGCTCGTCCTCGACACGAACGGGAACGGCGTGCGCGACGCCTATGTGGAGCCGAACCAGCCCGTCGACCCGACGATGGACAAACGCATCACTTCGGGCTTCTACGCGGTGTCACCGGCTCCGGACGGCTCGGTGTGGGCGTCGTCCCTCGGGTACCCGGGGGCCGTCGTGAGGCTCGTTCCGGGGGAGCGGCCCGAGGAAACCGCGCTCGCGGAGATCTACGAGCTCCCGCTGGATGCGAACGGCGAGCCCGTGGAGGGCTTCTCTCCCCGCGGGATGGACGTGGACCGCAACGGTGTCGCGTGGGTCGCGCTGGCGAGCGGCCACCTCGGGCGCTTCGACCGGTCCATGTGTCGCGGCCCTCTGAACGGGCCCCGGGCCACCGGCCAGCACTGCCCCGAGGGGTGGACCTTCTACGTCGAGCCGCTCCCGCAGCTCGGCGGCGTCGAGACCCCGGGGAGCGCCGAGGCGAGCTACTACACCTGGGTCGACTGGTGGGGAGCGCTCGGTCTGGGGGAGAACGTGCCGATCAACACGGGAAACGCCTCCGAGGGCCTGCTCGTGTGGAACGACGGGGAGTGGGTGGTCCTGCGCGTGCCCTATCCGATGGGGTTCTACACCAAGTGGATGGACGGGCGCATCGACGACCCCGCCGCGGGATGGAAGGGTCGCGGCGTCTGGACGACGATCAGCACGCGCACGCCGTTCCACATGGAGGGCGGGCAGGGCAACACGAGTCTTGTGATCAAGTTCCAGCTGCGCCCCGACCCGCTGGCGAGCTGAGGGGGGAGGGGAGCTCGACGGGTGGCTGTTGACAGGCCAGAAGCGCACGCGGAGAATGCACGAATAACAAAGGACCGTAGCGGGTCCTTACCGGGGCCGCGTTACGCGGTGCCGACCGGCCTCCGGTCCCTGCCACCGGGAGGGTCATCATGAAGAGACGGGACTTCATCAGGACGTCCGTCGGAGCGGGCATTGTCGTCGCACTCCCCTGGGAGCGAAGCCGCTTCGCGCTTCAGTCGCGCGGCACGATGTTCGACAAGATCTGGGACCAGCACGTCGTCGCGAGCCTCGGGGGCAACGACTACCTGCTCC
>Ga0075327_1000459_pt1 | contig 11516 bp, 9 predicted proteins | sample MayberrySE_Catta_2_FD_120056 | JGI IMG/M metagenome (GOLD analysis project Ga0075327, IMG submission 120056) | Natural and restored wetland microbial communities from the San Francisco Bay, California, USA, that impact long-term carbon... | ecosystem: Environmental > Terrestrial > Soil > Wetlands...
CGCCGGTCGCCGCGGGCGGATAATCGCCGATGAGCGGCGGGGTCTATCAACCGAACCGGGCGCGGGTGGCATTCGGCCCCGGAGCCGCGGCGACGCTCGCCACGGAGGCCGGCCGGCTCGACATCACCCGCAGTGTGGTGCTGTGTGCGCCGGGACGAACCGCCGTGGCCGAAAGTCTGGCCGGGATCCTTGGTCGCGAGGCGGCGGTCGTCTGCGGTGCCGCCCGGCCGAAGCCCTGACCGTCGTTCTCGCGCCCGAGCGCCTCGTCTTTCTGGTGACCGGCGTTGGCATCGGGTTCGTCGTCGGCATCCTGCCGGGGCTCGGCGGTCTCGTCGGCATGTCACTGGTATTGCCGTTCATCTTCGGCATGGATGCCTTCTCCGGCGTCGCTCTGATGATCGGGCTGATTTCGGTCATCCACACGTCGGACACCTTCCCCTCCGTGCTGCTTGGCGTCCCCGGCTCGTCGGGTTCGCAGGCGACGATCATGGATGGCTATCCGATGGCGCGCGCCGGCGAAGGGGCGACGGCGCTCGGCGCGGCATTCTTCTCCTCGCTGGTCGGCGGGGTCATGGGCGGCATCAGCCTGTTCGCCATCATCCTCGTCGCCCGGCCGCTGGTCCTTGCCCTCAATTCGCCGGCCCTGTTCATGCTTGTCATGCTCGGCCTCAGCATGGTCGCGGTGCTGTCGCGCCAGAGCCCGATCCTCGGGCTGCTCGCCGGATTGCTCGGTATGCTGATCAGCGCGATCGGCGCCGCGCCGGCCGCCGGGACCTACCGCTACTCGTTCGATATCCTTTACCTTTCCGACGGCATCCCGCTTCCGGTTCTGGCGCTGGGCCTGTTTGCCATACCCGAACTCCTCAGCCTGCTCGTCACAGGGTCAAGCGTTGCCGGCGACGGCAAGCTGTCGGGGAGCATCTTCAGCGGTGTCCGTCAGGCGCTACGCAACAAGTGGCTGATCGTCAGGAGCGCTTTCCTCGGCACCGGCGTTGGTATCGTCCCCGGGCTCGGCGGCACGGTGGTCGACTGGATCGCCTACGGCGCCGCCAAGCAGACCATCCGCGACAGCGAAAACTTCGGCAAGGGTGACATCCGCGGGGTGATCGCGCCGGAGAGTGCCAATAATGCCAAGGAGGGCGGCGCGCTGGTGCCCTCGCTACTGTTCGGCATCCCCGGAAGCGGCACCACCGCGGTGCTCCTCGGCGGGCTGATCCTGCTCGGCTTCGAGCCGGGACCGTCGATGGTCTCGACCAATCTCAACGTCACCCTCTCGATCGTATGGACACTGGTGCTCGGCAACGTCTTCGCCGCTCTCCTGTGTCTGGTCATGGCCGGGCCGATCGCCAAGCTGACGCTGATCCCCAGCCGCGTCTTCGCCCCGTTCCTCCTCGTCATTCTGGTGGTCGCCTGCTACCAGACCTCGCGGCAATGGGGCGATATCATCGCCCTCGGCGTGTTCGGCATGCTTGGCTGGTTCATGTTCAAATACAACTGGCCGCGGGCGCCGATGCTGATCGGTTTCGTGCTTGGCTCCAGTGCCGAACGCTACCTCGGTCGATCGATCCAGCTGTTCGGCTTCGAATGGATGACGCAGCCGATGGTGATCGCGATTGCCATCGTTATCGTTCTGATCGTCGTCGGTCTCAGCCGTGAGCGCCCGGCGCCGGCGGGCGGCGAAGGAGAGGGGCGATGACGGATGATGCTCTGACGCCGAACCCGTGGGCGGGCGCCTGGCTCACGGTCGTGATGCTGGCGATCTCCGCCGCCGCTTTCGCCATCGCCACGGGCTTCGTTCCGGCGACCACTCGCTATTTTCCGTTGATCATCTCGGCGGCCTGTATCCTCGTCGCGTTGGTCGATCTCGGCCGCCGGGCCTTTGCGAGCGCCCCGGCACGGCGCGGCGATGGCGGCAGCATGGCGGAGGCCGGCTTGCTCAACCATGTGGCAAACGCACCGCCGGGTGCGATCATCAAATACGCGCTTTGGTTCTTCGGCTATCTGCTTGTTATCTGGCTCGTCAGCCTCGTCCTCGCCTCGGGCCTGTTCGTCGCCGCTTTCCTGTGGCGCGAGGCCAAGGCGCGATGGTGGACGGCGCTTCTCTCGGGCGTGATCGTCATCGGCCTCGTCATCCTTGCCGGCAACGTCTTCCACATCCGCTGGCCCGCCTCGCTGGTCGACCCGCTCAAGCCGTTGCTATAGTCGCGACCCCGTCGATGGATGGAACCGATCTCCAAGCAAGAGATCAGCGAGGCAGACCGGCAACCTATGGGGGGACGCAGTTGGCGAATTCATAGACGCCCTCCCGCCCTCGTCCCGAACCCAAGCAGAAAAAGTCTCCAGTGATGTTGCGCACGTCCTCGTCAGCGTTCGGCGAGCGGCGGATGACCACACCTTGGAGCGCATGGTCTGTACCGAAATCCGCCTTACAGTTCCCTAAGCCGGACACGACCTTGGCCTCGCAGGTTGGCGTTGAGTACCCAAAGAAACGCCTTTCGGTGTCGGTAATCCTCGTGCGCCTCATCGACACGCAGATCAGCCCACGTGAATCGCAGGCGTCGGTGCCGGACTGATTCACCGAAACAGGGACCTGCACGAGTTCAGGTGCCAGTAAATTCTCCTCGGCGGGAGCGCCCGCCGGCAGTGTGTGACATACGACGACACCGGCAAATGCCGACGCGCCCGCGGTAGCATAGTAAGACGGGGATGGATGTAGCCTTGTCGACCAGCCAGTTGCCTCCGGCCTGGGCCAGGTAAGCAGGGGAGCAAGCAGACCGAACGCGCCGACAAATCCGAAAAGGTATTTGCGCTGATCGGGCCGCAGCGACACACCTTCTTCCTCAAGCCGCTTAAGAACGACTTTGCGAATCTCGCGCTTGCTGACGCGCTTGGCTTCCAGGTCGCGCACGGTCGCAAGCAACTCGTTGACCAGCGGAAACAGGTCGGCGTGCTGCCGGGCCGCGAGCGGGTCGGGCAGCGGTGTCGTATCGGCGAGCACGGGGACGACTGCGCGATCCCGATCTGATGCCAAAAAAGATTCGTACTCGCGTTTGACCCATTTCGAACGCGCTGCATGCCGGGTCCAGAAAACCACGATAACGTCGGCGCCGGCGAGTTCCTGTTCGAGCGCCTCCTGCCAACGCATCCCCGGCAGAATGGATCGGGAATCGAAAAAGACTTCGTGACCGAGCGCCTGCAGCAAGATCTGCAAGCCCTCCACCCGCTGCCTGTCGGCGCGGCTGTATGAAATGAAAATGCGGTGCCGTTCGTTCCCCGGGATTTGTGATTCTGCCGCCATAGCGGTGTCCTCCTGCCGGACCGCATCAGCAAAGCAGCGCTAATCGTTGCTCGCTTCGCACCGGCATCCACCGCGATGGACGCAAAAAAAGCCACATTGAACGCGAGCCACAACAGCGCACTTCACCGGCAACCCACTCCCTAATGCGCCGCCGGCACTTGCGGAAAGTCAAGCAACTATCGCTGGTCCGTTGAGAGCCGCAGAGTTCGGAGCGACGCGTCAATGGATGCCTGGCATCAAGATGATCGCTTCGCTAGGACTGGTTCGAGTGCCTGGCGGAAACCGGCGCGGAGATGCTGATCGTGCCCAACGGATCGCCTGGGCACTGTCCGTTTTGCGCTTCTGGGAACCACCTAGTCCGTCCTGCGCGCCAGCAGCTTCAGCGCCTCCTCCAGGGTCACGTCCCATTTGTCCTTGAAGGGGCCGAGCGACTCGTAGAGGTCGGGGGCAGCGGCGTGGAATCCCGGCGGCAGGTGGTTGTCGGCAAACGTCCTCAACACCTCGTGCATCTCGCCGGTGAACCGCCAGGCCTTGGCGATCGAGCCGGAGGGGTCGCGCTTGAGCAGCGCCGGCTGCGAGCGCGCCCATTCGCCGAGCAGGTTGTCCTCGACGCCCTCCGACCTCGCCAGTGCGCGCACGGCAATTAAAAGCGCGCTGGTGCCCTTGGTCCAGGCGGCGTAGGCCATCTTGACCGCCGAGGCGGCGCCGACGGCGCCGCCGACCGGGATCGTCTCGACCACCGAACCGGCGAACAGGGCGGCGACTCCGTCGGCATCCGGGCCGGAAACGTAAAACCGCGTGGTCCCCTCTTTCTCCGGCGGCGGCCCGACGATGCCGGCATCGGTCAAGGTCGCGCCGGAGTGCGACAGGATATCGTCGATGCGCCGCACCGTTTCCGGCGCCACAGCGTTGCAATCGACATAAGGACCCGTGTAGCCGGCCTCGGCGACCGTCGACGCTTGCGCCTCGGCCGCGTCGGGCGGGCACACCGACATCACCAGATCGGCGCCGGTCAGGGCATCGGTCAAATCGTCGATCGCCTCGAACCCGCTGCTTTCGGCGCGACGCCGGGTCGCCGCGCTACGGCCTGCGCCGACCCATGTCACCGTCTGGCCCGCCGCGGTCAGCGCCCGTCCGATCGCCTGCCCCATCTCTCCGGGATGGAGCAGCAGGATTCTGTTTCCACGGGATTTCATTGCGATGCCTCCCCGGCGGACGGGCGCGCGAACGCTACCGCCCCGGTTTTCGGTGTGGACGTGTCGCCGGCGCTATTGTTCCGGCTCCCCCTTCAGCGCCCCGGATTCCGACAAGATGATCGCCAGCGACCTGGTCCGCTCGAAATTCGAGCACACCAGCATGACGATGGCGGTGAGCGGCACTGCCAGGAACATGCCGACGATGCCCCAGATCGCGCCCCAGACGAACAAGGCGAGGATGACGACGAACTGGCTGAGATTGAGGCTCTTGGCGGCAAGGCGCGGCTGGACGATGTTGCCGATCACGAACTGGATTGCGCCGATTGCGACCAGCAGGGTGAGGAAGGGCCCGAGATCGCCGAACTGGAGCAGTGCGTATAGTGCCGGTATGGCGGTGGAGAGGATCGAACCGACGGTCGGGATGAAGTTCAGGGTGAAGATGAGAAAGGCCCAGAATGCCGCGCTGTCGAGGCCGACGATCGCCATCACCGAATAGCTCAGCACCGCGGTGAGCACGCTGGCCACGGTCATGGTCCACAAGTAGCTCTGGATATCGTGGCCGGTCCGCTGGATCATGGAGCGGATCCGCTGGCGCCGGCCCTCGTCGGCGACCACCGCCTTCAGCTTCAGTTCGAAGAACTGCTGCTCGACGAGCAGGAAGATCACGTAAAGGAAAACAATGCCGAACTGACTGGCGATGCCGGTCATCGTCAGCAGGATGGCGGTGATCAGCTCTTCGATGCTGAGGTTATTGACGATGGTGTTGATGACCTCGTCGTTCGACACTCCGGTTATCTCGGCGACCTTGCCGATCAGCACGTCGAGGCTCCGCTCGAATTCGTTGGCGCGCGCGCCGATCTCGCTGACGTTGACGACCACCAGTTGGACGACCATCAGACTGAGGGCGAGGAAGGTGAGAAAGGCGAGCGGCAGCGAGGCCATGCGGCCCCAGGCAAACCATCGCGACCACAGTCGCTGGTAGAAACCGGCGAGGGCATTGATGAAGAACCAGAACAGGAAGGCGACGGCGAGCGGGATGAGGATGACCGAGCCGCGCACCAGCGCGAATACCGCCATCAGGATAAGGCTCGACACCAGGACCGCGTTGACCAGGTGACTCCGCTCGCGCGGCAGCCAGGTGCCGGCGGCGGGCTGCGAACTGCCTTGGGTCGGAGGCACGTCGTTCATTGCGCAAACGGTCCCGGCGACGGTTGCCATCGAGTCTTGCCCATGATGCCATAAATGTGCGCGATAAGGCATCCGGCGATAGCTGGGCGGGCCACCACGCAGGCTATGCCGCGAAGCGGTCGAGGCGGAACATCGACAAATCGAAGGAACTTCGTCCGGTGACAGCGAGATCGGCGACGATCTCGCCGACGACGCTGGCGAACTTGTAGCCGTGTCCGGAGCATGGCGAGACGACAATCACCTCGGGCTGGTCCGGCATCGTATCGATGATGAAATGCTCGTCGGGTGTATTGGTGAAGATGCAGGTGCGGAGCGCCATGACCGGGCCATCCGCCTTCGGAAAATAGCGTCCGAAACAGCGGCGCAGGAGCATTTCGTCAGCCAACGTCGGCTCGCGCGATATCGCATCTGCCGGTCCGCTTTCGCCGAGGTGATGGTAGAAGCCGACCTTGACGCCGGGCACGCCGTAAATCGGCAGCAGATAATAGAAGCCCTCTTCGCCGCGCAGGCAATGAACGGGAAACGCCGACGGCATGTACTTGTCCGGATCGTGCGGTTGAAACCAGCCGAGCACCTGACGTTCGGGCACGGCAACCTCACTCAGCAACGGAACCAGGTCGCCGATCCATGCTCCCGGCGAGAGCACCAGCTGGCCGGACTCATAGGTGCCGCGCGAGGTGACGACGCGGACGCCGCCGCCGGCGATCGGCGACCATTCGAGGACCTTTTCGTGACCGTGGATCTCGGCGCCGGCAGCGATCGCCATGGTGACGTGGGCGATGATGGTTCGTTCCGACAGAACGAAGCCGCCGTCAGGCTGGAAGACAGCGGCGAATTCGTCCGGTAGCCGGCAGCCGGGATGGCTGCGGTTGACCTCGGCGGCGGTGAGCAGCTCGTGATCGAGGTCATGGACGCGGCAAGACTCGATCGCGCCGCGAACCTGCACGTCATCCGGCGGACCGCTGTCGAGCGAGCCGGTGGTGATCAGCAGCGGCTCGCCGAAGGCTTCGGAAGCCTCGCGCCATAGCGCAAAGGCGCGCTGCAGGAACGGCACGTAGTTTGGGCTCTCGAAATAGGCCAGGCGGATGATGCGGGTGACGCCGTGAGACGATCCGAAAGAGTTCGGAATATCGAAGCGGTCGAGGCCGAGCACACGCCGGCCGCGTCGGGCGAGCTGCCAGCACGCCGCGGATCCCATGCCGCCGACGCCGACAATGATAACGTCAAAGGCGTTTCCCGACACGCCGTGCGTTCTCCGTTTCGGCCATCGGGCAACAGGAGCTGACTCCCTACGCCGCCGCCTGTGCTTCCTTGATCACTCGCCAAACCCGCTCCGGCGTTGCCGGCATCTCGATGTGGCGGATGCCGAGGCCTGAGAGCGCGTCGACCAGAGCATTGGCCACCGCCGGCATGGCGCCGACAGCCCCGGCCTCGCCGGCGCCTTTGACGCCGAGCGGGTTGGTCGGCGTCGGCACCGGGTTGGAGCCGGTCCCGATAAAGCAAAGATCATCGGCCCGGGGCATGACGTAGTCCATGAACGATCCGGTCACCAGCTGGCCGTCGTCGTCGAAATGGATGTCCTCCAGGAGAATCTGGCCGATGCCCATGACCACGCCGCCGTGGATCTGGCCGTGCATGAGCAGCGGGTTGAGCACCGTGCCGACGTCGTCGACGACGTTGTAGCGCTCGAGCGTAACGACGCCGGTCTCTGGATCGATCTCGACCTCGCAGATGTGGCAGCCGTTGGGATAGTTCGCCACGCTGGCGTTGAAAAATCCGGTCGCGATCAGCCCTGCGTCGATATCATCGGGCAGGTTGTTCGGATCCGAGGCAATCTTGGCGACCTCCCTGATGGTCAGCGTCTTGTTGGTCTTGCTGCTCGACAGAATGCCGTCGGCGAAATCGACGTCGTCGGCATCGACCTCCATGACGTGGGCAGCGATCCGCTCGGCCTTGGCGACAATCCGTTCGGCGGCGTGGTAGAAGGCCGATCCGCCGAGCGAGGCGGTGCGCGAACCGCCGGTGCCGGCGCCGATGGCCACTTTCTCGGTGTCGCCCTGGACATAGCGGACTTCGTGAGGCTCGATGCCGAGCCGGTCGCAGACGATCTGCTTGAACACGGTCTCGTGCCCCTGGCCGTGGTTGATCGAGCCCGAATAGAGGGTGACGCTGCCGGACGGGTCGAAGCGGATCTCGCCGGCCTCGAAGCCGTCGGAGGCGGCCCGTTCGATGGTGTTGGCCATGCCGATGCCGCGCAGCTTGCCGCGCTTGGCGGCCTCTTCGCGGCGCGCCTCGAATCCCGCGAAATCCGCCATCTCCATCGCCATGTCCATCGAGCGCTCGAAGGCGCCGCTGTCGTAATTGAAAGCCAGCGCCGTCTGGTAGGGCATGGCGTCCGCGGGTATGTAGTTCCGCCGCCGGATCTCCGCCGGATCGAGGCCGAGCTCGTCGGCGGCGAGGTCGACCAGCCGCTCGATGACATAGCCGGCTTCCGGACGGCCGTTGCCGCGATAGGGGCGTACCGGATTGGTGTTGGTGAACACGCCGGTGACGTCGGCATGGATCGCCGGCGTGCGGTAGACGCCGGCGAGCGAGTTGACGTTGTTGAGGAAATTGGGCATGCCCGGCTGCAGATAGGCGCCGACCGCGGCGATCAGCTTGACCCGCAGCCCGAGGAAGTGGCCCTGCTTGTCGAGGGCGAGTTCGCCCTCGGTGACGTTGTCGCGGGCGTGGGCGTCGGACAGGAAGCCCTCCGAGCGGCTCGCCGTCCACTTGACCGGCCGGCCGATCAGTTTGGCGGCGAGCATGCACAGCGGACCTTCGTTGAAAACCGGCGTCTTCATGCCGAAGCTGCCGCCAATGTCGCCGGCGATCAGCCGGATCTTGCTTTCCGGCACCTTGATGATGTTGGCAAGCTGGGAGCGGTAGTTGAAGGCGCGCTGCAGGCCGGTGTGGAGAACGTAATGGTCGTCCGCCGCGTTGTAGGAGGCGATGCAGCCGCGCGGCTCCATCGTCGTCGCGGCAGCCCGGTTGATGACGAAGCTGCATTTGACGATGTGGTGGGCGCGTTCGAACGCGGCGTCGGTCGCCGCCTTGTCGCCCATCAACTCGACGAAGCAGATATTGTCCGGGCAATCGTCCCAGACCAGCGGCGCGCCCGGTTCCGATGCTGCCGCGGTCGATACGACAACCGGCAGCGGCTCGTACTCGACCTCGATCAGCTCGGCGGCGTCCTTGGCCTGGTTGAGCGTCTCGGCGACGACGAAGGCGACATAGTCGCCGACCCAGCGCACCCGGTCATTGACCAGCGCCGGATAGCGCGGCCGGTACATAGCGCTGCCGTCGCGGCGTTTGAGGCCGCCCGGCACCGGCAGGTCGCCCCAGCCCGAGGCCCTCCAATCGGCGCCGGTCAATACGGCAAGGACCCCCGGCGCCTCCTTGGCGCGGCTGGTGTCCATCGACAGAATGCGCGCGTGTCCGTAGGGCGAACGCAGCACCGTGGCGAAGGCCGTGCGCGGCAGCACGATGTCGTCGACGTAGGAGCCGCGGCCGCTGACCAGCCGCGGGTCCTCGAAGCGCGGCACACCTTGGCCGATTGCGAATTCACCCATAAGACGCCTCCCGCTCTTTTCGGAAATTGAGCGGCCCTGGACCGGGCCGGTGCGGCCATGTTCGGCCGCAACCGGAGCATCGTCAACAGGAAGAAATCTGCGGGCGCCGGCGTGGTGCCCGATCGCCGGCCGGCGTCAGGTTCGCTGTCGGCTTACTGCCTTGTATTGCGCCATTTGAGAAATTCCTCGAACAGAGCGTTCTTCTCGTCTTCGCTGAACCCTGTCGAGGCGACATTGCTGCGCTCCGCGGTGAAAGCGGTGAACTCGCGTTGCAGTTCTGCCATGTTTGCCGAAGCGGCGGCGGGCTGGTGGCTGTCGATCCAGGTCTGCGCCGGCGTGCACCGGTTCCAGCCGGACACCGACGCCTGGATGTTGACCTTCTTCCATTGGGGATGGAAGCCCGGCGCCTTCAGCTCTTCGAAGCGCGAGAAGAACGCGTCGATGAACGACGCCAGTTTCGTCTGGCGCGCATGTCCGTCCTCCCAGTTGAAGGCCGCGAGCACGTTACCAGCTGCTATGGTCTGGACCTCTTCTCCCGCCGGCACCAGCTCCGGATAATCGTTGGTGGTGAAATTTGACGGCAGATAGACGTCGGCGATTTCGGGCAGATAGGGGATCGCCAAAAGGTGAATGCCGTCGCCCGCCTTGATCCTGGCGACCGGCGCCGCCGGCTTGCCGAGCACGTTGATGTGCGCCGCCAGATCGCCTTCCTTCATGCGCGCAATGGCGCGGCCGGTATCTTCGTTCTCCGCCAGAACGTCGATCCCCAGACGCTTGAAGAGCAGCGGGCCAACCACCGCCGAGCCGGTACCTTTGGCATTAATGCTGACCTTCTGGCCCTCCAGGTCCTCCAGCGTTTGGATGTCCTTGCGCGCCAGGATGTGGACTTCCTCCGGGGGCATGACGGTGATGTAGCAAATCTTCGACTTGATCGAATTGATGCGCGGATCGTCCTCCAGGTAAGCCAGGATGTCGCTTTGAACGAATCCCATATCGACTCCCCTAAGATAGAGGATATCCCAGAGATTCTGGACCTTTCCGCGGGCCACCACCGGGATCACCCGCATATCCGCGTATTGTTCGCCGGCATCGAGCAACGTCGACAGATCCAGCGCCGCTGTCATCAGCGGTGAGCCGAGATTGCGGGTCGTCATGATGGTGACGGTCCCGGCGTTGGCGTCGACCCTGTTTTGTCCCTGGCTGATGACGTCGTCCTGTGCGAGACCGAGGCTCGGCCACAAGATCAGTTGGCAGATTGCCAAAGCCAACGCTGTTTTCTTACGCATTCCGATTTTCCTTTCTCCCAACGTGCACCCGGCGCGAGAACCCGGAAAAAGTGCCCGGTGCACATCCGGGCGGACCGATGTCGAAGCGACAGATGAATTTCAACAATGACCCCGACTTCTGAATGGAATTAAGGCAGCTGGCAGCGGCGCTTGGCGCCGCTGATGGCGGTGTAGAGCCCGGTGCTCGGCTCGAAGCTCTTATATTTTCGGGCGCATGCGGCGTTCCATTGTTCCAGTTCGGCCCCCTCCGTCGATTCGGCAGCCGAGACAGGTCCGGCGGGCGATGCCAGATCGATCGTGTAGGAGAGGTCGCCCCCCGCCTTGCCGTACCAGAGCTGAGCCTGCTCGAGGTCGGGGGTGAGCCCCATGACGGGAAGGCGCGCAAAGACCTTGGGATCGTACGTCATGCCGACCGCCTTGGCGCCGCGACGATCGCCGGCAGCCGCGACGTGGAGGAACAGCAGCCGCGCCGAGGCAATATCGCCACTGCGCAACAGCTCTTCGCCGCGCGCCAGCAGTTGATCGATCTGTTCCAGCGTGAGGGACGACGAGGCAGGCTGTTCGGTTTCGGCTACGGGGAGGGGGTCGTCTGCCGGCTCTTCGACGACTTTCATTTGCGACGGATCGGTTCTGGCCGACAGCTGCGACTGCGCCATCTGCGTGAAGTCGCTTTCGTCGGGAAGCGCCGCCGGTGCCGGCTCCGGTGGAGGCTCGGGGAGTTCGGCGCGCGTGTCGGTCGGCCGCGGCGCCGGGCCCGGGCTGTCGGAGTCGGTTACCGGGGTCGGTGCCGGGGCGGACAATTCAAGCTGCTCGCCGACGGCCGAGCCGCCCTCGGGTGCTGCCGGCCGAACCAGCGGTGCGGCAAAGGCAGTCGTTGCCGGCGCAATGATCGCCGCCGCTGCCGGCTGGTTGCGGATGACCACGGTCTCGTTGGAGA
>Ga0075327_1000460_pt1 | contig 11485 bp, 9 predicted proteins | sample MayberrySE_Catta_2_FD_120056 | JGI IMG/M metagenome (GOLD analysis project Ga0075327, IMG submission 120056) | Natural and restored wetland microbial communities from the San Francisco Bay, California, USA, that impact long-term carbon... | ecosystem: Environmental > Terrestrial > Soil > Wetlands...
AGAAACTCACCGGCCTTGTTAAAGATCGAAATGCGGTTCAAAGCCTCGTCGGAAACGTAGAGATGCTCCGCTTCATCCACCACCACGCAAACCGGCCAGCGGAATTTGCCATCCTCCGTTCCCGGTCCGCCGATGGTGCCTAAATTCTCGTCGTCCCAGCTCACCCGGCGAATTTCCGTGGCCAGCTCGCTGCGGCTCAACACGTAAATTCGCCCTTCTTGACCGAGTGCGAGGTCAACGGGATTCGACGTGACGCGGCGCATACCGATCGTCTTCAGATACGGGTATCCCGCTCGCAGCAATGCATGTGCTCTTGGCATAATGATCCTCGTGTGCTGTCTCTACAGATTAAATGGCTGCAATTGTTCGTACGTGCCCCCGACAATCGGCGCCGCCTCGACTTCCAGCCACTGTTCGAGCAGCGTGGCATACACGCCACGGTAGTCGAACGTATGCCGCAAGTCCTCGCCATACAACTGCTGCGACGGATCGAGTGACGGATATTCCGCGTACAGCCCGCCCTGGATGCGCTCGCCGATGAGAAACGCGCCGCCACCTGAGCCGTGATCCGTGCCGCTGCCATTGTCGCGGACGCGCCGTCCGAACTCGGTAAACACCAGAATGGCCACTTCTTCAGCCGCGTCGTGCTCCCAGAGGTCTTGCATGAACGCCCGCAGGGCGCCGGACAACTCTTCGACCAACCGCGGATGCGTCGGCACTTCGTTGGCATGCGTGTCATAGCCGCCGTGCTGGGTATAGAAAATGCGCGTGCCCAAATCGGCAAAATGTACCCGCGCTACATCTTTTAAGCTCTTGGCAATCGGGTTATTTGGATATTCCACCGTGGATTGATACGTCTCCGGCGCTTTTTTAATAATATCCGCGCCCTTTAACACATCCAGGCCGGTCTGAGACAGATAATCCAGGACTAAACCGCTTCCCACCACGGGGGCGTACATTTCCTTAAAAATGCCCAGCGTTTCGAGCCGCTCTTGCTCTTGCTCGATACCGGTCATCATACCGTAGTTGTCCAACTCTGCCACCGACGTCACCGGCACTCCGGCCTTCGCCATGGCGCGAGGCAAACCGCGGCCGATACTCACGCCCGTCAGCACATTTTCGTGCTGCGGATCGATCTCCTGCAAGGTCTTGCCGAGCCAGCCCTCGGTGGAGATGCGATGCGGCTCGCAGGTGTGCCAAATATCCATGCCGCGAAAATGCGAGCGATTCGAGTTGGGATAGCCGATGCCCTGCACAATTGCCATCTTCCCCATGTCGTACAGCTCTTTGAGTGGCGCCGTACGCGGGTGAAAGGCCAGGGTATCGGTAAACGGCAACACCTCGTCTTCCGGGATGCCGACCGTTTTCCGCGAATCGTAATAAATCCCATTGGTATAGGGGATAATCGTATTCATAAAGTCGTTGCCGCCCGTTAGCTGCACGACCACCAGGACCGGGTCTTTTCCGTTGATTTGCATGGTGTGAAGTCTCCTACTCTCGCCTTGCGGTGTGCAGCCCTTAGGCGAATTGGTACTCTTGGGTCGCCACAATCAGTTGTAACATGCGTCTGATCCGCGCCACACTGGCCTCGTCCTCATCGGCACTGCCAAAGCACAGCTCGCCGCCAGTATGGGCATAGCGATTGAGCGCCTGACGCGTTGCATCGCTGACTTCCAACGGCCCGAGAAGGTCCAGACACGTGTCCACAAAGACATCCGGCGCCAGGGTATGGCCTCTCGCTTTGACTCGCTCGATGATGTCTTGAATCCCTGGTTGCGACACGTCGGCCACGGCGTTGACGGCAAAATTTACCCGCTCCGTTAACGTGCCGCCATCAATCCACTCTTTGCCGGTATGCCAGCCTTCCACGGTCGGGGGATTGTGCAAGTACTGCCCCATCGCCGTAGCGGCAGCAGCCAGGTCGTGCAAGCCGGGTTCTGGGAAGCGATGCGACCCGACCAACCGCATGGTGCTCGCCACGAGTTCCGTCGGGCTCTTAAAATGTTTAAAACGGGCGGCTTTGAACCAATCGGCGTTAAACAACACCCGCAACATGGCTGGGATGCTGCCATTGGAGTCGGCATACGCCTGCGACAATGCGTCGATCGCCGCCGGATCTTGCGGCGGCGTTTGATTCCACGCCGGGACTTGCGGCTCGTCCGCCACAAAGAAATTGTACAAATGACGCGAGATAAACCGGGGTGTAGCCGGTTGATCGACAATGATATCGATAATATCTTCGCCATTAAACTTTCCCGTGCGCCCCAGAAAGATTTTTTCGCTATCGTCGTGATCCTCAGCGCAATACTCGAAGTGCGTCGGGTAGTAGCCGTACGGATACAGCGGAATCGGCTGGGCGAATGTCCATCCGGTAAAGGCTCGGGCGGCGTTTTTGATATCTTGCTCGGTGTAATTGCCCACGCCCATGGAGAACAATTCTAACAGCTCGCGGCCATAATTCTCGTTTGGCGCGGTTTTGTGGTTTTCGTTGTTATCCAGCCAATCGAGCATGGCCGGATCGCGAGAGAGATCGAGCAAAATGGTCCGCATGTCGGACAAGCCATTGCGGCGAAACGTGTCGATTTGGTTCACCATGCTTGGGGTATTTTCACTCTTATGCCAGCCCGTGGCAAACACGTGGTGCCAGAACAACGCCATTTTTTCTTCCAGCGGCCGCTGCGTGTTGATCATGCGATAGAACCAGCGCGCGTGCCACATCGCCACGGAATCCACCATGGTTGAACCCAGGGAATAGTAGCGGCAAAAGAGGGTGTCATCAATTTCGGGAAAGCGTTCCGGGTGTAAGAGCTCCTCGACGACTGCCTCGTAACCCTTGGCCGCATACGCTTCTAATTCCTCCCGCGTTGCTCCAAAGCCCGCGCGGCGCATCAGATGCGCATAAAGCGCCAGGTCATTCGCCATACTATCCTCCTTTGTCTGTCAGAAATTCCCGAACAGCATGCAAGTCATGTCTTTCCTCTGGAAAAACATGGTCGCTGTTTGTCCAAGAACTTAAATCTCTCTCATGAACCCGATGCGCAGTGGTACACTCGACGCTGTCAACAACAGAGACGATTTTGCTAAATGCGTTGAGTATATCTTTATAATAGCACGATGTACAGCGGTTCCGAACGGCGATCATACCCCGTTGCCTGCGACGTCGCATCCCTCTGATTTCACCGTCGCACGACCAGGTGATGCGGATTGACATTGCGACAATGCCTTATAAATCAATATAACGAAATTTGGTACGGAGATTGCTTTGTTATAGATGTACGTTGAAACAGTGGTCACCATCTTGCAACGTTGACTGCGTAACAAAGGATTGCAATGCAATGAATCAACTCAAAAGTGCCATATTGCTAGCTACTCTGACAGCGCTCTTGCTGTGGGCAGGTCAGGCATTAGGCGGGCAAGGCGGCTTCGTGCTCGCCCTGATGGTGGCTGGCGCAATGAATTTCGGAGCCTATTGGTGGTCCGACAAGATCGTGCTGCGGATGTATGGCGCGCAGGCGGTCACTGAGGCCCAGGCGCCGGAATTGTGGGCCATCGTGCGGCAGCTAGCGCAGCGGGCCAAGCTGCCCATGCCTAGCGTGTATGTGATCCCGGAAGACGCGCCCAATGCTTTTGCCACGGGCCGCAATCCTGAGAACGCCGCCGTGGCCGTCACAGCGGGTCTGGTGCGGATGCTGGAGCGGGACGAACTCGCCGGAGTTATCGCACACGAACTATCGCACGTCAAACACCGTGATACCTTGGTGATGACGATTGCGGCCGCGCTGGCCGGCGCCTTGAGTTTTCTGGCCAACATGGCCATGTGGAGTTCGCTCTTTGGGGGCGGCCTGGGCAATGACGATGAGGAAGGCGGCGCGCATCCGATCGCCGGATTGCTGGGGATTTTGGTTGCGCCGATTGCGGCATCGCTCATTCAAATGGCCATCTCACGTTCGCGTGAGTTTATGGCGGACGAGCGGGGTGCAGCTTTGACGCAGAACCCGCTGGCCCTGGCACGGGCGCTGGGCAAGCTGGAAAGCTGGAAGGCTCGAGTTCCGATGCATGCGGGCTCACCGGCGACGGCGCATTTGTTTATTGTAAACCCGTTTAGCGCCTCCGGATTGGCCAGCTTGTTTAGCACACATCCCAGCACGCAGGAGCGCATCAAGCGTCTGCAAGCGCTAGCGCATGGGGGATGGGCTGCTGTATAAAGCCCGTTACTGCCGCCCCTTCTTCTCCAACCCAAGGGACAAACTAGATCCACAATGGACGCGAAGGGGCGCGACGTGAAGAAGAAGTAAGCAAAAAAACGAGAATATACCCGGTTGTGCATACGGGATTATATAACGCACTGAGTCATGAAGGGTCAAGTTGATGCAAAGCAAGACGAGGTTTAACCTCTGGTACGCCGTGCTGGCGGTGTTAGCCATTCTCATGCTGCAAAATCTGTTCGGACAGACAGTACGGGTGGAACAAATTCCGTACAGTCAGTTTCAAGCCTATCTGGCTGACAATCGCGTTGAAGAAGTACGGATTGGGCAGGATCGGATTCAAGGGAAACTGAAAGATCCGGCAGAGGGTCAAGCCCAGCACTTTATCACCGTACGCGTCGATAAAGATCTAGCGGATTCTCTATCTGCACATGATGTCCGGTTTGCCGGGGAGATCGAAAACACGTTCCTGCGCGATCTGCTGTCCTGGGTGGTGCCGGTTCTGCTGTTTGCCGGCCTCTGGATATTTCTGATGCGGCGCTTTAGCCAAAGTGGCGGTTTGGGCGGCGGCTTTATGGCGATTGGCAAAAACAAGGCGAAGATCTACATGGACCAGGATGTCCAGGTAACCTTTGCCGACGCCGCTGGCGTCGATGAAGCCAAGGCTGAGTTAGAAGAAGTCGTGTCGTTTCTGCAAACTCCGGAGAAATTCCGCCGTCTCGGAGGCAAAATTCCCAAGGGTATTTTACTCGTCGGCCCTCCGGGCACGGGTAAAACGCTGCTAGCCAAAGCGGTGGCGGGTGAATCGGGGGTACCCTTTTTCTCCATCAGCGGCTCGGAATTCGTCGAGATGTTCGTCGGAGTGGGGGCAGCTCGCGTGCGCGATTTGTTTGTGCAGGCCAAAGAAAAAGCGCCGTGCATCATCTTCATCGACGAACTCGATGCGCTGGGCAAAGCGCGTGGCATGGGGGCCATGGGGCACGACGAACGGGAACAAACGCTGAATCAGTTGCTCGTCGAAATGGACGGGTTTGATCCGCGTTTGGGCGTCATTCTCGTGGCAGCCACGAACCGGCCGGAAATCCTGGATCCGGCCTTGTTGCGGGCGGGACGTTTCGATCGGCATGTGGTCGTAGACCGGCCGGACAAGGCGGGACGCCTGGCCATTTTGGAGATTTATGCGCGTGACGTGACTCTGGCGCCAGGGACGGATCTCGACGTCATCGCGGCGATGACGCCCGGCTTTGCAGGCGCCGATCTGGCCAATATCGTCAACGAAGCTGCCCTGCTGTCGGTGCGCCTCGGCAAGGATGAAGTGGGTCTCGCCGAGTTGCAAGAGGCAGTGGAGCGGGTCATTGCCGGACTGGAAAAGAAAAACCGAGTGCTGAATCCGGCTGAAAAAGAGCGCGTGGCGCATCATGAGATTGGCCACGCCCTGGTAGCGATGGCTCTGCCGGGCTCTGATCAAGTGCAGAAAATTTCCATCATTCCGCGCGGCGTGGCGGCGCTCGGCTATACGCTGCAACTGCCCACGGAAGATCGTTTTCTGATGACGCAATCAGAACTCGAAAACCGCATTGCGGTGTTGCTGGGGGGACGCATCTCCGAAGAACTGATCTACGGCGAAGTGTCTACTGGCGCGCAGGACGATTTACTGAAGGCGACGGATATTGCCAAAAACATGGTGAAAGCCTATGGCATGAGTCCGAAATTTGGTCAGGTGAGCTTCGACCGGGACAACCGCGCCCCGTTTCTCCAGACCGGACAGGCGCAAACGCCTGGGGATTATAGTGAGCTCACCGCGCACGAAATCGATTGCGAAATCCGCCGGATCATTGACGAGCAAGTCGAGCGGGTACGCCTGTTGTTGGAAGAGCGCCTGGATGCCTTGCGCCAGGCGGCGGCAGTACTCTTGCAGCAGGAAACCATGAGCGGCGCCGAACTGCGCGACATCGTCTCGCAAGTCGAGATCTCGTCACTAGAAGCCAGCGTCGCGGGGGTCATGACCTCCTAACGTCGTAGAGTAAACGCCAGGAGCTGTTCTGTGAGCAGCTTCTGGCGCTGCGCGGGAATCACAGCAGAAATTCGCAAATCTTCTTGGTATGGGCAAAGAAAAATTTGGGTTTGATCCCTTCAGCTCGTAATAACACCTGGGCTTTTTTGTTGATGCGATACTCAGTAAACGTACGATCTTTCCTAATCTGACGCCAACCGTGGCCGGACGCTTTTGTCCAGCCGTCCCCCTCCTCTATCCCTTGAAATTGCACCTGCGTGATTTCGACCGGATTGAACCTTCTCCCGGTCAGTTCATAACATTTTCCATTCCTGCCCAGTGCAACCTTGGACATGATCTCCGCCTTGAGCGCTTCCCATGAGTCAAATTCCTGAATATGGGAGTTGAATCTGAGAACAGCCTGGTCATAGGCGGAGTCCGCAACTGGCGGCTGTACTACCTCGCCCTCTTGAGCCATGACATCGCCGAACGACGCCAAGAGCAACCCTCCAACGATCATACACCACATCGGCCATCGCATATGGAGCTCCAATTCAATAGGACCTCAGGCTACTGGAATGGCACGCTTCACAGTTCTACCGCAACACCGGCGGCAAGTCGTCAGATCGATGCCAATGCAGCCACGCCCCCTGGCTCTATTCAAGCCGTCCCATTATAATCAAGTCACGACAGGTTGCATCTCTCCTGGCCTCCCAACAAGGAGCCTCTGACGCTACCATGCACCACGTCACGCGTCTCATATCATGTCCTGACCACACCCAGCCACTGCGCAAAGGAGATCGAGTTATGCCATGGTTCCGCATCAGCCTTACCCTCATGGTCGTCTGCCTACTTGCTGCCCCCTACGGCATGGCCCAGCAGACCGCTCCAGCCCAAGACACGGACAACGAAGTGTTGGCGATTGTCAATGGCGCTCCCCTCACCAAAATGCATTACGAGCAACTCTTGCAGCAATATCGCCCGGAAGCCCGGTCTGCGGCGCAGCAGGACAAGGGCCGTTTCATGCGCGAACTCGTCTTACAAGAAATTCTCGCCCAAGAGGGTCAGCGCCTCCACATCGAAGAGGATCCGGAGCTGCAAGCCCGTTTAAAAATCCAAAAAAACAGTGCCATCGCACGTGCCGTCGTGCAAAAATACATCGCGGAAAAGAGCAATGTGACAGATGAACGCATGCGAGATCATTATGAAAAAAACAAAGCGACCTTTACCTCTGACGAGCAGATATCGGCAAGTCATATTCTGCTCAAAACCGAGGCCGAAGCTCAAGCGGCGCTAAAGGAAATTAAGCAGGGAAAAGATTTTGCCGAGGTTGCCAAAGCGAAATCAACCGGACCCAGCGCCCCTAGAGGCGGCGCCCTGGGCACGTTCGGACGTGGCCGCATGGTTCCCGAGTTTGAGGAAGCGGCATTTGCGCTTAAAGTGGGTGACGTAAGCGAACCGGTCAAAACCCAATTCGGTTATCACATTATTACGGTGACCGAACGGACCGAGTCAGCCCCTCAATCGTTCGATGAAGTACAAGACAATATTCGCCGAACCCTGATTTCGGAATATGTGGAGTCATTGCTGGACGACTTGCAAAACAAGGCTAAGATCGAGATCAAAAATCCGGAATATGCCATCCAAGACCAATAACAATCGACTGCAACATGGCGATAGGTAGGGCCACGTTGAGCCGTGGCCCTACCTGCCCCGTTGTGCCATTGACTAGCGCCTTATCCCCCCTGCCCTACCTGCTATTGCGCCAGCGTGACGCTCTTATGAGCTTCTCACACGACCCCGACCGCATCGCCAATGCCGACCAGGGCAACTTTATCTTTGATGGTATAGTCCGTCATGACCTCTCCTCACGTGGGCTGGCTGACGATGTGTGCGACGCTGCAATTTCGCGTTATAATAGCACGTGTTGGCGTGCGACCGCTCAACCCCAGCATGTCTCGGTAGCCCAATTGACTCCATATAGAAGGGGAGGCGTATGGCGACGACAACTGCTCTACCCGGACCTCCGAGCCGGCTTCCCGGCGTCCATCTGTTGGCGTTCCGGCGTGACATGTTAGGATTTTTACAGCATCTCAGCCAAACTTATGGCGATGTCGCAACGTTCCAACTCGGGTCTGAACGTGTGGTGCTGCTGAGCCATCCAGAGCATATTCAAGACGTCTTAGTCACGCATCATCGCCGGTTCATCAAAGCCCGCCGAGGGGATGTCTCCAGACAGTTTCTGGGCGAGGGATTGCTCAACAGCGAAGGCGATACGCATCGCCGCCAGCGCCGCCTCAGCCAACCAGCGTTTCACCGGCAACGCGTGGCACAATACGGTGCTATGATGACGAATTATGCCACGCGCCTCAGCCAAGAATGGCAAGATGGCGACAGCATCGATGCTGCCGCCGCCATGATGCGCGTGACCCTCGCGATTGCCGCCAAGACGCTGTTTGACGCCGAGGTGGAATCCGACGCTGTCGTTATCGGCCGAGCCATCAGTGAGTTGCTGGAGTTATCACCCCGCTTTTCCCTACCGTTTGCAGCCGTCCTGTTGCGCCTGCCATTGCCCAGTAGCCGCCGTCTGCGACAGGCCCAACAGGTGCTCGACACGATCATCTACCGCATCATCGAAGAGCGGCGCGCCGAGGCGATGGACCACGGCGATTTGTTGTCCATGCTACTGCTGGCTCAAGACGAAACGGGGGACCAAACGAGCATGACCGACCGGCAGCTCCACGATGAAGCGCTAACGCTTCTCCTCGCCGGACACGAGACGACAGCCGTCGCCCTGACCTGGACCTGGTATTTGTTGTCGCAACATCCGGAGGTGGAAGCCGCCTTGCATGCCGAGCTGGATGCGGTCCTGGGCAAGCGACTTCCGGCCGTGGCAGACCTGCCGAACTTATGCTACACGCGCCAGGTTTTTGCCGAAGCATTGCGCCTTTACCCGCCAGCCTGGCTCATGACGCGGCGCAATCTCGATGATTTTAGGGTCGGCAAGTACACGCTCCCAGCCCGCACGTTCATTATGATCAGTCCTTATATTACCCACCACGATGCGCGTTTTTTCCCCGATCCCAATGCGTTTCAACCGCAGCGCTGGGCATCCGTTAGTCCCGACAACCGGCCCCGTTCGGGTTACTTTCCCTTCGGTGGCGGACCCCGGCAGTGCATTGGTGAGAGCTTCGCCTGGATGGAAGGGATGCTGTTGCTCGCCACACTCGCGCAACAATGGCAACTCCGTCTCGTGCCGGATCACCCCGTGGCGCTGCGTCCACTCGTTACGCTACGCCCCAAATACGGCATGCGTATGATACTGACCCGGCGCCAGATTTAAGGCGCTTGACGGATTAAACGTTCCGGAAATGGTCTAACCAGAGCGTCCTTGTTCGAGAAACGCGAGCCACTGGGTTACCGCCTCTCGCAGTTCCGCCAGGGGCAAGCGACACGGTTCCGCCTGCGCATCGAATTCCGCCTCGATGCGGGCTTCCTCTGCCGACAGCGTCAGGGTGTAGGCATTTCCGGTTTCCTGCCAGATGGCGTGTTCACCCCTGGACACACGGTCGATCGCCTTCAGGGTCTCCCGGCACAAACCGATACTGCCCTGCAGATCGCTCTCCAAAAAACCGGCGAGATGTTCATAGGGTGGCGCGCAGTGCGCTCGTGGATCGTCAGCCTCATCCCAATAGCCGCTCACCTGCATCGGATTATCACTGCCTCCTCTCATCGCGATAGATCGGATAAGCCGTATTGATCTTGCCGTCGCGCAGCGTCCAGCCTTCAATGGTAAAGCCACGTCCAGATGGCCCCCGAAATTTGCCGCGCTCATCTGTTGCGCCTTTGTGGAACGCATGTAGGATCGCCTGAATGACGTGTTGCGGAGTCATCGCATCTGGGAAAATACTGGAATTTTTTTCCAGCCATTTCTCTGATCCCGGTTCGCGAATCGCCACCCGAGCGACGTACACGCCTTCTGGATTAGGGCCATCAAGGCGTTTGACTAAGCGCGCATGGCGCGGATCGTTTCCTTCCGGTCGGGAATGGAAGCCGACGGGCTTGCCGCGCCGGTTGATCTCACCATAAAACACGTGGATAAAATTAATCGGTGGATCGGTTTGCGTCCAACGCTTGCTGCGGGCGACAGACGAGCTGGGATGGAGCACCAGCAGCAGACTCGCAATGAGCATCGCAAACGAGATTAACCCTGCGAGGTATCGTCTCATACGACGACCTATATGGTGGCTAGTTTGGGGGTTTGGCTTCTCCCCTCGCGTCTTGACGAGAGGGATGTCCTTCGGCGCTCGGTCTTTGAAGGCCGAGTCAATAGAGCGCTCCTACAGCTCCAGGGGCTCAACCATATACCTATCCGAAGCCGGCTATTTCATACCGTTTTTCGCTATCACCTCACGCCTTTCGGAAGTTGCTCAACTGCATCATCTGCTGCGTTCGGTCTGCTCCGCATCAGAGAGACCTCATCGCCGTCTCGTAGAGTACACGGGCCTCTAAGCAGTGTCAAACGCCCCTCGGCGCCTACCGAATGACCCCGCCACCCCAGCGCTCTCAGTATGCAAAAATTAAAAAATCTTGATGCAGACTCGATTTTCCGCCATGCTCTGGCCCACATAGCTGACGTTCAACACAAAGGAGATAGGGTCATGCGTGCATGGAGTCAACAAGTGCTGATCACAATCGTGGGCATACTCGGGGTGGGAAGTACTCTCGCTCTGGCTGGCGCGCAGGGCTCCTCATCGGCTATGCGAGTGGCGCAAACGGGGACAGCACTAGTCGTGACAGCCGGCAGTCAAAATTCCACCGGTCTCGTGGAGGTATCCGGAAGCGCGCAAGATCTCAGCGCCTTGCAGGTCGTCCTTACGGCGACGGGGCAAGTGGTCAGTGTGGATAACGTGGCAATCGGCCTCGGCAGAATCGACCGGGATGCAACGCTTGGGGACGAGGGTGTGTTCGACAATCTGCACGTGCGTCTCATCGACGATCTCAATGCCAATGCCATCTGGGATGCTGGCGAAGCCATCCTGGGTACTCAGACCCTTGAGGAGTTGCAAGACGAAGACCCGGAGACGGTGCTGATCACCTTGTCGCCTCCGCTCACGATTGCCCCTGGCAGTTCCATCACTCTCCTCGCCATCATCGACATCAACCATTCGGACTCGCAATCGGCACAGGCAATGCCTTATCTGCACCGGGAACGTTTGCTGCGGCACAGCGCCTGGGCCTTATTCCTACTGCCGATCTTCGGTCTGCTGCTGCAATATGCCTGGCC
>Ga0075327_1000461_pt1 | contig 11482 bp, 10 predicted proteins | sample MayberrySE_Catta_2_FD_120056 | JGI IMG/M metagenome (GOLD analysis project Ga0075327, IMG submission 120056) | Natural and restored wetland microbial communities from the San Francisco Bay, California, USA, that impact long-term carbon... | ecosystem: Environmental > Terrestrial > Soil >...
CCTGAGAGCCTCTTTGTGGCTCGTCACCTGCATGCCGACCACGACGCCGCGCGCCGCGAGGCCGTCCCCGTCGCGGCCAAACCACGCCTGCATCGAGCCTGGATTCTTCCGCGGTGCCATGGATCGAATCCGGAAGACGCCACGGAGCGGGGGCGGCGCTGTGGCCGCAAGCGACTGGACCTTCCAGCGCGCGTCGAGGTCGTTACCCTGACCAGCCGGTGCCGACGGAGGTGACGACGTTGCCGTAGGCGTCAGCGGTCCAACCGCCGAGCGCCGACGCCAGTGCCGGCGCGATACGGCGCTCGTAGCCGGTGGCGGCATCGACAGCCACCCACGACGCGATGGCCTCGAGATCACGATCGGTGGCCTGCGCGGTGAGTCGAGGTGACAGGGTCGCGTGGAGCGACAGCGTGAGGGCGAGGGCGAGGAAGGATCGTCGAATGCTTGTGTGACTGCTCATGGGGCCCCAACTGAATCGCGGCTATCGCCGCAACTGGTGCGCACACGTCGGCCGCGGTTCGGCACCACTGTCGTATCTGGTTCTGCCCGCCCCCTTCTCGCCTGCGGGCGTGTTAGACAGCAGACCGAGCACGCGTTATTGTAGACGTGGAGAGCCCATGCACAACGAATTCACGGCTGTTTTTGAACGCGATGGCGCTTGGTACGTCGCGTATTCGCCAGAGATTCCTGGCGCCAACGGTCAAGGCCGGACCAAGGAGGAGGCCCGCGAGAGTCTTGCCCAAGGCATCGCGCTTATCCTTCAGGACCGGCGTGAGGATGGTTTGCGCGGAGTTCCCCCGGAGGCGGAACGTGAGACGGTGATCGTAAAGTGAAGCGAAGTGCCCTATTGCAGCATCTGCGGAGACACGGCTGCATCCTGAAGCGCGAGGGCGGCGCACATTCCCTTTGGACGAATCCCACCACTGGCAGCGTGGAAGCAATCCCTCGACATACCGAGATTCCGAATACACTCGCCCGAAAGATCTGCCGGAGTTTGTCAATTCCAGAAATCGGCAAATCCTGATCCCGCTGGATCCCGCGGTGGTTAAGCCTCACTGCCATACTGAATCAAGAACGCGAGCAGGCGCTCTTTACCGTGGACACAGTACACCCGGGTTACCCCACGACCTCTGACCATTCGGCACATGGTCTGCACACTCTTCTTGGCATGCGCGCGTATTGCTTGTAGCATATGTGGCTATGACATCTATCGATCGCCGGATGCTCGACCGGGAGCTGAAGAAGGGATCCGCGGAACTGATCATCCTGTCGATCGTCGAGACCCGCGCCCGCCATGGCTACGAGATCAGCCAGCAGATCGAGCAGCGGTCCGCGGGACAGCTGAAGTTCCACATCGCGTCGTTGTACCCGCTCCTCTACCGGCTCGAAGAGCGCGGCTGGCTGCAGGGGCGCTGGGTGGAGAAGGTTGGCCAGCGGCGGCGGCGGTACTACCGGCTCACCGCCGAGGGCCGCCGGGTGCTGGCGAGCCAGCGGAACACCTGGCGAACGTTCGTCACCGCGATGCGCCTCATCACCGGAGTCGACAATGCCTGATCCAACCGAGGACTCGAGACCACCGCGGACCGCGTCGAGGGACTGGTCGGCACACCTGCGCCCGCGGCTCGCGCGGCTGGCGCTGACCGCAGCCCGCGAGCGGGAGATCATCGACGAGCTGTCGCAGCACCTGGACGACCGCTACGACGCGCTGCGCGCCGACGGCCTCGCCGACCTCGAGGCCCGCCAGCTCGCCCTCGAGGAACTGCGCGACGACGACACGCTCGCCCGCTACATGCGCGCGCTGCGGCAGGCGCACGTGCCGGCGCCGATTGCCGAGGGAGCCCCGAATCGTGGCCTGACCGCGGACATACTCCAGGACCTCCGCTACGCTGCCCGGATGCTCCGCCGGCAACCCGGCTTCACCATCGCCGTAGTCCTGACGCTGGCGCTCGGCATCGGCGCCAACACCGCGGTCTTCAGCCTCGTCAACGCGACGCTCTTCCAGCGCCTGGGGGTGGGCGATCCCGCGACCCTCGCCTACGTCTCCCGTGGCAACGGCGGCGTGTTCTCGTATCCGATGTACGCCACACTCCGCGATCACACGCAGCACTTCGCGGGCCTGGCCGGCTGGGGCGGCATCAGCGCGAGCCTCCACACCGGAGATTCGGCCGAACTGGTGAACGGCCTGATCGTCACCGGCAACTTCTTCGACGTCCTCCAGGTCGGCCCCGCCGCGCGCGGACGTCTGCTGTCGCCTGCCGACGATGTGACGCCGGGTGCGCATCCAGTGGCCGTGATCAGCTACGACTTCTGGCAGACCCGATTCGCCGGCGAGACCGGCGTCGTCGGGCGCGAGGTACGGCTGAACGGGCACGTCTTCACCGTCGTCGGCGTGGCGCCGGCGGGCTTTGGCGGCCCCGTGCTCGGAGGCGTGCGCAGCCTCTACGTGCCGATGATGATGCAGGCGATCATGCGGCCGCCGCGCGCCAGGTATTCGGGCGATCAGAATCCGGACCTCCTGCAGCACCTGACCAACAGCTGGATCAGCGCAGTCGGACGGTTGAAACCCGGCGCGCCGATTGAGCCGGCGCGCGCCGAGCTCGAGAGCCTGGCGTCGGAGTTCGTTCGCACGCGGCTGCCCGCTGCGGCGGTTCCGGCCAGGCCCTCGCCTTCCGCGCCGCTGCAGCCCATTTCGGTTGTGGGCCTGGAAGAAGGGGCTGACAATCAGCGTCAGCCGCTGCGCGCGGCAGCGCTGCTGCTCGGCGGCGTGGTGGGTGCGGTGCTGCTCATCGCCTGCGCCAACATCGCGAACCTGCTGTTATCGCGCGCCTCCTCCAGACGGCGCGAAGTAGCCGTCCGCCTGGCGCTCGGGGCCAGCCGCACCCGGCTCATCCGGCAGCTGCTGACCGAAAGCTTACTGTTGTCGCTCCTCGGCGGCGCGGCCGGCGTGGCCATCGCGTGGGCGGTCACGGCCGCGTTCCAGGCGGCGCCACCGCCCGCGGGCGCGCTTCCGCTCACCTTCGACTTCGCGATCGATCGGCGGGTGCTGCTGTTCTCGCTCGTGCTCTCGTGCGCGACGGGCATCCTCTTCGGCATCGCGCCGGCACTGGAGGCCTCACGTCCGGGCCTCGTGCCTGCGCTCAAGGGCACGGACGCCACGCTCGGCGAGCGCCGGGCGCGGTTCGACCTCAAGAAGCTCCTGGTCGTCGGCGAGGTCGCGCTGTCGCTGCTGCTGCTGATTGCCGCGGGCCTCTTCGTGCGCGGCCTGCAGTCGGCACGGGCGATCGAACCCGGCCTCGACGTCGACAAGCTGGTCTCGGCGCCGCTCAGCGTCAACCTCCTGCGCTACACCCGCGCGCAGGGACGTGAGTTCTATCGGCAGGCGGTCGAGCGCGTGAGCGCACTCCCCGGCGTCGAGTCCGCGACCGTCGCCCGGGTTGCGGTGCTCGGCGGCAGCTCCCGCGTGTACAGCCTCCACGTCGAAGGGCGGGGCGCGACGCACGAGAGCGCGCAGAGCGAGGGCGGGCGAGGCGTCGCCCGCGACCCGAGGCTCATCAACGCGAACGTGGTCGGACCGGAGTTCTTCCAGACGCTCGGCATCGCGCTCGTGAAGGGCCGCGACTTCCGGGACACCGACGTGGAAGCCGGGCCGCCAGTCGTCATCCTCAACGCGACCGCCGCGGCGATGCAGTTCGCGAACGCCGATCCGATCGGCAGCCGAGTCAGCGTGGATGGTCCGGACGGACCCTGGCGAGAGATTGTCGGCGTGGTGCGCGACAGCAAGTACGGGGCGCTGAGGGAAGAAGCGCTGCCGGTTGCCTACCTGCCGCTCGCGCAGAACCATGAAACCGGCATGACGCTTTACGTCCGCGGCTCGGTCCCGCCAGCCTCGCTCGTCGGCGCCCTGCGCCGGGAGATCCAGTCGCTCGAGCCCAACCTCCCCGTGCCCAACATCAGAACGATGACCGACACGATCGGGACATCGCTCTATGCAGCGAGGATGGGTGCCTGGCTGCTCGCGGTGTTCGGAGGCCTGGCACTCGTGCTGGCCGTGGTGGGCATCTACGGCGTGCTGTCGTTCTCCGTCTCACGGCGGACCCGCGAGATGGGTATACGACTCGCGCTCGGCGCCGACAGCCACCGCGTCTTCCTGCTGGTCGTCCGCGACGGCATGCTGCTCGTCGCCGTCGGGATCCTGATCGGCCTGACCGGAGGCCTTGCCGGGGCGCGGGCCCTCGCCAGCTCGCTGCAGGGAGTGTCCGCGACCGATCTACCGACCTTTGCCGGGACGATCGCTCTGCTGACTGCCGTGGCGCTCGTAGCGTGCGCCATTCCGGCGCGGCGGGCGATTCGGATCAACCCGATCACGGCGCTGCGTCAGGAGTAGGCTTTGGGCTTTGGGCTCTTGCAGATCGACCGCTCACTTCGTAAGCGAGACTGACTTGATCCTGACTGATGTCGAGCCGACACCAATGCTCTTCAGGGCTTTCCAAGGCTGACAGCCCCGACGTCGTCTTCGCCTTCCACGACGATGCGGAAATTGGCCCGCGAATGCTGGCTCGAATCGCCAGGCACACCGGTCTGACACCCGACGATCTCTGACATTCGACCGTCGGTTCCTGCGAATTACGCGATCGCCTGCAGCCCGCCCACGAGCCGGTCCAACCCCTCGATCACCGACTCCGAGTCGAGCGCGCCGTAGGAAATCCGCACCGAGCAGGGCGACGGATCGGCGAACGCCGACCCCGGGATCGTGGCCACGCGGTGCTCGCGGATGAGACGCTCGGCCACCGTCATCGCGTCGAGCGACGAGTGCACGCGCACCAGGTAGTAGAACGCACCGTCAGGCGACGGCACGTCGCAGGGGACATCCGGCGAGCTGAGCGCCTTGAAGATTGCCCGCCGCGTGACGTCGAGCCGCTCGAGGTGCGCACCGGCGAACGCGCGCCCGACCTCGAGCGCGGCGAGCGCCGCGTGCTGCGAGACGGCGGGCGGGCAGATGAGGATCGTGTCCTGAATCTTGTTGACTGCCTCGTGCAGCACTTCGGGAATCACCATGTAGCCGACCCGCCAACTCGCCATGCCGTAGGCCTTCGACAGCGAAAACAGCGAGATCGTGTGTCCCGCCGCCTCAGCGAGGCTCCCCGGCGAGAAGTGCTGCACATCACCGTAGGTGAAGTACTCGTAGGCCTCGTCGTGGATGTGGAAGATGCCGCGGTCGCGGCAGAGCGCGTTCACCGCGCGCAGGTCGGCTTCGGGATAGACCGCGCCGGTCGGGTTGTTGGGCGAGACCGTGACCACCGCGCGCGTACGCGGCGTGATCGCGCCTTCGATCGCGCGCAGGTCGATCTGATACTCGCTCGTGGTCGGGACGGCGACCGCCTTCGCTCCGGCCATCGCCACGGCCATCTCGTGGTTGAAGTAGTACGGCACGAGCAGCACGATCTCGTCGTCTGGATCGGTAATCGCGAGGACGGCGTTCATGAACGCCTGGTTGCCGCCGGCGGTTACCAGAACCCGGCTTGTCGGCCTGACGACAATCTGATTCTCGCGCGCGAGCTTGGCCTCGATCGCCGCCACGAGCTCGGGCAGCCCTTCGACCGGACCGTAGCGGTGATCCGTCAGCTTGCCGCCGAACCTGCGGGCCGCCTCGATGGCCTGCGGCGGCGGCTCGTAGGAGACGACCCCCTGGCCGAGCGAGATCGTCCCGGGCGTCGTGGCCGTCCACCGGCCGACGATGGGAATGACGGGAGCTTGGACGGCGGCGAGGCGCCGTGATTGCTGTTGAAGGGTCTCCACGGGGACAGGATACCTCGCGGAGCGGCGTGTTAATCTAGCCCGACCTTGGCGACCGCGACTTCCCTCTATCTCCGGCTGCGGCCCATGCCGTGGCTCCTGACACTCTTACTCGTGGCGGGCATTGGTACGCCCGCTTCAGCGCAGCCTCCGGCACCGCCCTCGCGACCTGAAAGTGCCCAGCCGGAAATCACCAGGGAATTCGTCATCGAGCAAAAACACCTGCGCGTGACGTACGAAAGCGACGGCAGCGGCGAGCGGCAGCTGAAACTCCGAGTCAAGGTCCTCACTGAATCTGCGGTCCGCGAATGGGGCCGCCTGCCGCTGCCATACACCCCGGACACTGAGCAACTGCAGATCGATCGCGTACAGGTCCGGAGGCCCGACGGCACAGTGACGGCGAACGCGACCGGCGACGTGCAGGACTTGGCGGTTCGTCCGCCTGGAGATCCGGCGGCGCTCGTCGACCTGCGGCAAAAGCAGATCGCGGTTACGGCACTGCGGCCGGGCGACACTCTCGAGCTCGAAGCAACCTGGAAGGTGACCAAACCGGTCACGCCGGGACATTTCTGGTTCGAGTACTCGTCAACCGACGCCAGCGTCGTTCTGGACGAACGCCTCGAAATCGATGTCCCGGCGTCATCCACTCCCGTCGTCAGGCACCGTCCCGGAGCCGTGCTCAAGCCGTCAGGCGAGCCGCGCGTCGAGGGCGGACGCCGGTTATATCGCTGGGCCGCGACGAACATTACGCCCCCCTCTCCTGGCGAGACACCTCCCGCTTACACGGGGGACGGCTCGCCGGCTGACGTGCGGGTCACGAGCTATCAGTCCTGGGACGCGGTCGCGCAGTGGTTCGACGGACTGATGGGCGTGCCCGCCAGCGCCGAGGTCACGGCCAAGGCCCTCGCTCTTACCAACGGCATCACCGAACGGGCGACGAAGATCGATGCGATCTACGACTTTGTCGCCAAGGAAATTCGATACCTGAGCCTCTCGTTCGGTATCGGGCGATTCGCGCCGCATGCGCCTGGCGACGTGCTCCGGAATGGCTACGGCGACTGCAAGGACAAGGCGGCGCTGCTGGCGTCCATGCTGGCCGCCGTCGGCATCGAGTCGCGGCCGGTCCTGCTCCACTCGGAACGGTCGCTCGACGCCGGCCTGGCCTCGCCGCTCGAACTCGACCATGTCATCAACGTCATCGCGACAGGAGACGATAGCGCCGCCTGGACCTGGATGGACACGACGACCGAGGTCGCGCCCGTCGGCATGCTGCCGGCCACGATTCGTGGCAAACGAGTCCTCCTGGTCGGCAGCGGCGGCCGAGGCACACGTCTGGTGACGACGCCGGCGGATCCGCCGATGCCGTCGATCGATCGCGTGACTATCAGCGGAACGATCGACGCGATCGGCGCGCTCACAGCCAGCGTGACATTCTCACTGACCGGCGACAGTGAGTTCCTGGTGAGAAGCTTGCTCCGGGCGCTGCCGCGCGAGTCACTGAAGGAGTTCGTGGTCGGCTTCGCCAAGGCCTTTGGCCTCACCGGCGATCTTTCGGACGAGACTACGAGCGACCCGGCGGCGACGCGACAGCCGTTCCAGATCACGGCGAAGATGCGGCAGGCCGACGTGTTGAACTGGGCCGCGGCGACGAGCGAGATGCGGACGCTGCCGACGCTGAGCGTGCCGTACGAGAAGGAGGAAGATCGTCGCGGCAGCGTCGCGTTGGAGCTCGGATCGCCCCACCGCCTGATCATGAACACATCAATTGAGCTTCCCGCCGGCTACGAACTCCGGGCGCCGACGAACGTCACCGCGGGCAGCGGGCCGACCTACGCCTCGCGCTACGTCGTCGCAGGCACGCGCCTGACCATCGAGCGTGAGTTCACGAGCGACATTCGAACGCTTGAACCGGGTCGGTTCGGCGAGTACTCGGCCCTGGTCAACGCCATCAAGGCCGATCTGGCGCAAACCGTGAAGATCCGTGCCGCCAAGGTGGGCGTGCCGGTCATTCCGGCTGATGCAACGGCGACCGCGCTCTATGCCGCTGGGTTCAATGCCTACGGCGCCAAGAACTTCGACGCGGCGGTCGCGATCTGGACGAGGGCGACCGAGCTCGACCCAAAGATGGTCAACGCGTGGAACGCCTTGGGGCTCGTTTACGACGAGAGACGGGACTATGACAAGGCGGTGAGCGCCTATCTCAAAGTGCTCGCCCTCGATCCCTACGACAAGCGCACTCATCGCGATCTCGGGCGCACCTACAGACACGCCGGCCGGTTCGATGAGGGCGTGGCGTCGCTGTTAAAGCACTTGGAAATCAACCCCGTGGACGGCGCGGCGCTGCGGGACCTCGGCGAAACCTATCTCGACCTCGACCGCTTCGCGGACGCGGCGACCGCGCTCGAGAAAGCGTCGGTGCTCGGTAAGTTCGACGCCTGGGGCTACACGCTTCTCGGGGAAGCGCTTCTTCGTTCGAAACAGGAAGCCAAAGCGTCATCGGCGTTCGACCGCGCCCTCGAGCTGTCGCCGAGGCCGATGATCTGGTCCAAGATCAGCTGGGTGCTCGCCGACGTCGGCGTCGACCTGGATCGGGCGCAGACGCTTGCGCTCCAGACGGAGAAACAGGCGGCGTCGACGATGTTGAACGCGGACGCGGCGGGCGTCGACGCCGCACGCCGGGACCTGATGCAGCGCCTGGGGTGGGCGTGGGACGCGCTTGGGATGGTGGCGCTACGAAAGGGGGCGCTCGACGAAGCCGAGCGCTATGCTCGCGGGGCCTGGACGCTCGGTCGGCATGCCGACATGGCCTTCAACCTCGCCCGAGTCTACGAAAAGCGCAATCGCATGTCCGACGCGCTGAACTACTACCTGGTGGCGTTCGCGATCTCGAGGCGGCCCTCCGCGGAGATGCAGGCCGCGGTCAAGCGCCTCGTACCTGGCGAGGACCGGCTGACGGCCATCCTCGACGCCGCACGTGGGCAGGCGCTCAGCCTCATCCGTCTGCCGGACAAGGGTCCGGCGGGACGCGCCCAATTCACGGCCATCGTTGGACCCGATCGCCGGGTCATCGATGTTCGCTTCGCCGACGGCGATGAAGCGCAGAAAACCCTCGAGGCGTCGTTGCGGCAAGTGCGACCTGACATCGACTTACCGTCGGCAGCCGTGCCACGCGTGGCGGTCACGCTTTACACCACCTGCAGCACCGAACGCGGCTGCGTGGTCACATCGGTCAATCCGCCGAGCATCGCACCGCGACCCCGCTGACGGCTCGCGTCACTTCGTCCGCGTCAGCGTGAACACGCCCGTGTAGTAGGCGTTCGTGTAGAAGCCGACGAACTCCTTCTCGGTCGCGCGCCCGATCCAGTCGTAGACGCCGCCGTCCTTCGGCCCGAGATCCGCCGTGCCCTTGAAGAGCACGGTCTTCCCCGCGGCGCGCCCTTCCATGGTGATGGCGTACTTGTAGGGGCGGCCGCAATCGCCCTCGAACGTCGCCTCGTAGCCGTCGCCTTTCTTCGCGACCTTGGCCGTCAGCGTCTTGCACTGTTCCTTCGGCGGGACCGCCGGCTGAGCCGGGTTGTACGAGCTCCAGGTGCCGGTCCATTCGCCCGTAACATCAGGCGCCTGGGCGGCCGGTGCGGGTGGAGCCTGAGCGGAGAACAGAATCGCGAAGGCGAGGACGAGGGTCTTCAAAGCGGTACTCCTTGTTCGGGTGCGGCTTCCGATCTCGGTCGTTCGCCACGATGATGCTCGGCTTGCTCCACACGATGAGCTCGTTCTCGCGCGGCGAGCCGCGCATGCCATCGAGATGGCGAGACCAATCCTCACATCTTGCGCACGACCTTCGTCAGCGCGATGGGCTGTTCCGCGTAGTCGTCGATCGTCACGCCGGTATCTCCGCCCGGCTTCACCCTGGCGGCGGCGGCCATTGTGCCCGTTCCCAGCCCGGTATCCTCGACCCGCATCTGGATCACGGCGACATCGTAACCCTCGCGCGGTTTGGCGTCGATCGCGCCGCCACCCACGAAGTACATCGGCTGATCTGTGACGAGAACAATCGTCCGGCCCTTTAACCCCGGCCGCTCACGTGCCCATCGAATCGTCCACTTTCGGTCTTTGAAAGCGACGGTGCCAACCTCAGGGGCCTTTCGAAGGGCAGCCAGGAAGGCGGGATAGCCACCGGACTTCAGGGCTGTCTCGACTGCTGTACGGTCAGCCTCGGGCGTGTACCGCTGGACGTTGATCACGAGGTCGGCGGAGGCTGCGCCGCCTTTCCCCCCTATAGCCAGCAGGTCGGCGGTGAATGTTTCCGGCGCTCCCGCAAGCTGCGAGAGGAGCATGACCGGCGTGATCGAGACGATCAACAGCACAGCAGGCGCAAGCATCTGAACGCGCATGGCAGTATCTCTCCTTGCCGACGCTCCTACGAGTTCTCGGTGGCCAGACTTTATCGAAGTTATGCAGTCTACCACCCGGACAGGGCGCTCGCCGGATACTTCGAAGCGCTGTCAACGTATCGCGATCGGCGCCACCGTCGACCCCGAGAACCCCTGCATCTTCAGCGGCTGGACGACGAAGGCGAACTCGTGGACGCGTTTCGAGGAAAGCTCGTCGAGCTTCAGATTCTCCAGCAGGTGGATGCCCTGGACGACGAGCATCAACTGGTGGACCGGGAGCGAGAGCTGCGCGTCAGGATTGGGCCCGACTTCGACCGGCCAGTTGTCCGCGCCGAGGAGCATCGGGTCCTGCTTCGCGAGCCAGGCGGCGGCGGCCAACCCGATGCCGGGGCAGGTCTTGACGTATCGGGCGTTGTCCTTCGCCCACAGCCTGCCCCACCCCGTGTGGATGAGGACCGCGTCGCCCGGCTGCAGCGTCAGCTTCTGCCGCTCGAGTGCCTGCTGCAGGTCGGCTGGCGTGATCTCGTACGCGTCGGACAGCATCTCGACGCCCTTGAGGGCCGCGACGTCAATCAGCACGCCCCGCGTGATGAGCGAGCCGACGTTCTCGATCCCCATCTTCGTGAAGCCGCTGCGCGTGGCGATCTCGTCGAGCTCGATGCAGTTGTAGAGGCTGTCCTCGTGAGTCTGGTGGGTGAACCCGTCGAACTGTGTCCCCACCTGCCCCATCTCGCCGACGACCAGCTCCTCGTTGCTGCCACGACGGTTGGACCCGTCGTTCATGAACGTGCGCTTGGTGTGGACGTCGAACCGCCGCGTGCCGAAGAATGGCATCGCGGCGCTGAGCACCTGCCCAAGCTCGATGACCTCACCGGTCTTGATCAGCCGGACGGCCTTGAGCACCGACTCCGGCTTCATGTGATTCGCCGACCCGCGGGTGTCACTGGCGCCCCACTTCGACGGACAGCGCTCGGCTGCAGTCGGGACAGTCCAGGACTGGGCTTGTGCGGCGACGCGGAGGGATAGGCACGCGAGAGTAAGGATCGCGATGGTCACTCGCTTCATGACGCCTCCTGTACAGACCACGGGCCGGCTTGCGCCGGCCCGATGGTTTCAACCTTGACGAGGAACACTTCACTTGAGTTGACACTGAGCGGGTGGCGCCCGGCGGGGCCGCCCCGCCCGCCGCGCCCCTCGACCCGGCTCGGGGCGCCCTGAGCTCCGTCGAAGGGCGCAGGCGCCACTCCCGTCGACACGGGCTTTTGGCGCCGTCGGCCCGGGGCCCCCGCCGCGCG
>Ga0075327_1000462_pt1 | contig 11481 bp, 7 predicted proteins | sample MayberrySE_Catta_2_FD_120056 | JGI IMG/M metagenome (GOLD analysis project Ga0075327, IMG submission 120056) | Natural and restored wetland microbial communities from the San Francisco Bay, California, USA, that impact long-term carbon... | ecosystem: Environmental > Terrestrial > Soil > Wetlands...
GTTTGTTCGGATCGCCGACGCGTTCTGCCGCGCGTCTGGGTTGGAGTGTACCGGCGCGATCTGCTACGCTGTCGGCCTCACACAGCACTCGTCAGGCGTGCAGATCATCCGCACCGCCGCCATCCTCCAGCTGCTGCTCGGCAACATCGGACGGCCCGGCGGCGGCATCCTCGCGCTTCGCGGGCACGCGTCGATTCAAGGATCGACCGACATCCCGACGCTCTTCGATATCCTGCCCGGCTACCTCCCGATGCCGTCGCTCGGCGCAATCGACTCGACGCTCGACGGATATTTGGGGACGCATCGTTCGCCGGCAGGCTGGTGGACAAACATCGACAAATACGCGGTCTCGCTGCTCAAGGCGTGGTACGGCAGCGAGGCGACGCCCGGGAACGAGTTCGGCTTCGGCTGGATGCCACGCATCAGCGGCGATCATTCCCACTTCGGGTATTGGCTCGACATGGCCGACGGTCCCGCCCCCCAGGGAAACGACCCGCGCACCAACCGTCTCGAGGGTCTGTTCGTGATGGGACAGAACCCGGCCGTCGGCGCGCCCAACGCGCGGCTCGAACGGCGCGCGCTCGCGAACCTCCGGTGGCTGGTCGTGCGCGACATGGTCGAGACCGAGACGGCTGCGTTCTGGCTCGACTCCCCCGAGGTGCAACGCGGCGAGCTCCGCACGCCCGAGGTCGGGACCGAGGTGTTCTTCTTCCCCGCGGCCGCGCATGCGGAGAAGGCAGGATGCTTCACCAACACCCAGCGGCTGCTGCAGTGGCGCGACAAGGCGGTCGATCCGCCGGGGGACGCACGCAGCGAGGCCTGGTTCGTCTATCACCTGGGCCGGCGCCTCAAGGCGCGCGCCGCCGGGGATGACCGTCTTCGCAACCGCGGCCTGAACGCGCTGACGTGGAACTACCCCACCTCCGGCCCGTTTGACGAGCCCGACAACGATTCCGTCCTCCAGGAAATCAACGGACGTTCGACACTCGACGGCACGCTCGTCGACGGGTTTCGCAGCCTCGCCGCCGATGGCAGCACGGCGTGCGGGTGCTGGATCTACTCGGGCGTCTACCCGGCGGCCGGCCGGAATCGCGCACGCGATCGACAGGCGTCGGGGCCCTACGGCCACGGATGGGGTTTCACGTGGCCCGCAGATCGACGCATCCTTTATAACCGCGCGTCCGCGCGGCCCGACGGCTCACCGTGGAGCGAGCGCAAGAAGCTCGTCTGGTGGGATGCGGACGCGCGGGAGTGGACAGGACTCGACACGCCCGACTTCACGCGCGACAAGCCTCCCACCTACGCGCCGCCGCCGGGCGCCACGGGCGACGCGGCCCTGCGCGGCGACGCGCCGTTCATCATGCATGCCGACGGGCTCGGCTGGATCTGGGTGCCGAGCGGGCTCAAGGACGGTCCGCTGCCGGCGCACTACGAGCCGCTCGAGTCTCCAGTCGGCAACCGGCTGTATCGACAGCAAGTCAACCCGTCGGCCGATGCAAAGGCGCGGCCCGGCAACGAGTACGCCCGCACGCCATCTGATCCCGACTATCCTTACGTGCTCACCACGTACAGGCTGACCGAGCACCACACGGCCGGCGGAATGTCGCGAACGCTCTCGCATCTCGCGGAGCTCCAGCCGGAGCTCTTCTGCGAAATCTCCCCGATGCTCGCGCAGGCGATCGGCGTCGGGAACGGCGAGTGGGTGCGGGTGTCGACGCCGCGCGGCGCGATCGAGGCCCGCGCGCTCGTCACGCCGCGGCTCCAGCCGCTCGCGATCCAGGGCCGCGTCGTCCACCAGGTCGGCCTGCCGTATCATTTCGGCGGCCGCGGCCTCGTGCGCGGCGACGTCGTCAACGATCTCGTCGCCATTTCGGAAGAGCCGAACGTCAGAATCATGGAAGCCAAGGGACTGCTCTGCAACGTCACGGCCCGCGACGCATGCCGATAACCGCCTTCCTCACGGATTCGACGCTCTGCATCGGCTGCAAGGCCTGCGAGGTCGCGTGCAAAGAGTGGAACGGCGTCCCAGATGACGGGTTCACGTTCACGGGCTTCTCGTACGACAACACGGCTGGCCTCGGGCACTCGACGTGGCGGCACGTGAAGTTCATCGAGCGCGGCGAGACCGGCGACGCCAGCGCCTGCGACCCGAGCGCGGCGCACAGTCGCCACGCGAGCGCGAGCGGGGGTGGGCCGCCTCCGCCAGGGCTACGGCGAGCTGCGCCGAAGCTCCGCGAAGGCGAGGCCCCGCGAGCACTGATGGATGCCGGGTACCGCGGCAACGCGTTCCGCTGGGACTTCTCGTCCGACGTCTGCAAGCACTGCGAGAACGCCGGCTGCCTCGAGGCCTGCCCTACCGGATCGATCGTCCGCACCGAGTTCGGCGGGGTCTTCATCCAGCCCGACGTCTGCAACGGTTGTGGCTACTGCATCGTGTCGTGTCCATTCGGGGTCGTCGATCGGCGGCCTGGCGACGGGCGGGCGTTCAAGTGCACGTTCTGCTACGACCGTCAGAAGGCGGGACTGCGGCCGGCATGCGCGACGGCGTGCCCGACCGATTCAATCCAGTTCGGCGAGATTGGCGAGCTGCGCGAGCGCGCGGCCCGGCGTGTGGAGGATCTCCGCGCACGCGGCATGGACGACGCGCGCGTGTACGATCCGCGGGAGACGAGCGTCGGCGGCACGCACGCAATCTTCATCTTCAGGGGCGAACCGGAGGAGTACAATCTGCCGTCGCATCCCGAGGTGCCGACCGTCCACCTGAGATCGGGCTGGCAGTCGGCAGCGGCGGCCGCCGGCCTGATGCTCGCCGGCGTCGCGGCAGCGTTCTTCACTCGCCGATCGACGTCCGATTGATGCTGAAGCTGGTCCTGCTCGCGCCCGCCGCCGCGCTGCTACTGTTTGCGGGCGAGGGGATCTACCACGCCGCCCGCGGGCGCCACGCGGTGGCCGTCGGATGCGATCAGCTGTTGCGGCAGCGGCCTCCCTCGCCGCGCCTCCTCGTGGCGGGCTGCGAGATCAACTATGCCGGCGCGGGCTACCGGGAGTCCGGTGGACAGGTCGAGGAGCTGTTTCTGCCCGCCCGGCCCGCGGGCCAGGCCCTCCCCGCACCAATCGTGGTGGCCACGCGCGATCCGGCCGCGATCGCGCTCGCCCGGACCGTGTTCGGCGGCGGCCGGGTGCCGACCAGCCAGCAGTCGCTCGACATCATGCAGAAAGTCGCCGCCGGGCTGCAGGTGTCGAACGTGATCGACGGGCTCGCGAGGACAGGCTTCGTCGAGCGACTTCGCTCCCGGCGGATCCTCTCCGGCCTGGCGCCTCCGATTGCCGCCGACGCCGTCATTGTCGACCTCCGCGGAACGCCGGACTTCCTGCGGCCAGTCCTCGCGCTCGTCGCCGGTGCGCTGGTCACGCTCTTTGCTGTCTGGCCGTACCGGCGCGGCGCGGTCACGCCCGATGCGGCTCACGCACCGCCGGTCCCGCCGCTGCCTCCACCGGTGCGTCCTCCCGAGGCGGCTTCCAGCCAATACGACCCCGAGCTGGCGTTCGACGAGCTGGCGCATCACCCGGCGCCAACCGCCCCACCCGACACACGGCCAAGGGCCACGCCGGTGTCGCTGCCCCGGCTGCTTCTCCTGGCGCTGGACGTCTCGACGGGGCCGGAGGCGATCGAGGGCGCGCCGCCGCTCGGCTCGCGCGCCGAGGTCGTCGAGATCCTGCGCGGCGTCATCCCCGATCTCGTCGTCGATCACTCGCGCCCGGTTCTGGCGCGGCCCGATGGATCGGTCCTCGTCGATCTCGGGCCAAGAGACCCCGTGCCGACAGCGGTGCTCGACGCGCGCGGCGAAGCCGGCGTCGCGCTGGTGAGAGAGCTGCTGCTCATGACCGGCTGGCGCGCGTTCGCGCCGAAGACCGGTCTTTTCGTCAGCGCCGACGACCTCGACGCGCTGGCCGCGCTGGCCGCAGAAGGACCCGTCGACTGAGCGACTACTACGGCCTCCCGCTGCTCAAGACGCCCGCGTGGACGTGGGAGATCCCTGCCTACTTCTTCGTCGGGGGCGCGGCGGGAGCCGCCGCGGTCGTCGGCGCGGTTGCCAGAGTGGCTCGGGCCGATCCTGCTCTGGTGCGTGACGCCCGGTGGCTCGCCGCCGTCGGCGGTGCGGCGTCGCCGGCGCTCCTCGTCTCGGATCTCGGGCGGCCCGAGCGGTTCCTCAACATGCTGCGGGTGTTCAAGCTGCGCAGCCCGATGTCGGTCGGTGCGTGGACGCTCGTGGCCTTCTCGAACGCCGCGGGCGCCAACGCGTTCGCGCAGGCGCTCCTGAAGACGGGTCGCGGTCGACTGCCGATCAGGGTCGTAGCCGATGCCGCCGAAATGCTGTCGGCAGCGACAGGGCTCGTCCTCTCGACCTACACCGGTGTGTTGATTGGCGCGACCGCCGTGCCGGTGTGGTCCCGCAACGTCTCGCTCCTGCCGATCCACTTCGGCGCGTCAGGGCTCGGGACAGCGGTATCGATCCTGGAGCTGATGGGCCACCGCGAGCGCGCGCTGAACCTCCTCGGCATCGGCGCCGCCGCGGTCGAGACAACCGTCGGCATCGTCCTCGAAAGCCGCGGCGATCCGGCTCTCGATCCACTCAAGCACGGATGGTCGGGTGATGTGACTCGGCTTGGCGGCCTGCTGTCAGGGCCTGTGCCGCTCGCGCTGCGCGTGATGGGCCGTCGATCGATCACGGCTCGTCGTATCGCCGCGGCGTCGACCGTCGTGGGCTCGCTGCTGACGCGCGTCGGGTGGCTCGCGGCGGGGAGGGAGTCGGTGAAGTAGGCTCGACGCCGACGACCCCCAGGAGCTCTTCACCGCCGAGGTCGCCGGGCACGCGGAGTCGAAGATAATCTATGTTCTGGTTACTGAGGCGCTCTGCGGTGTGAGGCTCTTGGAAGCGGCGCGAAGAATCCGGCCAAGCGGAGGATCCAATGCCGAGACGACTCCTCGAGTCCCTGAGCGGTGTCGGTGCCATTCATTCGGGCGACGTGCTCCTTCGCACGACCACCTACGAACTGTCGATCTGGGCGCATGACGACCAGCCGCGTCCCGCGGACGGCGTCGTGCAAGCGGTCGCGATGGTCGACGGCCACATCGAGATTGCGGGAATCGCCGAAGCGATCGTGCTGGCCGGCCCAGGCACGCTGACGCTCACGCTCGAGGACGGACGGCGTCTGGCGTTCGAGCTCACGGGCTCCGGCGGGGGAATCGTTGGACGAGGCTGGTTGGATTGAGTGCGCCGACTACTCCCTAAATCGCCACCGACCTGATCGGCAGCGCCCTCGCGATGCACCCGGCCAGCCTCCGCACCGCGTCATCGATCGCGTTGGGCAGCACGCTCGAGAAGCAGAGGCGCAGCTCCGACTCGCCCGCCGGATCTGGATAGAACGCGTGACCCGGCACGAACGCGACGCCTGCCGCCAGTGCCTCGTCGCGCAGCGCCCGCGTGCTCACGCCGGCGGGTACGCGGCACCAGAGGTACAACCCGCCGTGCGGCCGTGCAAAGCGCAGCGCGCCCGGCGGCACGTGCCGCTCAATCGACGCGATCATCGTCGCCGAGCGGCGCGCGTGTTCGGCGCGCAGCGTGCGCAAGTGCGTGTCGAAGTTCCCCTCGCGGATGAAGCGCGCCATGGCAAACTGCCCGAGGTTCTGCGTGTGCGGATCGAGCCGCTGCTTGATGATGGCGATCTGATCGACGATCGACGGCGCGGCCGACAGCCATCCGAGCCGCAGCCCCGGCGCGAGCACCTTCGAGAAGCTGTTCAGGTAAATGACGATGTTCTGGGCGTCGAGCTCGCGGAGCGACGGCGGCGGCACGTCGTTGAAGTACAGCTCGCGGTACGTGGCGTCCTCGACGATCGGCACCCGGTAGCGTTCCGCCAGCCGCAGCAGCTCGCGCCGCGCCCGAATCGGAACCGTCACGCCCGTCGGATTCTGGAACGTCGGGTTCGTGTAAATCAGCTTCGGCCGATAGCGCACGAGCACGTCTTCGAGCTCGTCCATGTCGGCTTTCCCGACGTCCCATCCGATCAGCTTTGCTCCCGCCGCGTTGAAGGACTGAATGGCGCCGAGATACCCCGGGCGGTCGACGATCACCGCGTCGCCCGGATCGACGAGGCAGCGTGCGAGCAGATCGAGCCCCTGCTGCGCGCCTGCGAGCACGAGGACGCTCTCGGCCGGCACGCCGAACCGCTCGGCAATCGCTTCGCGGAGCGCCGGCTGTCCTTCCGTCGGCCCGTGCCGCCACACGGCGAGCCGCTCCCGCTTGATCACGTGATCGATCGCCTGCTGAAAGTGCTCGACCGGAAAACAGTCGATCGCCGGCTCGCCCGCCGCGAGCGACAGCACCTTCGCGTCCGACGAGTGACGGAGCGTGTCCCGTAACGTCGAGTCGCTCGACCGGAGGGCTGCCGCCGCGATCTTCCCGCGCCACGCGAACGGCGCCCCGGTCGGATCGGGTGCGGCGCAGACGAACGTCCCGCGCCCGACATACCCGCGAAGCAGCCCGCGCGACTCGAGCTCGCGATAGGCGCTGACGACGGTGGTGCGGCTGATGCGAAGCCGCTGGGCCAGCTCGCGTTCGGGCGGCACGCGCGATCCCGACGGCAGGTCTCCGCGCGAAATCGCAGACTCCAGGAGGCCGACCAGGTGCCCGTAGAGGGGCCGGCTGGTCCGGACGAAATGCCGCTCGATGTGCTGGATCATGAACCCTCCGCGAGGGTGGCTGGCATCTTCCCTGGCGGGGGGTGCCACGCACCTGATGCTGGGCAGTATCGCCCGCGTCGTCAGTCAGAAGCCAGTCCAATTGCGCTTTGGAGGTTGAACACTCGAGTCAGGTCGTGCGATAAACCGAATATTCTTCGGTCGAGCTGGCCAAATGGACTGGGACCAATGCCCTATTTGTAGGGACCAATGGCTGGGGCCTGGGCCGAGTCAGGCGCGTCAGCCGTTCGTAATGGCTTCGAACCTGGGCCGGCCGCGGAGGCTGTCGAGATCGGGATCGCGGCGCACGCGGGCGGTCGTCAGCGCCGGGAGCGAGGTGTAGACGCGCTCGAGCATGTCGATGGCACGCTCGCGGTCGTCCTCGCGATCGCGCAACGCGAGCAGGCACGCGATGTAGTACCGCGTGTAAGGATCGTCGGCGCCTTTGGCCACGCGCGCATCGAACGCCTTGAGCGCGCGGTCGAAGAAGCGCGCGGCCTCTTCCGCCTTCCCCATGCGGTGATACGCCGCACCAATCTTCATCGCGATCTCGATGCTGGTGCGTTCCTTGAGGGCGTGGTCGCTGGACGCGACGAAGGCGAGGCCCCGTTCGTATTCGCGGATCGCTTCCTCGTAACGGCCCTGGAGGTAGAACACGTATCCGAGGCGGGCGTTGGCGCCGACAACCTGCAGACCGGCGTTTCCCGAAATGTACTGATCCTGCAGCTCGACGGCGCGGCGGCACACGGCCTCGGCTTCCTCGTAGTGCCCTTCCCACGCGAGCAGCAGGCCGAGCTGCAGATACGAGTAGCCTGCCTCGGGATTGAGCTCGATGGCCTTGCGGAACGCGGGAATCGCGGCGGCGAAGTTGCCCTTGCCAGCCCAGTACGCGCGCCCCAGCGCCTGGTACGCCTGGCCGTTCTCGGGCTCGAGCCTGATGGCCTCGTCGATCGAGGCAATCGCCTCGTCGACCTGTCCGAGGTTGAGGAGCGCACCGCCGAGCCACGCATGCGCGTCGGCGAGATCCGGATCGATGGTGACGGCCCGGCGCTCCATCTCGACGGCCTTGCGGACGAGATCGGTGATCGAGAGGAAGGACCCTTTGAGCGAGTACGCGCCGCCGAGCGCGGCCCACGCCATGGCGTATTCCGGGTCGTGCCGGATCGCGTCCTCGAACGCCGAGATGGCGCGCTCGATCGAGTCGCGCGACGCGAGGCGCAGGTTCATCATCCCGCGCGCGTAGCTTTCGTAGGCCTCGACCGACCGGGTCTCGTGCTTCTCGATGCCGGCGATCTCGGTGCCGCGCAGCGCGACGTTCAACCCCTGGCTCAGCTCGAAGACAATCTTGTCCTGGAGCGCGAAAATGTCGCCGATGCGGCCGTCGACCTTCACCGTGCGGCGGACTTCGCCGGTTTCCACGTCGACGAAGTTCGCGGTGATGCGAACGAGCTCGCCCAGGCGCTGGAATCCGCCGACGACGACCCAGGTCGCGCCCAGGCGGCGGCCGACGTCGATGGCGAGCGACTCGTCGAGATGGGCGCCCGACGACAGGTTCCGGAGCGCGTCGAACACGCGTGCGCGGCCGATGAGCGTCAGGCCGTGGATGTTCTTGAGATCGGAGCTGACGGTTTCGGCGATGCCCGAGCCGATCCAGTCGTCGGCCGGTTCCCGCGTGATGTTGGCGAACGTCATCACGGCGACGGACCGTTCGACTGCCGCGGCCGACGCCGCCGCGATGCCGGCAGACACGCGGCTCGCCGTGCCGCGTGGCGCGGTATCGAGCTCGCCCGCCACGTGACGCAGGTCCTGGTGCATGTCGCGCGCGGACTGATACCGGAACGTCGGCGACTTCTCGAGCGCGCGCGCCAGGACTGCGTCGAACGAGGGCGGCACCGACGCGGAGTAGCGCGACGGCGGGGCCGGAATCTCGTGCAGGATGTGGTCGATGATCTCGGTCGGCGATCCGCCGACGAACGGGATGCGGCCCGTGACGAGTTCGAAGAGCACGACGCCCAGAGAGAACAGATCCGTCCGGTGGTCGACCGGCCGGCCGAGCGCCTGCTCCGGCGCCATGTAGGACACTGTCCCGACGACCATGCCGGCCATCGTGACCTGCGCCTGGGTCTGGCGCGCGGCCTCGGCCCCCTCGGGCCGAACGAACTTGGCGAGGCCGAAGTCGAGGACCTTGACGAGGCCGCGCTCGGTCCGCATCAGGTTGGCGCTCTTCACGTCGCGGTGCACGATGCCCCGGGCGTGCGCCTCGTCGAGCGCGTCGGTCACCTGCAGACCGATCTCCACCACCTCACGGACGGGAAGCGGCCCCTTCGACACGCGCGACGACAGCAGCTCGCCTTCGACGTACTCCATGACGATGAAGTCGGCGCCGCTCTCTTCGCCGATGTCGTAGGTCACGGCGATGTTGGGCGATCGGAGGAGCGAGGCGGCACGCGCCTCGTTCAGCAGGCGCGCACGGCTCTCGGGATCCGCCTTGAGCTCCGCGGGGAGGAACTTCAAAGCGACCAAACGGCCGAGGCGGACATCCTCCGCCCGATAGACCTCGCCCATGCCACCGGCGCCCAGGCGCTCGCCGATGCGATAGTGCTGCACGGTCGAACCAATCAACGAGCTCACGAGGTTGTGCGGGAGCCGCACGCCCCGAACGTCGAGGCGATCCACCTAGCTTACGACGCGCGTGCCGGACAGAACGTTCCCGCTGGCTGTGCGGAGCCCGGTCAGGGCCTCGCTTTCGACCCCAGCCACGCCTCACGGAACGCCCGCTGGTCGGACGTCAGGGTACCACCGGCGGCTTCGACGGTCACCACATCGAGCGCAGGATCCTCCGCGAGCACGACCGTGGCCGTGCCCGTCGCGCCGCCGCGGCGCTTGTACGTGATCGTCAGGCGATCGCCCGGCTTGCGCGCCCTCAGCGCGGCCTGCAGGACGCCCCCCGCCATGGCGCGGCCGTCCACGTCGAGAATCACGTCGCCCTGATCGAGCCCGGCGTTGAACGCCGGCGATCCCCAGGGCACCAGGTTGTTGATCGTCCCGCTGCCGTCGGCGAGGTTCGCCGGGCCCATCCAGGCCACGCCGGGGTTGCGTTTGCGGAGCACGTATCCGGCGCGCGACAACAGCCGGGCGTAGTCGGCCACCTCGCGGCCCTCGATGTACTTGTCGAAGAACTCGTCGGCAAACGCGCGATCCCCCGAGACCTCCGCCAGCCGTGCCCGCGCATCCGCCAGCGTATAGGGCTTCCCCACCAGGCCTGCCTCCGAGCCGCCCGGCCTGCCATGGATCCGCCACATCGCGCGCATGTAGTCGTCGAGCGAGACGTTGCCGTTCGATCGATCGCGCAGGCTCAGATCGAGCGCGAGCGCGACCGCGGCGCCGTAGGTGTAGTACGAGATGAACGTCGTGTTGAAGTTGGTCCTGTCGACCGAGCGGGCCGCATCGGTGAACGGCGCCATCTGGCTCATCTGCACGGCCGATCGAAACTGGCGGCCTGGGCTGTTGATGACGGTGATAGCCGCACGGGCAAGGCCGGGCCCCGCGTCGTCGCGCCTCGACAGGCCGCTCCGCGCCATGATCAGGTTGCCGTAGTACTGCGTGAAGCCTTCGGCGAGCCACAGCTCGCCCGAGATGTTCGCCTCCTCGAAGCTGAACGGCTCGAGCGTCCTGGGCCGGATGCGTTCGACGTTCCACGCATGGAAGAACTCGTGCGACACGGTGTCGAGCACGTCGACGACCATCCCTGGCGTCCTGAGCGACACCGGCGCGGCCACGACCGTGCTGTTTCGATGCTCCATCCCGTCCCCGCCGCCCCAGGGCACATAGTCGCCGAGGAACGTGTAATGCCCGGGCTCGAACTCCGGGTACTCGCCGAACACGGCGCCCTGCTCACGGACGATCTTCTCCGCCCCGGACACGTACTCGTTCACTTCGCGATCGCCCGCGTCGTGATGGAGGGCGACTCTGATGCTGGCCTCCCTGCCGTCGGCGCCGCGGACGGTGAACGTCCGGATCGTCTGCGCGCTCAATTCCGTCGGGCTGTCCATCAGGTACTGCAGGTTCGGGGCGGTGAACGTCCACGGATCGTCGGTCGGGTACAACTGCGTGGCGGGCACCCAGGCGAGGCCTTTCGGCGGCTCGAACGTGATGCGTACGCTGCGTCGATCGAACCCGCGGGCCCAGAGGAGGGTCGCCGGCATGTTCATGTGCGCGTGCGTGGGGTCGATCGCGAGGTACGTGCCATCGACGTGATCCCCGTAGACCTTGTAGACGATGCGGACCGTCCCGTCGTGACCGGCGACATCCCACTGATACGGATTCGGCCGGCTGGCCGGGAGCGCCCGCCCCTTGCCGTCGAACGCCTGCAGCTCGAAGACGTTCTTGGCGTACTCGTGCAGCGCGTAGCGGCCGGGCGAGGATCGGCTCATGCGCGCTTCGAGGGCGCCCTCCGGCACGTTCGGGAACGTCACGTCGACCTGTGCGTAATGGTGCTCGGGCGCAGGGAATGACACGCGATACGTGACAGGCGCCTGCGCGAAGGCGGGCAGAGCCGCGGCCAGACAGGCCAGCCAGGTCAGATGGGATGTTACGAGCCGGGCCGCTGCATGCATCGATGTCCTCTGTCGTGGGAACTCGGATCGTAACACGGCCCTCTGGGGACGCGGATTACGCCGATCACGACGGAGGCCTCACGGGACGCGGATTGCGCGGATCACAACGGAGGCCTCACGGGA
>Ga0075327_1000463_pt1 | contig 11466 bp, 8 predicted proteins | sample MayberrySE_Catta_2_FD_120056 | JGI IMG/M metagenome (GOLD analysis project Ga0075327, IMG submission 120056) | Natural and restored wetland microbial communities from the San Francisco Bay, California, USA, that impact long-term carbon... | ecosystem: Environmental > Terrestrial > Soil > Wetlands...
CGCCGGAGCAGGCGCTCGCGCTCGCGAGCGAGCTCGGCGAGCACAGCGTGCTCTACCTGAATCCGCTCCTCGCCGGCATCGAGCCCGCCTTCGCGTGGCGGATGCTCCAGCTCTACGAGCGCGAGGTGCACCCGTACCTGCGAGCGCTGCCGCAGAGACGAAACGAGGCGTAGCGCGCGCAGCGGAATCGGTCGGGCGGCGTCCCGGGGCTATACTGCCGCGTCCGACGGTCCCCGGCCCGGAGCAAGCGATGGCACCCCTTCCCCGTTACCGCCTCTACGACGATCCCCGCACGTACGCCACGATCGGCCGCGAGCTCGTGAGCGGGCGCTGGCGGAGCGGGGAGGCCTGCGCGGAGCTCGAGAAGTCGCTCGCCTCGCTCGGCGCGCCACACGCGGTGCTCGCGCCGCGCGCGCGGGTGGCGATCCATCTGGCGGTGAAGGGGCTGATCCGCCCGGGTCAGAAGGTCGTGCTCTCGCCCTACACGATCGCGGACGTGGTGAACATGGTCGTCTCGGCGGGCGGCGTCCCGGTGTTCGCGGACATCGAGCGCGAGACGTGCAACGTCGACCCCACCGAGATCGAGAAGCTCGTGGACGCCGACACCGGCGCCGTGCTCGTGACGCATCTCCACGGGCTCGCGTGCGACATGGACGTGATCCCGCGCATCTGCGCCGAGCGCGGCGTGGCGCTGATCGAGGACGCCGCGCAGGCGTTCGGCGCCCGCTTCGCCGGCCGCCCCGTCGGCAGCTTCGGCGACGCCGGCATCTTCAGCTTCGGCAAGTACAAGAACGTGAATGCGTTCCTCGGCGGCGTCCTGCTCACCCGCCACGCGGAGCTCGCGGAGCGCACGCGCGCCGCGCTCGCTTCGTTCCCCCTCCAGGACGCCCGCCACTTCCTGGAAGAGGTGCTGCACGGGCTCGCCACGGACGTCGCCACCTGGCCTCCGCTGTTCCGCAGCTTCACGTTCCGGGTGTTCCGCTTCGCGTACCTCCAGGAGCTCTCGCTCCTCAACAAGCAGGTCTCGTTCGACGACGACCCCGAGCTCCGCCGCGAGCTGCCCGAGTTCTACCGCCGCCGCATGTCGCCCCTCCAGGCGCGCCTGGTCCTGCGCCAGCTGGCGCACGTGGACCAGCACATCCGCGAGCGCATCGAGCGCGCGCGCGCCTATCACCACGGCCTCCGCGACGTGCCCGAGCTGATGGTCGCGCCGCTCCGCACCGACTTCTCGCACATGTACACGTACTTCCCGATCCAGGTCGACGACCGCAATGCGCTCCTGCGCCATCTGATGCGGAGCGGCCGCGACGTGGCGGGCCAGCACATCAAGAACTGCGCCGAGTTCCCGGCCTTCCACGAATGGCAGCGCGACTGCCCGAACGCGCACAAGACCGCGAGCTCGCTCGTGCTGCTGCCGACGTATCCGCGCTACTCGATGCGCGACGTCGAAGCGAACGTCCGCGTGATCCGCGAGTACTTCGGGGCCGGCGCGGCGCGATGAAGGTCGCTGTCGTGGGCTCCGGCCCCTCCGGCGTGGCGGCCGCCGCGACGTTGCTCGAGCACGGTCACGCCGTGGACGTGCTCGACGTCGGGCACGCGCGCGAGCCCGGCTCGCACGCGCTCGCGGCGGACGTGCGCGCGGCAGTGGAGCGCGGCGAGCGCCCCGGCCGCGCGCTCTATCGCGCACTCCGTGCGGGGCCCGACGGCTCGCTCGCCTCGTTCCGCGAAGGGCTCCGCACGCTGCTCGGCAGCGTGGAGGCGACGCGCTCCCACAAGCGCATCCTCGGCTCGACCTTCGTCTGGGACGGCGCGGACGAGGGTATCCCGCTCGAGAGCGGGACGGTGATGCGCTCGCTCGCGCGCGGCGGGCTCTCGAACGCGTGGGGCGCGGCCTGCTACCCCTGGCGCGCCTCCGACTTCGGCGGCTGGCCGATCGCGGCCGCGGACCTCGAGCCCCATTACGCGCGCGTGGCCGAATGGCTCGGGATCGATCAGGCAAAGGATGCGCTCGTGCACGCCTACCCGCTGTTCGGACCGCAGGCCGCCGACCGCGCGCGCAACCCGGACTCGATCGTGGAGCGGCTGCTCGGACGCTGGCGCGAGCACGAGGCCGCGCTCGGGGCCGCGGGGCTCACGCCGGGACGCGCGCGGCTCGCGGTGCGGACGCCGGGCACGGGGGAAGGCGCCTGCGTCGGCTGCGGACTCTGCTTCTACGGCTGCGCGTTCGACGCGATCTGGCACGCCGGCAAGCAGCTCGCGGCGCTCGAAGGCGAGAGCGGGTTCTGCTATCGGCCGGGCCATCTCGTGCTCGGCTTCGCCGAGGACGCGGGCGGCGTGCGCGTCCACGGCCAGGCGGGCGGCTCCGACTTCGCGGAGCGCTACGACGCGCTCGTACTCGCGGCGGGCGTGCTCTCGTCGCTGCGCATCGCGGCGGATGCGCAGGGGATCCACGAACGCGCCACGCCGCTCCTCGACAACGAGCTGTTCCTCGTGCCGATGGTGGCGCTCGGCGAGCGCCCGGCGCGGCACTTCCGCACGCGGTTCACGCTGGGCGAGGCCGTGCTCGCGGTCGAGGCCGGCGTGGTCTCGCCGCGGCCGCTCCATCTCCAGTTCTACAGCTTCCACGAGTTCTTCCTGGCCGAGCTCGGCGACGCGCTCCGCGCGCTGCCCGGCCTCGTCCAGTCCGCGGCCTGGGCGGTGCTGAACCGGTTCACGATCGGCTTCGTGTACCTGCCCGGCGAGGACTCGACGCAGGCGACCGCGCGCGTGCTGCCCGCCGCCGGGGGCCGGCCCGGGCGCGTGCGCATCGAGACGCGGCCGCGAGCCGAGAGCCGCGCCATCCTGCACGCGCTGCTGGCGCACCTCGCTCGCGTGCGGGGGCCGCTCGGGCTCCGCTCGGTTCCGGGGCTCGTGAAGAACACGCCCTTCGGCTTCGGCGGCCACCTCGCCGGCGCGCTGCCGATGCGGGCGTCGCCCGGGCCGCTCGAGACGGATCCGGAGGGGCGCCTGTCGGGCACGCGGCGCGTGTTCGTCGTGGACAGCGCCGCCTTCCCGAGCCTGCCCGCGCAGAACCTCACCTTCACCGTGATGGCGAACGCGCGGCGCGTCGCAGCGGGGCTCGCCGAGCGCGTGCGGTGAGAAGCGCTCCGTTGCTCGGCCGGCTCGGGCTCGCCGGCACTGGCACCGACCGACGCCTCGCGTGGCTGCTCGTCGTGCTCGGGCTCGCGCTCTACACGGTCGGCTACGCCGCCTTCTACCCGCGCGGGGCCACGAACGACGACGAGGGTCTCTATCTCGATCAAACCCGGCTCTGGCTCGAGACCCGCTCGTTCGTCACCGAGAAGGTCGACCCCCTGAGCGGCGAGCGGGAGCCGTTCCTGACCGGCGACTATCCGCTCGGAATGGTCGCGCTGATGGCGCCATTCGTACACGCGTTCGGTTGGCGCGGCGCCTTCTTCCCGAGCTTCCTCAGCCTGCTGATCGCGGTGCTCGTGACGGCACGCTGGCTCGACGAAGAGCGTCGCTCGCCCGTTTTCGCGTTGATCCTGCTGGCCTTCCCCGCGACCTTGGTGGGCGGGCGGCTCGCGATGAGCGACGTCGCGCGCACGGCGTTCGCGGCCGTGGGCCTCTGGTCGCTGTTTCGGGGCCTCGACGGGCACAAGGGCTGGTGGCTCACGTCGGGATTCGTGGCGGGGGCGGCGCTCACGCTGCGCGAGTCGGCGGTGCTGCCCTTCGTGCCGCTCTTCGCGGGCACCGTGCTGCGCCGCGACCGCGGCTGGGTCTGGCTGCTCCTCGGCGGCCTGGCCGGCACGGCCCTCCACCTCGCGAGCAACCAGCAGATCTTCGGCGAGCCTCTCTACGTGCGGGGTGCGGGCTACCTGCTCGACGTCGGAACGATCCACCAGCGGCTACCGCTCTACCTGCTCGGCCTGCTCATCCTCGTGCCGGGCGGCCTGTTCTTCGGTCTCGCGTATCGCGGGCGGCGTCGGCCCGAGATCGTGGCGACGATCCTCCTCTTCGTGTGCTTCTACCTCTTCCAGACCTTCGGCATGACCGAGACCGGATTCGTGAAGCGGTTGGTGAACGGGCTGCGCTACTTCGATCCGCTGCTGCCCGTCCTCGCCTTCGCGATGGCGGAGTCGGTCCCGCGGCTGCTCGGCGCTTGGCTTCCGTCCCGCCCCGACGGGCAGCGTCTCCGTCGGCTCGCCACGACGCTCGCCGCGCTCTGGATCGCCGGTGCGCTCGCGGCCGCCTTCCTGGTCCACCCCATCCTCGACCGCTGGACGGCGAGCCAGATGCGGATCCGGGACGCGCTCGCGGAGAACGTGCCCGTCGACGCCGTGCTCGTGGCGAACCACGGGCTCGGGAAGTTCATCGACGACCTGGCGCGCCCCTACACCACGCTGTATCGCAGCCATCTCTCGCCCGACGAGCTCGACCGCCTCCGCGCCCGCTACGGCGGCTACTTCATCGCGCTCCTCGATCGCAGCGACTCGGTCTACTGGCGCGGGGACGCGGCCCGGAACGCCGCATTCGTCGCGAGCCTCGGGAGCCCCGAGCCCGTGGTCGATCTGCGCGTCACGAGCACCGACCGGCTCCGCATCTGGCGGATCGACGCCGAGCCGCGATGAGCCTCTTCGTGGGCAAGCTCGCGGCGCAGCTCGTTCTGCCCCTCTCGGCCGCTCTGCTCGGGATGGGGCTCGCGCTCGTGTGCCTGGCGTTCCGCCGCCGGCGCGCGGCGGCGCTGCTGCTCGGCGCGGCGCTCGCCGGGCTCTGGCTGGCGTCGACGCCGGTCGTGGCCGAGCGCCTGCTCGCCTCGCTCGAGCAGGCGCATCCGGCGCCCGCGCTCGCCACGCTCGCGCCGGCCGACGCGATCCTGCTGCTCGGCGGCGGCACCAAGCCGGCCGTCTCGCCGCGGGAGTTCCCCGAGCTCGCGGAGGCCGGCGACCGCGTGCTCCACGCCGCGCGGCTCTTCCGCGCCGGCAAGGCGCGGCTCGTGCTCGTGAGCGGCGGCCGCCTGCCCTGGCAGGGCCGCGGCCCGGCCGAGGCCGAGGGCATGACCACGCTCCTGCTCGAGCTCGGCGTGCCGGCCGAGGCGATCGTGCGCGAGGAGCGGAGCACGAACACGCGCGAGAACTGCGTGTTCGCGAAGGAGCTGCTCGACGCGCGCGGCGCGCGGGACGTCCTGCTCGTGACCTCCGCGCTCCACATGCGGAGAGCCTTCGCCACGTGCCGCGCCGCGGGGCTGCCGGTGCGCGCCGCGCCGACCGACTTCCAGCTCGCGGGGACGGACGCGCGCACCGCGCTCGACCTCGCGCCCCAGCCCGAGGCGCTGCTGCGCACGCACGTCGCGCTGCGCGAGCGCCTCGGCTTCTGGGTCTACCGGGGCCGCGGCTGGATCGACCCCTGAGCTACGCAGGCTCGGGCGTGAGCTCGCAGTCCTGGATCTTCTGGAGGAGCGTCTTGTAGCTCACGCCGAGCACGCGGGCGGCGTGCTTGCGGTTCCAGTTCGTGAGGAGCAGCGCCTGCTCGATCGCCTCGCGCTCCGCCTCGAGCGCTGCGCGCCGGCCGACCTCGCGCAGCGGCACCTCGCCGGCGTGCTCCTCCACCTCGCGGAGCATCGATTCGAAGCGCCGCGCGCGCCGCTTCGAGTCGCGCTCGCGCGCCACGAGGTCGCGCAGGATGGGCTCCTCGCCGCCGAGCACGACGATGCGCTTCATCAGGTTCTCGAGCTCGCGCACGTTGCCCGGGAAGGGATGGCGCTCGAGCAGCGCCCGCAGCCGCGCGCTCGGCGGCCGCGCCGCGCGCCCGTAGCGGGCGGTGAAGCGCGCGAGGAAGTGATCCATCAGCGCCGGCAGCTCGTCGCGGCGCTCGCGGAGCGGCGGCACGCGGATGTTCACCACGTTCAGGCGGAAGTACAGGTCCTCGCGGAACAGCTTCCGCGTCGCGAGGTCCGCGAGCTCGCGGTGCGTCGCGGCGACGACGCGGACGTCGACGTGAAGGTCGCGGTTGCCGCCGAGCCGGGTGAACGTGGAGTCCTGCAGCACGTGGAGGAGCTTGGCCTGCGCCGTCCCGCTCATCTCGGCGATCTCGTCGAGGAAGAGGGTGCCGCCGTGCGCGACCTCGAACTTGCCGGGCTTGCGCGCGAAGGCGCCCGTGAACGCGCCGCGCTCGTAGCCGAAGAGCTCGCTCTCCAGGAGCTCGCCGGGCAGCGCCGCGCAGTTCACCTTGACGAAGGGGCCCTGCCGGCGGCGCGACGCGGCGTGGAGCGCGCGCGCGACGACCTCCTTGCCGGTGCCGCTCTCGCCCTGCACCAGCACGGTGACGTCCGTCTCGGCCACGTGGTCGATCACGGCGCGCACCTCGGCGAGCGCCGGCCCGCGCCAGAGCGCCTCCACCGGCCCGCTCTTCGCCTGGACCCGCTCGGCGCCGAGCTCGGCGCGCGACAGGGCGCGCGAGACCACGCGCGCGAGCTCGGCCTCCACGAAGGGCTTGCTCACGTAGTCCGTGGCGCCCGCGCGCATCGCTTCGACGATCGTGCTCGCGCTGCCCACGACCGACACCATCACCACCGGCAGGCGCGGCGAGCGCTCCCGGATGCGGCGCAGCGTCTCGAGCCCGTCGAGGCCGGGCATCATCACGTCGAGCAGCACGAGATCCGGCGAGGCGCCGGCGTCGATCAGGCCGAGCGCCCGCCGCCCGTCCTCGACCGTGTCGACGCGGTGGCCGTGCGTGCCGAGCAGGCTCGCGAGGTAGCCGCGGATGCTGTCGGAGTCGTCGACGACGAGGATCCGCGCGCCGCGCGCCGCGGCGGCCACGCTCACGAGCCGGCTCCCTCCGCCGCGGGCAGCGTGAACACGAAGCGCGTGCCGCGGCCCGGCGCGGGCTCGGCGTGGATCGTGCCGCCGTGCGCGAGGACGATCGCGCGACAGATCGCGAGCCCGACCCCGAGCCCGGGCGGACCGGCGTCGGGCGCGAGCCGGAGCCACGGCTCGAACACCCGCTCGCGATCGGGGGACGCGAGGCCGGGGCCGTCGTCCGTGACGGAGATGCGCAGCGAGCCGCCCTCCGGGCCGTCCACCCGCTCGGCCTCGACGTCGATGCGGCCCTTCGCGGGGCCGTACTTGCTCGCGTTCGTGACCAGGTTCTGGAGCACCTGCTCGACGCGCGCGGGATCGAAGAAGCCCTGCGTGGCGCCGGGCGCGACACGTACGTGGAGCGTCTGGCGGCGCCCCTCGAGGAGCGGCTTCGACGCGGCCGCGACTCCCTCCGCGAGCCGGGCGAACGACGCGCACTCCGGGCGCACCGGCGACGACACGCCGAGCCCGCGGTCCACCGCCGCCAGCTCGTCGACGAAGCGCACGAGCCGAGCGCAGCTCTTCCGCATCTCCTCGAGATGGCGGCGCTGCTCCGGGCGGAGCGGCCCGGGCTCCTCGCCGAGCAGCAGCTCCGTGAAGCCGGCGATCACGGTGATCGGCGTTCGGAGCTCGTGGCTCAGCATCGCGAGCAGCGCGCCGAGCGCGTCGTCGTGGCGTCCGCCGCCCTCGTCGCCGCCGGGGCGTGTCCGCACGGCGCTCTCCTCCATCCCTCGACTGGCACGGAGCCGCACGCCGTCCGGCCGGGTGGTATGTTGCCCGCCGGCCGCGGCGGACCCGTGCGGGCGCTTATCGCCCCGGCGGACGTGGAGCTTTAGCCGATGGAGCCCCAGCAGAAGCGCCCCGCTGCGAGGCAGCGGCGGCTCTCCGCGTGAAGGACGCGAAGCGGCGCGAGGCGGCCGAACGCATCCGCGCGCTCACCGAGGATCTCGCGCGCCACGCGCGCCTCTACTACCACGAGGACGCGCCCGAGATCTCCGACGCGGAGTACGACCGCCGCTTCCAGGAGCTGCAGGCGCTCGAGGCTTCCTTCCCCGATCTCGCCCGGCCCGACTCGCCGACGCGGCGCGTCGGCGTGCCCCCGGCCGCGGGCTTCCGGCCGGTGCGTCACGTCGTCCCGATGCTCTCGCTCGACAACGCCATGGACGAGGCGCAGATGCGGGCGTGGCTCGAGCGCGCGGAGCGCCAGCTCGACCGCCAGGGGCCGCTCGCGCTCGTGGCGGAGCCGAAGCTCGACGGCGCCGCGGTCGAGCTGGTGTACGAGGACGGGGCGTTCGTGGTGGGCGCGACGCGGGGCGACGGCCAGATCGGCGAAGACGTCTCCGCGAACCTCCGCCAGGTGCTGGCGCTCCCGCTCGCGCTCGCCGGCCGGCCGGAGGGGCGGGTGTCCGTCCGCGGCGAGGTCGTGCTGCCGCTGCGCGCGTTCCGGCGCCTGAACGCCCGCCGCGCGGCGCGCGGCCTCGAGCCCTTCGCGAACCCGCGCAACGCCGCCGCCGGCGCGCTGCGGATGCTCCACGAGGTGGATCGCGAGCGGCTGCGCTCGCTCGCCTTCTGCGCGTACGGGCTCGGCGAAGGCATTCCGCGCCACGTGAGGACGCAGTGGGGGATCCTCGAGCAGCTGCGGGCCTGGGGCCTCGACACGAGCCCGGGCGCCGAGCGCGTGGCCGGGCTCGAGGAGGCGCTCGCCTGGTATCACGCGCTGCTCGGGCGCAGGGCGGGCCTGCCGGTCGAGATCGACGGGGCCGTCTTCAAGGTCGACGACCTCGCGCTCCAGCGCGACCTCGGCGAGCTCGCGCGCGTGCCGCGCTGGGCCGTCGCGTTCAAGTTCCCGCCGCACCAGGAGCACACGCGCGTGCTCGACATCTTCCCGAGCGTGGGACGGACGGGCGCGCTGACGCCGGTCGCGAAGCTGGTGCCCGTCCAGGTGGGCGGCGTGACGGTCAGCAACGCCTCGCTCCACAACCAGGACGAGATCGAGCGCAAGGACGTGCGGATCGGCGACACCGTGATCGTGCAGCGGGCGGGCGACGTGATTCCGCAGATCGTGGGCGTCGTGAAGGCGCTCCGGCCCCCGGGCACGCAGCCGTGGCGCCTGCCCGAGCACTGCCCGGTGTGCGAGAGCCCGGTCGTGCGCGAGGAGGGAGGCGCCGTCACGCGCTGCCCGAACCGCGCGTGCCCCGCGAAGCTCAAGAACCGCCTCCTCCACCTCGCGAGCCGCGGCGCGCTCGACGTCGACGGGCTCGGCGAGAAGCTCGTCGACCAGCTGCTCGACACCGGGCTCGTGAAGGAGCTGCCCGACCTGTTCGAGCTCCGCGCCGAGACGCTCGCGGCGCTCCCGCGGATGGGCGAGAAGTCGGCCGCGAACCTGGTCGAGGCGCTCGCGCGCGCGAAGGAGACCACGCTGCCGCGCCTGCTCGTCGCGCTCGGCATCCCCGAGGTGGGCCCGCGCGTGGCCGAGCTCCTCGCCGCGCGCTTCGGCGACCTCGACCCGCTCTTGGCGGCCGACGCCGCGGAGCTCGAGCAGATCGAGGGCGTGGGTCCGGTGATCGCGAAGAAGGTGGCCGACTTCTTCGCGGACGAGCGCCACCGCCACGAAATCTCGCGCCTCCGCGAGCTCGGCGTGCGCTGGACCGCGACCGCGCCGCGCACGTCCGCGGCGCGCGAGGGCGCGCTCGCGGACAAGAGCTTCGTGCTGACCGGCACGCTCTCCACCCTCTCGCGCACGGAGGCGACCGAGCGCATCGAGGCCGCCGGCGGCAAGGTGACGGGCACGGTCTCGAAGAAGACCGACTACGTCGTCGCCGGCGAGGCCGCGGGCAGCAAGCTCGCGAAGGCGCAGGAGCTCGGGGTCGCGGTGATCGACGAGGCGGAGCTGCTGGAGCTGCTCGCGGGGTGAGGCTCGACGCACCGCAGGCGGTTGTCCAAAAGCGGCGTGCCCGTCGACCGAGAGCCGCGGCAGATCCGTCGACGCTGTCTCCGGGGAGAGGTGTTAGCGTGATCTAGGCGGACGCATGGGACGCGGGGCTCGGGCGGGGTTCGACCGGAGCCGCAGCTCGACCTCCCCGGTGTCCCAGGATACGTCGTAGCTCTTCTGCGCCTCGTGGTACCCCTCGGCGGACGCCACCAGCTGGTGCGGACCCGGACCCAGATCCGTGAAGAAGAAGGCGCCGACTGCGTCCGTCACGGCGGTGCGGGTGGAGCTCGAGAGCGAGTCCCCGTTTCTGTGCGACCAGGAGAGCTTCAGCTGCGCGCCCGCCACCGTCTCGCCGCGGTTGCCGACGACGCGGCCGCTCAGCATGTGGATTCCCTCGTCGAGCACCAGCACCACGTCGACGTCGCTCGCAGGTGCGAGCTGCGGGCCCTGCACCTCGAGGTGGGGAAGCGTGCGGGTCGTGAAGGTGAGGCGGCCGGTGGGCGCGTCCTCGACCCGGAAGTGGCCGCGGTCGTCCCCCGTGACGTGGAGTATCTCGCCGGGCTGGTCGCTCGCCTGCAGCAGCAGCGAGCGACCGGGCAGCGGCGCCCCCTCGGCGTCGACCATGCGGCCGGTGAGGCTCGCGCCCGCCAGCGGCTCCAGGATCAGATCGAGCGTGAGGCCCTCCGGCGGCACCTGGACACCGCTTCGCACGAAGCCGCGATGGCGACCGTCGCTCGCGACGCGCACCTCGTAGTCGAAGCCCAGTGAGACGTCCGGGATCGAGAAGCGACCGCGTGCGTCGCTGATGCCTTCGTGGCGCCGCTCGAGGGCCCGGGACTCGAGCTCCACGACCTCCGCCGGTACGGGCGTACCATCCGCGGTGTGGAGCAGGCCCGTGACCGACGCCACGGGAAGCCCTTCGACCGGCGCCGCTGCCGGTGCGGGAGCGAGCGCGACGTCGGGGGCGGCGGTGACCGGGGGCGGCGAAGACGGCGGCTCGGCGGCGAGCTGCGTCTCGAGCGCCCGGTTCGCGTGCATGATCACCCACTCCAGGAGCAGATACACCGGCGCGGCCAGGACGAGGGTGACGAGGGCGGCGAGCAGCGTGGGGCGATCCAGCTTCACCCCGCCCCTCGCGCCGGCTCGAGCTCGACCAGGACGGCGGGCGCGAGAAGGTGGATTCCGGCCAGCACCGCGAGCAGGACCTCAGGGGCGAACGCGAGCTGGGACCGACCGAAGGTCATGCAGCAGAGGATGCTGCGAGCGGAGAGTGAGCGGAAGCCCCCGGGAAGGAACCGAGCTTCCCTCCCGGGGGTGTCTCCTAGCGTCCCCCGTTCGACTTCGCCTACGGACGACCCTTCGGGCCCTTCGGCCCGCCCTGGCCGGGACCCAGATTGCGATCCGGATTCACGAAGCCGTTGCCGGTGGCGTCCTGGCAGAAGCCCGGCTGCGCGGGACCCGGGCGGTCGAAGGGCGCCGGGGGCTCCTCGAAGGTGTCCTCGCTGTTGTTGAACTCGTCGAGCAGCTCGATGCAGCCAGAGTTGCTGATCGTGGAACCCGAGGCTCCGGCGTCGCACAGGTCCTCGCCGCAGCAGCTGTCGAAGACCTCGGTGATCGTCTCCTGGTTCGAGAGCAGGACCCCCTCGCAGGAGCCCTCGTTGGCCTCGGAGGCCGCCA
>Ga0075327_1000464_pt1 | contig 11460 bp, 11 predicted proteins | sample MayberrySE_Catta_2_FD_120056 | JGI IMG/M metagenome (GOLD analysis project Ga0075327, IMG submission 120056) | Natural and restored wetland microbial communities from the San Francisco Bay, California, USA, that impact long-term carbon... | ecosystem: Environmental > Terrestrial > Soil >...
AACCAAATGAGCTCGCGGCGATAGTTCGACATCGCGTCTCGCTGCTCGTCGTTGTGGGCCATGCGCCGTACGCCGAGCTCGCTCGCGCCTTCGTGGCGACCGCGCCGAAGATCCTGCGGTTCGTCGCCGAACACGAGCCGCCTTTCATTGGCAAGGTGCACCGGGCATCGCCGGCCGAACTGGCGAAGAACGCCCATGCGTCCGGTCGGGTGGAGCTGTGGTATCCGAGAGTTGCCGACTGACGACTCAGCCGTTCGGGTCTCTTAATTAACTCACCGCGGGATGCACCGGCGGTAGTTGGCGACTTTTCGCCATCGTTCCCTCCATCTTCAGTGTACAAACTGCGAGGGATTGGCTCTCAACCGTCCGCCTCACCGCCAGCTGTCCCGCAGGAACGCCGTGAACGACTCATTCCAGTCGTCGAGGCACGGCCAGCGTGACTTCAGGTACTCGGTCGCCTGTGCGGAAGACCAGCCGTGTTTGCGCATCAGCCAGGCCCGCAGGATGAGGCCCGTGCGACTCGCCCCGGCGTGGCAGTGGACGAGGACGGTCCGCCCTTCGGCGCGCCAGGCGTCGATCGTCGAAACGCAGTCCTCCGCGACCGACGCCAGCGCCGGGTTGTGATCGTCGTCTTTGTCGATCAGATAGACCTCGCGTCGGACGGAGTGGTCGCTGAAGCGTCCGCCGACGCGGCACAACGACAGGACCGCCCAGTCGCGGTCCACACCGGAGGCCGCGCCAAAATCCGCCGCGAACACCCCGGTCTCGATCTCCGTCGGTCCCTCCCGAGACCCGAGCGGTGTCTCCGGCGCGCCCGTGCCGCCGAGCAGCCCCATCGTCAGATCCTGTAAATCGCGCGCGTGGTACGTGCGCCGCCCATCCTGAGTGGTGATATGCCCGTGCAGGTACGTCATCCACCGGCTCGGAATGCCCTGGATGCCGGCGCGCGCGGCCAACGCCCCCGCCACCGCTGCGACCGTGTCGGTGTCGCCGCCGAGATCGATCGCCGCCGTGACCGCGTCGGCAAACGAATCGGCATTCGTGCGCACTGCCCAGACCGCCTGCGCGAGACATGTCCAGACGGTGCCGTTTGTCAGCGTCGTGTTCGCAGGCTGCCATCCCGGGGCGAGCATTTCGCGATAGCGCGCCTGATCGGACGGCAGGCCGGCCAGGGGCGCGTCGAGCGCGGCAAAGCAATCGTGGCCGCGCAGGGCGGCGCGGATCATGAGATGGAAGAGCGCTGTGCCCCACCCGGCCGCCGGATCACCGTGTGTGACGATCGAGGTCTGGCGGGCCGCATCAACCGTCTCGTCCTCTGACGCCGCGGCAAATCGCACCGCCGTCGGCGTGGCGCGCATGAGCGATCCGTTGCCGGCACTGTTGTTCGGTTTGCGCTGATAGCTGGACCGTGCCGCCTGGTCCCACGGGAGAGCTGATGCGAGCACCGCGCGCGTTTGCACACCGACGTCCTTTGCGTCGGCCGCCCAGACTTGGAAACGCCTGAAGAGGTCCGCGCCATCGATGGCGCCACGTGCCAGCATCGACTCGGCCTGGACGATTGCCATCTGGGTGTCGTCGGTGAACTCGCCAGGCTCCCACGTCCGATTGCCGATCATCTCGCCTATGCCGCCGAGCACCGGCCGCGGGAATCTCTTCGAGTATTCCCGAGGCTTGCCGAATTCGAACGGCGCGCCGAGCGCGTCGCCGACCGCCGAGCCGAGGATCGCGCCGAGCGCGCGATGGCGGAAGGCGAGATCGTGAAGCATCGCTCGGTCGTCTATTTGGTTGCGGATCAGGATGGCCTAGCTGACGCTTCGCGCGAGCGGCCTCCTACGCGGGAATCTCGACGTAGGAGGACGACGTGCTCGGTCGTGGAATCGTCATGCCCTCTGCCTTGAGGCCTTCGAGATGAAACGCAATCGCGTCCCTCATCTCTCGCTCGACATCGTCGCGAGTGCTGGCGGTCGCAATGCAACCCGGAAGGTCGGGCGAGTACGCGGAATAGCCGGTCGGCGTCTGCTCGATGACGATCAGATACTTCATGGCTTCAGTCCAGACTGCTTGAGAATACTGTTCAATGTTCCTGGCGCCACGTCGTCGCCAGGCTTCCCGGCCACCGTCACGAGTCCCGGCTTTGTCGCATGCTTGAACTGGCGGTGCGAGCCACGCTGCCGGACGACCGACCAACCGTCTTCCTCGAGCAACTCGAGGACGTCGCGAATCTTCACGACGCGTTCAGCCCCCAGGGCGCGCCGCTTCTTCCATCGACGTCCGTCTGTTCTCGCCGCGCCATCGACTTCATATTGTCCCACGACTCGGCGTTACCGACTCCGCTTCTCCACAGCTCCCTTGACGATTGCTCTACATCGAGGCCTGGGACGAGTCCTGAAACCGGCTTTGCCTAGCTGACGTTTCGCGCGAGCGGCACGCCGCACCCCGCGCAGATGGTTCGACGAACGTCGAACACCGCTCCCGGCGTGGCACCATCGACGCCTGCTCCACATGTGCGGCAATACACGGGAGCGTTCCCCGAGTCGTTCGTCTCCCCGAAATACGCCTCCCCACGGACCGGGCTGCCGAGCAGTGCGAAGGGCTGGGGCAGGATCGATCTGAGGCGATCAGCCTGGCGCCGCCGCGCGGCGGACAGCGCCTCTCTGTAGATCGCGGGGTGCCCTGTGACAAATGCTGTCGTGCGCCAGGACTCGCGCCAGGACCCACTGCGATTGGCGGACGACGTCGCCGACGCCGCGGCGTTTTCCAACGCGATGAACGCGTCGTGCCGCGCCGCGAACTCCGCCGTCCAGAAGGCGGCGTCGTACGGACTGCGGCCGGCTGTATGCCAGGCCGCCAGCGCGCCCGCGGCATGCGGGCTGCAGCGAGGCAATCCCTGCACACCACCCGGCGCAACGAACGCGCGTGTCCCGTCCTGCCGCGTGGACAGGTCGTGCAACGTCGCGTGGCCATCGACGCGGGCCTTCACCGCCTGGACCAGGCCCTCGAGGCGGACATGGTCCGCCCCTTGAAGTCCTTCGATGCAGCGGAGCGCGAAGGTCCGGAGTTCCCGTTCGGGCACCACGGGAATCCAGACCCACTGGCTCCGAAGTAGATCGAGCATCCAGTCGGCCGATGGCGCCTGTTCCCAGAACTCCTCCCGGGACGGGCAGGCGCGAAGATGTGCGTCGACCGCCGCCTGTTCCGCGTCCGTGGGTTGATCTGCCAGGGTGCAACTCTGGAGATCGAAGGGAACCATCAGCAGGGGTTCGGCGCTCGCCAGCCCTGCGACGCTCTCGCGGGGATCACGGCGTTCATCGACATTTGCGTCGCGGCTGGTCAGGAAGCGAAAGGCGGATTTGTACATCGGCAGTCCTTTCGCGCGTCACGAGGACGCGGTCGCGCATGGTCCCGGCCCTTGCGGGCCGGCCGGCTGTGCCACCGTCATCGCCAGGCAGTCTGGCGACGTGAGGATCACGGTGTGGCGTGCGGGTCATCGAGCCGGATGCTCTCGCCGCAACTCTCCATGCAGGTGTTTGTCGTGGGCTAAATGCGTCTCACCGGTTGTAAGAGCAGGAACCGTGCCGTAGCCGGCCTCGAGTCCCACCACCGGAATCAATCATACCGAGCGCTGCAAGCCTCCGAGATTGTCGTGGGAAAGGGACGGGGCTGCACATTTACGGGGACAGCACAGGAAGCGGTCCATCGAAGACGTTCGTGTCGGCCTGGGAAAGATGCACTGACCGATCTAGAGGAATCGACCCAGTGAGCATGAGGGCTTCGCCGGTTCGCGCTCGCCCTCGTATAGTCACTCTCTCTGATCAAGACGTCGAGCAAACGCGCGGAGCGCCTCCTTAGCGAATCGGGGCTCGAAATCAATCAGCCGGACAAGAACAAGGAGGATCTCCGAATGGTTGTGCGTTGGCCAAACACCCTCGTCCGCGGCCGGGCCCCTCTCAAGAAGGTCAATCAGCCGTTCGGGGCTCCGGAACGACATCGACCTGTGGAGTGTGAAGGACGCGGCGATGCGATCGTCAAATTGGTAGCAGTCCGTCGGGTGGCGCTTGAGAGACAGTCGAAATGATCCATCGGCCCGTCTTCCCAGCGTCAGTACGTCCTCCCATGTGTTGCCCGACCCAGCCCCGCGTCCTTCCTCTCGCCACAGTTCGCATTCCGGAATCTGTTTGCCCATCATTCCCCTTGGACACCGCGCATTCCATCCAACGCGCCCATCGGGGGCGCTCCCCGCGAGATCGCGCAGACGTGGTTACGACTTCCAGCGACAGCGCGTTCCGTTCGTTGGCCCCAGAGGCATTCTCACGCCCGTCAACCTCGCTCAGTCCGCCGTTAGATGTCGCTGTCTGCTGATCGCATCCTCGAGCCGCGTGAGAAGTCTGGCGATCTGAGATTCCGTCCTCACCTATTCGGATGATGTCGTCGCCGCTACTCTGCAGGTCGACACTCCAAATGTGCGCGGCAGGAGCCCGACGGATTCGATCCTTCTAGGTTCTCCTCTTCTTCTTCAAGACCACTCTTCTCTTCGACCGTGGTGCCTTCGCAAGCAAATGCCGCCTGCCTGCGGTCGATCGCTTGTCGTGACGCGCGAAGTCAGGTCCATCGGGCAAGCGCGAGTCCCCAAACGCTGTGTGTGGCAGCGCGCGCTCCCTCTCTCTTTTCTCGATTTCCTTGGCCCAAAAGTCCCGATCCTTCCTCTCCTGCTCGGCTCTCGCTGGTGCCCTCGCCCTCTCAATGTCCTGCTCGGTGGCAGGACGCGAAGAAATTACCTTGGTGGGTGGACGGGAGGGACGTGCCCTCGATCGACTTTCCTCTAGCGTGAGCTGCTCGTAGTACTGGTTGAAGTAGGCGTATGCAAACAGTCCCGCGGCCAGGTCGCGGTCGGTTCCGCACCGCAAGGCTGCCGCGAGCGTTTTGGCGATGATGCTGTGAGGCCCCTTCCGTCTCCTCATCTCAGTGAGGTGGCGTTGAAGTACGTCGACGCGCGTATCGCTATTTGCTGCCATCAGTTTGTCCGCGATTGGCGGTCGACGCGCCGCAAGCACGACCAGGGCCAGACGTGTAGAGGCTAAGCGGCGACGGACATCCAGCCAACATTCTTCCCGCACTCTGGAGAACACCTCACGCCTCGGCCGGCGGGGTGGGGTCACGCTGCCGGAGGATTTACTCAGCTAGCCATGGCCCATCGCTGTGTGGCTACCGATGTCCAGTGCAGTCCACGACTGATCCGCCGGCTTGAACAACAGGTGCGCACGGACGTTATCGTCAACGCGAACTGAGTACTCGACGCCATCCGGTCTTCGACGCTGATATCACCAGACTGCAGCAGGCGGCGGAAGTGGCCCGCCGCGAAGTCAGTTTCGATCCAGTCGCAGAGGCCGATTAGCGCGCGTCCCGGCCGCGTGAACGTGGCGGGAATGCCGGCACCGAGAGTGACTGGCCAGTTGTGGCGCCGCGCCTTTTCCCAAACGAGCGCGATGTGCGCATCCGACGCGCACGCGATCTCCACCTGGTCGAGCGGTGCCCCAGAAGCAAGAATGCGTCGAAAGACCTCTTCGATCTCCGCTTCGCGACCCCCGGCATGGAACAAGTCGATCCGTCCTTTCGACGGAGCCGACGACGGCGGCGTCATCAGGAAGGCCAGTGGATTTGTCGCAACGTCAGGGCTGAGTCGAGTCGTCCGCCCTGGCTTCAGACGGCGAGGGATGTCGATGCCGACGATCGCGAACGCGTGCGGCTGGATTCGCTCACCAGGCAACGAGTCGAGAAGCCGCCGCTGGAGCGGATTCCAGTTGGCGTCAGGCAGTTCAGTCCAGCAGTCCGGCGGCTGTATCGGACACCAGTCCTGATGTCGCACGGCCTCTTCGTACACCGTCGCCATATCCGCGCGTTTGTGGTCTGAGAGAAACCGCTCGTACGAGCGCAGCAGCGCGGCGAGCTCGACGTGCTTCGCAGGGGCCGCGAACGCAGCGGGGGTGAGGGCGTCAGGGGCGAGACCAGCCATCCGCATCTCGCGCACGGTTGTCCAAAGAGCCTGTGCGAGCGTCGGATGCCCGGCGAGCGGCCGGAAGTAACCGCCTTCGCGCGGGAGCGCGAGGAGGAGGCGCATCATCAGCGCCGGACCAAGCTCCTCCTCGGACGGGTCAATGCCGCGGTCGACGAGGAACGGCGCGCCCATGAGGAGCCCGACGTCGAGGGGTGTGACGAACCGGAGGTTGCCCCAGTCGGTGCCCTCGAGGACGAGTCGATCGCCGAGGGTCCGGCCGATGGCGTGCGTCGGCACGAACACCCACTTCGATCGGGTCGGGAATGTCCGACAGAGCGTCTTCAGCTGGTCGACAAAGGGATCCATCTGACGCTCTATCGCCAACACTCTACCGAGTACCGTCCGGCGTGCCATAGCCCGTCTCAACGACGCCCATGGCGTCGTCGAGAGAATCGAGTAGCAGAGGAAACGCCTCATCGGGATCGAAGTCGTCATCCGCATCGAGCAGTAAGCGGCGTTCGGTTTTCCTATTGAGCGGGCCGATAACGAGCCGTCTGTCGCGGACCGGAAGATCGAGGAGCGGAACTGACGTACTCTTCTCGCTCGCGCCATAGCAGTACGCGACCGTCCGCGCTGGACGACAGCGGGGATTCCAGCAGAGGCCGAGAACAATCCAGACCTTGTCGGTGTCTCCATTCCGGCTGGGAAGCGTGCCCGCGATGTTGACGCTGATGTATCGGTCCACCGGCCCGGTGAGTTTGGCCTTCTGGAGGCTTCCGCCGGAATCGCGAACGGGCTGGAATCTCTTCCAAGTCGTCTTGGCGTCAAAAGCAGCCGAGATCGCCTCCTGAACACAGTTCTCGAAATAGTCAACCGTCTCGCGCGCGTCAGGATAGTGGGACAACCCCTCCCGAAAGAAGGCTATCTCGCTTGTCTTCCCGGCCATCAGTTCTCCCCCTTCGACGCGAACAACTTCGCCGCCATCTCGAGTCCTTTGAGTGTCAGCGAGCGGGACCACGCCTCCGCTCGAGGACCGGCCCGCAGCTTCAGTAGGTCTTGCTCGACTGCACCGCAATACGCGTGCGCCCAAACTCGCCATTGCACGGACTCTTCGGCCTTCTGGTCCAAGACACTTCGCAGCGCGCGGGCAACGTCGATCCAAGTGACGACGGCAACTCGGTCGTGCATTTCGGGCTGTTCGCTGCACGCCGCGTTCCAGGCCCAGTGTTGCTCCGGCAGAAGCAGGACAACGTCCGAACGGCGGTCACGGTGGCTGCCAAAGCGCATTTCCATCTTCTTGGCGGTCCCAAGCGTCTTGGCCAGACCTGGATCGCCAACCTTGACTTCGATGTGCGTATAGCTGGCGTCGCGCCACTCGACAACGACGTCGGCGCGATAGCCTTCATGCGAATCTTCACGGTGGACGACCTCCGGGATGTAATCAACGTGCGTGCTCCGATGCTCGATCTTCCCCAGCAAGGCCAACGCGAACCCGCCGGTAGTGGAATCCTCTATGAGCTGCGCCAGCCAGTCTGACCAATCCTCTTCCCGGTCGCGGCGCAACGGGCGGAACGAGGTCCAGTCGCGGGCGCTTGGGTCGCCGCCAAGGTCAGTAAGTGTGTCGTCACGGAGCCGTCGCAGTCGCGCGAGAGCATCCCGTTTAGTGCCGAGCCGCGCCTCGATGCCAGAGGTCCAGGCTGTTACGCCCGACCACGACCTCTGCTTGACGGGGCGCCGGAATCCGTCAAAAACCGACCAATGGACCGACATCAGGAAAGTCTCAACTCAACTCGTTTGACGATGGTTCAGGCAACATGCCGTTCTTCGATCGCGCCTCGTTCTGCGATAAAAGCGTCCCTCGTACCCGTTCGACCGAATGTGCACGACTGTCCACTCGTTCACGCCGAGCCACGCTTCGCCCTCTCAGTCACACGACGGCGCCCACCGCGATTCTGATGGGCGACGCTGACAGGTCGGGTCATACGCTCTTCCTTCGCCGCAGAAACTGCGACGAGCGGACACACCTCTCCCCACTCGGGCACACAACGAACGCCAAACCGTAAACCTTGGGAGACCTTGGGGACCGACCAGAGACGGAGCTGAGGGGGCAAGCCCATAGTGCCCGCCTGTATCAACTCTGTCAATACGCGATTCGCTGGATTGCACAGAAAATGCGCGCCTTCTTGTGGGGCTGTGCTGATTGGGCACACGGTGGCTGACGTCGCGGTCACCCGACTCAGTCGCCGACGTCGAAGCCAGGGCTATGCGACGACGAAGCCGAACGCCTGGGCGTTCTCGCGGACGCGAGCATCTCTCGTGACGACGGTCACCAGTTGTGGGGCATCGCCGAGAAGCTCGATCGTGGCCAGGTGCACGGCGTCGAGCGTCCGAATCGGTTCGACGGGGAACGGGCGGCGGACACGGGCAAGGACCGCCCGGTCGACGTCGAGGATGAAGCAGCGGCGCTCGAAGGTCCGCAGGGCTCGAACGGCGCCCTGTGCTTCTGCTGCGGTCAACCTGCCGGTGGCGCGCGCCCGGATGATGGCCCGGCCCGCCTCGGCGAGGGTCAGGGCTGACGTGACGTGTTGTGTCCCGGCCGGCGACGGCTTCAGGACCTCCAGGTCATGCTCCAGCAGTGCGGCAACGAGCGCGCTCGACTCCATGTATCGAATGCTCGCCGCGACGGACTCGCGGCGGACACGCGTGGCGGTCTTCCGAGGCGCTCGCCGCGGAGCGGGGCTACGCTTCGCCACGATCGCTATCGATCAGTTCGGCCGCGGTCCCCCGCGGCAGCCGGATGTCCGGCCAATCCTCGAACGGGTCACCAGCTTCCACCGGGGGGTGGAGGATGCCGGCCGCAATCAGTTCGTCCCATCGGCTTCCGGGCGACGTGCGTGCGCCATGCGCCGGAGGAACAAGTTCGGCGACCACACGCCCGTGCGCGGTGACCGAAATCCGCTCGCCGGCTTCGATGCGGCGGATGTAACGGCTCAAATTGTCCTTGAGCTTTCGGATGCCGGTCTCCATGTCATGAATATAGCCACTTGTAGCCACATTTACAAATGGCCGGCGATATCAATCGCACTGGCGGCAGCGTTGCCCCGCCTGCGAAAACCCCTCACCTCCCCGCCTGTTATACTCGCGCCCCAATGCCATTCGAGCCCGGCGCACGCCTTGGCGTCTACGAAATCATCGGCGCCATCGGCGCCGGCGCGATGGGCGAGGTCTATCGCGCGCGCGATACGAAGCTGAATCGCGACGTCGCCATCAAAGTCCTGCCGGCTCATCTCGCGGGTGAAGCCCCGTCCAAAACGCCGGGCACCGACCGCATGGCCCGGTTCGAGCGCGAGGCTCAGGTCCTCGCCTCCCTCAACCACCCGCACATCGCGCAGATCTACGGCGTCGAAGAATCGGTCCCTTCGACGGGCTCAGGGCAGTCGGCCGTGCGGGCGATTGTCATGGAGCTCGTCGAGGGCGAAGACCTCGCCGAGCGTATCGCGAAAGGTCCGATCCCCGTCGACGAGGCGCTGCCGCTCGCGCGCCAGATCGCCGAGGCGCTCGAGGCGGCGCACGAGATCGGCGTCATCCACCGCGACCTCAAGCCCGCCAACATCAAGCTGCGCCCGGACGGCACCATCAAAGTCCTCGACTTCGGTCTCGCCAAGGCGGTCAACCCCGACGCATCGGCCGCACCCGACCCGATGCAGTCGCCGACGCTCACGGCGCATGCGACCGGGATTGGGATGATCCTCGGGACGGCGGCCTACATGGCGCCGGAGCAGGCGCGCGGCAAGATTGTTGACCGGCGCGCCGACGTCTGGGCCTTCGGGTGCGTCCTCTACGAGATGCTCGCGGGCCGGCGCACCTTCGCCTCAGACGACGTGACGGATACGCTGACGGCTGTGCTGCGCGACCCGCCGGACTGGAACGCGCTGCCGGCAGAGACGCCCGCGACGGTGCGGTCGCTCCTCGCCCGCTGCCTCGACAAAGACCCGAAACAGCGCCTGCGCGACATTGGAGAAGCGCGCGTTGCGCTTTGGGGAGAAGCGCGCGTCGCGCTCTCGGGGGAAGCGCGCGTCGCACTCACCGGCGATGCGCGCGGCGCGCTCTCGAGCGCCAGCACGCTGCCGGCTGCGGCCGCAGTGGCACCCGCGACCTCACCACTGCGCCGGCGGTCGCTTATCTCGGCGGCCGTTGCCCTACTCACCGTCGCCGTCCTCGGCCTGGTGGCGTATGTGGCCTACCTTCAACGACCCGCGGGAGCGCCCCAGGTCCACAAGACCTTCGTCGCGCTGCGGCCGGACGGCAGCGCCATCCGCTTTCCTTCGCTCTCGCCCGACGGCCGGAAAGTCGTCTACGCGGCGCGATCGCGGCTGTGGGTGCAGGCGCTCGACGAGTGGGAGCCGCGCGAGCTCGCCGGGACCGAGGGTGGCGTCAGGCCGTTCTGGTCGCCTGCCAGCGACTGGATCGGCTTCTTCCGCAGCGAGCAGCTGCTCAAGATTCCCGCGGCCGGCGGGCCGGTCGTCAGCATCGCCTCGCTCCCGGCGGTTCAGGCGCCGCTCTTCGCCGGCTCCGCGGTCTGGAACGACGACGGCACCATCCTCCTGAGTCAGGCGGTGGGCCCGCAGATCTACCGTGTGCCCGGAGGCGGTGGCGAGCTCAGGGAGCACTACACGCTCCCGGAGACGATCGGCTTCGACGTGCACGATCTCGCGCCGTTGCCCGGCGGCGCGCTCGTGATGGCCGTCCATCGAGCGGACGGCGTCGGCGCGCTCGCGGTCCTCGCCGACGGGAACCTGACGATCGTGCTCGAAGCCAGCAACGTGGCCAACCCGCAGTACTCGCCGTCGGGCCATCTCGTGTTCGCCCGCGAGGCGCCGAACGCGGGACTCTGGGCGGTTCCGTTCTCCGCGCCGGCCCGGACCGTCACCGGCGAGCCGTTCCTCATCGGGCGCGGGACCGAGCCGTCGCTCGCGCGCGACGGCACGCTGGTCTTCCTGGGCGCCGAGCACGTGACGGCACGCCGGCTGGCATGGTTCACGATGGATGGGCGCGCCGGCGACACGATCGCGCCGCCGCAGAACTGGATCGAAGGCGTCGCCCTCTCGCCCGACGGCAAGCGCCTGGTCGCGTCGGCGGCCGATGGGTTGTGGTCGTACGACCTCGCGGGCGGCGCGCGCAGCCGGGTGACGAACGGGCGATCGGACATTGCGCCGCAGTGGGTCGGGAAGACCGGCCTGACCTTCGTCCGCACGGTGAACGGCGAGCCCACATTGTTCCTGAAGCGGACCGACGCCGTTGGCGAAGAGCAAGTCCTCGTCGACAACGCCAGGTTCCCGACGGTGACCGCCGACGGCCGTCGCATCGTGTTCAACCAGAGACCGCCTGGCCAGGCGGAGTGGCAGGTAGCCTGGGTCGACGTCGATCGGCCGACCGAGGTGCACGCGCTCGGCCCGGCGCACCGCGGC